>Ga0209517_10000806_pt1 | contig 51511 bp, 44 predicted proteins | sample PeaSoiMetSII2010_FD_187695 | JGI IMG/M metagenome (GOLD analysis project Ga0209517, IMG submission 187695) | Peat soil microbial communities from Weissenstadt, Germany - SII-2010 (SPAdes) (version 2) | ecosystem: Environmental > Terrestrial > Soil > Wetlands > Peat | place: Germany...
GCAGATCGCAACTGCATGAACCTGGTCTGGAGAAACTAAGGAAGCGATTAACCAGGAGGCCAGAAGGGACAAAAAGCGTGCCGTGAACCGAGATTTTTCAACAGACACGCCTGTTATCGACAGGTATGGGCTGGCGGGGTACGCGACGCGTACTTGTGCACTGATAGGCTGTTCCCTCGTAGGAACTCTCAAGTTCGGAATCGCTCTTCCATCGAATGTTCTGATGGTAAGGCCAAGCAGGTACAATGTGGGGACAAGGGTATAAATCGGGTGAACGTAGAAAAACCCAGCCTCATCAGGCCCAAGGTTGCCGACCGCATATTGCCATTGTTTATTTTCTTGATTTGCAGCCTGCTTCTTTTCGAGCCTCCATTCTTCGCTTTCAATAGCACCAGCAAACGGTTCCAGATCGTTACTTTCCTCGGCCTTCCCTTGCTCTTTTCTGCGCTGGCTGTCCTGGCCCGAAAGAGTCGGCGCTTCATAGCATATTGGCCGGCATTCTGCTCATTTATCGTCGTCTCCGTCTCGTTCCTGCTGATGTGGCTGCTGGACGATTTTCCAAGGCGCTGGCTGGGCTTTGATCCGAAAGAACCATCCGGCAGAGCCGTCATCAAGGTCACAGATGCGGTCATCCTGCTGCTTACCGTCGTCGTTCTTGGCAAACTGCTCCAGATTGATTTTGATTCCATCTACCTCCGAAAAGGGACAAGGCCATACTTAGGACTCGCGATCGGGTTCGCAGGTTTTGCGCTGATGGCAGTTTTTGCGGTCGTTGAGGCCCACAGCATGGGCATCACGAATCGGAGCACTCTTGGCTGGCTGCCCTGGATTCTCAGTTTCGTTCTCGCCAATGGATTCTTTGAGGAGCTGATGTCTAGGGGACTTTTTCTCAGGAAATTTGAACCGCTCCTGGGTGCGCGTCTGGCGAACCTTCTTACCGGGTTCGTATTCGCCGTCGGCCATGCCGGCGTAACGTATTCGGAGGATGTGCTCGTGTTTGTGGCAATCACCTTCGTTTTTGCGCTGATCTGGGGCTATCTCATGCAAAAGACCGGTTCGCTGTGGGGTTCGGCGCTGTTTCACGCAGGTGCGGACACGTTGATCATGATCGGCATCTTTGCTGGAGTGAAGACGTAAGACGGTTGTCGCGTAGGAGAACTTTCGCGTCGCTTTGAGCATTTTTGTTTTTTTTCGAGTTGGCGTAACATCCCCTTTACGCTCACTGGCTGGTTCGCAGGGAAAGGGATCTTATGAGAAAGCCGGGTCCTGGGGCTACTGGGCCAACGCGAACGCCGCGATGAACAGAACGCAAAACACCACCGCCTGCCCCAATTCGCTCCAGCCCAGCCGCCGCACCACCAGCGGACTCGGCTTCTGGAAAAAGTAGAACCATCCCCGAGAAAGAATTGGTACAAACGCAATCAGAGCGAGCCACGGCATCAGTCCGCGCAGGCAGGCAAGAACCAAGACCAAGGCCATGACCAACTGTCCCACCGCAAACGTCCAGCCCCGCCCGAACTTTGCCCTTATGCCCTCGACCCGCGCGGTGTGAATGCGAAGCTGCACGTAGTGCACCTGGTTGCCGGCGAAAATCAGATTCGCCAGCCACAGCATCCATGCCGTCGTGCCGAATTTCCCGGTCATGACGTAGTAGGCCGCCGGAGCCGAAGAAGTCAGACCGATGGTCCCCACGATTTCCGAGAGCATCCGCAGACGATTAGCGGACCGTGCGCTCAAAGGCCGCCGGGCTTCGCCCGGCCGGACGGGCGAGGGCGCCCGTCCCCACATGGATTTCAGCAGCGTTTGCAGAATGAATGCGGCTGCGGCCCCGGCTCCAATCAGCCACAGAACGGGATTTCGCCCCGCCCATAGCAACGTGCCAAGAGCCAGCACCGCCGCCGCGCCCAGGCCGAAGATCACGATCGCAACCGCACGCCGTTCATCATTGGTCTGCGCGCGCATGGCGGACGTGCCCAGCAGGCTTTCGGCGGGAGTTCTCAACCAGAAAAGGGCCAGCGCGGCCACCAGCAGCAACAAGACGGGAATAACGTGGCTGCTTTCGCGGAACGCGACGCCTGCACCCGTGACCAGCGGCACCAGAAGCAATCCCCAGGCGCCGTGTTCCCGCGGAAGAATCAGCGCGCGACGGCGGTCCCGCCGTGCGTGATGCGTCGCTGCCATGTCCACAGCATTACCGGCACTAGCTGCGCTCGGGACAGCCGAGGGCGGCTGTCCCCACATGTTCTTCGTCCCCGTCCTCAGTGCCATCCCGTCATATGGATGTGCTGCATCCCTTTGACGGCCCGCATATATTGCGCCCGCTCGAACGCGGTCGGATCGGGACACTTGATCTGGCTCATGCTGCCTTGCATCTGGGTTACCGACTCGTACTCGTGTTCTTCCATCCACTCGCGCAGTTCGCGTTCCACATGACGCAGGTGGTTCACGCCGTGGCGCATCAGAGCCGAGCACAACATGGTGACGTTGGCCCCGACCATGAGCAGTTTGATGACGTCTTCGGCGCTGTGCACTCCACCAGTGCCCGCCAACGCCGCTTTGACCCGTCCGTGCAGAATCCCGATCCAGGTCAGCGGCAGGCGCAGCGCGTGCGGCGTGCTCAACAGCACGTTGGGCCGAATTTCCAACTCCTCCAGATCGATGTCCGGCTGGTAAAAACGGTTGAACAGCACGAGCGCATCTGCTCCCGCCTCATCGAGACGGTGAGCGATATTTGCCATGTTGCTGAAAAACGGGCTGAGCTTGACGGCCACCGGGATCGAGACTGCCGACTTGACCGCGCGCAGGATATCCACGTAAGTCTTTTCCACGTCTTCCGCGGAAAGGCGCGGATCGGTGGGGATGTAGTAGATGTTGCATTCGATGGCATCGGCGCCCGCCCGCTCGATGTCGGCCGCGAACTTCGTCCATCCGCCCATGGTAGAGCCGTTGAGGCTGGCGATAATGGGAATGCTTACCGAGCCCTTGGCCTTGCGGATGTGATCCAGATATCCCTCGGGACCAGTGTGGAACTCGCTGGGCTTGGGAAAATAGGTGAGTGATTCCGGAAAGCTCTCGGTGCCCGCATTGAGATGGTACTCCAGATCCATTTCCTCCAGACGCAGCTGTTCCTCAAAGAGCGAGTAGAGAACAACTGCGGAAGCGCCGGCATCTTCCAGCCGGCAAATGCCGTCCGCATCACGCGATAAAGGAGACGCCGAGACCACGAGGGGTGAGCGCAGTTTCAGGCCAAGATAATTCGTCGTGAGATCGATCATCACTTCCTCCTCGCGCGGCTAGCGCGCTCCCGTTGGTGCCGGCTTCTCCACGGCTGATTTTTCTTCCGCAGCAGTCTTTTCGGCCGATTCCTTTGCTGCGGATTCTGGCTCCATCTTGCGGCTGGCCAGGTATTCGTACATGCGGTAGCGATGGTCCGCATCCTGCTGCGCCAGCTGCCACAGACGCTTCGCGTCTTCCGGCTTGCTCTTGGTGAGCATCTTGAAGCGTGTCTGCTGCAGCAGGTACTCCTGCACTTTGCGGGTGGGAGCGCGGGAATCGAGTACCAGCGGATTCTCGCCCGCTGCCTCGCGCTCGGGATTGTAGCGATAAAGCAGCCACTGGCCCGATTCGATTGCGACCTTCTGATCGGTCATCGCCGTCGTCATATCAACGCCATGCGCGATGCACGACGAATAGGCAATGATGATGCTGGGTCCGTCGTAAGCCTCGGCCTCAAGAAAGGCCTTGAGCGTGTGCTCGTCTTTTGCGCCCATGGCCACGCTCGCCACGTAGACGTTGCCGTAAGTCATGGCCATCAAGCCGAGATCTTTCTTCGGACTCGGTTTCCCGCCGGCGGCAAACTTGGCGACAGCGCCGCGCGGTGTGGACTTCGACGCCTGCCCGCCCGTGTTTGAATAGACCTCGGTGTCGAGCACCAGCAGATTTACGTTCCGCCCGCTGGCTAGCACGTGGTCGAGGCCGCCGTAGCCGATGTCGTAGGCCCAGCCATCGCCGCCCACGATCCACACGCTCTTTTTCACCAGCATGTCGGCCACGGCAAGAAGTTGTTTGGCCTCCGGCGAGTTGAGCTTCTGCAGCCGTTCTTTGAGGATTTCCACGCGCTGGCGCTGCTCGAAAATGTCGGCTTCGTCCTTCTGCTTAGCAGTCAGCAGTGACGTGGCCAAGTCGTCGCCGACCTTGCTCGCGACGCGCGCCAGAAGTTCGCGGGCAAACTCCGCCTGCTTGTCGATGGAGACGCGGAAGCCGAGGCCGAATTCCGCATTGTCTTCGAACAGCGAATTCGACCAGGCCGGTCCGCGGCCGTCGGCATTCTTGGTGTATGGCGTCGTCGGCAGGTTGCCGCCATAAATGGACGAGCATCCGGTGGCGTTCGCGATGACGGTCCGGTCGCCGAACAGTTGTGTGACCAGCTTGATGTAGGGCGTTTCGCCGCAGCCCGAGCACGCACCCGAAAACTCAAACAGCGGTTCCTGCACCTGCTGCTGGCGGATGTTCCCGACTTTGATCTTTCTGCGATCGAGTTCCGGAATCTTCAGGAAGAATTCCCAGTTCTCTTTCTCCGGCGCGCGCAGCGGCGGCTGCGGCACCATGTTGATGGCTTTCAGCCGCGCTTCGCTCTTGTTCTTGACCGGGCAGACATCCACGCAGACGCCGCAACCGGTGCAATCTTCCGGCGCCACCTGAATCGTGTACTTCATGCCCGCCCATTCCTTGTCGCGCGCGGCGCACGACTTGAATGTGGCGGGAGCGCCCTCCAGATGCTGGCTGTCGTAGACCTTGATGCGGATCACGGCATGAGGGCAGACCATGGCGCACTTGCCGCACTGGATGCAAATCTTCGAATCCCACGCTGGAATTTCCAGCGCGATGTTGCGCTTCTCCCAGCGCGCCGTACTCGTGGGGAAAGTGCCGTCGCAGGAGAATGCGCTCACGGGAAGCTCATCGCCGCGGCCGGCATAGATCGTACCCAGCACCTCGCGCTCGAATTTCGGGGCGCCGGGGAAAACTTCCGGTATCGCAATTTTGCTGGTCACGGTGTCGGGAACTTTCACTTCATGCAGGTGGGCCAGAGTTTCATCCACGGCCTGCATGTTCTTTTTCACGACTTCTTCGCCCTTGCGTCCATATGTGTCGCGGATAGACTGGCGAATCGCCTCGATGGCCTCATCGCGCGGCAGAACCTTCGAAATGGCGAAGAAGCACACCTGCATGATGACGTTCATGCGCGAGCCCATGCCGGCATCTTTCGCGACCTGGTAGGCATCAATCACGTAGAACTTGGCCTTCTTCGCGATCAATTGGGACTGCACTTCGCGCGGCAACTGATCCCACACCTTTTCCGGCCCGAACGGACTGTTCAGTAGAAAGACGCCGCCCTCAACCAGCGCGCTGAGCATGTCGTAGCGCTCGAGGAATACCCACTGATGGCAGGCGACGAAACTCGCCTTCGAAACCAGATAGCTCGAGCGAATCGGCTGCGGGCCGAAGCGCAGGTGCGAGACGGTCATCGCGCCGGATTTCTTCGAATCGTAAACGAAATATCCCTGCGCGTAGTTGTCGGTGTTTTCGCCGATGATCTTGATCGAGTTCTTGTTGGCGCCAACCGTTCCATCCGCGCCCAGGCCGTAAAACATGGCGCGGATCACGCTGTCCGGTTCCGTCGAGTAGGTCGCGTCATAGTCGAGGCTGGTGTGCGTGACGTCGTCCTGAATTCCAATCGTGAAGTGATCTTTCGGCTGCTTCTGCTTCAGGTTGTCGTAAACCGCCTTCACCATCGCTGGAGTGAATTCCTTGCACGACAGGCCGTAACGGCCGCCGACCACCGTGGAGCGGCGGACGCCCCCGTCCGCCGTGGCCCGGACGAGGGCGTCCGGGACTCCGTAACCCTTGCTGATGCCTTCGTGGATTGCGTTCACCACATCCAAATACAGAGGTTCGCCAATCGCGCCGGACTCCTTGGTGCGATCGAGAACTGCGATCTGGCGCACGGTCGAGGGCAGGGCCTCGAGGAATGACTTCACGCAGAACGGCCGGTAGAGGCGCACTTTCAGCAGGCCGACTTTTTCTCCGCGCGCGTTCAGGTATTCGACCGCTTCGTGCCCGACCTCCGCGCCCGAGCCCATGATCACAATCACCCGCTCTGCATCGGGAGCGCCGACGTAGTCGAACAGGTGGTAAGAGCGTCCTACGACTTCGGCGAACTTGTTCATCACCGCCTGCACTTTGGCGGGGGCGGCGTCGTAGTAGGAATTGGCCGTCTCGCGAATCTGGAAGAAAACGTCCGGGTTCTGCGCCGTGCCCCGCAGCACCGGATGATCGGGCGACAGCGCCCGCTGCCGGTGCTCGATGACGCGGTCCATGTTCACCAACGCCCGCATGTCGTCTTCAGTGAGCATCTCGATTTTGTTGACCTCATGCGAGGTGCGGAATCCGTCGAAGAAATGCAGGAATGGGATGCGGGTTTCGAGCGAGGCCGCATGCGCAATCAGCGCCAGGTCCTCCGCCTCCTGCACCGAGTTCGAGCAGAGCAGGGCAAAACCCGTCGTACGGCAGAACATCACGTCGGAGTGATCGCCGAAAATCGAGAGCGCATGCGTCGCCACCGTCCGCGCCGAGACATGAAATGCCGTGGGCGTGAGTTCGCCCGCAATCTTGTTCATGTTCGGGATCATCAACAGCAATCCCTGCGACGCGGTGAACGTCGTGGCCAGCGACCCGGTCTGCAAGGCGCCATGCACGGCGCCCGCGGCCCCGCCTTCACTTTGCATTTCGATCACATGGGGCACGCTGCCCCAGGCGTTGGGCACCCCCTCAGACGCCCACTGGTCCGCCCACTCGCCCATCGGCGAGGAAGGGGTGATGGGATAAATGGCGATGACTTCGCTAACCCGGTATGCGACATGGGCCACCGCCTCGTTGGCGTCCATGGCCTTGAATTTGCGCTTCATTGACATCCCCTTTTCGGATTATCGCCGGCGGCCACTGGCATGACCGTTACGATGATTTCAGGATGCAGCATCGGGGACAGATCTGTCGGGACGTAGGTTCACACCTTTGTGTGATTAGAATCACACACCTCTCGGAAGGCCTTTTGTGAGTGTAGGTTGGCGGGGACCCGTTTCGGCCTTGTGCGTAGTTCCCGGGATAATGTCTACTTTCGTGGACGTTGGACGGGTGGACGGGTCGGGTGGCCTCAAGCCGTCCTTTGGCTTGAGTGGGGCAGTTTCACGGCTGGACATAATTTCCCCTCTGCTCGCTCGCGCTGTCTTGCCACCCACTCCGATTCAATCTCCACGCGTCCTTCACATCCGGTGGCGTAGTGCAGAAAGCTGCTCCACTCCCAGTCCTCGGGACGTGCGACCAGTCCACGCTCGACTGGATTCAGGTGCATGTAGTGGAGCTTCTCTGACTCCTTCCGCTGACTCCACAGATTGAAGTCGTAGAACCGCCGCTCCCAGATACGGTGGGATTCTGCCGGGTGCCCCATTTCTCGCGCGCCTTTTGCGCGAGAAGTGGGGATTTCGATCGATAGAGGAACCAGGACCCGGCGGGCGAATCCGAGCTTAATAGCCTGCATCACGGTGGATGGAGTTCCGATCTGCGGCTCTGAAATGAGCAGATGGACGTGTTCGGGCATGACCACGTAGCCGACGACCGCGAAGCGGTAGCGCTGGCGCATCTGTTCCAAGACGGATAGCAACAGATCGCGGCGATCGGCTGTGCCCAACAGCGGCTGCCGCCGATAGCAGCTGCACGTAATGAAATGCAGACTGCCGGTGCCGTAGTAGCGCTTCAATCCCCATGGCATGGACTGAGCGTAGCCCAAGGGACCAGCGCTGTCTGTGACTTCCGGGGTGTTTCTTGTGTGAATTCCCAAAATGGAAGAACCAGAATCCCCACTTCTCGCGCAAAAGGCGCGCGAGAAATGGGGCACCCGGCACGAGGCCAGCTTATTCCCAACAACTGCCTCACTCATGCCTCACTCAACCAAAAGCGGGCTTGAGTGGGCCACCCAAGAGAAATTTCTGTTGCGAAATCCGAACAAACTCGCCTGCGTCGGAGCGTCTTACGGCCCCACTCCTCCGTTATGGCAGTCGGCGCAGTTCACTTGGGTCAGGTCTCCCAAGTCAACCGGATGCTGGAAAGTCGGCGCAGGCGGGGCGCTGGCGCTGGCTACCCCTTCGGTTTCCGACATGAGGGTGTGGCATTGGTTGCAGTCTCTGCTGATTACGCGGCCGTCGGTGCTGACGTGCTGGCCGTCGTGGCAGCGGAAGCAGCCGGGGTAGTAGTAGTGCCCGAGGTTGTTGGGATGCGTTTGCCAGTTCAGCTTCATGTCGGGGAAAGTCGTGCGGCGGTAAATCTGCTGAATCTCCGCCACCGCGTTGCGAATTTCCAGCTGCTTGGTTTTCGCTATATCCGGATACTTGCTCTCATAAAACCCCTGCAGCCCGTTGGCGATGCCCTGCGTGGCAGCGTCGTTGGAGGCGTAAGTTGCCGAGAGCACCGTGACCGCCTGTTGCTTGATGAACGGCAGGGAAGCGTCCAGATGGCGCGACAGCAGAGACTGATCCACCGACAGGTCCGGCGGAACGTAGATGTGAGTGGGACGGTTGTGGCAGTCCACGCAGTCCATGTGGTGCTTGTCAGCCTTGGCGATTTGGTCCTTGCTCAGGGTTGAGTCCTTAGCGTAATACTCGGTGACCCGTCCCTGCAGGTCCTCGACATGGATGTAGGGTATGACCTGCCGCTTCTCATCGGCGGCGACATAGTCAATCCGGTTGCCGATGTTCATGTGCCAATGGATGCCCTCGGGCGCTCCCGTGGCGGGATCGCCGCCGCCGGTCTTAATCAGCATCCGGACCTGGTGCAGGGTGTTCTTTTCATCATTGGCGTAGTGGGCAAAAACTTTTAGTTGTCCGCCATAAAACTTCTTCGGCCAATGGCACTGCTCGCAAGTTTCCTGAGCCGGGCGCAAATTGTGCACCGGGGTCGGAATCGGCCGGGGGTAAGTATTGAATATCGTGGCGAACACCTGCCGGCTGCCGGAAAGCTTGGACTTCACAAACCAGGTCGCACCGGGCCCCACATGGCAATCGGCGCAGGCCACGCGGGCATGGGGTGAAAGTTGATAGGCAGTGTATTCCGGGATCATCACGGTGTGGCACAGCTGGCCACAAAACGCAGTGGATTCGGTGAACTCGTACGCCTTGTAACTGCCTGCCGCGCTGACCACGACGAACACGACTAGAAATGTGGTGAATGAAATTACCGCGCTGCGCTGGGTGGGGTCGTTGAGATCAATGCGGGGATAAAATGCCTGCGGCGCAAGGTGCTTCCGCCGTTCCAACAGCACGCCCGCCAACATCATCAGCAGACTGAGGATCAGGAAGCCGGGAGACACCATGTAGGCCAGAATTCCGATATAAGGGCCGGGCTTGACGGCGATGGCGTCAATCAGAACAAAGAGGAAAATGTTGGCCAGGCTGACGATGCCCAGCGCCACTCCCGCCAGACTGACCGGATTGCGCAGCAGCATGCGGGAGCGGTGCCAGGGCTCCACTTCAAGGGGTGGAGTTTTCTCAGTGTCCATGTTTGACCTCGGCTGAATCGGATTCGCCCCCGGGAACAGCCTCAACCGTTGCTTCGCTACTGCCGTCGGAGGCTTCCATCAGCGGCGCCCGGTCCAAGCCATGTTCTTCCCGGTAGTGGTGCAGCGTCATTTTACCGTCCCACCATGCCCAGTTCATGGGGTAGACGTCCGGGTCGAGGAAAACCTGATAGAAGTGCCAGACTACGATAGCCAGGGTCGCCAGCACCGCTTCGTAGAAGTGAATCGCGGTTGCGATATCGAGCCACCAGCGCGGCAGATGGTTTCCGACCACCACCTTCGCCCACAGCATCACTCCGGTCACGGCCATTACGATCATGCCCCACACCAGCGCCCAGTACTCCGCCTTCTCGGCATAGTTGAAGCGCGGGAACTCGGGCTTGTTCGTGGTCAGACCAAGGTAGTAGGCGAGATTTTGCCATGCGCCCCGCACGTCGTCCAGGGTGGGGAAGAGATCGCGGAGCAACCTTCGCCCTTCGCGCGCGAGAAGGATGTCGAACATGTGGTAGAGGCTCACTCCAATCAGAACCACGGCCGCGATGCGATGCAGCAAGTGCCGCTTCTGCTCACCCAGGGACAGCATGGAGGCGAACCAGGAATCGGGGAACTTCAGCGCGAAGCCCGTCAGCACCAGCACGATGAAACTAGTGAGCAGCGCGGCATGCTGCCAGCGGAAGCGGAGCGGCATGCGCTCGACGAAATGCTGCTCTGTCTTGCGCCGGGCCAGAAGTTTGGCCCGCCAGATGATGAAGTTGTGCGCCAGCATGCCGCCAATCACGGCGAAGATCATGCTCAGATAAAAACTGCGAATCCAGCGCACCGCTTTGCTTCCGATGTCGGCCGAGAGCGGAGCGTCCACATGGACTTTGGCCGTGGCGAACTTCTCCGTCACGCCCGGGTGGCACTGCCCGCAAGTGCGGGCGAGGTTGCCCGGATAAATGGTTGAGCGCGGATCGGTGGAAGGGAAGATGCTGTGAGTCCCGTGGCAACTGGCGCAATTGGCGACCACTTGCGATCCGCCCCTGGCCGCCAGCCCGTGGTAGCTGGCGAGATAGGTCGTGGAGCGCCGGCCTTCCACGCCCAGTTCCTGGGAAAGCCGCACGCCTTCGTGACAGCGGGCGCAGGTGGCCTGGGCCACGTTTTGTGCCGTTACCGGAGAATTCGGATCGAGGTGCGACTTGATGGTATGAATTCCATGACAATCGGTGCACACCGGCGCCTGCGAGATGCCACGGCTCACCGCCTGGCCATGAATGCTCTGCATGAACTCCTGCTCGACGGCGGTGTGGCACTTGGCGCAGGTTCCGGGCACATTGAACTTGAAAATGGAAGATTTGTCGTCGCTGGCCGGGCGAATCTCATGAACTCCGTGACAATCGGTGCACACCGCGGCCTTGGTGGATCCGGCCGCGACCGCTTTGCCGTGCACACTCTCCTCGTAGGAATAGTAGGGCTGCGTGCTGAATCCGGCGCGCTCCATGACGAATTTTTGAGCATGGCACTTGGCGCAGGTGTTGGGAATGTGAATGTGACTTACCGGAGAATCAGGATCGCTGGCCGCCAGAATCTGGTGCGGGCCGCCGTGACAGGCGGTGCAAGTGGGAGCCTGTCCATCGCCGTCCTTGCGGGCCACGGCGTGGACGCCGAGCTGGTAGCCGTGAACGGCGTCTTCGTGGCAGGTGGCGCATTGCGTCGGCAGGATTTTCTCCGCTGCCTGCACCTCGTGCGCCTGGCCATGACAACTCGCGCAGGCGCCCGTGCCGGTACCCAGAATCGAGTGGACGCTCTTGGGCAACTGGCTGGCTGGGTCTTCATGGCAGGTGCTGCAGTTTGGCAGCCGCATTCCCTTAGGATGGGGATACTCTTTCACCCCGATGTGGCAGTCGGTGCAGCCCAGCGCCGCGTGCATGCTGTTCTTGAACTTGGCGGCGTCTACGTGCAGGCTGCGGCCCGACCCGGACTTCATCCCGGCTTCGCCGTGGCAGGCCAGGCATTCCTGATCGGCAGCTGGGAGGGGCCTGGCCCACGACTGCAAGGACACAGCAAAGATCAGGGTGAATCCCAGCGCGATCAGCCATCGGGAAGGTCTCACTTCCATTTATCCGTTACTCCTTGTTTAGCGCGGGCGGCCGCAGGGCGTTCCCGGGCCGACAGCTCTATTTGTACGCAAAAAGCATCGCGTAGATGATCCAGACCACGATGCTGAAACCGATACTCAGCGCGATCCAGGCAAAGGCGCGGATGGTTCGCACCACGATCTCCGGCTGCGGTTCTTCCAGATGCTCCTGCAGGCGGCCGGAAGCCACCAGAGCTTCGTATTCCAGTGGCTTGTCGCGCTTCAGTTCCGCCAGGGGCATGTGGCCGGTGAAGATGGTCGTGTCCATGGGGAATTTTTCCGGCCGCAGGTGCGTATTGAAAAAATGCACAGTAAAGATGAAGCCAGTGGCCAGGAGGGCCTCGTCGCTGTGAATGACCGTGGCGATGTTGATGAACGAGCCCGGCAGAAAGCGGGTGAAGAAAATCGGAAACCAGAGCGTCAGTCCGGTCGAGCCGATCACGGCGATTCCCCAAAACACGGCGAAATAGTCGAACTTTTCCCAGTACGTCCAGCGCCCGTATTGCGGGCGTGGGCCCATGCCGATGAACCACTTCATGGTGGCCAGGAACTGGCGCAGGTCCTGGCGGGTGAAGAGCATGGTGTCCGGACCCAGCAGGAGGGCGCGCCAGGATTTGTGCTCACGCTTCTTCAGTTGCACCAGGTTGTACAGGTGAGTGATGAAGACCCCGAACATCAGCAGGGCAGCGGTGCGATGGATAAAGCCGGCGACCTGGAATCCACCCAGAAAGCGGGAAACCATAGCCGCCCACCCGGTGTAGGAAAACTTCAGAGTCAGTCCAGTTGTGGCCAGGCTGAGAAAGCTGACGATCATGCAAGCATGCAGCGCGCGCTGCAGACGAGTGAAGCGGACGAATTCGCGTTCGGGACGCTTGCCCTCCGGCTCAAGCTGACCAGGGGAGCGTAGTGCGGCAGTCTGAAGATCGAGATCAGTCGGCACGATGGTCCTCCTCGGCAGTCGCTTTGCCTGCGGTGCCAGCGCCGTTCGACCGCGCAGTTTCTTCCCGTGCTTCTTCCGCTTTGAGGTCGCGGCGCATCTCGAGAGCGCGCGGCAGCCACAGCAGGGTGTGCATTCCGCCGATCACGAAGGTCGAGACCAGAAGCGTGGTCATGCCCCAGAACGTCCAGAACAGGAACGGGTACTTCTTGGGGTCGTGGTGGGTGGCATGGGTCAGATATCCGGCGAAGCGGCGAGTCGCGGTGGCGTGGCACTTCTGGCAGGTCGCAACCACGTTAGCCCGGCTGAGATGCGATCGGGGGTCGGCAACCGGGAGAATGTCGTGGGCGCCGTGGCAGTCATAGCATTTCGCCGTTTTGGTGTAGCCCAGGCGCGATACCTTGCCGTGATAGGTGTCGAAGTAGGTCTTGGCAATCTCTTGGTGGCATCGGCCGCATTTGTCCATGATGTCGAGCATGAATCCGGTTTCGTCAGTGCGGCGGATGGTGTGCGCGCTGTGGCAATCGTTGCAGACGGGCAGATCCTTGTCGGTTTTGGTCACCAGGCGGGAGTGCACGCTCTGTTCGAACTGCTCTTCGATTCCGTGGTGGCAGGCGCCGCAGGTGGCCGGAACGTTCTTCGGGTTGACCGTGGACTGCGGGTCGGTCTTGGGCAGGACCATGTGTGCCGTATGGCAGTTGGTACAGGTGGCGGTCACCGTCAGGCCGCTCTTGAGCAGGCCCTTGCCATGAATGCTTTCCTGGTAATGCTGGATGATTTCGTGCTGCGTTCCGACGTAGCGGACGGCGGCTTTCTGGCCTTCGCGGTGGCAGTTGCCGCACAATTCCGGCACCCTGGTCGCGAAGGTCCTGGATTCCGGATCGCGCTTATCGAGGATGCGGTGGGTGCCATGACAATCCTTGCAACTGGGTGCGTTGGGATCTTTAGCGGCGAGGAGCTGGCCGTGCTTGCTGCGCTGATACTGCTGGCCCTGGTCTTCGTGGCACTTGCTGCAATCCACTGTATGCGTGATGGTCTCGCAGGGGCGCACGCGCGAGACATTCACCTCGGAGTGGCACTGGCTGCAGGAAACCGGAACGGCCTGGGTGCGCGGGTGCGAGTGGCGCGAACCGGCGATCTCGGCGGCGGAGACGAACATACTGCGGCCATCGGCTGCCTTCAAATGTTCATTGGCGTGGCAGCGCATGCAGTCGGCATCGGCCATGCCCTGGGCATAATAAACATTGCGCACCTTGTGCGGCTGGTGGCAGTCGACGCACGCGGGCAGAACGTGGGCTTCTTTCTCCCAGAGTTCGCCGCGGATGGTCTTGCGGTGCACCTCTTCGATTTCACCGTGGCACTTGGTGCAGGTGGCCGCGATGTTGCGGCGGTTGATCGAGGAATTGGGATCGGTATGCGGCAGGATGTTGTGGGGCGTGTGGCAGGAAACGCAATTGGCCGCCACGGTCAACCCCTTCTTGAGCAGCGCCTCGCCGTGAATGCTTTCGGAGTAGTTTTCCAGGATGTTGTGCTGATCAATTTGCCGGTTGGTCTGGACGGGCGTGCCTTCTTGGTGACATCTCCCGCAAACGAAAGGAACTTTCAATGGAGCCACGGCCGATCGCGGGTCCTTGACCGGCACGATGTCGTGATTGCCGTGGCAATCCACGCAATGCGGAGCCAAAGTGTCGCCGCGGGCGATGGCTCTGCCGTGCAGCGAATGCGAGTGCTGCTTCTGCTCATCGCTGTGGCAGGTGCCGCATTCGACGCGCGCCAGGGGCGTGGAGTGGGGCAGATCCTTGCCTTCCAGATCGGCGTGGCACGAGGTGCAGGAAAGAGAGCCGTGCACAGAGGAGGAGAACTTCTTGCCATCCACAAACAGAGAAACGGTGCGATTGCTGCGTTTTGTAGTCAGGGTCTTGTCGCTGTGGCAGGCGAGGCAGTCGTCGGTACTGGGGCTCTGGGGCGGCGGGGACGCGGAACAAACGACGCGGCCTCCTGAAAGCAGGGTGAGAGCGATGACAAGCGCAAAAATACTCCGTATTGTCTTCGCTGGCATACTCTCACCCGCCAATGCTTCAGAATGGAATGATTTCCGAGCGGCAGCGGCCAGGCCGCCGCCCTTGTATCGCTACTTCGCCAGGCTCCGAATATAGGCAACCAGGTCCTTGATCTCCGTGTCCTTCAGTTTGCCTTCGTAGGCGGGCATTTTAGGCGGTTTGCCCTTGGTGATGATTTCGGTCAACTGCGCGTCCGTTTCGGCCTTGACTTCGGGCGACGCGAAGTCGCGGGTGCCCATCTTCCCGCCCTTGCCGTCCGGGCCGTGGCACATGGCGCACTTCGCCTTGTAGGTTCCTGCCGCATCCTGTGCTGCAGCCGATGTATTGCAGAGTGCGACAACGCCCACAGCCAGCAGAATCACCACGCACATGCGAAAGAAGAGATGTTTCACGTTGCTTCCTCCTGAGATTTTTTGGCAGACACCATCGAGCTAGGATAGTCCTTGCTTCGGTGCCACGTTCAAGAGTCAGGACGCGCTCCGTAAAGTGCAGTTGGTATGCATCCTGGAGAACTTGTTCGCAGGCGTAGGTTCGCATGCCCGCGAAGGTGGACCTATGGCAGAAGTCACCTTAGCCTGTGACGCAAATCACAAGCCTTTCCTGACTCTTTTGTGACAGTTATCACGATCCTGCGTGCGAGTCCGCACTGCGGCGGCCGAGTTGGCGGCATACGATCGCGCCATGCCGAATCCCTCGACTCCGTTTCTGCCCGCCCCGGGTGGTTCTTTTGCGGCTCCGGGAACTGGATCCAGTCAGACCGCGAGCGCGCCCAGCTTTCAGTTGCGGCCGATGCAGGTGACCTGGGAGATGACCCAGGCCTGCGACTGGAAGGCGTCGCACGCCCGCGCCGCGGCGCGCGCGGCTCGAGGCAAGCGGGAATTTTCCACCGCCGAAGCCTTCCATCTCATCGAAGAAGTGGCCGACATGCATGTGCCTCTGCTGGTGCTGACGGGCGGCGATCCGCTGCTGCGGCCGGACCTGTTCCCCATCGTGGACTTTGCTTCGCGCCACTCGGTTCGGACGTCGCTGACCCTGCCTCCGACGCCGCTGCTGGATGCAGGAATCATCGCGGAATTGAAAGCCCGCGGCTTGATGCGCCTTTCCTTCTGGCTGCATGGCTCGACAGCGGCGCTCGATGACGGTTACTGGGGCGTCCCCGGCTGCCACCGGCGAACGCTCGACGCCATCGGATCCTGCCACGAAGTCGACCTGCCGGTGCAGATCAATACCATTCTGGCGCGGCGGAACCTCCATGATCTCGACCCCATGATCGAACTTCTGACCCGCCTGGACGTGGCTCTATGGAACGTGTTTTTCTTCGTTCCGGCCAGCCGCCAGCAGGCCCAGGAGATGATCAGCGCAGAAGAGCACGAAGCAGTCTTCGCCAAGCTCTATGAGTCTTCGAAGCGGGTGCACTTCCAGATCAAGACCACCGAAGGCCAGCACTACCAGCGTTATCTTCTGCAGCAACGGGCACGGGAGTCGCGCGGCCGCATGACCGAAACCGATGTGATCACCTGCGCGCCCAAGGGAGTGAACGACGGCAAGAGCTTCGTATTCATTGATCCCGCGGGCGAGGTGTATCCCAGCCGCTTCCTGCCCTGGTCGGCGGGAAACGTTACGACCCAGTCCCTGGCTCAGCTGTACTGCGAATCTCCTCTGTTCGTTTCGCTGCGCGACAGTTCCAAGCTGAAGGGCAGGTGCGGACGCTGCCCGGCCCGCAATGTCTGCGGAGGATCGCGCGCCCGGGCCTACGCGATGACCGGAGATCTTTTCGCCGAGGACCCGTGCTGCGCCTACGAACCGCAGTTGAACGGCTGATGGTTGGTTATCCAACCGGCCGCACCGAAGTTGTGCCCTCGATTGCCAGGCGTCAATACCCGGAAGGCTTCGGCACACGTAAGGGATGAAACTGACTGCCCGGGAGAGCCTGCGGCAACATTCATCCCGGTGCCGTGCCAGACGTTCCTGGCGAAAATTGTGACTACCGTCACATAGGAGTGTGATTTGGATGCAGCATGAATTCCATCCGCACTCCGCCAATGTCCAGGTTATTCCGACATCAAGAACCGATCGCGGTTGGTGAAGGTTTGTGATTCAGCTCACACCAGCACGTGATGATGACCACAATGCCCGTTCTGCAACTCTCCCGGAATCGAAGGAAATCGAAGGAAATCATGGGGTGGGGAATAGGGGGCCTGCCCAACTCGGTGTGACCCCAATCACATTTCGCCGTGACCGAATATACGGAGGTTCCGAGCTGTCTCTGGCATCCTGACCTCCAAATTGAGGTGGCCTATGACTAAGGACGATCGTGATCTTCTGGATGTCCTCCGGTTCGAACTGAGCTTCCTGGAAGACGGGGGGTACGGGCGCTCGCCCCACTCACCGTGGCGCGCTCCCTCTATTTTTGAGGACTCGCCGATCTGCCCGAATTTCTGCGATCCGGCGCGGCCGCACCCCTGTGAGACTTGCTTGCTGGAAAAGTTTGTCCCCGAAGCGCTCAGGGGTGAGAGCGTACCCTGCCGCTTTATCCAGCTGACGGAACAGGGGCAGACCGTGGATGACTTCTATCGCACCGGAAGTCAGGTCGAACTGGAACAGGCACTGGCCAACTGGCTGCGTGCCCAGATCGCAAAGATCGAGAAGGAGCGAGGGGTTGCGGCCAAGATTGGAATGTCCTAGATACTGCCCAGTAGCAGCGACGTTTGTCGTCGTGTAGTTCGGACAATTTAGCGGAGTCGCCACAATGAAGCCTACAAGTTTCTCCCAAGGAGCGGAGAAAATCATGAGTGAAGAGCACGCGTATCGAGTTGCAGCCTGGTGGACTTCCGGCCGCACTGGGCTGGCCAAGTCAGATTCGGCGCCCAACGCCATCCATTTCACGGCTCCTACGGAATTCGGCGGCCTGGAGGGCAGGTGGACACCCGAAGAACTTCTGCTCGCCGCCGTCGCGAGCTGTTACACCACGACCCTGCGCGCGATTGCGGGGACGGCCCAGTTCAATTTCACCGACCTGCAAGTGGAAGCCAGCGGCACGGTGCGCAAGGCCGAATCAGGATGGACGTTCTCCCAGATCGTGGTGCGTCCCAACCTTAAGATCACTTCGACCGAGGAGCGGGAGCGCGCGCTGGAACTGCTGAAACGGGCGGAAAAATTGTGCCTGGTCTCGCGCGCCATCGGAACCACGCTGAAGTTCGAGCCTCAGCTGGAGATTGTCAAGCCGGCGCCGGCTGTGTGAAGAGGGCGGATTGCGCTCCAGGCTAGAGTTCCAGCTGAGCCGAAATCGAGGATGGATCTTCCATCGGCCGGAGTATGAATCCCGTTTTCTTGAAAATGACTTGTGTGGGCAGATTGTCCCGCAGGATTTCCCCCACAAGTTTACGGAATCCTTCCTGGCGGGCGACGCGGGTTACTCCCGCGAGTAATTCGGTACCCAGTCCACGTCCCTGCCAACGATCCGAGACCAGAACGGCGGCCTCGGCTTCGCTGCGGTGGATGGCGCTGAACCGGCCCACCCCTAGAACTTCGTGCTGGCCGGTCTCGGGATTCCTGCGGTCAGCAACCAGCGCGAAGCCGCGATCGTAGCTGCCGAAACAGATACGCACCAGCCGTTCGTGCTCCACCCGGGTGCTCAGGCTCAGGGAGCAGAAGTAGCGCAGGTAGACGCTGCGCTCGGACAAGGTTTCGTGGAACTTTACCATCAGCGGCTCATCTTCCGGACGGATGGGACGGATGGTGACCGGGGTTCCGTCCTTGAGTTGAAATCCCCAGACATACTGCGCCGGGTAAGGCCGGATGGCAGGGCGGGGTAATTTATCGACCGTCATGATGGAGTCGTGCACCAGGACCCGAGCGTCGAGCGCCAGCAAATGCTCCGGCGACGCCAGCAGCGGATTGATGTCGATCTCCCTGATCCAGGGCTGCTCGACCACGAGCTGGCTGAACCGCACCAGCAGAGCCTCGAGCGCCACCAGATCCACGGCTTTGCGGCCGCGCACGCCCTTCAGCGCCGCGAAGATCCGAGTGTTTTCCATCAAGCGCTGCGCCAGGGTGGTGTTCAGCGGCGGTAACGCCAGGGCGCGGTCGCGGTAGACTTCGACCATGACTCCGCCCGAACCGAACAAAATCACCGGCCCAAACTGCGCATCGACCGTGCTGCCCAGAATCAGCTCGTAGCCGTCGCGCCGCACCATCGGCTGGACCGTAACCCCGGCAAAATGTTCCGCTCCTGCCTTTTCCGTAACCGCAACCTGAATGGCGCGGTAAGCGCCCCGTACCTGCTCTTCACTCTGCAGCCGGAGACGAACGCCATCCACGTCGGTTTTGTGGGCGATCGTGTTCGACAACAGCTTCAAAACGACGGGGTATCCAATCTCATGGGCGATGGCGACAGCCTGTTCTTCGTTTTCAGCGGCGCGAGTCTCCACCATGGGAATTCCGTAATGCGCGAGAAGCTGCTTCGCCTCGAATTCATTCAACAGCGTGCGCCCGCTGGCCCGCACTTGCCGCACGAAGTCGGCTACCTTGCGGCGCGGATCGACAGCCGCTTCCGGTCCTTCGACCAGGGCGGGAGTCTCGTAGAGCCCGCGCAGGTTGTAGGTGTAGCGCCACATGTAGGTGAAGGCGCGGGCTGCCGTGTCGGGATAGGAGAACGTCGGAATTCCGGAAGTGTTGAGAGCGGCCGTCCCTTCCGCGACGCCGTCACCGCCCATCCAACTGGCCAGCAACGGCTTGCCGGAACCCTGGGCATACGGCTTCATGCGTGTGGCCACCTCGGTCGGATCGGCTCCTCCCTGGGGCGCAATGATGGCCAGCAGGCCATCGCCACCCGGATCCTTCACGGCGATGTCGAGCGCCTGCACATAACGCTCGGCATCCGCATCGGCAAGCACGTCTATGGGATTGCCGTGGCTCCAGTGCGGAGACAAAAAGCTGCTCAGCTCATGCACCGATTCCGGCGAGAGCTGCGCAAGTTCGCCGCCAGTTGCGACCAGCGCATCCGTGGCCAGCACAGCCGGGCCGCCGGCGTTGGTAACAATCGTAAGCCGCGGGCCGCGCGGTCGCGGTTGCTTGCTCAGCACCTCCGCCATGTAGAACAGATCGGCCATGTTCTGCACGCGCAGCACGCCACAGCGGCGGAAGGCCGCTTCCAAAACGTCGTCACTTCCGGTCAGCGCGCCGGTATGCGATGCCGCCGCCCGCGAGGCTACCTCCGACCGTCCTGCCTTGATGACAATGATTGGTTTACCGAGCGCAATCTCCCGCGCCGCGGAGAGAAACGAGCGGGCGTCTCCTACCGACTCCATGTAAACCAGAATGCTCTTGGTGTGCGGATCGTCGCCGAAATAGTAGATGAGATCGCCCCAGCCCACATCGAGCATGGAACCGGTGGAAACAATGGCGCTGAACCCGACGTGCTCGTCCTGGCTCCAATCCAGAATCGCCGACTGCAGCGCACCGCTCTGGCTGAGGAAAGCGACGCTGCCTTTCTGCGGCATGGTCTTTAAGAAGGTGGCGTTCAGTCCTATCGTCGGATTCATGAAACCCATGCAGTTGGGCCCAATCAAACGCAGCGATCCCCGGCGCAGGTGCTTCTGAATCTCGTCCTCCAGCGCTGCGCCCTCTCGGCCTTGCTCGCGGAATCCGGCTGAGATCACCACCGCCGATTTCACGCCCGCGTCCACGCACTCTCCGATGATCTGGGGCACAGTTTGTGCAGGCGTCACTACCAACGCCAGATCGACTCCTCCGGCGATATCTCCGATCCGCGGTACGGTCTTGATTCCCAGTACTTCGTCGTGGGTGGGATTAACGGCGTGGACCTTGATGGGAAACTTGCTCGTCAGCAGGTTTCCCAGTACGCTCCGGCCTACCGTCCCCGGGCGGTCTGTGGCCCCAATCACAGCGGCAGAGCGGGGAAGGAAGAGCGACTCCAGCCCGGCGCGTGCCGGGGGCGCCACGAGGGAGAATTTGTCGACCGGGGACGGCACGAATGGACTTGATGCCTGGCTCACTGAAATCCTCCCTCTAATGAGGATGTTGCCATTTTTTCATAACTCGGGCGAGCCCGGCGTTAAGTTTTCCGCTTAGACCAAGGTCATGCTGGCACAGTTTTCTATTTCTGTCTGTGATTCGCCTATACCCTCAATCACGTGGGGTCGTGACCGTGATCACAGGGCTTGGTGCTACAATGAGACGAAAGGGAAGGTGCTAAATGCGCGCCCCTTATGGACTAAATATTCTTGATAACTGCCTTAGCTGTCCGGTGCGGGAGGAGCACCTGTTCTGCAATCTTTCCGTTCATGCTGGGCAGCGACTCAATGAAATCAAATCAACCGCTGTTTATCCCAAGGGAGCCATGCTCTTCATCGAAGGGCAGCAACCGCGTGGCGTGTTTGTGCTCTGCACGGGGAAAGCCAAGCTTTCCACTTCTTCCCGCGAGGGGAAGACCATCATTACGAAAATCTCCGAAGGCGGAGACGTTCTCGGCCTGAATGCGGTCATCTCCAACCGGCCGTATGAAGTCACCGCCGAGATGATGGAGCCAGGGCAGGCCAACTTCATTCCCCGCGATTCTTTGCTGCAATTCTTGAAAGATCAAGGAGAAGTGGCCTTGCGCGTAGCCGAACAGCTGAGCCGCAATTACTACACCGCCTACGAGGAGATCCGCACCCTGGGTCTTGCCACCTCGCCGTCGGAAAAATTTGCCAAGCTGCTGCTGTCCTGGTCGACAAGGACCACACAAAACGACGGTTCCACGCAGGTCAAGCTCACGCTGACCCACGAGGAGATTGCCGAAATCATTGGGACTACCCGCGAGACTGTCAGCCGCCTGTTTTCCGAATTCAAGAAAAAACAGTTGCTGCAACTCAAGGGGTCGACCCTGGTGATCCGCAACCGGCCGGCACTGGAAAAGATCGTCCAGTCCTGATTTTGTCGGGGGACCACCGGCCCGCAAGGGCGCGGCAGGCAGTTCAGGAAACTTGACGCCGGGAGAGCTACTCTCCGTGGCGCGGTGCGCTTTTCCACCTGACAGCTGCTGCTTGCACAACAATTCAGCCATCGTCCCGGCCGGCGGAGGCAGCCCGTCCTCTCAGCCTGTTTCTCACGTCATTCCCGAATGCAGGCTCAGGCGCTGGCGGCAGCGAGGACGGTCCTGGTGCAGTTGCCGAAGACAGACTCACCAGCTTTGCCCCCGTTCCTGCCCAGACCACGGTCATCAGTTTCGAGCACTTGTCGCAGAGCCAGAATCGCTCATACAGCGACGGGCAGGCATTTTCAGTGGCCATTTGTACTTCGGGAGTGGGGGACAGAAGAAAAATCTTTCCCTGGTGGAGATAGCGAAAAACCTCAGAACACTCGGGATTCGCACACTTTGACAGCATGGCACGGTCCCCGCCGGGCCCCTACCGCAAGATGTCCTGAAACTCCCATGCTACACCTCTTTTCCGGAAATGAGGTGACTGCGGATACCGAACCGAGTGACGCTCATCACCATCAAAAGTCCTCCAGCTCCACAGGCGGAGCAGAGTGAGGCGGGAACTCCCAATGCTCCCCAGGCAATGTCACAAACGGCGATCGCCGGCTCGGAACAATGGAGCCAACCGCTCGTGCAGCGATTCAATCGCCTGAAACAACTCCGCAAGCCCCTCCGTCCCGAAGTCGACTTCCAGGGACTGCAGGTCAATGGTCAGATCCTTGGCAATCTGAGTAGCGCGCCGGACTCGGTCCCCGGAGAGCGTGCTCATTACCGAGTACGGGTCGCGATGCTGCTGCTGCAATCCCATCCACATCTGCACTACGCGCGCCGTTTGCCGGACGCTGTCCACCGCATTGCGGAATTCGCTCAGAATGCGGGGAGAAAAATCGGCGGACACAATCAGTTGTTCGAGAGTCTTCAATTCTTCGGTGGTTTGCTGCAGTCGCTGCGCGATAGACCAACTTTCTGTCTGAGTTGCCATGCTGTCTCCAGCCCACAGATGCGGGCAAGCGCGCTCCCCGCGTGCTGCACAATCTGCGGCAACGATTGCCTCTCCTCTAGCCTATCGGCGCTCACACAGGGAAACTTCAGTCTTCTCCCGGTTAGAATGTCTAGGCGGAGCGATTGCGGCTGGCGCTTGCGTCCCGCGCCTTCTTTTCAAACTTGTACGCCCTGATACGATGACCCAACTTGATTGTGCCGCCCTGCTGTTCGATATGGACGGAGTCCTGATCAACTCCACGCCTGCCGTTGCCCGCGTTTGGCGGCGCTGGGCGGCAGATCACGGATTCGACCCCGATGAAGTCATCGCCCATGCTCACGGCCGGCCCAGTCTTGCGACCATTCGTGAGTATTTGCCCAACTCTGATCACGAAGCAGAGAATCGCGAGGTCGAACGCCGCGAGATCGAAGATCTCGAAGGTGTGGTGCCTTTGCCGGGTGCGCTCGACCTGCTGCGCCGCCTTCCCGAGAGCCGCTGGACCATCGTGACCTCCTCCACCCGACCTCTGGCCGAGGTCCGCATCAGGGCCGCCGGCCTGCCGTTGCCGAAAAACCTGATCACTTCCAACGACATCACTCACGGCAAGCCGCATCCCGAACCCTATCTGAAAGCGGCTGCAATCCTGGGTTTCCCGCCGGCTGCCTGCATTATCTTCGAAGACGTTCCCGCGGGCATCCGTTCCGGCAAGGCCGCGGGCGGGAAGGTTATCGCTTTTACCACCACGGTCCAGGAACCTGATTTGCGCGCTGCCGGCGCTGACTGGGTGCTGGAGAGTTGCGCAAACGTCCGTTTGGTTTCCTCCAACGAAAAGCTCAGGCTCTATCTTGCGGAGAGCTAGCCCGGCTGGGTTTGGCTTTCAGAGACGCCATCCGGCCGCGCCGGGGTGCAGTTCAGCCTAGGGAGGTACCTTGTGCGGGCTTCACCCGCGTCGTGCAACTTGCCCTTGGCTGGGAGTAGACTGACCCGGACCCCAGGAAAATCACTCGTAAGGAGAAACCACATGAAGAATCGCTTGATGATTCTTTTTGCTGCTTTGCTTGCTCTCAGCATTCTGGGCGTCGCCCAGGATGCGCAGCGCGCCGAGGCCTCAGCCCGCGCTCAGGAGCGGATCACCCGTGAAGTTCGCCACGAACTGCTGATGCTGCCGTATTTCGGCGTGTTTGATTACATCGCCTACAAAGTGGACGGCTACAACGTTACCCTGCTTGGCCAGGTCGTTAAGCCGACACTCAAGTCCGATGCTGGGAACGTCGTGAAGCGCATTGAAGGCGTGGAGAAGGTGGATAACCAGATCGAGGTGCTGCCTCCGTCGCCCATGGACGACGGGCTGCGCAGGCGGCTGTTCCGCGCCATCTACCAATATCCCCCGCTGCAGAAGTACGAACTGGGTGTGCAGAAACCGATCCGCATCATCGTCAAGAACGGCCGGGTGACCCTGGAAGGCGTGGTCGACAGCGAGGCGGATAAGAATCTCGTGAACATCCGCGCCAACGGCGTTTCCGGTGCGTTCTCCGTGACCAACAATCTGCAAGTTGTGAAACCGTGAGGCAAACTCATTGGCGCGAGGGGGCGTGATTCGTCGCGTCCCCTTGCACTTTCCGGCGGACCGGTTCTTCTTCCTCCCGCGTATAATGCTCCCGAAATCGACTTCCAACCCCAGGAGCAATCGGAGGAACGTCATCATGAGTTTTCATGCCATGAACCGCCGTACTTTTCTTCAGACCGCGACTACCGTCACCGCAGCTAGTTTTCTAACCAGCCGTTTCGCCTGGGCGGCGGGCGATCACAAAATCGAAAAAGTCGGGGTACAGCTCTACACCATCCGCGACGAGATGAAGGCCGATTTCGATGGCAGCCTGGCCAAAGTCGCCGCCATCGGTTACAAGGAGGTCGAATTCGCCGGGTACTTCGGCCGTACTCCACAACAGGTCCGCGCCGCGCTGGAAAAAAACGGCCTGACCTCACCCGCCTGCCACCTGGATTACGACCTGCTTGCGCCCGGCCAGTGGCCTGCCCAGATCGAATCGGCCAAGGTGATCGGACAGGACTACATCGTCAATCCCTGGATTCCCGAACAACTGCGCCAGACCGACGACGACTGGAAGCGCGTTGCCGAGACCTTCAACCGCGCCGGAGCCGAGAGCAAAAAGGCTGGCATCCAATTCGCTTATCACAATCACTGGTTCGAATTCCTGCCGGTTAACGGCAAGCTGCCTTACGACATGCTGCTGACGCTGTGCGACAAGGATCTGGTCAAGATGGAAATGGACCTCTGCTGGATCACGGTCGGGGGCGGCGATCCGCTCAAGTACTTCGATCGCTATCCCGGACGCTTCCCGCTCGTTCACGTCAAGGATGTGAAGAAAATTCCGCGGGTCACGACGGGAGGCGAGCAGAATTTTGGCGACACCGTGGACCTGGCCGCCGTCGGCAGCGGGATCATTGATTGGAAGAGGATCTTCGCTCAGTCTGACAAGGCGGGAATCAAGCATTACATCGTGGAGCACGACAAGCCGGCGCACCCGTTTGCAAGCATTACGGAAAGCTATGAGTATCTGAGCAAGCTGCGCTGGTAAAGTGCTGAACCTTGTCATTCCGAGCGAAGCGAGGGATCTGCTTTTGGGCGCTGCCGCGAACGGATCGCCTGCCGCGGCAGCCCCATTTTCTTCAGCCGAGCAGCGTAGCACAGCGGGCTCCGCGAACCTCCTCGGACAACCCTGCCGTGCACCGTGGGACAGGGGCGCGCGCGGGGGGGCAATGACGAAAGTAACGCTCCTGCAACCGCCAGTTGTGGCATCGTAGAGGAGTGGCAAAGTCAGATAAAGGCGAGTTCTTCGATTGGGACGAAGGGCGCGAGGGCTACGTTGACCGGCCCGTCGTTGCTTACGTCACCGCGCCCAAGCCCGCCGTTCACGCTGCTAATGCCCATGAGAAGCATTCTCTCAGCATGCAGGAGAAGCATGCTCTGAACATTCAGTGGGAAGAGCGTGTGGCCAGCCTGATTGCTGCGGCTGGGGCCATGTGGGCCGTATACGTTGCCACCCAGGACATCAACGCGCTGTGGCGCGTGCAGATCATGCCCCCGGGCCCGGTGGAAGTTTGCGCCTTGGGGGTTCTGGCCTGGCTCCACGCCAAATGGCGCCGTTCCGCGCAACGCTGACCAGGGCCCAGGGCCGGTTTCTCACCCTCTGGAAATTTCCGGCTGAAAATCTCCGAGAAAGACCGCTGCCGGCCTCATAACGGCGCCTCAGCCTTTCCCGAATGGCGCTTCCAGCGACGGACTCTGTGGCGTGAACAATTCCGCTCCATTTTCGGTCACGTGCATATCATCTTCGAGCCGCACGCCGAACTCGCCGCGAATGTAAATCCCGGGCTCATTGCTGGTGGTTATGTTCGGTTGCAGTTTGGTCGCGTTGCCCCGGACCAGATAGGGCCACTCGTGCCCGTCCATGCCCAGGCCGTGGCCGAGACGGTGGGTGAAGTATTTATAGTCCGGACCATACCCTGCGTCGGTAATGACCTTGCGCGCCGCCGCATCCACGGCGCCGCACTCGTTCCCGGGACGCGCCGCCGCCAGCGCCGCCGATTGTGCCCGGTGCACAATATCGAAAACCTGCCTCATCTTGTCTGAAGCCTTGCCCAGCACAAACGTGCGCGTGATATCGGATTGATATCCCTCGACGGTGCAGCCGTCGTCGATCATGACAATCGAGCCTTCACGAATCACCTGCGGCGTGGTTGACCCGTGCGGGGAGGCGGAATATTCGCCTACCGTTACGCTCGCTCCGCCGGGGAAACCCATCCGATCGTAGGCCTTCTCGATCAGGGCTGAGACGTCCCGCTGTGTCATGCCCTCGCGCAGCGCGAGATACACCGCCTCGTAGACCGCCAGCGTGACTTGCGACGCCAACCGCATCAGCGCAACTTCGTTAGCACTCTTGATCATGCGGCAACCTGCCGTCACCGGCGTAGCGCCGGCGAGCGCGGCCTGGGGCACCGCTTTGGCAATACCGTCGACGAAGACGAAGCGCATCGTCTCTTCAATCCCGAGCCTGCCGCTGACCATGCCACGATCTTTCAATCCTTGCGCGACGAGTTGGTACGGGCTCTCATCTTCCTGCCAGGTGCGCACATCGGCGTGGTCGCCATCGGGAGCGTTGACGATCTGCTCATGCGCCCGCCCTTCTTCGAAGGCCGGACACACATAGAACGCCGCGCCTTTCGCCGGCAGCACCAGCGCGAACAGGCGCTCCCCGCCCCACCAGCGGATGCCGGTGAAGTAGCGCAACGAAGTTCCTTCCATGAGCACGATGGCGTCGAGCGCGTTCTCGGTCATGAGTTTTCGGGCGCGCTCCTGGCGTTCGCGGCGTTCTGCGACCGTGATCGGCGTGGCTTCGCTCTTGCGCGATTTGAGCCGCTCGAGCGAGGGCGGCAGGGAAGCCTCGTCCGCGCTCTCTCCTGCGGAGGCCAAGCCAGAAGGCGACGTGATGGCCGCACCTGCTGTTATGCCTCCCACCTCGAGGAATCGTCGTCGCGAGATCATGAACCCTCCACAATTTCTGGAATGCGGTCGGGCCATTATAGGGAATTTTCAGATTCTCGATTGCAGATTGCAGAATGTGGTCTTGGGTGTTAGGTCTTAGGTCTTGGGCGTGAGGTAATAGGTCTTTGGCAACACCTGCGACTCAAGATCACCGCCGACCTGTGACTCGGGTTATAGTTGGCTGTCCGGCCGCGCCCCGAGCCGCGAACTGGGTCACAGAAAGGATGAGGTTATGGCCACAGGTTACACGGCTGGCAGGATGGTTGCGCACACCATGGTGACTACGCAATTTGAACTCGACGGCTTTCGCGTGACGCGTACTTTGGGAGTGGTGCGCGGCATCGTCGTGCGCTCGCGCTCCATCTTCGGAACCATCGGCGCCGGACTGCAGACTCTGGTCGGCGGCAATATCACTCTGCTCACCAATTTGTGCGAGAGGACGCGCCAGGAAGCCTTCGACTTGATGCTGCAGCACGCGGCCGAACTGGGAGCCAACGCCGTGGTTGGTGCCCGTTACGACGCGACTGAAATCATGCAGGGCGTCACCGAAGTGCTGGCGTATGGTACTGCGGTCGTCGTGGAGCCAGTGAGGTAGGGATTTTCGATTGCCGATCTCCAATTGCCGATTGGATCCCCAAGGAATTGCCAGGAATCCTTAGGATTTTCAATCGACAATTGGCAATCGCAAATCGGCAATAGGCCACAGGGTCGTCTGGATCAAGCGCCTTTAATCTTTGTACAGCCAACCTGCCACCATCGCCGCCAGGATCGCGCCCAGCCACATCTCGACCATCCAGCCAAAAGGAAGGGCGCGGCCGATGGCGGACCATGTGGCCTGCGCGAAATTTTCCGGGAAGCCGGCGAAGAAGCCCACCAGAAAGCCGATCTTCAGCGCGGTGCCGGGGCCAGGGCCTAGTCCCGGCCGCGCCCACGCATACAGGTGCGCGACCGCGATCGCCAGAATAAACAGGAGCACGGTCCACTGCGCCACGAAGAAGGGATAGCGCGGCGTTTTCAGGAACCAACCGGCATTCTGTACAACCACGTAGCGCGCACCGGTAATGAAGTGGTAGACAAAAAAACTCCACAGGTTCCAGATCACCCCGCCGGCCAGTCCACCCAGCCAGATTCGGCCTCGGTTGAGAGCCATGAATACCTCCTCTGTCCTTCGACAACCGGACCCATGACGATTCTGCGCGGAAGTGTACACCAGTTTGCGGACGTGGGAACTTAACTGTTTGACTTCGGGCCGGAGGCGCTCCGCGCGTTTCCCCTCAAACCCTGCGTTCCCGCAGCCCATCTCGCAGATTTGCACAACAAAATCCGCGCCGGGCGCGGAGATCAAGCAAAATCTCAGCGAAAGAATGGCGAAAGAACCAGGAGCGTAAACGCAATCCCTTGTGGTCGTTCGATTGGTTAACCACAAGTTCTCGTATTTTCCGGAATCAGTGCACGAGTGGAACTGCAGCCTTCAAGTTTCTGCTTGACAATAAACGACTTACGGGTAAGATGTGGTACAAAGTGGCTTGAAGTGGTCAAGGCATGGATGTCGGTGGAAGTTAGGAGCTGAAAACGTGGAGCCGGTGGGAAGCCGACCCAATAGCACGCTAAACAGCCCGAAACGCCCGAATTTGGCCCAGCTTCGCGCCGCTTTTACCTCCCCTCTCACAGATCGAGAACTCATACATGTTTCGCGGCAATCATCCAACCCGGGTCGACGAGAAGGGACGCCTCAAGGTCCCGGCCGAGTTCAAGCGGGTGATCGACGAGAAATATGGCACGCAATTTTACATCACAAGTTTGGACGGAGATGTTGCTCAAGTATATCCCTTCGAGGAATGGGAGCGGATCGAACAGAAGCTGGCCGGGCTCTCCACTTTCAATCCCACGAAGAAGAAATTCCTGAGCAAAACCAACTACTGGGGCCAAGTGGTGGAGATGGACGGGCAGGGTCGTCTGCTCATCCCGCAACTGTTGCGCGATGCGGCGCGGATCAAGGGCGACGTCGCGGTGACCGGATATCAGACGTACCTCGAAGTCCGCAACCTGGAAGCGTATCAGCGGAAGATGCAGGAAGAGAAGTTTACGCCTGAGGATGAGAAGACGCTCGACGAACTGGGCATCTAGTGGGCGAGGGATCAACAGACACCCCTCAGGGGGTTGGGCATGGTTCTGGAAGGGAAGCGAGCCATGTTCCGGTTCTTTTAAAAGAAGCGATCGACTTTTTATCCGTGCGGCGTGGCGGGACCTATATCGACGCCACGGTGGGCCTTGGCGGGCACAGTTACGGAATCGCAAAACGCCTCGGCGCACCGGGACATTTGATTGGGCTCGATAAGGACCCGGCAGCGCTGGAGAGAGCGGGCGTCAGACTGAAAGCGGGCGTCGGACCTCAGACCCCAGACCTCAGCGAGTCTGGCCGAGGGCTGACGTCTGAAGTCCGAGGGCCGAACTTGGATTGGCCGCTGATTGAGCTGCGGCAAGGTTCCTTTGCGAGTTTGGCTGAGGTCAGAGGGCTGAGGGCTGACGGCTTACTTGCCGACCTTGGCGTGAGCAGCCTGCAACTCGCCGACGCCGCGCGCGGATTCAGTTTTCAGGCGGAAGGACCGCTCGATATGCGGATGGACCCGCATTCCGAGCGCACCGCCGAACAAGTGGTAAACCACCTCGACGAGCGCGAGCTTGCCGATGTGATTTACGAATTCGGAGAGGAAAGGAGGTCGCGGAGAATCGCCAGAGCCATTGTCCGGTCGCGGCCGATACAGACCACCGCACAGCTTGCGGAGGTGATATCAGCCGCGGCCCGGTCAATGAAACTGGGTCAATACGGATATGACAGGATTCATCCGGCGACCAGAACTTTTCAGGCGCTCCGAATCTTCGTAAACCGCGAACTGGACGATCTGCGGGCGCTGCTCGATGCGGCGCCCCGGATTCTGAAGCCAGGCGGACACGTGGTGGTGATCAGTTTTCACTCGCTCGAGGATCGCATCGTGAAAGATGCGTTTCGCGACGGAGCGAGTCAGGGCGTCTACCGGTTGCTGACGAAGAAGCCGGTAACGGCGAGTGAAGAGGAAAGTGATCGCAATCCGCGGGCACGCAGCGCGAAGTTGCGCGCGGCAGAAAAAGTTTAGCTCCGGAAAACCTGCCGGAGTGCCCGGCATTAGCTGTCATGGCGTGCCGGGTCTTCAAGATTCAGGTTAGACACAATGCGGACGCAAGATCCGCTGGGGCGGGTGGAAAAGCCCGACCTCAGACCTCGGGCGTCGGACCTCAGCAAGAAAAACGGCTGAGGGTTGAACTCTGAGGTCTGAAGTCCGAGGTCGGGTTTTATGGGTTCCGTGGTAGGAATCCATTTAGAGGTTGCAGGAAATGTACACGGGCACACTGATCCGGGACTTGATGGCGGCGGTGGAACGGGCGGAACAGAGGGAAGAACAGAGGCAGGTCGAAGAAGAACGGGAACTGCAGGCTATTCTTGATCTGCAGATTCGGCTGGCAGAAAGCAACCACGTTTTCATAGGGGCGGCATAGATGATGGCGGCGGCAGCGGCGGCAGTTCGCAGTGCAGGTCCTGCAGTTCGGCGCTCGTTTTGGACGGGCACACCCGAAATCTATTTCTCCAAGGCGATCGACAATTCACGGCTGGTCAAAATGGAGGATCCGCAACGCAGCCACGAGCGCAGGCAATTCTGCGCGGCGCTCGTTTTCTTCTTCCTCCTGGTCTTCGGCTACACCTGGCAGCACTTCCGGGCGATCGAGTACGGATATCAGATCGAAGCCGCCAAACGCGAACTGAGCGGATTGACCGAAATGAATCACGCCCTGCGCCTGGAAGACGCATCCCTGCGCAATCCCGAGCGGATTGACCTGCTGGCGCGCCGCATGGGACTGACGCCGCCGGTGCCGGGGCAGGTAATTCGCATGGATGCTGCCGCCGGCGATAGCCAAGGTCCGGTTATGGCCACTGCTGCACCCGTGACGGTGATCGCGGGTCAGTAGAGGGTTATGTAGGGGCGGACGCCCTCGTCCGCCCGCCGAGCAAGCTCGGCTGAGTTTCTGTGGCGGCCTGTTTGCGCATGGGCCGCCATGTTTGTCTGCGGAGGGCCCAAGAGATTTGTCATTCCGAGGAGCGCAGCGACGAGGAACCTGCTGTTTGCCGCAACGAGACAGAAAGCAGGTTCCTCCTCTGCGCTTCGCGCGTCGTCGGAATGACAACACTGTAGAGACCTGCGTTCATGGCAACAGCTGAATCCACTCGCGGCAAGAATCACCGGCTTTACTTGCTGGGTGCGGTGCTGCTGTTGTGGTGCTTCGCCATCTGTGCCCGCCTGGTTTACCTGCAGGTCTTCAGTTACGGCAAGTTTGTCGCACAAGCCGCGCATCAACAGCAGCGCGCCATTCCGCTGACCGCCAAGCGTGGCGTCATCTACGACCGCGCCGGCCGCGAGTTGGCCATGTCGGTCCTGGTTGATTCCGCCTTCGCCGTCCCCAACGAAGTGAAAGACCTGCCCACGGCGGTGTCCCTCATCACGCGCATCACGGGCGAAGACCGGAACGTCGTTCTCGCTGACTGCCAGGCGCATAAGACCTTCTGCTGGGTCGCGCGCAAAGCCGACGATGAAACCATCGAGCGCATCAAGTCCCTCAACCTGCAGGGCATTCACTTCCAGCAGGAGCCGAAGCGTTTTTATCCCGCGCGCGATCTGGCGGCGCAAGTGCTCGGTTCGGTCGGCATGGAGGATTCTGGCCAGAGCGGCATCGAGCACGAATTCGACGAACAACTGCGCGGCCGCCCGGGAAAAATGTACATCACCGTGGACGCGCACAAGGAGTGGTTCTCGGATGTCGAGACTCAGCCCGAGCCCGGTCAGAACCTGCTCCTGACCATCGACAAGAACATCCAGTACATCGCCGAAAAGGAACTGGATCAGGCAATCCACGACACCCAGGCTATCGCCGGCACCGTGATCGTCGAGAATCCGCACACCGGAGAAATCCTCGCGCTGGCCAACCGGCCGACCTTCAATCCGAATCTGCGCAAGCAGATTACGCCGGCTGCCCTGACAAACCGCGCTGTGAGCTACGTCTACGAGCCCGGCTCAACGTTCAAGCTGGTGACGGTCTCGGCCGCGCTCGAAGAAAAACTCACCAACCCAGACGAAGTGTTCGATTGCCAGATGGGATCGATCGTCTACAACGGCATGCGAATTCGCGACTCAAAGCCGCACGGTCTGCTGCCGGTGTGGGGTGTGCTGGCTGAATCGAGCGACGTGGGTTCGATCAAGATCGCACTGCGCCTGGGCGAGGACCGCTATTACAAATACATTCGCGCCTTCGGATTCGGACAACCGACTGGAATCGAGTTGCCCGGCGAGACGCGCGGCCTGACCAAGCCTCCCAGCCGCTGGTCGAAAGTCTCGATCGCAGCCATTTCGATAGGCCAGGAAATCGGCATATCGCCGATTCAACTGGCCGGCCTCGTTTCAACTTTCGCCAATGACGGCGTCTGGGTCGCGCCACGCATCGTCGCAGGCGCGGTGCAACCGCAGGGGATGCCGCAGACGGTCGCGTTTCATCCTGCGGCAGGCCGGCGCGTGATTTCGTCCTTCACAGCCGCCGAGATGCGCTCGATGATGGAGAAAGTCGTGATCGATGCCCACGGCACCGGCCGCAGGGCAATTCTGGAAGGCTACAGCTCTGCAGGAAAGACGGGCACAGGGCAGAAAGTCGACTCGGCCACCGGGGCGTATTCGAAGACGAAATACGTCGGTTCGTTTGGTGGCTTCGCTCCAGTGAACAACCCGCAGATTGTGGTCGCGGTGATTCTCGACTCGGCGGTGGGACCCCACCAGGGCGGGCAGGTCGCGGCCCCGGTATTCCGCCGCATCGCGCAGCAGGTGCTTGAATATCTGCACGTGCCCCACGACCTGCCGCTAGGCCCGCAACATCAGTTGCTGCTGGCCCAGGCGAAGATGAAAGATAAAGATCTGGAAGAAGGAACTCCGGATCATCCCGGCGAGCCGCTGGAAACCGCAGAAGTAAACGGGGAAGCGTCCGATATGGCCAAGCCGCAGAGTGTGGCGCGTGTGGCGTGGGCACTCCTGCCCGCGAACGCCGGAGGAGACGGAGGAGTCGTGCCAGCCGCAATGCGCGAATCGGTCTCAACAAGCGCAAGCACTGGGTCGGCCAATGCAGATCAACCGAAGCCCCCCGACGCGGCAACCGCGCCAGCGGCGCTGCCCTCCACCGGAACTGTCGTGCTCGATGTCGAGCAGGGCGGCATCGTTGTGCCCTCGTTCGTCGGCAAGACCGTCCGCGGCGCCGTTGAAGCCGCGCAAGACGCCGGCCTGGAACTGGAGATCGTGGGCAGTGGCGTCGCCCGCCAGCAGTCCCCCACGGCCGGGGCGCACGTGCCAGCCGGATCGCGGGTGACAGTGCAGTTCGGGCGGTAGGGCAGGTCTAAACCCAGAGGCCGCAGAGTACGCTGGGGATTTAGGAGAATTGGAGTTCGCGCAGACTCCGGCATCGGGCAGCCTCCATCGTCCTTTATAAGCTTCAGCTTATCTCTTCCAATTCCTCTGCCCCCCCGCGTCCTCCGCGTTGAGACTCCTCCAGTTTGACCCGCCGAAAAACCGCGTGATACGGTAGTCAGTCACAAGTTCTTCGTTCAAGCATCCCGGCAGGACCAGCTACTGCTCATAATTGGGGTCTCTATTGTCTTCGGTTGAGGCGACGCCGATCGTCCGCAGAACGGCGCTGAACGCCGTCCATCGCCAGATGGGGGCGAAGATGGTGGAGTTCAATGGCTGGGACATGCCGGTCGAGTATCCCGCGTCGCTGGGTGGCGGCATCATCGCCGAGCACATGGCCGTGCGCACCGGCGTCGGCATCTTCGACGTCAGCCACATGGGCGATATCCGTCTGGCCGGGCCGCAGGCGCTGGCCGCAGTGCAGCACATCTCCATGAATGACGCGTCGCGGCTGGGCCTTGGCCAAGCCCAGTACTCGGCTCTGCTTTATGCTGCAGGGACATTCGTGGATGACGTGATCGTCCATCGCCTCGCCGAGGACGAGTACCTCCTGGTCATCAACGCCGGCACGCGTGAGAAAGATTTCAACTGGGTGCGCGATAACACCCGCCAGTTCGACTGCGCGGTCGAGAATCTGTCGGACGACTACACCCAGATCGCCATTCAGGGCCCGAAGGCCGTGAATCTGCTGCAAAAGCTCACCGACGCCGATTTGAGCGCGGTGAAGTTCTATTGGGTCACGCGCGGGCGATTGTGCGGTCTGGAAAATATCCTGATGGGTCGCACCGGCTACACCGCCGAAGATGGGTTCGAAGTTTACATTCCCGCAGACGAGGCTATCAGCGCTCGCGTATGGAATGAGATCCTGACTGCGGGCAAGCAATTCAGCGTCGTGCCCTGCGGCCTGGGGGCGCGCAACACGCTGCGTCTCGAGGGCAAGTTGCCGCTCTACGGCCACGAGATTTCCGATACGATAAACGTCTGGGAAGGCGGTCTCGACCGCTTTTGCAAAATGGAGAAGGTCGAGTTCGTGGGCCGAGCCGCGCTGGGACAAGCGAAAGCCGCCGGAGTGAAGCGAGTTCTGGTCGGACTGGAGATGACTGAACGCGGCATCGCTCGCGACGGATATAAGGTGCTCGACGCTGGGGGACGCGAGATCGGATACGTCACCAGCGGATCGCCCGCGCCGTTCTTGAAGAAGAATATTGCGCTGGCGTATGTCCCGATTGAGCATTCAGTAGTAGGCACAAAAGTAAGAGTAGAAGTTCGTGGTCAAGGTGTAGGAGCGGTGGTCGTTCCGACGCCGTTTTACAAGCGTCCGACGAAGCGAGGTTTTGCTGGAAGCTAGCAGCTAGGAGCTAAGACTTTTTATGGCCTACCCTACAGATCGCAAATATACCAAAGAGCATGAGTGGATCAAGGTGAACGGTAGCTCCGCGACGGTCGGCATCACCGACTACGCCCAGGAGTCGCTCGGCGACATCGTGTTCGTTGAGACGCCCAAAGTCGGCGCAGAACTCGCCGCGGGCAAGACTTTTGGCACGGTCGAATCGGTGAAGGCGGTGTCGGACTTGTTTGCTCCGGCGTCCGGAACTGTGACCGAAGTCAACGGGGAACTGGCCACTGCGCCCGAGAAGGTGAATAAAGATCCGCACGGCGCGTGGATGGTGAAATTCACGCTCAAGAATCCCGGTGAACTGGATGCGCTGCTTTCCGCTGCCGATTATGAGAAGTTCGTGGCTGAGGAGGCAGGACACTAAAGCCGACCCCAGACCTCCGACCTCGGATGTTAGCAAGAACCAACGGCCTGGAGGTCTGACGTCTGAGGTCCGAGGGCCGATTTCGAAATGCGCTACTTACCCAAATCTCCCGCCGACCGCGAAGCCATGCTGCAGGCAATTGGCCTGCGCTCGGTGGATGATCTGTTTACACCCATTCCGGCCGAGTACCGTTTGACTCGCGACCTGAGAATTCCGCGCCAGATGGCGGAATCGGAAATCGTGGACTGGTTCCGCCAGCGCTCGCATGAAAACGGCGAAGGTTACACCAGCTTTCTGGGCGCAGGCGCCTACCTTCATTACCGGCCGGTCGTGATTGACGCGTTGATTTCGCGCGGCGAATTTCTCACCGCGTACACGCCATACCAGGCCGAGATCTCCCAGGGCACACTGCAATCCATCTTCGAATTTCAGACCATGATCTGCGAACTGACCGGCATGGAGGTCGCCAACGCGTCCATGTACGACGGTTCGACTGCGGCCGCCGAAGCCGTGATGATGGCCGTTCGTCTGACCGGACGAAGATCCGTCGTGGTTGCGCGCAGCCTGCATCCGGAGTATCGCGAAGTCCTGGCAACTTACGCCACGCATCAGGGCATGCCCGTGTCGGTCGCCGGTTTCGGCGACGACGGACGGGTGAACTTGAAAGAACTGGAGAAGGCGATCACTCCGGAGACTGCGTGCGTGCTGATGCAGTCACCGAACTTCTTCGGCACGATTGAAGATGTCGCGTCCATTGCCGATCTCGCTCACCGGCACGGAGCGATTTTGGTGGTCTCGATCGCCGAGGCGGTCTCGCTGGGGATCGTGGAGCCGCCGCGGCAAGCCGACATCATTGCCATGGAAGCGCAATCATTTGGCGTACCGCTGGGATTCGGCGGGCCTTACTGCGGCGTCATCGCCACTCGCGAAAAATATGTGCGCCAGATGCCGGGCCGTCTGGTCGGGCAAACTGCTGACAAGCACGGCAAACGCGGATTCGTGCTGACGCTGGCGACGCGCGAGCAGCACATCCGGCGCGAGAAAGCGACCTCGAACATCTGCACCAACCAGGCGCTGGTCGCCCTCATGGTCAACATCTTCATGACCGTCTACGGCAAGGTCGGTCTGAAGGAATTAGCCAGGCAGAATCTGGCGAAGACGGTCTACGCGGCGGGCCAATTCGCAAAGTACGGTAAAGTCCTGTTCGGTGGCGCGCCGCGCTTCAACGAATTCGTGGTCACCACGAGTGAGACTCCCCACGCCATCAACAGCCGCCTGCTGGGGCACAAGATGGTTGGTGGTCTTCCGCTGAAGAAGTTCTACCCGGAGTTGGGGAATGCCTCGCTGTGGTGCTGCACCGAGTTGACCACGCGCAGCGCTATCGACACCGCGGTCGGGCTGGTGGCTGAAAGTGAGCGCTCCGTTCGCTCGGCCAAAGAAGAAGTAGAAGAGGTGGCGCGATGAGGCGCATGACCCGCAAGGCAACCCGCCACGTCAGCCAAAACGAAGGACTGATCTTCGAGAAATCCTCGGCGGGGAAGGCGGCATGGAAGCTGCCTCCGCTCGACGTGCCCGAGGTGGATGCCGCGCAGCTTCTCGGTCCATCCGAAAGAAAAGATCTGGGCAGCATGCCCGAGGTCAGCGAGATCGAGATCATCCGCCACTTCACGCGGCTTTCCACATGGAATTACGCTATCGATCTCGGCATGTACCCGCTGGGCTCGTGCACCATGAAATACAACCCACGGGTGAACGAAGCGGTCGCTCGTGTCGAGGGAATTGCCAACGCGCATCCCTACCAGCCGGAAAAGATCTCGCAAGGCGCGTTGCGCATCATCAAGACGCTGAGCGAGTGCCTGATCGAAATCACCGGCATGGATGCCATCACGCTGCAACCAGCCGCAGGCGCCCACGGCGAGATGACAGGGCTGTTGGTGGTCCGTGCCTATCACCAGGCGCAAGGCAACGCGCGCAAGAAGATTCTGATTCCCGACTCTGCCCATGGGACGAATCCGGCGAGTGCGGCGATAGTGAACTACGCGGTCGAGAACCTGAAGTCCGATTCCCGCGGCATGGTGGACCTGGCCGCGCTCGAAGCGCAGATGAACGAAGACGTTGCCGCCCTGATGCTCACCAACCCCAACACGCTGGGTGTCTTCGAGCAAGACATCATCAGGATCGCCAGCATTCTCCACGCCAAGGGCGGCTTGCTTTACATGGACGGCGCCAATATGAACGCGCTGGTGGGAAAGGCGCGCCCCGGAGATTTCGGCGTGGATGTCATGCACCTGAACCTGCACAAGACGTTTTCGACGCCGCATGGTGGCGGGGGGCCCGGATCCGGCCCGGTAGCTATTAAGAAAATTCTCGAGCCCTTCCTGCCGAAGCCGGTCGTCATCACCCATCCCGATGGCACCTTGGGCTTCGACTACAACCGGCCACAGTCAGTCGGACGCGTGCGCGCGTTCTACGGAAACTTCGGTATGTTCGTGCGCGCCCTCGCTTACATCCAGGCGAACGGACCCGATGGCCTGCGCCAGACCACCGAAGACGCGGTGCTCAACGCCAACTATATTCGCAACGGTCTGGAAGGCGTCTACGACTTGCCTTATTCCACGCCGACCATGCATGAAGTCGTTTTCAGCGACAAACTGCAGGCGAAGAACGGTGTGCGTACCATGGACATCGCCAAGCGCCTCATCGATTACGGCTTCCACCCCTACACCATGGCATTTCCTTTGATCGTGCCGGGAGCGCTCATGATCGAGCCCACCGAAAGCGAACCGAAGGAAGAATTGGACCTGTTCATCGAGGCCATGAAGTCGATTGCCGAGGAAGTGGAAGAAGATCCGCAGACGGTGCTTGATGCCCCGCATTCGACCCGCGTTTCGCGGCTGGACGAGACGGCCGCCGCCAGGAAGCCGGTTTTGCGGTGGAAACCCGCTTCGTGATTTTCGATTGTCGATTTCCGATTGCAGATTGAAACAGCGCCTTCCGGTTTTCCAATTGGCAATCGAAAATCGCAAATCGAGAAAATTCCCCCGTGCCTTCCGTGTTTCCTCCTCTGTGTTCCTCTGCGTCGTCTGTGGTTAAATTCTCCCATTGCCTCCTAAAAGACAAGTCAGCCTGTTCGCGTCTCCTGAAAAGCGCAACCCCGTAGTCTGCCTGCTGCTGGCGGTAGTCACGCTGGCGCTGTACAACCCGGTCAACCGCCATCCCTTTGTGAACTACGACGATGACCGCTACGTCACAGAAAATCCCCATGTGCGCCAGGGCCTGACCGCGGATACTTTCTTCTGGGCACTGACTTCGACCGAGGTAGCGAACTGGCATCCGTTGACCTGGATGTCGCACGCCCTCGACTATTCGCTATTTCGCCTCAACCCCGCCGGCCATCATTTCACCAGCGTGCTTCTGCATGCCATAAATGTAATCTTGCTCTTTCTGCTTCTTGCCTGGGCCACAGGACGCGCCGGCCCAAGCCTGTTCGTGGCGGCGCTGTTTGCGGTTCACCCGATGAACGTGGAATCAGTCGCCTGGATCTCCGAGCGCAAGAATGTGCTCTGCGCGCTGTTCTTTTTTCTCGCTCTGTGGGCCTATGGCTGGTATGTCCGCCAACCAAACTGGAAGCGATATTTGGCAGTGGCCGCGCTATTCGTGGCCGCGCTGGCGGCCAAGGCCATGGTGATCACCCTCCCATTTGTGCTGCTGCTTCTCGATGATTGGCCGCTGCATCGAGTAGCCGCGCGGGATAGAGAATCCGGCCAGATTCCGACGTTCTCCTGGTCGCGACTTGTTCTGGAAAAACTACCGCTACTTGCCCTTTCCGCCGTCAGCGCAGTCGTCGCCATGCGAGCGCAGCAGGCAAGTGGGGCAGTGCGCTCGACCACGCAGTTTTCTTTCGGGGTGCGTCTGGCTGACGCGATCTACGCCTACGCCATGTATCTGTGGAAGATGGTCTGGCCCGCGCGGCTGGCTCCTCTGTATCCTCACCCCGGAGATTCGCTCGCGGCGTGGCAGGTCGCGACCGCCGCGCTGATCCTGATCGCGATTACGGCGTTCGTCCTGCGGTTCCGCGACCGCCGTTATCTGCTGGTGGGATGGTTCTGGTTCCTCGGTACATTAGTTCCTGTCATTGGCTTGGTGCAGATTGGCGACGCCGCCATGGCTGACCGCTACGCCTACATTCCGCTGATCGGCATCTTCGTGATGATCGCATTCGGCATTGCGGATTGGGCGGAGCAACGGAAACCCGGTTGGTGGCCCGCTATCCCAGCGCTCGCCGTCATCCTTGCGCTCGCCCTCACCACTCACCGTCAGATCGGCTACTGGCAGAGCAGCTACGATTTGTGGTCGCACGCGCTGGCTGTCACCCGGAACAACTTCATCGCGGAAGACAACCTCGGGGGCGCGCTCATTCTCGAAGGGAAAGAAGAAGAGGCGCATCCTCATTTTGAAGCGGCTGCGCGCATTAACCCCCGCGATCCCATGAGCCGCAGCAATCTCGGAACTTATTTCCAGACGCATAACCAGTTGCGCGAAGCCGTGACCGAGTACGAGGCGGCGATCGCGTTGACTTCAGACCCCGGCCTGCTGGCTGAGACCTACGCCAATCTGGGCGCGGCGCAGCGGGCGCTCGGAGAAGACGACGCGGCACGAAAGGATCTTCAGCAATCCCTGCGCCTCAATCCCAATCAGTTCAGCGCCTGGCTCGGTCTGGGTTTGCTGGCACGGCAACAAGGCAATCTGGCGGAATCGCTCAGCGATCTGTCTCGCTCAGTGGAATTGCGTCCCACCCCCCAGGGCTACCTGGAACTTGGCCGCACACTCGCGCAGGCGGGGCGAGCTCCCGAGGCGCTCAATGCCTATCAGCAGGCACTGGGACTTTCTCCCGAGTTCGCCGAGGCGCAACAGGCCGCTGACGCCCTCCGCCGGCACAAGCAGTAAGCGCGTTCGCGGCCGGTTCCTGGATCAACTCTTTCGTGAAGTCACCGCGAAAAACGCGGCTGCCTCCTGTTCCACGTTCTTACTGCCGCAGTGCGGACACTTAGGCGATTCCTTGTCGTGCTCGCTCAGCGTGAGAACAGTTTCGAAGGGCTTATGACAATCGAGACAAACATAGTCATAAACGGGCATGGGACACCTCCCGTGGGAATGACGTTTAGAGAATTGTACGCCGAACAGAAATTATGATTGTTGATTCTTGATTGTTGCCGTACCCGTGGCCATGGAGGCCCGGACGCCCTCGTCCGGGCGGGCGAGCGTAGCTGGCCATTCTTTGCCCGGGTGCATCATCTGTGAATCCGCGCTAGAAAATTGTACGCCGAAAAGAAATTGCTATGTTGATTCTTGATTGTTGAATGAAACCCCTGGCTTGACCGCCCGCGCCACGGCAGACCAGAAGGTCTTCAATCAACAATCAAGAAATCAACAATCAAAAAATCCTACTTCGCGGTGATCTCTACCGACGCCCGCGCGGTATCCCAGTCCATCCGCATCGTGCATCCTGTCGGGGTTTTGTCGTAGGCGATAGTGAAATTCTCCACCTTCGAGGGCAGCGTGGACACTTTCATATCCAGCCGCGCCAATTCATCGCCCTCATACTTATAAGGAATGCCCCACTCTCCGGTTTTCTTGTTGATGATCAGGGTCCACTTGTCGGGGTTGGGAACGGTGAAGATCGTGTAGTTTCCCGCCGGAACCTTCGCCCCGCCGACAACCAGGTCCGCATTAGTCACGAACGTGGTGGCCTCGTTCGCGCCAGTGCGCCAGACCTTGCCGTAGGGATCATGTTCGCCGATCATCTTCCGTCCTCTCAAGCGCGGGCTGGAGTAGTCGGTCTTAATGGTTTTGCCGCCGCCGAGATCGCACGATGCGGAAGCGGGCGGGCTCGCTTTCTCTCCGCCCATCTGGGCGGAGCACACGGTCGTGAAAGTGAGGGCGAGAAGTGTCACGATGACAACGTGTCTTTTCATGGTTTCTCCTTTTGCGTAGCTGGCAATGCCAAGAACGTTTGACGTTTCAGAAGGGATTCTGTCAGCCGAGCCATTATGCTCCACCCACGGCGGCGGTTACAATCGTCCGATGCCGGTATTCGATGATAAGCAGGAAGAACTGGAACACTACGAAACCATGATGGGCGTGCCCCGCGGACGCCTCGCCGTCACCATGGACATGATCACCGACGCCATGGCCCTGGTCGGCCAGCACGGCGTCTATTGCCAGAGCCAGCGCTGGCCGGGCAAGCCGGTCATGGACATCCAGATCATCATGAACAGCCTGACCGGCGCGAAAGAACTGATCCAGAGCGTGATGGAGGAACTGAAGAAGAGTTCTGACTGACTTTCACCACGGAGGCACGGAGTCACAGAGAAAGCAATGCAATTTGAGCGTTTGTGCTTTTCTCTGTGCCTCTGTGTCTCTGTGGTGAAGTTGTTTTGCGGTCTGCATTACGGTTTCACCGTCACCATCACCACGCCATGCGATGCCACCCGCGCTGAAAACTTTCCCGTGAACTTCCCCAGGTCTTTGTGCTGCCACAAGTCGCGCACTGAAGCGGTCAGCGTGCTCGGATAGCCGATATCCTCCCAGTTGACCGAGATCTCCTGCTCACTCTTGCTCCGATTGAAGAGCACCACGGCCCGGCTGCCGTCCTTTTGCTGCTTCGCCCAGACCCCCAGGTCGCCTTTCTTGGCTACCCGCTCGCTTTCGCGGCCGAGCGCGTCCTGGCCCACGGCAATCACTTCTTTGTTGGTGAGAATGTCACGAATCTCCGGCCGCATGTCGCGCAAGTCATTGCCCGCGATGAGCGGCGCAGCCAAGATCGCCCACAGGCTGAAGTGGGAGCGGTATTCGGTGTCGGTCATCCCGCCGTTGCCGACTTCGAGTATGTCCGGATCGTTCCAGTGCCCCGGCCCCGCATAAGAGTCCAGGCCGACCTGCTGATCGAGATTCATCAGCATGCTGTTTAGGCAGCAGCCGCCGTCCGGCCATTTCGTCGGTGTCTCAAACGAATCGCTGATGTCGCCCGTGGTGCGCCACAGGTTTCCGCCTATTTCCTGGCCCCACAGCCACGGTTTGGCAGTCGCCCATTCGCAGATGCTGAACACAATCGGCCGCCCCGATGCATCCAAGGCCGCGCGCATGTTGGCGTAGGAAGACTTGGCATCCTGCGTGGACGTGTTGCACCAGTCGTACTTCAGGTAGTCCACGCCCCACGCCGCATATTGCAGCGCGTCCTGATACTCGTGGCCCAGTCCTCCTGGCCGGCCGGCACAGGTTTTCGAGCCTGCGTCGGAGTAGACCCCAAATTTCAGCCCGAGCGAATGAATGTAGTCGCCGAGGGCCTTCATTCCGTGCGGAAAGCGCTGCGGATCGGCCACGATGTTGCCGTTCGCGTCCCGGCTGACCTGCCAGCAGTCGTCGATGTTGACGTACACGTACCCGGCGTCCTTCATGCCCGACTTGACCACGGCGTCGGCCATGCCCCTGATCAGGTCTTCGCTGACGTTGCAGGCAAACTTGTTCCAGGAATTCCATCCCATGGGCGGCGTGAGCGCCAGATTCGCCGACGGCGATACACTCTCTTGCGCGATGAGTCCGGTAACGGTAGTGAGAACGAAGAAAGAAATGGCACAAATAAGGTTTGGAGTTTTCATGCCCCACGTTGTACCGGAAGCAGGTGGATTGGTAAAGGACGATTCGCAAATGGAAGAAGCGCCATCCCGGCCCCATCTTACATGACGGTTGACGTCCGACGGAGGGAACGATCAACGCCCCCTCCTGGTCGCCGGACAGCAAGCGGGTCGCGTTTGTGAGCCATTTGCTGATTCCGACTATAGAGCCAGTGAGGTGAATTCCGGCTCCGCGCCTCTCAGTGAGATGGGATCATGTTCGTTGTCATCCTGAGCGGCGTTGTTTGCCGCGAAGGACCTATGCAACCGATGCAAGATGCACAGGTCCTTCGCTTCGCTCAGGATGACAACGCGCAGTAGAACATTCTCACGCCAGCGTGAACTTCCCCCGCTCGATCATCTTTTCGGCGATCTGCTGCCGCAGTGCAATCGTGTTGAACGGCTCATATTTCGCCAGCCGCCGCAGGATGGCGAGTTGCGTGCGCAGCATGTCGCCCTCAGCCACAGCGGCGATCACCTTCCGCGCCGCCGCCTCGACCTTTTCCATCGCCTGCGATAGATAGACCCGTGTCATCGCAATGGGCAGCGCCGCAGTCGCTTCGCCCTTGCTCTCCGCGATTTTCTGCGCCCGCAGCACCGCCGTCTCCATGGCGTAAGTCTCAATGGTTATATCGGCGATGGCGCCCATGATCTCCTGCTGGCCCTGAATGGCGAGCATGTATTTCTCCGTAGCCGCGCCCGCCGCAAAAAGCCCCAACTTCTTCGCCTGCGCCACCAGCTTGTGCTCCTGCGCCAGTGTGCCCTCAATTTCTTCGCCCGCCGACGGCCCCGCCAGCACTTCCTCCATCAGCTTTTTGATGGCCGGCATCAGCGGCAGTTGTCCGCTCATCGCCCGTTTCAGCAGAAAGCCCGTGATGATCAGCCGGTTAATTTCGTTCGTGCCTTCGAAAATGCGATTGATGCGCGCGTCGCGGTAGGCGCGCTCCGCCGGATACTCTTCCACAAACCCGTAGCCCGCATAAATCTGCAGAGTCTCGTCGACGATGTAATCAATCATCTCCGAGCCCCACACCTTGATGATCGAGCACTCGACCGCATACTCCTCGATCGCCTTCAGCGTCTGCCGGGCGGCATCGGTGGCAGCCTTGTTCACTTCGCTCAGTGCCGCATCCATCATGGCGACGGTGCGGTAAACCAGCGACTCGCCCACGTAGAGCAGCGTCGCCATATTGGCGATTTTTTCGCGCACCAGTCCGAAGTCGGCGATGACCTTGCCAAACGCCTTGCGCTGCCTGGCATATGCGATGGCGTTTCCGAGCGACATTCGCCCGCCGCCCACGCACATCGCGCCCAGCTTGAAGCGCCCAATGTTCAAGATGTTGAAGGCGATGAGATGCCCTTTGCCGATTTCGCCGAGCAGATTTTCCGCCGGAACCTTGCAGTCATTGAGAATGATCGGGCAGGTGGACGATCCCCGAATCCCCATCTTGTGCTCTTCCGCCCCAACCGAGAACCCGGAGAAATTCTTCTCCACCAGAAATGCCGTGAACTTTTCTCCATCGACCTTGGCAAACACCGTGAACAGGTCGGCGAAACCCGCATTGGTGATCCACATCTTTTCGCCGTTCAGGATGTATTGCTTGCCGTCGGAAGAAAGCTGCGCCCGGGTGCGGCAATTCAGCGCGTCCGATCCCGAAGTCGATTCCGACAGCGCATACGCGCCCACAATCTCGCCCGAGGCCAGCCGCGGCAGATATTTCTTCTTCTGTTCCTCCGTGCCAAAGTAAACGATGGGCAACGTGCCGATACCGGTGTGCCCGCCCCATGTGGTCGCGAACCCGGCGTACTTGGCGATATGATCCGCAATCACCGCGGCCGTAACCTTGTCCATCTCCAGCCCGCCGTAGGCCTCCGGGATTTCGACCGAACTCAGCCCCAGTTCACCCGCCTTCTTCAGCAGATCGCGCGTCACCGAGAAATCCTTGTGCTCCATCTTCTCGGCATTGGGCACGATTTCATTCAGCGCAAACTCTTCCGCGGTCTGCCCGATGAGTCGGTGCTGTTCCGTGAAATCTTCCGGCGTGAAAACTTCTTCCGGCCGGCGCGATTCCAGCAGAAAACTGCCGCCCGCAATCCGGGTCTTGGGAACTGCTGTGCTCGTTGCCATTCTTTTCCCCTCGCAAAGGAACCGCCGCGACAGGTAAACGCGGCGGTAACTATCTGTCAATTCTAATGCGGGGACAAAGGGAATGATAGGACTGAAACGCCGTGTTTCATCGGTGTTTCGTGGCGGAATTGCGGATGGTCCTGCTAAGGCTTTCCTCTGTGACCTCGGTCTCCTCTGTGGTTAATCCAGGTTCTCGAAAATCCCTGCCGCGCCCATGCCGCCGCCCACGCACATGGTCACCATCCCGTAACGCGCGTTGCGCCGCTTCATTTCGCGCAGAACGCTCGCCGTCAGCTTTGCCCCGGTGCAACCCAGCGGGTGTCCCAGCGCGATGGCGCCGCCGTTAGGATTCACTTTCTCCGGGTCCAGTCCCGCTTCCTTGATCACCGCCAGCGACTGCGCCGCGAACGCTTCGTTCAACTCGATCACGCCAATGTCAGACAATTTCAGTCCCGCTATCTTCAGCGCTTTCGGAATCGCGAACACCGGTCCCAGCCCCATTTCTTCCGGTTTGTACCCTGCCGTGGCGAACGAAACATAGCGTGCCAGCGGCTTAATGCCCAACGCTTTCGCGCGCTCCGCCGACATCACCACCGCCGCCGCCGCGCCGTCCGACATCTGCGATGAACTCCCGGCCGTCACCGTCCCTTTGGCGTGAAACGCGGGCTTGAGCGCAAGCAGCGCTTCGAGCGAAGTGTCGGCACGCGGGCCTTCGTCTACTCTGAAAACGATTTCCTGCCACCTCGGCTTCAAGCCGTTCGGCGTGCTGAAACTCACCGGCACCGGCACAATTTCCTCAGCAAATTTCCCCGCCTGAATCGCCGCCAGCGCCTTCTGATGGCTGCGCAACGAAAATTCATCCGCCGCCTGCCGCGTGATGCCTACACGCTGCGCCACCCGTTCTGCGGTGAGTCCCATGGTCAGGTATGCATCCGGGTAATGTTCCACCAGCCAGGGATTGGGCGAAATCTTGTGCCCGCCCATGGGAATCATAGTCATGGATTCGGTTCCCCCGGCGACAATCACCTCCGCGCCGCCGCTCATGATGCGCTCGGCTGCCATGGCAATCGCCTGCAGTCCCGACGAGCAGAATCGGTTGATGGTGAGCGCCGAAACCTCCACCGGCAGTCCCGCTCGCAGCGACGCGATGCGGGCCACGTTCATCCCCTGCTCGGCCTCCGGCATGGCGCAGCCGAGGATCACGTCTTCGATTTCTTTGGCATCCAGTTGCGGCACGCGCTCCAGCGCGCCCTTGATCGCAACCGCCGCCAATTCATCCGGACGAGTGGCCCGCAGCGTGCCCTTGTAGGCGCGTCCCACGGGCGTGCGCACGGACGAGGCGATTACGACTTCACGCATAATGTTTCTCCATATCTTGCTCCATCGCGGGTGAGCTTTTCATTAGATGCGCGACATTCCACCCGAGGTTTACGCGCCCCGGCGGTCACTTCGCCGGCGCATAGAAGAAATAATCGGCCGTGTAACTGCTCTTCGTTTCCGCGTCCTTGTGCGACTCATCGCATCCGTAGCCTGGCGGCTGTCCTCCGTGCGTGTGCACGCGCTGGATGCTGGTTACGTTCGCGAGTTGACCTTTTCCCCCGTTGCTCACGACATTCACCAGCAGCCATGGAACTGACTCCGGATCGAGCGCGTCCACGCGGGCTACGGCTTTCCCGGTGACTTCGCTGCCATCGTTCAATTTCCACGTCGGGCCGGCCGAGTGATGGCCAATCACTTTGTCTTTGCGATCTTTCAGTTCGGCATCCGGGCCCTTCAGCGTCCACGCGAACTTGCCGTCGGCGCCCGCCTGGCAGGTGTAAATCTGCGATCCCGAACCATGCGCGAGCAACACGACCTCGAGGCCGGCGGGCACGGCGATCGCATCCGGCACGTCAGGCGGAGGCTCCTTGCCAACAGCATCTTTTTGCGCGCTGGATTGAGCGTTGGCAGGCAAGGCTATAGAAATGAGGACGATGAGCCCGACCGCCGCAGCGAGCAAGAGTCTTGGCATGAGGGGATTGTAGCAGGGCGTGAAGTAGCTCCTTTCGAGCGGATTCAGCGTTGCTGTAGTCCGCTCGTGTGGGGACGGGCGCCCTCGCCCGTCCAGGCCGAGCGCAGCTCAGCGCAAGTTGCGGCTGGCTGAGAAGCCAGTCGAGCCATGTAGGAATTAATTCCTCAGCGTCTTTCCCGTCTTCAGCGTGTACTGAATCCTCTCCTGCGTCTTCTTCTCACCGCACAGCGATTTGAAGCTCTCGCGCTCCAGGTCGAGGATGTACTGCTCGCTCACCGGCGTCCCCGGCGTTACATTGCCGCCGCACAGCACTTCCGCGATCTTTCCCCCAAGCCTCACTTCATAATCTGTGATGAAGTCCCCCTGGCGCATGAGATGCACGCCCATCTTCAGCGCCGCCAGCAGATTCTCCCCGGGCGCGGGAATGTCGGTTCGCGGAATCGGCGGCTCATATCCCGCGCGCGCCAGCTCGAGCGCCCGCGCCTTGGCGTCGGAAAGCACACGCTCACGGTTCATCGTGATGCGGTCGCTATCGGAGAGAAATCCCAGGCCCCGTGCCTCGTGCGCCGACGTTGCCACCTTCGCCGTGGCGATGGTCTCAAACGCTTTCTTCATGGCCTCCATCATTTCGACGGACCCGGCGAGCGCGTCTTTTTGAGAACCGCTCAGCGCCGCAGCCCCACCACGCGATACCGAGGCCGCGTCGACCGCTCGCAGCAGCATTTCCTTGCAGCCTCCGCCGCCCGGCAGCAGACCAACTCCCACCTCGACCAGTCCCGCATAAAGCTCGGCGTGCGGCTGCCGGGCCGCCGCGTGTAGCGAAATCTCCGTCCCTCCGCCCAGACACAGCCCAAACGGAGCCGACACGACCGGCTTCGGTGAAAACTTGATGGCCTGCGTCATCCCCTGGAACTGGCGAATGGCCAAATCAACGTCGTCCCATTCGCCCTCTTGCACGCTCATGAGCAGCAGCATGAGGTTCGCGCCCACCGAAAAATTTGCGGCGTCGTTGGTAATCACGAAGGCGTCGAACGCGTCTCCTGCTCCGCCTGGCTTCAGGGTCTGGCTGATCAGCCCGATGATGTCGGCGCCCAGCGCATTCATCTTGGAATGAAATTCAAGGCAAGCGACGCCATCGCCTAGATCCACCAGCGATGCTCCCGAGTTCTTCTTCACCACGCCGTTTGATTTCTTCACGACCGCGACCGACCACACTCCGGCGGGCACTTCGACCGCCTGCCAGTTCCCGCCTGCCGGTTGCCAGTACCTGCGGCCTGAAGCGGCCTTGGGATCATCCCCATACCAGGATTTCTGGCCCGCAGCCAGCAACTTCTCCACGTTAACCGCCACCGGCTTGCCTTCCTGCCTCATGCGCGCGACGGTCGCTTCCACGCCGGCCGCATCCCAGAGTTCGAACGGCCCAAGTTCCCAGTTGAAGCCCAGCCGCATCGCACGATCGATCTCCACGATGGAGTCAGAAATTTCCGGCACGCGGTTCGCGCCGTACGTCCAGAGGTCGGAGAGCGCCGCCCACAGGAACGCTCCCGCCTTGTCTCTCTGCGAACCGCTTGAGGCTGCTGCTACACCGGATGCCCCGCCCGCCGGCAGGCCAAGCAGCATGCGTAGCCGCGCGCCCCTGTCTTCGATATTTTTCGCCATGTCGAGAGCGGCAAATTTCGGCTTCTGGCGCGGATGGTATTCGAGCGTTTTCCAATCCAGCGCCAGCCGCTCATCCTCTCCTCCGTCGCCGCCCTTCACCTTTTTGTAGAAGCCGCCCTGCGTCTTGTCGCCCAGCCAGCGTCGCTCGAGCATCTGCTTGAAGAAGTCCGGCAAGCGCAGATCGCTGCGCTCGTCGCGGACGTTGGCCGTCATGTTGCCCACCACGTGCCCCAGAATGTCGAGGCCGACCAGATCAATGGTGCGAAATGTCGCCGACCTTGGCCAGCCGACGGCTTGTCCGGTCAGCGCGTCCACGTCTTCGATCGTCAAATCCATTTCCTGCATCAGCCGCATCACATTCAACACCGAAAAAGTGCCGATGCGGTTGCCGATGAAGTTCGGCGTGTCCTTCGCCAGCACCACGCCCTTGCCCAGATGAACGTCGCAGAAATGCGCGACCGCATCCATAAGATCTCGATCCGCGTCCGGCGTAGGGATCAATTCAACCAGCCGCATGTAGCGCGGCGGATTGAAAAAATGCGTCCCGAACCAGGCGCGGCGGAAGTCATCGGAGAATCCCTCGGCGATTTTGCCTACAGGCAAGCCGCTGGTGTTCGTCGTGATAATCGTCCCCGGTCTGCGGATGGCCTCGACCTTGCGCAGCAGCGCCCGCTTCAGCTCGATATTTTCGACCACGGCTTCGATAATCCAGTCGGCGTCGGCGAGTTTCTTCAGATCATCTTCGAAGTTCCCGACCGAGACGAATCGCGCCAGCGATGCCTCCATGAACGCCGCCGGCTTGGACTTCTTGGCGGCTTCCAGTCCGGCAGCGGCGATCTTGTTTCGTGCCGGGGCGTCGGCGTCCGGCGGAACGATATCGAGCAAAAGGCTGGGAACGCCGGCGTTGGCAAAATGCGCAGCAACGCGCGCGCCCATGGTGCCGGCCCCGAGAATCGCGACTTTATGAATGCGTTTCATCCACTTGCCTCAATGGGAGTGATCACCGCTCGGAACCTGGAGAAAGACGGAGCGGTTCAATCGTCCCGCACGTGCCTGGCTCCTGTCCTTGCTGGAATTTGTGACCCGCCATGGTAATCGCACGGCGAGAAAATTATCTACTTGCGCCTGACAGCTCCGCGTGCACTTCCACATACCCCAGAGCCTTGCGCGCCATTTGCTTTTCGCCCCGGTAGGCGAGCAACTTCGGCGCCTGGTCCAGCCGCAGCCACTTCGCCCGCGCGACTTCAATGCGCATTTCGTCCGAGATGTCGTCGATGCGTCCTGACCCGTAGCGCAACAGATAGAAACTCACAATCTTGAACACACGTTCGCCATCGCCCCAGGAGCGCACGTAGGCATACTTGATGTCGGCCAGCTTCGTGACCGGAACCGCGGTGATCCCGGTTTCTTCCCGGACCTCCCGCAAGGCCGCATCCAGCGCCTTCTCCCCCGGATCCACCAGTCCCTTGGGCAGGCAGAGAGTTGCTTTTCCCTGGGTGCGCGATGTGCGCTTGCCGGGATTCGGCGCTGCCGACGATTCGGTTGGCAGTTCGATAGCCGCCATCCACCACTCTCCATCTTTATGCCGCACCACCACCCCGCCTGCCGAGATCTCCCGGACCATATCTGTGCAACTTAACAGGATTACAGGAGTTCGTCACGCGGGTGCGCCGATAGTAACCGGTTACCCCGCCCGCCCAACTGCAAGTAACCCAAGGCTGGCACATTCGTGCCCTTACAGCCCACCGTCCGCTTGTGGCATCTTACCTGCTAAGTGAGAATGGCCGCCCATGGCTGGAAATGGGCCGGAGATGTGGGGTTTCAAGTGACGAGTCTGGGGAGAATCATTCGTTCCGTCCAGGCCTTTGGCCGGGAATTCTCGCGTAAACCTTCTCCTGTTTCTCCTGCTATTCCCGCGATCGGCGTGGCGCTGGGTGGAGGTTTTGCCCGCGGCATCGCTCACATCGGAGTGCTGAAGGTCCTCGAGCAGGAAGGCATTCCCATCCGCGTCGTTGCCGGCACCAGCGTGGGCGCGCTGATCGGCGCTTCTTATTGCAGCGGTCTGTCTATCGCCGAGATGGAGGAGGTCGCCCACAATACGCGCTTCACTTCCTTTGCCCGCTGGACCCTTTCCCGCTACGGTTTCGCCTCCAGCGACCGCATGGCTTCTTTCCTCAGCCGCGCCTTGAAGGTGCAGACCTTCGAAGAACTGCGCATTCCCCTGGGCGTCACCGCCACCGACTACAACACGGGTGAAGGCGTGGTGTTTCACTCTGGTCAGATGATCGACCCCGTCCGTGCCAGCTGCGCTTATCCTGGCATGTTCCTGCCGGTCAACATCCGCGGCCGCTATCTGTGTGTCATCAGAACCTCTGAGACCAGCTTGGCCGCCAGGCCAAGCTACGGTTTGAGTTTCAGTTCCACCCTTGGTTCCTGGTTCCAGCGGCCCAGATTGTAGCGCAGCCGCTCGTCGATCGTGCG
>Ga0209517_10000807_pt1 | contig 51464 bp, 44 predicted proteins | sample PeaSoiMetSII2010_FD_187695 | JGI IMG/M metagenome (GOLD analysis project Ga0209517, IMG submission 187695) | Peat soil microbial communities from Weissenstadt, Germany - SII-2010 (SPAdes) (version 2) | ecosystem: Environmental > Terrestrial > Soil > Wetlands > Peat | place: Germany...
GCCGTTTCTTCGTTCGGGAAGAGTTCAAACAGCTTGAAGGTGCTGATGGTGGACTTGCTCATGAATCCATTGTACTTGAGTCCCGCACGGAAAGCAAGCGGAAAAGGGACTTATGTATATAAATCCCTTAACTTGCCGCCCTGCAACTTCAGGTCCAGGCCCGTCGTCTATTGAAGTAGCAGGACTTGGTCGATATTATTGGCACGTAAACAGGTTAAGATGGTTTATGGGAATGGAGATTGTCGGGGATCGTAAGTTCGTCGATGTGCCCGGGTCAAGGACCCACGAATTGCCGCCGCTGCTGGTGCGCGGTTCCGCGGGCATGAAGCGCATGGACCGCGTAATGGAGATTGCCGCGGGCATTGTGGAGTCGGAAGACTTGCTGGCGGAACCATCGGACGCGCCTGACATTGGCCCGCTCGTCATCGAGCGCGAGCAGCGCCGGATGGACCTGGCTATCAACCTGGTGGAACAATACCTCGGTGTGGTGAGCCATTGGCGGTGGGGCGACGACGTGCTGGAGTGGATTCGGCAGTGCGAGACCACTTTCGGCCAAAGATTGGAACTCCGCAACCTGATCAACACCGGCGTGTGGCCTCACGCGGGGCGCTCCAGCTTTGTGCGGTTGCTGGAGGATAAAGCCATCGATACGCACGGCATTGGGATCGAGAAGGCCGTTGGCCTGCGGTTGACTTTTCGCCAGCCGCCGCCGCTCAAGTGCTTCTCCAACCAGTTCCTGTTCTACTTGAACTCGACCGTGGCGAATACTGCGTACCAGACCTGGGAGTCGATGAGCAAGGCTCCGGTCAGCTCGCTGCCGCCGGAGCGCTTCACCTTTGACGTGGTGAATCTGAGCATCGAGTAATAAGGTTCAGGATCAAGCTGCGGCCCCAAACAACCGATCTTCTGGATTAGGCCTCTCCGTGCCGCGCGGGGGCCGGGAGGGTCTATGAAGAAACTGCTGTTGGCCGCCGCTGCCATGGTCTGCCTCACGTCGTGCATGAATGTGGGCGATTTCGGCGCCTATTGGGAGAAGGCCGGAATCGATCCTCAGTTGCTCGGCACGTGGGTTAGGGTTGCGGCGAACCCCAGCCAGACGCGCGAGCGGGGCTATCCGATCGGCGATATCATGAGGGTTACCGAAAGGAACGGCGCTTTGGAGGAAGCGTTCACGGTGGATGGCAAGCCCTCGCCCGAGGCACCGTTCTACGCAAAAACCTTGGCTGTTGGCGGGTATCAGATGGTAATCGTCGGCCCGCGTAAGGGCTTCATAGAGCGATACAAGGTGAGCCCCCAGACCCTGCAATTGTGCGCGTTTGATCACCTTTACCTCGCGCCGTTCGTGAAGACAAACTATCCGCGCACGTTCAATCTTGAAGTGGTGCAGGGAGAGGTGAAGGTCAATCTGTTCGATGACGAGGTGTACCGGATCGTCTCCAACATCCCGGACACCGAAGAGTATTGGGATTGTGATGTGCGCTCGGAGCGGGTTCCCTGAGTGTGGGCCTGCGCGGCGCGGCTTTGATGCGTTCCGCGAGTCACTGCGTCCCCGCCCCGGTTAGCTTGCAAAGCGATCTGCGCTGGGCGCAAAGCCGCCTCAAGGCAACAGGACGATCTCAACGCGACGATTGATGGACCGGCCTTCGTCCGAGTCATTGGCCGCCAGGGGCTGCTCCGCGCCGTAGCCTTTCGCCGTAACGCGCATCGCGTCACCACCGTAGCGTTCCACCAGCGTCTTCTTCACCGCTTCCGCGCGACGCGTCGAGAGATCCTGATTAGCCGCGGCATTGCCGGTTGCATCGGTGTGCCCCGCGACCTGGATTTTGAGCGCGGAGTCCTTCTTGAGCAGGCCGACGAGCGTCTCCAGAATGGCCCAGTCCGTTCCCTTGAGTTTGTCGGAGTTGGTGTCGAAGGACAGCTCGTAGGTGAAGAGCTGGCCGCAATTCTTCAGCTCGGCTTCGTAAGGATACTCAACCGCGGCCCCGGGGTTGGGAGACGTCCGGGTCATGCGGCCGCTGAAGTTTGCGTTGTTCGATAAATCGAGTACGTAGGGCTGTAGAGCCGTTGCTGTGCCCTGGGGCGTAATCACGACGATTTTTCGCGGATCGCACGCGCCGCCTACTTGTGCGGCCGTGGGCGTCAGAATCAAAATCAGACGCCCTTCGCTCCAGCTTCCGCGCGCGAAGCCGTCGCCATTGCCGTAGCTGAACCTGCCCCACACCCGGTCGCCGTCCTGGGAGAGTTGGAAATTCGAGCCACCCATAAAACTTCCGTCTCAAGCGCCGGTCACGTTGATTCGCGCTAGAGGCTCGACTTTGGCTGTGTTGGACTTCTTCGCCTGCGCGACACCCAAGACGGGCAGGATCAAAAACAGGGCTAGGGTCTCCGTGAATCGCAGTTTCTTCATGGGCCGTCTCGTCATGCAAAGCTCTCCGTTCCCCGGCGTTCGGGGGCCACGATTTAAGCCCAGTCTACACCGCGGCGGACGCGGGAACCAAGCATTTCTCAGGGACCAAGTGCCGTGCCTCCGGCCCACGAGTCGCCCGCGCTGGCGACCCAGCTATCATGTGGTCGTGGCTCAGGATCTGACCCAGACCGTCAAATCCTTCTACGCGGCGATGGCGCGTCGCGACTACCCGGCGCTGCGCGATGCATTGGACGCGCGAGTGGAATGGAATTCCGCCGAGAATTTCCTGTATGCCGAACATAACCCCTATGTGGGCGTCGAGATGGTACTGGGGATTCTGCGGCAGATCGACGACGATTGGGACACCTTCGCCATCCGTCCCGAGGAAACGTTTGTCGCGGGCGAAACGGTGATCGTTCGCGGACGCTATCGGGGAAAACTCAAGGGCACCGGTTTTGGCCTGGATGCCGAGTTCGTGCACGTGCTCCATTTCCGGGATGGCCGGCTGCTGACGGGTCGAACCTACACCGACACGGCGCAGTTCCGGGACGCGGTGAAACATCTGCGGCGGCCGGGGCCTCCGGAGAGGGCCGGTTGAACCGGTTCGGTGTAACGCTCGTTTAACGGGGGCGGGGCGCGATATGATGGGTCATGATGGTCCAGCGGGACACCGTCGTCAGCCCGCCTGTTTCTCTTGTCAGGCTTTCCGAAATAGAAGCGGCGCTAGGTCAAGCCATCCGCGGCAAGGCGGAAGTACTGCGGCTGTCGCTGGCGTGTCTGTTGGCGCGCGGACATTTGCTCATCGAAGACGTGCCGGGTGTGGGCAAGACCACGCTGGCACAGGCGCTGGCGCGCAGCGTCGACAGCCAGTTCCACCGCTTGCAGTTCACCTCCGACATGCTGCCCTCCGACGTGGTGGGCGTCACCATTTATAACGCGCACAGCCAGGAGTTCGAGTTTAAACCCGGCCCGGTGTTCACGAATTTCCTTCTCGCCGACGAGATCAATCGCGCTACGCCGAAGACGCAATCGGCGCTGCTCGAAGCCATGAACGAGGGGCAGGTGACCGTGGATGGCCGATCCTATCCGCTGGCCGATCCGTTCATGGTGATCGCCACGCAGAACCCGGTGGAACATCACGGGACCTACCCGCTGCCGGAATCGCAGATGGACCGCTTCCTGATGCGCATCCGCGTGGGTTATCCGGATCACGAAGCGGAGCGCGAGATTCTGCGCCAGTCCGGCACATCCGCAGCGGGAATCGTGCGGGCGGTGATTTCGGGCGAGGAGTTGACCGTGCTGCAAGACGCGGCGGGCCGCGTGGCGGTGGACGATTCGCTGGTCGAGTACATGCTGCAGGTGGTGGAGCGCACGCGCTCGCACGAAGCCCTGGCCATGGGCGTGAGCCCGCGCGGGGCGCAAGCGTTGTATCGTGCCACACAGGGGCTGGCGGCGGTGGAAGGCCGCGACTATGCGATCCCGGATGACGTGAAGCGACTGGTGCTCCCGGTGTTCGCGCATCGCTTGGTGGTGAATACGCGCGTGGCGCTGGGGGCGCGTTCGACCGAAGCCGGCGAGCGCGTGCTGCAGGAAATCCTCACGCTGGTAGACGTTCCGCTGTAGCGCTTAACGGCCATTCCTATTAAAGCCCGCCTCCCAATTGAGCACGACAGTGAACGGTTCCGGCCGTCCGGCGTTCGGTGTCGTTACAAACAGAAAGCGTTTGCCGTCCGGCGCGATGTCCCAATCGATATTGAGCATCGGCGGCGGAGTTGCGAACAATCGGCGCGGTGTTCCAGCCTGGAATCCCTTGCTCGTATCGATGTCCACCGCCATGAAGTCGAGGCTGATCGTTGAGTAGAACAATTGTTTCCCGTCGGAGCGCCAGCGTGGATAAACGCCGCTGCTTTTGGACACCAGCCACTTGGCTCCGCCGCCGCCGCTGGCATCGGACGAGAACGGCCGGACAAAGACATCAGCGGCACTGGACTCGTTAGATGTATACGCGATCCAGCGCCCGTCCGGTGAGAACTGTGCAAACCCTTCGCTGAATTGCGTCGCGAGAAACGGCGTTGGTTTGGATGCTGGAGAGGCCCGCCCCGGATCCGGCAGTACCCAAATATCGTTAGCGGTCTTTGGACCCACGCTGGTGAACAGCATAAAGCGGCCGTCCTTCGACCAGCTCGTCGGAGTTCCAGTCTGCTCTCCGAGCATCCGTTCTTCACCCGATCCATCGGCGGGCTTGATGTAAAGCTTCGCCTGCCCGCTGCGAGTGGACGCGAAAACGATATTCTTCCCATCCGGCGACCAAACCGGGAAATCGTCCCGAGCCGGATCGAAGGTGAAACGAGTCGAAGTTCCCCGCGCCACATCCACGATCCAGATATCACGGGACTGTACCGGGCCCTTGGCCACGGCAATCCGCGTGCCGTCCGGAGAGATCGCCGGATTGGCGTACTCGCCCGGTTCACCCAGCGTCCCCGCGGGATTGCCATTCGCGTCGACCCAGTTCAGCGACGTCTTGACGCCCCCTCCCCGCCGGTACACCAGCGCGCCGGTGTGGGAGACGGAGAATAAACCATAGAATGCTCCTGGAAAGGAGTCGACGCCCTCCGCAATAGGAACGGGGTCGCCGCTCAGTTCCATCTTGCCTGGATCGAACGGCTGCGCCATCAAAGTGGTGTCGCGGAGGAAGATCAAATGTCCCGCGCCTCCCTTGGGCGAAGCGGCGTAGTACGCCTGCCGGTTCGTCGCTAGAAGGCGTTTGAGGCTCTGCGCCTCGGGCTTCACGTCGGTGGAACCCACGTAGATCCCCATCCGGTTGGGATCGTTTGATGTCCTCAGGTAGAGAAAGTGGTGGCCATCAGGGAGAAACTGTGGCCAGCGGTGCGATTCGCCTTGAGCGAGAGCAGTTACGGGCGTTGTGTCCCCTCCCGAGGCGGACACGCGCATCAACGGCGCCGGGGATGCGACTCCGAAAATAACCACTCCGTCCTGGTTCGAGTCAGCGCCGTTCAGTCCGACGGGAAGCTCCGTCGCCAGCGTCTGCGGCGGTCCACCTTGAATATCGGCCTTCCTAAGCCTCCTGTCCCCGAGCGTGGTGAATAATACATACCGGCTGTCCCCAGTCCAGGCCGCCGGAACGTAAGCGCCCTCGCTCGCCGGCAGCGGACGGGACTCCACCGTATCGAGCGACCGCACCCAGTACCGCGCCATGCCGTCTTCGCCGGTGGCCGGGAACACCATCCAGTGCCCGTCCGGAGAAACCGCCATCGCACCGCCGCCGAAGAACTTCATCTTGTCCGAGTCCGTGACTTCGAACCGGATCGGCACCAGGTTGGTCTGCGAACGCCACGGCGCCCAGAGCAGAACAGCGGCAACCGCCAGGAGCGCGGCCGCGCCGGCGACGGCGGGCCACAACCATCGAGAACCTTCACGGCGAGCGGGCGCCGCGACACGCGCTGTCTTTGAAACCGCCCCCGCTTCCTGCGCCATCGCCTCCAACTGCAAGCGCAGATCCCCGACGTCGCGCAGGCGTTTCGCCGGGTCTTTCTGCAAACACCGCTCCAGCAGGTGCTTCACGCCCGCCGGCAGACTATCCGGAAGCTTTTGCCAGTCCGGATCGTCTTCGAGCAGATGCACAATAATGTGCGACGTGCTCTTGCCGTCGAAGCAGCGCTTGCCGCTCAACATCTCGTACAGCACCACGCCGAAGCTCCACACATCCGAGCGCTTGTCGGTCGGCTTGGCCTCGGCCTGTTCCGGACTCATGTAGGCCGCGGTCCCCATGACCACTCCGGCCCTGGTCTCCTGCATGGTCGCTGTGGGCTGCGCTTCGGGGTCGCCCGAGGACTGTGTAGGCTCAGCTTCCCCCAGCGCCTTCGCCAATCCGAAATCGAGCACCTTTACCTTGCCGGAGGGAGTGATCTTGACGTTCGCCGGCTTCAGATCCCGGTGCACTACACCCTTTTCGTGCGCGGCTTCGAGAGCCTCGGCAATCCCGGCGGCGATGCGCAGCGCCTCCGCAAGCTCCATCGGCCCGGACTTCAACCGCTCGGCGAGAGTCGGACCCTCTACCAGTTCCAGCACCAGGAACCGAATGCCGTCGGAGTGCTCGAGGCCGTAGATCGCCGCGATATTGGGATGATTCAGCGAGGCCAGCAAGTGTGCCTCACGTTCGAAGCGAGCCAGCCGCGACGGGTCCGCGGCAAACTTCGGAGGAAGGATTTTGAGTGCGACCTCGCGGCGGAGTTTGCTGTCGACGGCGCGATACACCTCGCCCATGCCGCCAGCACCCAGCGGACCAACGATCTCGTAGTGTTCCAGTCGCGCGCCGTCCGCCAGGGCCATATTGGGTTTGATTCTATCGCAGAAATCGCGTCCGGGGCAGAGGAAGTTGAAATGCGAACCCTCCAGCCCCAAAAATACAAAACGAACCCAGGCTGCCGCGTTTTTCCGGCGCAAGTGTCGGATTTTGTGCGCCGCAGGTAGCATCGGGCGGCTGTGCGGCGTAGAAGGGGAAGAGTTGGCACGCCGGGATCAAGAACCAGTCACAAGCCATATCCTGTTGAAACCGTTGACAAATACACCCGTGCTCTGGACACCACCAGCTATCCTGGGACGTGGAGATGTTCTTTATGTGACCGCGCTTCGTTCGCCATCGATCCGACACAATCCGACACATCCGACACCACCATCAATTCTGGCCGTTGGGGGACTCGGCTTCTTTAGGCTGCCTCCGGCTTTTGAGTTGGCGTCGCGAGCCGAGCAGCCCGGCGGCGGGCTCAAAGCCCGACCGCATCGCGAATTTCCTGGCGTAGCTTGCACGCTCGGATTCTTGAGATTTTGCGTAGGAATCCCGGAGGCTCCACTTTTGTGGGTCGTGCACCCGGTACGGGCATCCTGGCCACGCGGGGCTGCCCAAACGTGCTACCCATAAGAGATGAAGCTGGGCGTCGATTTCGGCACCACGCGCGTGGTGGTCGCGGCGGCCGACCGCGGTAACTTCCCGCTGGTGGTGTTCGAGAACGGGGAGGAAAGCGCCGAGTGGTTTCCGCCGCTGGTGGCGCTGCGCGCCGCGGAGAATGTCGGCGTTGCCGAGGGTCTTCCGTGCGACCGCCGCTATGGTTGGCCGGCCTGGAACGTGCAGGCCGAGCGGGGTTGGACGGTGGTGCGTTCGTTGAAGCGCTACCTGGAAGACGCCGGTCCGGAAACACATCTGGAGGCCGGTGGAGTCTCGGTTTTGTTGGCCGGTTTACTTGAAGGTCTGATGCTGGCGCTGAAACGCGAACTAGCGGAGCAGTACGGCGCCAAGGAAGCTTTCGAGGTGATGCTGGGCGTGCCCGCCCACGCCAACAGCAATCAACGCTTCATGACCGTGGAGGCGTTCCGCCGCGCTGGGTTCATCGTGCTGGGCGTGTTGAACGAGCCTTCCGCGGCATCCATCGAATTTGGACATCGCGGCCAGGTGACGGGCCGGGTGCTGGTGTACGACCTGGGCGGCGGAACTTTCGACGTATCGCTGGTGGACATGGGCGTCAACACCCACACGGTGGTGGCCACCGAAGGAATTCCGTGGCTGGGCGGCGACGAATTCGATCTCATCCTCGCCGAGATGGCCGTGGGCGATGCAGCCCTTGCCGGGATGGACGCCGGCGAGTTGTTCCGTCTGCAGGAAGAATGCCGGCGCCACAAGGAGGCGCTGCATCCCAACTCGCGGCGCATGGTGATCGATTTGGATTCGGTGCGCGAGGGGCTGGGCCAGGTCACGATCATGGCCGCGGATTATTACGAGCAGTGCCGACCGCTGGTGGATCGAACCGTGGAGGCGACGGCGCGCCTGGCGGCCTTGGGGCCCATCGACTCGCTGTATGTGACCGGCGGCGGAAGCGAGTTGCCGCTGGTCGCGCGGGTGCTGCGCGAGCAGTTCGGACGCAAAGTGAAGCGCAGCGAGTATACGCGCTCGGCCACGGCCATCGGACTCGCGATTCAGGCCGACGCGGCCACCGGATACACTCTGCGCGAAGTGTTCACGCGCAATTTTGGCGTGTGGAGAGAGGGCGAGGGCGGGCAGCGGATGCTGTTCGACTCGATCTTCCCGGCGGGTACACGCTTGCCCGCGGTAGGCGATGAGCCGTTGACGGTTACCCGCACGTACTATCCCGTACACAACATTGGCGATTTCCGCTACATCGAAGCCAGCCACGTCGATGCCCAGGGCGATCCTACCGGCGACATCACCGTGTGGGACGAGATTCTGTTCCCGTTCGATCCGGCGTTAGCCGAAGTCAAAGCGCTCGAAGGAGTGCCAGTGGAGCGCGGCCCGGGCGAAGGGCAGCAGATCGAGGAACGCTATTCGTGCGATTCGACGGGAATTGTGACGGTGACGATCCGCAATTTGAGTTCGCATTATGGCCGCCAATATCAACTGGGGCGCTGGAGCGGAAAGAGCAAAGTAGTGAAGCCCGCCGCGCGAAAACGCTCGCGCGGGGCTTCGTGACGAGTGAGCTTTAGCCCGCAACGGGTGCTTTAGCGTACGTGTTGACGCGGAGGCTGAAGCCTCCGTTTCAGGCTGAAGCCCGCTCCACGAGCACAGCTACGGGGTCTGTCCCTTGGCGCCCCGGGGCTTCGATAGGTACGAATAAAAGCCCAGATCTTCTCCGGTGACCATCTTGGTGATGAAGATGATCTGCGAGGTGTGCCCGGAGAAGTGCTCGGTCACATGATAGATGGCTTCGAGCACGGTCACGTCGAACCCCTGAATCGTGAGGCGCTCGGTCAGGCGGGAGTGGGGTAGGGAACGGATCACCCCGATGGCGTCCTGGACCATTTCCCGCAGGCGCGCGGTGAGCTCGGCGGGAGTGAGTCCGCCGCGCGCGGCGAATTCGGCGTCGCGCTCGCGATCGTCCGGCTCGCCGCCGATGCCGCTCAGAATCCATTGGCGGACGTTTCCGTTCAAGTGCAACAGCAGATTGCCGGCGGCGTTTTGATTCTCCGCGCCGCGCATCCAGATCTGATCCGGCGTAAGCTTCGCGATGCAGGTGGCGATGCGCTCGCACAGGGTGCCGAGCTCTTTGGCGGCGTGATCCAGAAACAGGCTTTCGACGGTCGGCATAAGGCTCCTCGTTCAGGGTAACGTCATAGGCGGCGGAATATGCACGCGGGCGAGACGGGGTTCCAGGCTGTCGCGCACGGGTTCTAGCCACGGGGGGAGACACAAGCGGCTCCCTAACTCGCTCAAGGTTTCGTCGATGAGGAAGCCCGGGCCGAGCGTCGCGATTTCGAACAGCACGCCGCCTGGTTCGCGGAAGTAAATGGAGTGAAAATAATTGCGGTCTTTCACGGGGCTGACCTTGAGGCCGTGCGCGATCAGGCGCTCGCGCGAGTCGAGCTGCGCGGGTTCATCGGCTGTGGCGAACGCGACGTGATGGATGATTCCCGAGCCCATCCTCCCGTGCTCGGCATCGGGCTGATGTTTAATGTCAACGCAACTCTGCTGGCCCGGAAGCTGGAACCGCGAACGCTCGCCTTGTTGGCCCGCAGGCGCGAATCCCAAAAAGCCGAGGAAGTCCGCGGTGCGGTCGAGTGCGGCTTCGCAGAGCGTCACCGAGTGCAGCGCGCCGAGGCGATTGTCGTTCGAAGCTTCAGCGGAGCCCACCAGCTCCACTGCGATTCCATCGGGATCGAAAATGGTTAAAACAGTTTCGCCGAAACGCGTTTCCGGGCCGCTGGTGGCCACGTCCGCGCCCGCCGCGCGGTGCTGCCAGTGGTCGAGCGATCGCTCCGCAACCCGAAAAGCGAACGCCACCGCTTGCCCGGCGCCCTTGCGGCTGGGACGGAAACGGCCCCACGGAAAGAACGTGATCAGCGTGCCGGGCGAGCCGTCCGGGCCGCCGAAGTAAAAATGGTGTGTCGCGGGATCGTCGAAATTCACCGTGCGTTTGACCAGGCGCAGACCCAGGAATCCGGCGTAAAAATCGAGATTCTGTTGCGCCGATCCAGCCAGCGCGGTCACGTGATGGAGTCCGCCTAGCACTGTCTTTCAGTTTGGCAAACGGCGAGCGTTACTGAGCGCCGCTGTGACGCTTCAAGATGACCGGCAGGTTTTGCGAAAATGCCGAGCGCGCCAGCACCATGTCGCAGCCGGCTTCTTGCGCCTGCTGTTTCAGCTCGCCTTGCACGTGCGACACGTATCCAATCAGGTTGACGCCCTTGGTTCCGTCGTCCGCCTTGAGCCGCTTGATCAAGTCCAGCGGATCGATGCTGGAGAAATTGAGATCCAGGATGATCACCGCGGGCTTCTCTGCGGCTTTTTCGAGCGTGTCTTGCTGGCTCTTGACGAACTGCGCTTGCATGCCTGCGCGCTTGGCGGATTCATTGATCTTGACCGTGAAGAACAGGTCCTCGAGCACGGCCAGGACTTTTTTGCTCTGCATAATTGGCTGGATACGGCGGGGGGAAACTTCATCGTAGCACAGGCTTTCGTCAGCCCAATCGTTCCAGAATTCCGGCTGCGCCCTGGCCGCCTCCGATGCACATGGTGACCAGACCGTAACGGATCTGGCAGCGCTCCATCTCGCGCAGGATGGTGGCGGTGAGTTTCGCGCCAGTGCATCCCAGAGGATGGCCCAGGGCGATAGCGCCTCCGTTCACGTTGACGATGGCCGGATCGAGGCCGGCTTCGCGCATAACAGCCAGCGCTTGCGCGGCGAAGGCTTCGTTGAGTTCGATCAGGCCGATCTCCGCGAGCTTCAGCCCGGCCTGTTTGAGCGCCTTGGGAATTGCAGCAACAGGACCGATGCCCATGATCTCGGGCGGAACTCCGGCGACTGCAAAGGCGGCGAGTCGGGCGACTGGTTTCAAACCCAGTTCGCGCGCCTTGGTCTCGGACATCACGATCGCGGCAGCGGCGCCGTCGCTGGTCTGGGAGGAGTTGCCAGCAGTCACGGTTCCAGTGGCATGGAACACCGGCTTCAACTTGGCGAGCGCTTCGAGAGACGTGTCCGCGCGAGGGCCTTCGTCCTTTTGAAAGCGGGCGGCGTGCGCGGCCGCGTGGCCATTTTCCAGAGCGACCGAGGCCACGTCCAAAGGCACGATCTCGTGGTCAAACTTACCGCTGGCCTGCGCCGCCAGCGCGTTCTGGTGACTGCGATACGCGAAGGCGTCCTGGTCCTCGCGCGAGATGCCGTACTTGCGCTGCACATTCTCGGCGGTCAGTCCCATGCTGATGTAGGTCTCCGGCAAGTGGTCCACCAGCCAGGGATTGGGCGCCAGGTGATGACCGGTCATGGGCAGCAGACTCATGGATTCCGTTCCGCCGGCCAGGATGATGTCAACCGCGCCCGAACGGATCGCGTCCGCTGCCATCGCGATGGCTTGCAATCCCGAGGAACAGAAACGGTTGATCGTGACGCCAGGCACGGACACGGGCAGTCCAGCGCGCAAGCCGGCGATGCGGGCCAGATTGTTGCCGGCTTCGCCCTCGGGAATCGCGCAGCCGAGGACGACGTCGTCGATTTCGCCGGCGGGAATCTGGGGATGGCGCCTGAGGAGCGCCTGGAACACTTGCGCGGCCATGTCGTCGGGCCGGGCGTGCTTCAGCGCGCCGCGTCCGGCCTTGCCCACGGCGGTGCGTAAACAGTCGATGATGACGGCTTCAGGCATGGTTCCTCAATGTGGAGCGCGCACTAATGTGGAGCGCGCACTCGTCGTGCCATGTCGAGACTCGTCTCGACACCGGTTGTGTGTGCTGAATCCTTGCGCCGGCACGAGTGCCGGCGTGGCACGCACGAGTGCGTGCTCCACGGATCTTCCTTGATCATCACCTTAATTCCTCAGCGGCTTTCCGGTCTTGAGCGTGTGCTCCATGCGGGCTAACGTCTTCGGATTGCCGCACAGACTCAGGAATGCCTCACGCTCCAGGTCGAGCAGATACTGCTCGGAGACCATGGGTTCACCGGTGAGACGGCCGCCGCTCAATACGTGCGCCAGCTTTTCTGCGACTACGGTGTCGTACTCGGTGATATAGCCGCCTTGTTGATACGTCCATGCACTGAGCTTCATCAGCGCGTACGCGGCCTCGCCTCCCACGCGAATGGGGGCGTGGGGCGGGGGAGTGTAATCGCGCGCCAACTCCAGCGCGAACTGTTTGGCGTCGTCAATCAGGCGATCCGGGTTCATGGTGACGCGGTCGGTGGCCGCGAGGAAGCCGAGCGTGCGGGCGTCTGCGGCGCAGGAGGAGACTTTGGCGCCGCCAATGGTTTCGAACAAACGGCGCGTACCATCGACGCGTCTCAGCATTTCCGCGCAGCCGCCTCCGGCCGGGATGACGCCTACGCCCACCTCGACCAAACCCATATACGTTTCGGCCCCGGCTTGGACGCGATGCGCGTGCAGCGCGATCTCGCAACCCCCTCCCAGTGTGCGGCCGAAGGGAGCCGCAACTACCGGCTTCGATGCGTACTTCATGGCCAGATTGGCTTGCTGGAAGCGGGTGACTAAGGTGCCGATTTCATCCCACTCGCCTTCCCGGGCCGCCAGCAGAATCAGCAGCAGGTTCGCACCGGCGCTGAAGTCGCTGCCTTGATTGGCGATAACCATCGCTTCGAAATTGTTTTTCGTCTCTTCGAGGCCGGCCTCGATCATCTGAATCTGATCTACGCCCAGCACGTTCAACTTGCTGCGGAACTCGACGCACAACGCGCCGTCGCCGAGATCGATCAGCGCTGCACCGGGATTCTGTTTCACCTTGCGGCAGTGCGCCAGGATCAAGCCTGGGGCCTCCAGCGGCTGGTAGGACGCGGCCGCGAAATCGAAGTATTCGCGCCCCTCGCGCCGGTAGAACGATTTCACGCCGGAGCGGCGCATCGCAATCACGTTTTCGGGAAGTGCGCAGCCGTCTTCCTCCATGCGCGCAGCGGTCTCCGCGAAGCCAAGAGCGTCCCACAGCTCAAATGGCCCCAGTTTGTGCGCGAAACCCCAGCGCATGGCACGGTCGATTTCGACAACGTGATCGGAGATTTCGGGGATCCGGCTCGCCGAATAGACTAAAGCGTCGCGATACAATTTCCACAGGAACGCCGCGACGCGATCCTTGCCGGCCAACAAGGCGCGCAAACGCCCGCCCAGGTCCTCGGTGTTGCGGACGGCGTCGGCGGAAGGAAAGCTCACCTTGGCAGCGGGATGATATTCGAGGGTCCTCAAATCCAGCGCGTGGATGCTTTTCTCGGGGCCCACCCGTTTGTAAAACCCTTGGCCGGACTTTTCGCCCAGCCACTTGCGTCCGAGCATCTGCTTCTGGATTTCCGGCGTGAGAAAGCGCTCGCGCCAGGGATCGTCCGGTGCGGCGTGGTACAGATTCTCGCCAACGAACGAAGCCACGTCCAGGCCGATGATATCGAGCAGGCGGAACGTCGCGCTGTTGGGCAGACCGATGAGCGATCCGGTGATCGTATCGGTTTCCTCGACGCTGTAGCCGTCCGCGAGCGCAATGCCCACAGCGGTCGCGCCCCAGAACAGGCCGATGCGATTGGCGATGAAGTTGGGCGTGTCCTTACACGCGACCACGCCTTTGCCCAAACGCGAAGCCGCGAACCCGCTGACGAATTCGACGATGGCTGAATCGGTTTCCGCGCCAGGGATTACTTCGAGCAAGTGCAGGTAGCGCGGCGGATTGAAAAAGTGTGTGCCGAGGAACCGGCGCCGGGCAGCGGCCGAGAAAGCCGCGGAGATCTCCCGCAAGGGAATCCCGCTGGTGTTGGTGGACAGAACGGTATCCGGACGCGCGGCTCCGATCGCGCGCGACCACAGCGCGCGCTTGGCGTCGAGATTCTCGACGATGGCCTCGATGACCCAGTCGCATTCCCTCAGACGCGCCAGGCCGCCATCGAAACTTCCCGCTTCGACCAGGGTTGCCGCCGCGTCCGTAGAGAATCCTGCCGGCCGTTGTTTTAGCGCGTTTTCGATACCCTTTTGCGCCATTTTGGCGTCCAAATCGAGCAAGAACGAGGGAATTCCGGCGTTGGCGAAATGCGCGGCGATGCGCGCGCCCATGGTGCCCGCGCCCAGCACGCCCACGCGCTGGATGGTTCGAGATCGTATGGCCACTCGGGTCAATTATACTTGGGCGTGCGGCACGGCCGCCCTGAAAATGAACATTCTCAAAGCCACCAAGACCTACGAAGCCTGGTTGGGCGAGCAAATCCCGCTGCTTCGCGCCGACCTGGCGCTGAAGCATCAGGCTATGCACGAGGCGGTGTTTCCGTTTCTCCGCGCCACGTTTTACCGCTGGTCGCAAACCTATCCCAAGGTGTGCGAGAAGCTCATGGATGGGCCCGAAGTGCTGGGCGTGGGCGACCTGCACGTGGAAAACTTCGGCACCTGGCGCGACATCGAGGGCCGCCTGATCTGGGGCATCAACGATTTCGACGAAGCCTGCCGCTTGCCCTACACCGTGGACCTGGTGCGCCTGAGCGCCAGCGCGATTCTGGCCGGCGAAGGTGAGCATCTGCCGATTCCACATGGACCCGCGTGCAAGGCGATCCTGGCCGGTTACCGCGCGGCGCTCAAGACTGGCGGACGTCCGTTCGCGCTGGCCGAGGATCATCCCAAGCTGCGGGAGATGGCGGTCCACCGGCTCAGAGAGCCGCAAGCGTATTGGGACAAGTTGAAGGCTCTGACGACGCACCACGACAAGGTTCCTTCGAGCGCGCTCAAGGCGCTGCACCGCCAGCTTCCCGACGAAGATCTGGAACTGCGCATCGCCCATCGCATCGCCGGATTGGGCAGCCTGGGTCGCCGGCGCTACGTCGGGCTGGCCGAGTGGCACGGCGGAAGCATCGCGCGCGAAGCCAAGGAATTGGCGGAGTCGGCGTGGCGCTGGGCACGCTCGGCGCGGGCCAGGCGGCACATCCAGTATCAGGAAATCCTGGACACCGCCATTCGCTGCCCCGACCCGTTCGTGCGGCAGCGTGGAGATTGGATCGTGCGGCGTCTGGCGCCGGATTGCTCGCGCATCGAGTTGTCGGCGCTGCCCAAGGAACATGACGCCGAGCGGCTGCTGCACGCCATGGGATTTGAAACCGCCAACGTGCATCTAGGGTCGTGCGAAGCGAAGGTTTTGTCGGACGATCTGCAGCGGCGGGGGCCTGTGTGGCTGTATTCAGCGGGGCGGGCCATGGCGGATTCGACGCTGGCGGATTGGCAAGAGTGGAGGAAGGGGTGAGGTAGAGCAGGGCCATGCCCTGCTGGCAGCGCATGGCGCTGGGCCAGTGTTCTATCGGGAAGCGCATGGCGCTGCCCCACGGCGCGGAGTATGATTGTTTCGTATGCGGAAACACTTGTTACTCTTCGCCGCGGCCGTGGGCGTGATCCTGTTCGTCGCGTTGGCGGCCGTTACTGCGGCTCCGATTGTCGATCCGAACAATCCCACCGGCGCGCACGGGATCATCATGATAGACAAAGTGGGTCACACGATTCGCTTCTTCGATCCCACGACGCTCAAGGAGATCTCCAGTTTTGAAACCACCGTCACGCCTCACGACGTGGCGATTTCGCCGGACCACAAGACCGCTTACGCGCCGATTTACGGCGATGGCATCTACGGGCGAAATACCCATCCGGGTCACGAGATCGCCATCGTCGATCTGGAGACGCGCAAGCAGACCGGCACCATTGACGTGTCGCCGTACATCGCGCCGCACGGGATTCAGGTCGACCAGAACGGAACGCTATATGTCACCTGCGATTTGAGCCGCAAGCTGCTGGTGATCGATCCGAAAAAGCGCTCGATCATCGCGGCCATCGATAACGAAGGCACGGGGCACTGGATCGCCGTGCTGCCGGACGCCAGCAAAGCGTATATCACCAACAAGAACGACCGCCTGTTCGTGTCGGTGATCGACCTGAAGACGCGCCAGATCGTGGCTCGCGTGCCCGCGCCGAACGGGACGCAGGGCGTGGTGGCGTCACCCGACGGCTCGCGCGTGTTTGGTCATGGATAATAAAGACCCGGTGGTCCTGGTAATCGACACCAAGACCGATACCGTGGTGGATAAGATCACGCTAGAAGGCAATACCCGGGGCGGGTACAAACCGCGGTATTCCCTGGACGGTTCGACCATCGTAACCATGACGGAGAATCCACCCCTGGTGAACGTGATCGACGCCAAGAACCTCCACGGCAAGCAGAAGGTCTTTCCGGTAGGCAAGGACCCCATGGGCTTCGCCTTCGCTCCGGATGGTAAGACGCTGCTGGTCGCCAATCACGGCGACGGCACGGTGACGGTAATTGACCTGAAGGCGTCGAAGGTGATCGACACATTTAAGGCCGGCACGGGCATCGAGACCCTGGCGTATTACTAGCCAGCAAGGAATAACATTGGATCTGAACCACGCCATGATCTACACCCGGGATGTGTCCCGGGCGCTCGCGTTTTACCACGGCCTGTTGGGTCTGACGGTCCTCGAAGAGGTCCGGGGCCCCGACCGGCTGGTGTATGCCCGGTTGAAGCTTCCGTCGGGCGCGGCGACGATTGCGCTGCACCTGCTGGCGCCAGGCGAAGAGTTAAACACCGGGGGCGTGCGGCTGTATTTTGAAGTTCGGGACCTTGATAAGCTCTGCCGGAAGCTGGAAGCTGACGGCGCCAAGTTTTCCAAGCTGCCCACGGTGATGCCGTGGGGCTGGAAACACGCGTATCTCGATGACCCGGATGGTCACGAGATCAGTCTCTACTGGGCGGGCCAAAAGAGGCTCAAGAAAGCCCGCGCGCCGAAGAAGTAGTGCTGTGAGAGGAAGAGCGGTCCGCTTACTGCTCGAAATATCCCGTGGCCAATTCCGGCTTCTGCTCCAGCGCCTGACGCCAGTAGCTGCGCGCTTCGTCGACTTCGCCCTTGCTCTTTAAGGCGTGACCTAAGTTGAGCAGCGCTTCGGCGAAGTTGGGACGCTCTTGCAGCGCCTCTTGGTACAGCCGGATGGCGTCTTCCACCTGGCCCGACTTCTGCAAAAGCAGTCCGGTGTTGTAGAACAACTCGGGCGTGCGCTCGCCGGCTTCGATGAGCTTGGCCTGCAGGTCCAGCGCCTGATCCAATTCCTCGCGCTCGACGGCTAAGGCCGCGAGGCCGCGCAGCGCGTCGATCGAATGGGGATTGGATTCGAGCACCACTTCGAAGGATTTTGCTGCGCCTTCATGGTCGCCCATGTTCCACAGGGCTAAGCCTAAGTTCAACTGCGCCTCCGGCCAGGGGGAGCGCTTGCGGACGCAATTCTGGAAGGCCTCGGCCGCGCCGCGGTGGTCGTTGCGCTCCAGGCGCAGATAGCCCAGCCGGAACCAGGCGTCCTCCCACTCCGGATTGCGCGCCAGGAGTTTCGAATACAACCGCTCGGCATCTTCGATCTCGCCTTGCTGCTCCAGAACGCTGGCCAGGTTGTAGATCACGTCGGCCAGATCGGGCGCAATCTGTAGCGCGCGTTCGTAGGATTCGCGGGCGCCCTTCAAATCGCCCATCTCTTGCCGCACGATACCCAGGTTCACATGCGCCTGCTTGGCGTCGGGGCGGATGCGCACTGCCTCGGAATAGGCCTTGACGGCTTCGTCCTTGTGGCCGGCCTTCTGCTGGGCCACGCCCAGGTTGAACCAGCGCTCGAAATGATCGGGGGTGAACTCCACCAGCTTGGCGCAATAGCGCGAAGCGGCCTCGTAATCGTTGGAGTGGAACGCGCAGGTGGCCAGTCCTTCCAGAGCCGCTTGGGAAAACGGACGCATGGTCAGCAAGCGCTCGGAATACTGCTGAATGGCGTCGTGATCCTTGCGCGCCATGCCGATGGTGATCAGGTTCACCAGGCACTCTTCCGAGTTCGGATTGCGGTTGAGGATGTCCAGATAGATGGCCGTGGCCTCATCGAACTTCCACAGCAGTTGCAGCGATACGGCCTTGCCGAACAGCGCCGGTTCCTGATCCGGGCGGCGCGCCAGAACCTGATCGAAACAGGCGATGGCGGGCTCGGGCTTCTCTTGATGCAGCAGGCAGATGCCCAGTCCGAGCTGAGCTTCGACCCGCTGCGGATCCACCGTCAGTGCGTTTTGAAACGCCGTTGTAGCTTCGTTCCAACGGCCCAGTTTCTCGTAGCAAATGCCCAAGTTGAAGCTGGCGGTAGGGTGGCGGGGCGTCGCTTCGAGCAACCGTTCATAGGTCTTAACGGCGTCGTCGTATTGTTCCAACTCAAATTGGATGTGGCCTTTGGCGGCGTAGATCTCAGCCGATTCCTCGCCGCCTTCCATGGCCGCATTCAATTCACGCAAGGCTTCCTTGCGCTTGCCTTCCAAATGTAGAGACACCGCGCGCGCCAGGGCCGGGGAGGCCCCCGGGCGATTGGGCGTGCTGTCGTTGCTTCGTCCGCTCATGGTTTACCAGCTCCCGTTGGTTGGAATGTTGTACGGCGCCAGATACGCACACAGGCGGCCGAGCATATCGTACTGGTGCGTTACCTGCACCCACCGCACGCGGCTCTGTTCACCGCGCGCACTAAAGAATCCGATCCCGCCCCGGCGCAGCCGCGGCTCCGACCAGGTGTCGATCACCTGGCCCTGAATTTCCAGCAGGTAATCGCTGCCGGTGAGGTCCATCCGCACCCGGTACAGCATGTCCGGCCGCGCGCTGATTGGAACCACCGTATCGGCGCGGCTCTCGGCCTTGCCGTCGATCACCGCATACCGCGTCAGGCCGATCTCGGGCAGGGGGCCGGGCTTCAGCACCACCAGCTTGATCACGTAGTAATTCTCAAAATCGTTGGCGCGCACCACCCAGCTCAGGGCCTTCTGGTCGATCATCCCCAGAAATTGCATCTGGTAGTCGGACAAACCCATGGAAGGTTGATACAGGGCCAGCGGGCCGGGCTGGACGAACCCTGTGGCGTCGAAGGACCAAGCCGCCGTGGCGTTGCCGCGGCTGACCCAGCCATCCAGGCCGGACCGGAAATCCTCATCGAGCGCTACAGCCGCACGGTCCATCAGGGACTGCTTCACGTTGGCGAACTGCGAGCCCAGCACGCCGCCGATGGGATTGCCCTGGGGAGCGCGCACGCTCACCTTGGGAAGCGAGTGGGGGTGAAAGATCAGCGCGATCAGCGCCGGGATGGCGATGACCAGCAGGCGCAAGTCGCGCGGCGCGTGCTTCCAGAAACCGGTGACGTGCTTCCACGTGGCCTCCCGGCGCAGCGGATCGGCGGCGGAAACCAGCGGAGTAATTCCCGGCGCGCCGCCCAGACCCATCGCCCCCATGGGGGGACGCCCCATTTCGGAGGGCGGGGCCGGAAAGGCATCGGCAACCGGTTTGGCGTCCAGAGGTTCGCAGCCGGAGTGCGGGAGGATCACCGGCACTTGGGCGGGCTGCGGGAGCAAATACAACGCGGACACCGAGCCAGGACGGGACGGAGAAGCGAAGCCGGGGGGTTGACTTGCTTGCGTCGCCTGGAACGGCAGCGGCTGCAGCGCCTCGACCAAGGGCATCGAAGCCCCGCGAGCAACCAAATGTGCGACCGGGATGGCGACGTCTCCGGGCGGAATGGCTTGCGCCATCACGGTGTACCGAAGCTCCACCGCGCGCGCGGCCCCGGGGCGGATGGTGTACTCGCTGGGCGCGGCCAAACGTACTGCGGGCCGGGCCAGAAACACGTCTTGAAGCTGCGGAGGAGCAGGCAGCCCGATTTGCACGCCCAAGCATTCCAAGCGTTGCGCCACAGGCCCGTTTGGACTAGCCTGCGCGCGCGGAGCCTGCAATTCGACCGGGACGGCGCCGGCGGCCGCCAAACTCGTGTCCCAGCCCCAGTTCGGGCCGCTCCCTTTCAGCGGGGATTCGGCAGTCGGCGGAAATTCGACGGCAACGCACTGCGCGCCCCATCCATTCCTCCGGCCATCGCTTAACACATCCAGACCCGAGAAAGCCGCACTGCTTTCTGGTCCGGTCAACGGGTACATCCGATCGTTGAAAGGCGCGTCGAAGGGCGCGTCGGGCTCCCCTTCCAGCCGCTCAGCGGGCTGCGATCCGGCCACTGAAGCCGGTTCAAAATCCACCAGCGGCGCCAGCGGGGAGTCGGACAGCATTTCGATCGGTTCGAGGTTCCACTCCGCACCGGGAGCCCACTGCACCGCTGCAGCCAAGGTTACAGGGAGGAAGGCGGCGAACGGAGGCTCGATGCTGGATTGGTTGTCGGTGACGAATTCGCCGGCGGATTCGACTTCAGCCGCTGTGACGGGCTGGACCAATTTAGCTTGGACCAGGCTGGGTTGAGCCAGGCCGGGTTGAACGAACTCCGGCGACCGCCAGTCCTCGGGTTCCTGAAACGGCCCTCGCGGCGGAATGCACAGATCCACGGGCACCAAGCCAGCCGCCGTGTCAGGCGCCAGGTCACCACGATGCGCCACCAAGGAATCGTGCGTCTGATGCAGACGCTCCACCGCCAGCCGTTCCTGTTCCTGCCAATAGGCCTTGCGATGCGCGCTGGAACAGAACTGTCCGTGCGTAATTTTCCGGTACAGCGGCAAACGGCCGTCGCAGTACAGGCACCGAATGTCATCAGACCATGACATCGATCCCATAGTACGGGTACCCGAAATGAATAGAAACGCGGTGAACGCCTTAGGGACGGGGAGGGGTTTTCGCTTAAGTACGCGGGTAGGGAAGGGTTAGCGGCGCCTCCCCACGCTCCCGTAAGCCGCGGGCGGCGCGTTTTCGCGCCCTCCCTTGTAACAGGGCCCCAGCGGGTAGAATGGCCCCAGCGGGTAAAATAGCCCAAGCGGATGGCGGATCGGCACCAGCTAACGCTTTGGATCAGACTGGCCGTTTCGGCGAGCCTCGGCTGGGCGCTTGCAAGCGTGGGCTGGGCGGATCTGGCGGACACCATGGCCCCACCCGCCAGCCACCCTGCTATCGCCTATGATTCGACGCCCTCCCACGACCCCGTGGCAGAGCTCAATCGCAAGCTGCTCGACGGCTCCGCCCGCCTGACGTTTGAGAATGGCTCCGGGTACCTGCGCTCAGTGCTGGCGGCGCTCGACATTCGTGTCGAATCCCAGATCGCTGTATTCTCGAAGACCAGCTTGCAACTGGAGCGCATCAGTCCGTCCAATCCGCGCACGCTTTTTTTCAATGACGCAGTCGTCGTGGGCTGGATGGGCGGCGGCATGATCGAGCTGGCCGCGCATGACCCGCGCCAGGGCGTAAGGTTCTACACGCTCGCGCAGCGGCCGGTGAATCGTCCAGTGTTCGTGCCCGGCACGGAATGCCTCCGCTGCCACATTTCGGAGGCCAGCCTGGGCGTTCCCGGCATGATGGTGCGCAGCCTGTACACCGCGCCGGACGGGTCCACGCGCCTGGTCTACGGCGGCAACTCCACCGATCACCGCAGTCCGTTCCCCGAGCGCTACGGAGGCTGGTACGTCACCGGCGATACGGGCGCTGCGCACCATCTGGGCAACGTGACCATGACGCCGCAGGACACGCCCGAAGCCCTGGCCGCGGCCCGCGCGATTCACCTCGACTCGCTGCCCGTCCCAGCCGGATTGTATCTATCGCCCTACAGCGACATCGCCGCGCTGCTGACGTTCGATCACCAGATGCACATGATCAATCTGATCACGCGCATCGGTTGGGAAGCTCGAGTGGCGTTTAGTCAAACCCGCCCACTGACGTTGCTTTCGCTCGGCGCAGCAGCTCCGTCCCGGAGCGCCGCAGACATTCTCGAAGAAGCCGCTGCCGAATTCGTAGACTACCTCTTTTTTGTAGACGAGGCGCTGTTGCCCAGCCCGATGCACGGCACGTCGGGGTTCCGGGAAACCTTCGCCGCTCGCGGACCGCTCGACCAACACGGCCGCTCGCTGCGCCAGCTCGATCTGAACCAGCGCTTGCTCAAGTATCCTTGCAGCTACATGATTTACTCGCAGGCCTTCGACGCTCTGCCGGCGGAGGCCAAGGCGGCGATCTACAAGCGCATGTGGCAGGTGTTATCGGGATCGACGACAGAGAAGAAGTACGCCCGGCTCACGGTCGCCGACCGCCGCGCAGTGGTCGAGATTCTGCTGGATACTAAGAAGGACTTGCCGGTCTATTTCACGACCGTGGGGAAGTGAAGAGCCTGGGCTAGACGCCCCAGCAATAATCCTCCACAGCCCGCTCCACCGTCGAATCGCTCTCGCTCAGACGCATTAACTCCAGGCGTAGCGCGTCCAGCAGCGCATACCAGCTCGCCTCGATGACGTTTTCGGACACGCCCACGGTGGCCCAACTGCGGCGGTGATCCGACCACTCGATCAGCACCCGCACGCGTGCCGCCGTGCCTTTCTTGAAATCCAGTACCCGGACTTTGTAGTCCGTCAACCGCACGCCGGCGATGGCCGGGTAGAGCGCCGATAAGCACTGCCGCAGCGCCAGATCCAGCGCATTCACCGGACCGTTGCCCTGCGCCGTCGCCGAGTGCACGCCGTCCAGCGCCTTCAACGTGACGGTGGCCGTAGATCCCGTGTTGCGCGTGGTGGTCTCGTAGCTGACCACTTCGAACAATTGCTGGCCCGGCCGCAGGGCTTCGCGCACCAGCAATTCGAAGGTGCCTTCGGCGGCTTCGAGTTCGTAGCCTTGAAACTCCATCTGCTTGATGCGGTCGAGCAGCTCGCGCCGCGCCGCGTCGTCCAGACGATCTTCGAGGCCGTGCTGTTTCAGCTTGTACAGCACATTTCCCTTGCCCGAAAGATCGCTCAGCAGGACTCGCTGCCGGTTGCCGACCAGCTTGGGATTGATATGCTCGTAAGTCGCCGAATCCTTGAGCACGGCGCTCACGTGCACGCCGCCCTTATGCGCGAACGCGCTATGTCCCACGTAAGCCTGCCCACTGGGCATCGGCAGATTCGCCAGTTCGGCGATAAAGCGCGCCGCTCCGGTCAGATGCGCCAGCCGCTCCTTGCCGATGCAGGTATGGCCCATCTTCAATTCCAGATTGGCGATGATCGACGCCAGATTCGCGTTGCCGCAGCGCTCGCCGTAGCCGTTGAGCACGCCCTGCACGTGCGCGAACCCCTGCTCCACCGCGGCCAGCGTGTTAGCCACCGCCACTTCGCCGTCGTTGTGCGTGTGGATGCCCAGCACGCCTTCGAAGCGTTTGCGCACATCCGCGCAGATCTCGGCGAGCCGCTGGGTGAGCATGCCGCCGTTGGTATCGCACAGCACCAGCACATCCGCGCCCGCTTTCTGCGCCGCTTCGAGCGTCTTCAGGGCATATTCGCGGTTGGCCTTGTAGCCGTCGAAGAAATGCTCGGCGTCGTACACCACTTCCTTACCGTGCGACTTCACATACGCCACAGTTTCCGAGATGATCTTCAAATTCTCGTCTTCGGTGATCCCCAAAGCGCGGTGCACATGCAGATCCCAGCTCTTGCCGAAAATCGAAACCACCGGCGTGCCCGCCCCGATCATGGCCCGGACGCTAGGATCTTCCTCCACCGAGAGCCGCGCCATGCGCGTAGCCCCGAACGCCACCAGCCGCGCGTGCTTCAGGTTCAAATCGCGAGCCTGCGTGAAGAACTCCTTGTCCTTGGGGTTCGAGCCCGGCCAGCCGCCCTCAATATAATCGATGCCGAGCTCGTCCAGCTTGTGGGCGATCAAAATCTTGTCTTCCGCCGAAAAGCTGACGGCTTCTCCCTGTGTGCCGTCGCGCAACGTGGTATCGAAAGTAAATATCCGCATGGCCCTCCTAAAGCTACCGCCCAGCCCCGCCCGTGAGGGCGGGGACTACGCCACTCCCACTTCTTTCTTCTTCTTCAAAAACGTCATCATCTTGCGCAGCTCCGCGCCCACCTTCTCGATGGGCTGGTTCTGCTGCGCCTCGCGCATCGCTAGAAACTTCTTGCGGCCGCTCTGGTTCTCCTCCATCCACTCCCGCGCAAACTGCCCGGACTGGATCTCGGAAAGGATCTTCTTCATCTCCTTGCGCGTCTCGGCCGTGACCACCCGCGGGCCGCGCGTGTAATCGCCGTACTCCGCCGTGTCCGACACCGAGTAACGCATGTAGCTCAAGCCGCCCTCGTATATGAGATCGACAATCAGCTTCACTTCGTGTAGGCACTCGAAGTAAGCCATCTCAGGTGCATACCCAGCTTCCACCAAAGTCTCAAAGCCCGCGCGGATCAACTCGCTAACTCCGCCGCAAAGCACGGTTTGCTCGCCAAACAAATCCGTTTCCGTCTCTTCCTTAAAGGATGTTTCGAGCACACCCGCCCGCAGGCACCCCAATCCCGCGGCATATGCCAAAGCGTTCGGCAGCGCCTTGCCCGACGCGTCCCGATGAATCGCCACCAGGGCCGGAACGCCTTGGCCCTCGATGAACACCTCGCGCACGCGGTGGCCCGGAGCCTTGGGCGCGATCATGGTCACGTCAATGTCTCTGGGCGGTGTGATGAAGCCGAAATGAATGTTAAAGCCGTGCGCGAACATCAGCGTCTTTCCGGCCTTCAGGTTAGGTGCGATGTCGTTGCGGTACAGGTCGCCCTGGATATGGTCCGGTACCAGCACCATGATCACGTCGGACGCCTTGGTGGCCTCGGCCGGCGTGACCACTTTCAGTCCCGCGGCCTCCGCCTTGTGGCGGCTCGCGCTGGTCGAGGGAAGCCCCACCACCACATTCACGCCGGAATCGCGCAGATTCAGCGCGTGCGCGTGGCCCTGGCTGCCATACCCGATAATCCCCGCCGTTTTACCCTGCAATAGCGAAATATCGCCGTCTTGTTGATAATAGCGTTTGACCATTTAAAGTGATTTCTCCGTTTTCACGACGCCATTCTCCAGGTCCTTGCGGACCGGCGGCGCCAGCCGCAACTTCTTGGGCTCCAGCGATACCGCCACCAGCCCGGAGCGGGTCGCGTCAATCTCGCCATAACTGCGCATCACATCGATAAATTCGTCCAGCTTTTCGGGATCGCCGGTGGCCTCCAAAGCAAACCCGTCCACCGAGCTATCCACAGCGCGCGCCCCGAAAATCTCAGCTTCCTTGAGGATCGCCGCGCGATTCTCCTTGGTCGCCCGCACCCGCACCAGCACCAGCTCCCGCCGCACCGCTGGAGAATCGCTCAAATCCGAGGCCTGCAGCACGTTGATCAGCTTGTTCATCTGCTTGATCAACTGCGCCCTTTGACTAGGCTCGATGTCCACCGTGATACTCATGCGCGAAAGTTCCGGATCGAGCGTCCGTGCGACGGTGAGACTTTCAATGTTGTATCCACGAGCCGAAAGCAGTCCGGTTACGCGCATCAATGCGCCAGGCTTATTCTCGACCAATAATGAAATCAACTGCGGCATTGCAACTCCCAAATTCTGTCTTCTGTATTCTGTCTTCTGTATTCTTTCCGTCACGCCCCCACCGGCTGCAGCGGCCCCAGCACCATCTCGTTGATCGCCCCGCCCGCCGGCACCATCGGGTACACGTTCTCAAAAGGCGACACCTTTACGTTCAGCAAATACGGACCCGGCTCGCGAACCGCGGCCTCCAGCGCCGCCCGTAGTTCGCCCGGCCGCTCCACCGTCCGGCCCTTGAACCCATACGCCCCGGCGAGCTTTTCCGGATCGGGGAACGAATCCAACTGCACCGAGCTCAGCCTGTTGTTGTAGAACAATTCCTGCCACTGCCGTACCATGCCCAGGTAGCCGTTATTGCACACGATGATCTTGATCGGCAGCGCGTGATTGGCAATCGTGGCCAGCTCCGGAATCGACATCTGGAATCCGCCATCGCCCACCAGCGCGAACACCAGCTTGTCGGGCCGCGCAAATTGCGCCCCGATCGCCGCCGGCAGCCCGAAACCCATCGATCCCAGCCCGCTCGAACTCAGCCACAGCCGCGGATGATTCAAACGGATGAACTGCGCGCCCCACATCTGGTGCTGCCCCACGTCCACCGAAACAATCGCCTCGCCGCCGGAGAGCCGGTCGATCTCGGCCACCAAATGCTGCGGCTTGATTTCCTCGGTTGAGATTTCGGGCTCCAGCGGATGCTCGCGCTGCCACTCCTTGATCTGCGCCCACCACGTCGCGCGCGCGGCCTGATTCTTGCCGGACATCGCACCCGCCATCTCCCGCAGCGCCTCGTTCAATTTCTCCAGCACGCGCTTGACATCGCCCACGATCGGCACATCCGCCGCGCGATTTTTCCCGATCTCGGCCGGGTCGATGTCCACGTGAATCACCTTGGCATGCGGCGCAAATGCCGCCAGACGCCCGGTCACACGATCGTCGAAGCGGACGCCCAGCGCGATGATCAGATCGGTTTCCGTCATGCCCATGTTGGCCGCGTAGCTGCCGTGCATGCCCGGCATGCTCACAAAGTTCGGATGCTCGCTCGGCAGCGCCCCCAGGCCCATCAGCGTGCAGACCGCCGGTAGATCCACCAGCTCAACAAACTCCTGCAATTCCCTGGAAGCATCGCCCGCCAGCACGCCACCGCCTGCGTACACATAAGGACGCTTGGCTTCCCAAATCATCTGCGCCGCGCGCCGGATTTGTCCCGAGTGGCCCTCGGTGTACACTTTGTAGCCCGGCAGATGAATCGAGGCCACCGGCGTATAGTGCCCCTGCGCCTGAAACACGTCCTTGGGAATATCTACCAGCACCGGCCCCGGCCGCCCCGTTGCCGCGATGTGGAAGGCTTCGTGGACCGCTTGCGGCAGCTCCGCCAGCTTCTTCACCAGGAAATTGTGCTTGGTGCAGGAGCGCGTGATGCCGAAGGTGTCGGCTTCCTGAAATGCGTCGCTGCCGATGAGCTTGGTCGACACTTGCCCTGTGATCGCCACCACCGGAATTGAATCCATCATCGCGTCTACCAGGCCCGTCACCAGGTTCGTGGCCCCCGGACCCGACGTCGCGCAGCATACGCCCACTTTCCCCGTCGCCCGGGCATACCCCTCGGCCGCGAAGCACGCATTCTGTTCATGCCGCACCAGGATGTGTTTGATCGGGTGATCGTACAGGGCGTCGTACAACGGCAGTGTGACTCCGCCGGGGTATCCGAAGAATACCTCGACGTTTTCCTTCACCAGGCACTCCAGCAACATCTGCGCACCGCTCATCAGATTCGACATGGTTCGTCTCCTAACCTCGAACTCCCAGGGCACCCCAAAAAACACAAAAGCCACTGCCGGAGGGTTCTTTGTTTACCCCCGCCCAGTGGCCAAGATCCGTGGTTTAGCGGATCGACTCAGGCGGGGCCGGATACACCGACCCCAATAATAATAAGACCTACGACAGGAGCGCACAGGCACGAGCCCGTTGTGCGCGAGTGACAATTGATTATAGCGGCAGAAACCAACCCGGACGGACAGAGAGCCCGCGAAGCGTTACTGCAAGCGTTGGGGTCCGTGAGCGTCATCGTGGTCTCTTGAAAGAAAGGATAACCCAAGAAGGTTAGCAAATGCAATAGGCTTCCGCTATTAACTTTTTTAATCCAAACCGCGCCGGGAGTCACCGCTGGTACACTGTTTATCGAACCACATGTCTCGTCAACAGTTATCGACTCTATTGTTGTGGTCCGCGATCCTTCTTGTGATCCTGGCGGCCGTTACGCTCCTGCCGTACAGTTCACCCCGCATCAACGATCTGGGCTATCGATCGCTGTGCCCTTTCGCCCCCTATAGCAGCGGAACCCTCTTACTGGCTGCGGGCTTAGCTTCTATAGTGCGGGCCTACCTGAACCAGAACGTGTAGAGACGGCTCAAGCTCCCCGATCGGGCGGTTTTCCATCGGGGTGGAACACCACGGTGGAATGAACATCGTGAAAGGGCAGAATACAGTGCGCAGTTATCGCTACTGATTGCGCTGCCCTCGGGCCTCCTGCACCATGCGCACATAGCGGCGCGCCAGTTCGCGAATCCAGTCCCGCTCACGATTCTTGATGGCTTGCGGTTGCACCAAATGGGTGCCGATTCCGATGGCTGCGGCTCCAGCCAGAATGAAATCGGCGGCGGTACTCTGAGTGACGCCTCCGGAAGCGATCAGGCGCAATTCGGGAAACGGGCCCTTCAGCGCTTTGATATAACTAGGCCCACCGACCTGGGCACAAGGAAAGATCTTTACGAAATCGGATCCCGCTTTCCATGCGGTGAGGACTTCGGTGGGCGTTAGCGCCCCGGGGAACACAACCACTTCCTTCCGCCGGGCGAATTCCACAATTTCGAGATCGAGCCCCGTGGTCGTCAGGAACCTTGCGCCGGAATCCAGGCAGCGCTGCGCCGTTTCGATATCCATAACCGTACCCGCGCCCACAATCACTTCCGGGTTGCGTTGCGCCAACTCGAAGATGACTTTGCTGGCGCCGGGAACGGTCATGGTCACTTCCACGATCGGAATGCCGGCGTTGGCAACGGCTTCCGCGGCAAATAGCGCGTCTTCGGCAGACGACACACGAATCGCCGGAATGATGCCGATTTCCTCGATCTTCGCACGAACCGCGTCGCGCTTTTGCGAATCTGGCTTTCGAACGGTCTTCAAGCTTCCTCCAGGCGTTCTCTATCGGGCGTCGAACGGGATGGCGACACGCTCGCTGACTTCCATTTACCTGCTCTTTGGCTACTGCTCAGTGGTGTTTTGGAACACTAGCGCACGGGATACAACCTGTTGGCCGGGTGCGATGCCGGAGACGATTTCCTGAAGGTTCCCGGGCAGCATCTTGCCACCGACTACTTCGACGCGCCGGAAACGGCCGTCCTCGGCGGGAACGTAGACCCAGTCGCGGTCGTGGAGATGCAGGACGGCAGGGGCGGGAACCGTCGCCCGGCGCTGCGCCTCCATGCCGTGGAAGGTGGCCGTAACGAACATGCCGAAGCGCAGAATTTCATCCGGATTCTCCACTTCGAGGCGGATCTTGGCGGTGCGGATGTTTGGATCCATGGTGGGACTGATGTTGGAGATTCTGCCTTTCAGAACTCGATTGGGATACGCACTGAGATGAATGTCCGCAAACTCGCCCATGTGAACCGTGGCCAGATCGTTTTCAAAGACGTCGCAGACGATCCACACCTTGGACGTGTCGGCGATGGTGAACAGGTTGGGTGAATTGTCCAGAGTCTTGACGCCGGCCGCGGCGGTGACATTCTGCTCGATGATGACGCCGGCGACGGGCGCGTGGATGTCAACCAGTCCGCCCGGATGGTCCATGTCCGCGCCCAACACGCGTAAGTGTTCAATCGTAGTCTCCACGGTGACCTTGGCTTTGTCCTCGGTGTCTTCGGCGACTTCCAGGTCCTTCTGCGCGAGCGCGCCTTTCTCGTACAGGATCTGCGAGCGTTCCAGCTGTTTTTTCGCCAGTTTCTCGTCAGCCATGGCCTGGCGATAGTCGGAGAACGCCCCGGAGATATCGGAACTCTGCACCCGCATCAGAAGATCGCCCTTCTTGACGGTGTCGCCGATACGCGCGTGAATCTCCACCACTCGGCCCGAAGCCAGCGAGATCACGGGGATGTTTCGCGACACATCCGGAGTGACCGATCCGGTAACGTTCAACTCGGGAGCGTCCATTCGCTGACCCGCGACGACGAGTGGAAACTGGTCCGGATGGTCCACCTTAACGAGCCCGCTGTTTTCCTCGTGTTCGACAGTCGCGGCGGGCGGAGCAGTATCCTTAGCGGCGCTGCTCGCGTCGGCGTCCACTTTGCCCCCGCATCCGCCCAAAAACAGCGTAAAGCCGAGACCAACCAACCCGGCCAGGAAAATGTTGCGATTCATGGAATCACCTCTTGCTACTGAAACATTCGCTGAGATCTCGAATCGGACCGTCCAACTCACGGGGTCACCTCCTGGCCTACCGCCAGACTAAGCTGCGCCAAGGCGGTCCAGAACGAGCCCTCCAAATTCACGTATTGCACCTGCGTGTCGCGATAGGACTTCTGCGCGTCCAGAAACTCCAGCAACGTAGCGGCCCCCTGATTGAACGAAAACGATACGGTCTCGCGGATTTCGGCCGATTCCTGCAAATATTTGTCGCGATACGGCCGCAACAAGACGCGCACGCTTTCGACCGTTTCATAGGCCGAATCCACGTCGCGATAGATGGACACCGAGAGGGCGTCCCGCAGTTTCTGGGTGCGCTGGATCTCCAGGGAGGTGCGGGCTTTCTCACCCTGATTCCGATCGAAGATACGCAGCGGGATGTTGACGCTGCCGCCGATCGTGTTGTTGTCGAATGGATTGCTGAACGACGGATTGCGCGAATACCAGGCGCTGACGGTGGGGTCGGCGGTTCCGTTCGCAATCGCGAGGCGGTTATCGGCACGCGCCTTTTCAATCGCGATCTCGGCGGAGCGCAGGTCGGGCCGGTTGCTCACGGCCATCTGGCGCAGTTCGGATGGCATCAGCGCCGCTTCTTTGAAAGCGATGTCGCCCACGACGTTGAAATCGTTCACCGGAGTGCGATCCTCCAGCAGCGCCAGCAGTTGGATCTTGGCGGTACGCAGATTCACGGTGGCGTTGGCGAAGTCGCTTTCAAATTGGACCCGCTGGATCTCGACGCGCTTGAAATCGAGCTGCGAGATGTCGCCGGCCTCGAGCCGCGAGCGGTTCACGCCGATGACGTTGTCGTAGTATTTGAGATTCTCCTGCGCCAGATCCAGAAGCGCCTTGGCCTGGAGCGTCGACACGTAGGCGGTGCGCGCGGTGTAAACCAGGTTGCGCTTCAAGTCTTCCTGATCGCTGGTGGCTCCGGAAGTGGCCAGACGCGCGCTGTCCCCGCGCAAAGGCCGTTTCTGCCCGCGTTCGATCAGGTAACTCGCGCCGGGAGTCAGGACCACGCCGCTCAACGGACGGTACACGCCGCGGTAAGGGTTCACCTGGAAGCCATCCGCGCTGAGACTGAAATCCGGATTGGGGCGCAGGAGCGCCGTGATTTCGCTGGCGCGCGATTCCTCAATGCCGGTCTGACCCGCGAGCACGGTCGAATTGGCGGCCAACATGCGGTCTCGAATCTGCGCCCAGGTCAGAGTTTGGGGCGCGGTAGCCTGGCCCGCTGCCACGCGGCCCAAGCCGGCCATGACCGCAAATACGCCGCTCAACCACCCTCCCCGCAGCCAGCATAATCGGAAATCACCGCCAGGAGCGTACCTGGCACCATGCACTCTCATGCAAAACACCTCAAGTGGCGTCTCAGAACGCCACGGGCTTTCATCCAAGAAACACGCTTAGGAAGGAGTTAAGATCGTCGAGAGCGTGACGCGAATGGCCTGAGATCGGGATACCTGACGCGCCGCGCTATGCGACGGTCAGCGCCGGCGGGGCTCTGCCTAGCGAACTGTAGGAGAACTGCCGCACAATCTTCCGCGCTTCGAGGCGCGCAATGAGGTAGAAGCACGCGGTGAACGTGAGCAGAAAAGGCTGCGTGGTTTGCCCGTGCTCGGGGTCCTCAAGTTGCAGCGACAGCAGCAGATTGTGAGACGTGGTGCGATCGACAGCGGCGTCTTGGGAGGGGCTCCGGCCCATGTCCGCCAAATGCATGCGGTCGTCGGTGGCGGAAATGCAGGGGAACAACGACACAGCCGCGAGGATCACTGAGAGCGTCCGGCGCGAGCAGATCACGTGCCTGCTGCCGCCCGCGCGGCGGTCCTGCCAAAAGTATCCCAACGCCCCGGCGCATAAGCACGCCCAGGAGAGGTTCAAAATTGTGTCGATGCTATTCATCCCTCGTCGATCAATCGCTTACCGGTGAATCGCTCCGCTGGACCGGACCCGGGCTTGAGTCAACTCCTGCACGTCCAGCTCCCCGTTCTTGTCTTTGTCCAGCCGCTCGAATTCTTCTTCCATGAAGCTCATGAACTCCTGCTTGGAGACCTTGCCATTCTGATCTTTGTCCATGAGCAGCAGCAGTTTCTTGGCTTCCTTTTCGCCCGCCGTGAGCTTCTTCTCCCGGACCGGGGCCTTGCCTGCGTCTTGAGCCCCGAAGGCCGCGGGGCCCATGCTTGCGGCCGCGAGCAGCCCACCGATTCCTCTAAAAATTTCGCGCCGTCCTTGAATTCCCGGTTTCTTCAAACTCTCCCCCTGGATCTCCTCAGAAAACATCGCGCACAACGCAGCGGGCCGCGATCGTTTTCAGTCCTTAGCGAACGCGTCCCGCGCTGTGCGCTCCTCAGAAAAACCAAATCACGTCCGCGGCGAACATAAACTGGCTGTGCCGGTTGCCGCCGTCGTAGGCCGGGTTGTCGAAGTTGTGTTCCCAGCGCAATTCAGGACGCAATACGATTGTACTGCCGATCCAGTGATTCCAGGAAATGCCGGTCTCCACGTACCGGCCCTTGTAGCCAGTCCGCTGGCCCCGCAGGTCGTCGAAGAACTCATTGCGGGCGCTGATGAAATCCCGCGGCCCCAACTGCCGGTTGGTGTAGTTGAGGAACGCCCATTCCGGCGCAAAGCAGGTGACCTCGTAAGCCTGGTTGCACCAGGCGCCATTGGAGTTGGTTTCCACCTGCGTCCGCCCAACCGGATTGTATATGTTGGGCGTTTTCCGCATGTATTGGTACCAGGATTCGAAGTCGGTGTGCCATTTCGCGTTGATCTTGTGATACCAGGTTAAGTAGTAGGCCGCGAGATTGTTGTAAGCGTACTTACTGTCGTTCATGGAGTTGGAACAGGCGTAGATGTCGTCCATTCCTTCGCGCCACATGTATTGCAAGCAGGTGTTGAAGGTCAGCTTCGCGTCGGTCTTCCAAGGGGCCGTGTCGCAGCCCGGCGAAATGCCGCCCTGCCAGGTCCAGTGGTTGTTGAGCTTGATGGTGGCGTTCACACCCTGCTGTGTATAGCAGTCGTAGGTGTAGGTAAGAGAATGCGTATAGGTGTAATTGTTGGGCGCTAACTGAGCTTCGATATCCGGCAGAGACACATAACGGCCCACGCGCAGAATCATGCCGTCCGCCACTTTCGGGAAGTACAGGTCGATGTACGCCATCACCGGGTCCCACCCATATTGTTTGCCGAGGGTTCCATCCGGTTGGGTGGTCAGCAGTTGTTGACTGAAAATGCCCTTGGAGGTGGTGAAGCGATAGTCCCCGCCATACAAACTGGTGAAGCGGAAGCCCCAGTCGAAGTGGTCCTTCTGAACGGTGTCGGGGGTGCGTTCGATGTAGGTGGCGAACTGATCCAGTTGGATGGAGTTGGGAATCTGGTTGTAAGCGGCGGGAGAATTCGCATACTTTCCGCCCACCGCCTCGGTGCTGGAGCTGAAATTTAAGCCGGCATCGGCCCATCCGTAGATTTGAATATTCGCTTTCTTCCACCAGTCGCCGTGGGGACCGGTTTGCAGCGCGGTGGTCAGCGGATAGGCAGTGGAATTGTTGTAACCGATCCAGACGGTGCCGCCGATGGGCCACACACTGAACGGATACGGTGGATTGCTTTCTACCGGCGGGTAGCCTCGAAATTTCGACTCTTCGCTATTGGCGACGGGACGCCAGTCGTCATAATACGCTTTGGCGAGCCGTTTCCAGAACCCCCGATTCGGCACCACTGCGGCGGGGCTCGCCACCGGATCTGGCTCTACCTTAGGCGCAGCGGGCAGCAGATTTGCAGGGTTAGGCGCGCTGCCATTGTCCTGCGATGCCGAATCAGCCACGGTATCGGCCTCCGCGGTACTGGCGGGATGTGCAGCCGGGTTCCGGTTCTCCGCGATCGTGGACTGCGTCTGCGCGCCCTGCCCGGCCTGCTGAGGAGTCAGTTCCTGCGCGAATGCGTTCCCAGGGTGTACGGCCTTCAACATCGCGATGAAAACAAGTGCATGCAGGCTGTTTCGGCGCATTCTGGTGTGCAAGGTTCGTTTCCTTTTCATCTGGATGCGCCGGCGCGGAAACTTCCGTGGTGACTGAACAGCCTTATCAGACTTGGTTATGGCTGCAACTCTGCAAGGCCAGCGATCGCGCAACCGGAGCGAAGCCCCAAGCGGTTGCTTTGTGACCAAGTATGGATTCCAGAGCGTGAAAAAGGCATGAAAGTTGTGAAAGCAGGACAGAAGGAAATTTTGATCGGGTCCATAAACAGCCTGTGCCCGGACCACTGCAGAAGGCCACCGGAACGCACTCGCGACGGATGCCGCTTCCCTAAGAGCGGTTCGAGGCGTGCCTTGAAACGAGTCGGCGGAGTGGACCCGCGGAAGCGGCTTCAGGCAGGCTGAATGACCGAGCTGGGTCCGTCAGGCGGAGGAATGTACTGGATGTATCCGGTTTCCACAGCCCGGCGTTTCCAGGTCTTGAGAATCTGGCGGACGCGCTGGTGAATCAGTCCGTACTTGGCGGCGATGCCTTCGCAGTTCCAGCCCAGGACAAAATACAACTGAGCCAGCTTCCACTGCAAATCCGCTCGATCATGCCGTCCGAACGTAGGCACAGAGGAGGGGAATGTGACTTGGTTGGCGCGGATCGCTATACGCAACTCGTCGATTCTCAGGGTGTCCAGTCTAATTTCGCCCAGCGGCGGCGCATGCCGTCTCCGCGGATTGGGACGGGCGAGTCGCCGCACTTTACTCAGATAGTTTGGACGAGCTGAATTCATGAGGGATTCCACGCTTGCGGGACCAGTGTGCCGCGAAAGCCATGAAAAAGGCATAAAGGAACGGTTTTACTGCTCTTCCTGATTTACCGGTTGATCCGGGTCGGAGGGATTGCGGAAGCGATAGCCGACCCAGGCTTCGGTGAGGATGTATTGGGGCCGCGCCGGATCGTCTTCGATTTTCTTGCGCAGCATCCTCACGTAAGACCGCAGGTACTCGAGTTCGCCACCGTACTCGGGTCCCCACACGGCCCGCAGCAGCTTCACGTGGGTCATGGGGGCTCCCTGGTTCTTCATCAGGTACGCCAGCAGATCGAATTCCTTGGGCGACAGCCGGACCGGTTCGCCGCGCTTCGATAGCAGGTGGCGTTCGAGTTCCAGCTTCAGATCGCCGGCTTGCAACACGTCGGCTTCGGCGTCGCGTACGGTATGGGTGCGCCGGAGCACCGCGCCCAGACGGGCCACCAACTCTCGAAACCGAAACGGCTTGGTAACGTAGTCGTCCGCGCCGGCTTCGAGCGCGCGTACTTTATCCTCTTCCGCGTCGCGTACGGTAACCATGACGATACCGGCGCGCGGCGCCAGCGCCCGAATTTGCCGGCAGGCCTCGACACCGCTGATTCCGGGCATGTTGACGTCCAGCAATACGATATCGAAGGGCCTTTGGCGGATCGCCGCCACGGCGTCCTTACCGGTCCCGGCCTCTTCCACGGCAAAGCCGCTGGCGGCCAGGGAGGCTCGGATGACCTTACGCAGGGATGGTTCATCGTCCACGACCAGAACGCTGAAGGTCTTAGACGGCTGTGGCGATATCATTACGTTCACTGCGCCGCTCCGGCTCGGGAACCGGAAGGGACAGGCAGAACACCGTCCCGTCCGCCGGATCGTCGTCTTCCAGTTCCAGCCGGCCGCCGTGGGCCAGCGCAATCTTGCGGGCGACAAACAGCCCCAGGCCGGAGCCCGGCGCCCGGCGTTGGCCACCCGCTCCGCGGTAGAAGCGATCGAAAATCTTCGGCTTTTCGCTGGCATCGATCGGGTTTCCGCTGCTGAATACGCGCAAGGCAAGCTGGTCGCCCTGCCGGGAAACCCGCAGTGTTACAGGCGAGCCCGGCGTCGAGTATTTGCAGGCGTTATCCAGGAGCTGGCCCACCAACAGCCGGATCAATTCCGGATCCGCCTGAACGTCGCTGGAGTTGCACTCCTTAACGACGCAAATGCTCCGTTCCGCCGACATTCTGGCGTAGGGCTCGACGGTCTCTTCAATCACCGAGGCGAGATCCATCAGCTCCATCCAAGGCCGGACCTCTTCTTGTTCCAGACGGGCGGTGCGGATCAAGCGCATGGTCAGGCGGCTCAGCCGCGCCGCTTCCGATTCCACGGTCTCCGCCATTTCGCGATGATGCGGACCCAGGGTGCCGGCCTCGCGCAGCGCGCCGGCCGCCGTCAGAATGGTGGAAAGCGGAGTCTTGAATTCATGCGCCAGCGCGTCCAGGATCGCGGAACGATAGCTCTCCGTGTGCGCGGACGCCGCCGCCCGGCTGGCCTTGCGGAACGAATGCGTCCTTTCCAGGTGCGCGGCGCCCAGCGCGCCCAGCGGACCGGCGGTTTGCGGATCGTCCAAGCCTTCGAATCCGATGGCGCCGGTGACGCTGCCGGCGATGCGAATGCAGCGGGCGTGGATTCGATTTACGGGATCGTCCCGGTCCTTCCCGCGCGCGAAGGCTTCTCCGGTTTTTTCCTCCAGCAACGCCCGCGGATGCCCCGCGAACTGCAACTCTCCGCCCACCGCATCATAAAGACAAGCCGCTTCGATGCCGAAAACCCCGATAAAAAGCTCCAGGAAATCCTTCCCCACTGCGACGTCCGGCTGCAGGGCCAGGAGCTTCTGAGCCAGTTCATAAAGCTGCTGGAGCCTCTCGTGATGTACCTGAGAGGTCGCCGCTTTGGCCCGTACTTTGGCCACCAGCCGCGCAATGATCAATCCGGTGACCAGGAACGACGCCAGAGCCAACACATTTACCGACTTCTCGATGCGAAACGACAGAACCGGCTCGACGAAGTAATAATCCAGACAACCCACCGCCGCGACGGAGACCAACGCGCTTGAGAACATGTCTCCGGAAAGGGAGAGCAGGATCACCAAAAGCAAATAGCACGAGCTGGCCGCCGCGAAATTGAGATGCAGGCGGAACGCAATCAGGGTCAACAGCGCCAACCCAAGGATTCCGGCCGCGCTGCATTGCGCGGCTCGCCGGGCTTCTTGGGGATCGAATCGCAGCATTTGGTACGAAGGCGCCGGATTACAGGCGGCATTTTGCCGCTCCCTGCGTTGTTTAGGCCACGAAACCGGCGGAGCGAACCCAGCACGATTCCGTTGGCGGAGGAAGCACAGCAACCGCTCCATCCCGAGTATGGCCAAGGACTCATGAAAAACGCATGAAAAGCGGGCACAAAGTGTTAATTCGGCAAGTGCCGAAAGGGTGGCGGCGGAAGAGGCCCCGGCCGGCGCGAGACTTCGTAAGATCCCCGGAGTCATTCCGAGGCAAGGACCAGGCGAGGATGCCGGCGCGGCGTGCATGTTCGAGAATGCGGTGTCCCCGGATCAATCGATCCGAGGCCTTGCGGCATCCGCGATCATGGCGGGCGCCAAGTCTATTTACGGACGTTAAAACTCAAGCTTTCCCTCAAACTCCATCTCTCCAGGAAAAAAGAACTGGGATATATACAGCCGCCCGATCTGGGCCACAAACCGGACGTTCAGGTCTTTCCTGGTGATTTCGGCGGAGCGCGAAAAAAGATAGACGACGGTGACCAGTCCATTCTCTCGAGCGACAATTTCGACCCGCTTGGGTTGCAAATCTTTCTTCCTGTCGCGCTTCAAAAACGCGACCCCTTTTAATTGGTTCGCTAAGTTCCAATGAAACGGAGGGTGAACGTCGTAAACGGCGATCGCATAATACTCTCCCTGCCAACTGGGGATGCCGGCTTCACCCGCCTTCAACTCCGCGGCCCGCACCGGCGCGGCGCTCTCCCATCGAACCATCACCGTGCCCAGATCGGGCCGCGCGTGGGCGCGAGCGATGGCTGCGGCGGCTCGGGTGGGTCCGAATATGCCCGTGCCGGCGAGTCCCACCCCGTGGCCAGCGCCCGCCTCCCAGTCTCCGCCCTCGCGGCGCTCCGCCACGCTCAGGTCGCGGACCTGATCCAGCTTCACCTGCTTGGACCAGGGTGAGTCGGAGAGCAACTGTTTTGCGTCCTGCCGGTCCCACTCCGCTACGGGTTTGTTCTTCCAGGAAGGAGCGTCCGCGGCCAGCGCCACCGCCAGCAAAAAGGCCGCGCCCAAGGTCATCAAGATCGGTGTCGGCTGCATACCTCTCGGCCGCCGCCCCCCGGGTCTAAAGTTCCAACTTTCCTAGAAACTCCATCTGCGCGAGATCGAAATGCTGATCTACCACCACTCGGCCGATGTGCGCCGAGAACTCGACGACCCCGTCTTTCTTGGTCAATTCCGCCGATAACGGGAACAAGTAGGCGACCACCAGGGTGTCTCCGCGCTGGAATACCTCGACCCGCAACGGTTTCACATCCTTCTTTCCTTCCCGCCGTAAGAAAGCTTCGTTCTTGAGAGGTTCGCCCAACTTCTTGGGATCGTCCTTGAAGTAGGCGCCCGGTACGTCGTAGACGGAGATCCGATATCCGTCGCCATCGAGCGTCGGCGGCTCGACTTCGCGGCTTTTCAGCTCCGCGACGCGGACCGGCAGAGCGCTTTCCCAGACTACGCGGACGCCGGTCTTGCCGGGCTCGAACCGGGTGTTGGTGGGTCCCTTTCCGAATAAGAGGTCCGGAACGGACTTGGGTAACTGCGCGTTGCGGGGCTTATTGCCCTCCACACCGTCATAACCCACGCCGTGGTGTTCGCCCATTTCACCGCCTGCCCTGAGCTCGTCCTCGCTCATGGGGCGAGCGATGCCGGCCGTCACCATCTTCGCCCAGGGCGACGCCGTGAGAACTTCCTTGGCGTCGTCTTCGCTCCACTGGGGGCTCGGTTTGGTTTTCCAGTTCGGGTCGGCGGCCATCAGGAGCGCCACCGTGAATGCCAGCAACGGAGCTTTCGATACTTGGGACATAACCTACCGTGGGTTGCTCACAGTTCGAGTTTACCCTGGAACTGCATTTCCCGGGGGTTAAAATATTGGGTGACGGAAAGCCGGCCGAACACCGTGGTGAACTCGATGCGCTTGTCTTCCAGGGTGATTTTGACGCTGCGAGGGAACAGAAATAGAACGGTGGTGAGATCGCCTTCCTGCGGCAGCAGGTCGACCCGGGCGGGCCGCAGATCCTTCTTTCCCAGCCTTAAGAACGCCGCCCGCTGAAGTTCAGCAGACAGCCACTTGCTGTCGATGTCCAATCCGGGGACGTCGTAGACCGCGATCGCGTACATCTCGCCCTCCCATGCGGGCGGGTCGTCTTCGTGCGCCGCCTGCTCCGCGGTACGGACCGGGAGTGCGCTTTCCCAGCGGACTTCGACGGGGCTTGGACCGCGACGCCGGTGGCGGGTGGGCTCCGCCTTTTCGCCGATGCCCGTGAGAGCAGAGGTGCTGAGGGCTCCCAGGTTGACGCCCTGACCGCCTCCCATGCGTCCGGACTGCCGGCGTGCGGCCTCGCTCACGTTGGGGAGTTGGACCGGTTGGGCTTTCTTGACCCAGGGAGAACCGCTGAGAACCTGTTTGGCGTCTTGCTCATTCCACTGCTGGACGGGTTTGCCGGTCCAGGCCGGACCCGATGCCGTGAGCAAGGCCGCTGAAACCAGGAGTAATGGGGCTTTCGAAATTTGCTGCATAGCGTTCTTGTACCTCCTAACTTGTGCCTCCTAAAAATCGGCCGTGGCGAAGACCATTTCCGGCGCTCCGCCAGGGCCATCTGTTACAGGACTAGAGCTTCACCATTAAGGCGAAAATCCACCGGCGCTCCTGCTTGCGCAGGTCCGGAGTAAAGCCCGGAATAATCTGCGTCGGATCGCCGGTGTTTACATAAAGTCCGGGGGTCAACTGAGGAGTAATGCCGCCGGGACCGCCGAAGACCGGAACGGTGGATCCGCGCTGTGTGAATTCGACGTGCCAAGTTACCCACTGGCTGGGCATATAGCTGAAGGCGACCTGGTAGTCATAGCCCTTGAACTTGTCGCCCGGATTCTCGGTGAAGTAGGGCGAGCCGGTAGTGGCATTCGCGCCGTTGATCGGCGGGAGGAGAACCAGGTAGCGTCCGGGGTTGTTCACTACGCCGCCGCCGTAACTGAAGGCGAACCGGTCTTTGTCGAACCACATGCGGTTATAGGCCATGATGCCGAGGAAGTTCTGCGCGGGCGTAGCGGCATTTCCGTGCCTGCAAACCACGCCGCCGCCGGTTTCGCAACCGAAGTCCTCGGTGATGGTAATACCCATCCGGTGAAACAACTTGTTGGGATTTTCATAGAATTTCCACTCCTGGCTCCAGTCCGCGTGATAGCGCGAGCGGGTGTTGTTGCCCAAAACGTCACGACCCAAAGTGTAGGTGTTCCACACGAAATCGAGATTTCCCGTGGGCCGCCACAGAATCTGTCCGCCCAGCGCCGGTCTGCCATTGTACTTGGCATAGGTCTGCCAGCCGTTGATGTACCAAGGTTCGATCTTCAGCTTGTTGGTGGGAAAAAACTGCACCCGCATTCCGGTGAAGAACCACGGCGTATTGGATGAAACATAGGACGGCTGATAAGTCCAATTATCGAAGCTGTAGTAACTGAACAGGCCGATGTAGGACAGGAAGTCGCCGACTTGAATGTTAAGGCCGTGCTTATAGTTGATGTGATAGCCGGCCCACATCTCGGACAGGTACCGGTAGGCATCGTTGAGCTGCCATTGGCCTTGGCTGTAGCTGGCGTCATTGCGCGGCACGGCCGTGGAAACGGCGCCGAACTGCGTCAGGATGCGGCCCTGCATGTTGCCGGCGTGAAAGTCGCCGCCGACATTCAAAGCCTGAATCACAAACTCTCCCGTCCGCTCGCCCTCGGTGGTTTCCGTGAGGGTGTGATCGATGGGGTGGTTATAGTCGTACATGAAGTTGGTGTCGACTCTGAATTCACCCGAGAAATACTTTCCGTCCAGGACCTCGTCATGGTTGCGGGGATTGGACATCATCCAGGTGAAGTCGGCGAACGCGAAGGGCGTGTCGAGGTCCACGGGAGGAGGAGCCGCGGGAGCCGCGGGAGCTCCGGGTGCGGGCGCCTGCGGGGCCGGCGCCGCGGCTTGCGGCTCGGGCGCAGGCGCCGGATCGGGTGCGCCGGCGGGTGTTGGACTCGGCTCGGGTGCTCCCGCCGATGGCGTCGGGCCGGTTGCGGCGTCCGCGAGCATGATGGACTCCGGTTTCTTCGCCGTAGCCCCATGCGCGGCGGCCTCCGGCAAGGATTCAGACGCCGTCACGGCGGAGGATTTACCGCTCGGTTGCACCTTGAAGACATCCGGCGATGCCGGCGTTTTCGCTTGGGCTACTTGTTTTGAAACATCGGCTGGCGCTTGATCCGCGGCCGGCTGCTGGGCAGAAGCAATTTGTCCAGCCACTCCCATAAGCCCCGCGGTGCAGACACCCGCAATGAGAATACCTCGCCTCATCTTACGCATTGTTTGCATAAATATCCTTCCTTACTCTCCGCTAGGGAGAGCGAGTGATAGAGTCAAGCTGTGGATTCTGACACTGCGCCGGTGCGGTAAGACCTGAATTGTGACCGGGCAGCCTTACCAGACTGGGGTATGGCTGTAATCTAAAGGTGCCAGCAGGTAACGTCACGGGAGCACGGACGGATCTATCAACTGAAGCTTTCAGACCTGCATACAACCGGCCCGATGCCCCCCAATCGTTGCTGTGTGACCAAGTATGGGACCAGGGTCATGAAAAAGTCATAAAAAGCATGAAAGATGCATGCAAGGAAATTTTAATAGGGTTCATAAGAATTACAGGTGCTCACGACCGAGAGCGAAGTAGTTATAAATCCAGGTCTAACCGGGGCGCCCGGAACTCGCCGTAAGGATCGCGGCTGTGCTCCTCCCAACTAACGACGCTGTACAAAACTGCTGAGTGGCCGCCGTGGAGAACTGTTTTTCATGACTTTTTTATGCGGTCGAGGTTAAGGTTCATGGAGACGGCCCTGTCTCCTGTCCCTGCCATCGCTGTTGGACCACTCCGTTCGTCGGTCTCCATAACAGCGGCTGGTGATGTTTCCCACAAGCATTGGGTTTTACGAAAGGACGGAAGTGTCCAAGCTTTCAAAAGCACAGCTGCATCGCCTGTTTCAACTGGCGCAGCAATTGCTTGCCTTGGAACCGGGCGTGGTGGATGGACGCGAATGGGTCGCGCCCTTTCTGGGGGTGTTCGGCATCACCGCGGTGTGCCTGTACGACGCCGGCACCGACAGATTCCTCACGCTGACCTCGCCCGGCACGCCGGCCCCTCCCGGGGGCGACTGGGAAGGCCAAACCCGCGCGACGTATGTCGCCGGACAGGACCAGGACGATCCCGCCGCCGGCATCGTCATCCGGCGTATGATCACCGCGGGCAGGATTATCGGGGCCGTGGCGTTCCAAGGACTGGAAGATCCCGAACGAACGGCGGAACCTTTGATCTCGCTGGCAGCCGCTCTGCTCGAACGGATGCGCCTGCGCCGCGAATCCACCGAAGCCGCGGTGACGGCCGGGATCGGTGCGTTTCGCTCCGCCATCATGGATGTGCTGGGCAGTGAGTGCAAGAATGCCTTGACCACGATCCTGGCTGCTGCCGGGGGGCTGCGCGAGGCGGGCCCTCTGGTCGCCGAGCAGTTGGAAATGGCCCGGATGGTGGAAGAAGAGGCGTCCCGGCTGGGAGGCGTGATTTCGCGGCTGGACTGGATTGCCCGGCTGGATGAAGGTGAGGTCAGCCCCCGCACGGATAGCACCAACGTCAGCGGGCTCACCGCGCAGATTGTGGACCAGTGGGAGCGAATCGAGCCGGACCGGCAGATCGTCTTCGCTTCCCGGGATACGGCGTTCATGGCCCCTGCAGACCCGGAGTTGCTCCGCTTCGCCTTGAGCCAGTTGCTGGATAACGCCTGCAAATTCTCCGCGCCCGGCGCGGCGGTCCACGTACAGATCGATGCCGAATCCGAGCTCGCAGCCGGGCCTATAACCGGCGTCGAAGGCCGCGGCGGCGCGGTGGTCGTCCGAGTCTCCAGCGAAGGCCCTCCGATTCCGTCCCACGAGCGGCACCGCATTTTTGAACGTTCCTACGTCGGGTCGCAGGCCTCGAACTTCGCCGCAGGCTCGGGCCTGGGTTTATATGCGGCGAGGAAAATCGCTCTGGCCCACCGTGGAACGCTGGATCTGGACCCGGAAAAAATGTGGACCAGTAGCATCGCTTTCCGGCTCTCGCTCCCGCGCGCCAACGGTCAGCCGCAGGACTAACCGGGCAGCCTTCCAGGATCGTCCGGCCCGTTCCTTTATGGCCCACGCTAAAATCGCCCACGCTAAAATCAAGGCGAGGCACAACTGGACAGCTCTGATGACGCAACCGCACGGCCGCAGTTTGTGGAAATCCGCTCAATACACGCTGGCCGGCGGTGTTGCGACGGGGCTGTTGACGCTGCTCTGTTTCCGCCTGGATCTAGGGCTGAGCGTGGCCGGCCCGGTGTACCTGCTCATCGTTGTTCTGCAATCGCTAACTGGCGACTTTCTTTCTGCCGCGCTGATCTCGGGCCTGGCGGCGGCGTGCTTGGACTGGTTTTTCATCGAGCCCCTCTTCACCTTCAATATAATGAGCCCGTCGGATGCGTTAGCCCTGTTGTCGTTTCTGCTTACGGCGCTAGTGATCACCCGATTGGTTTCACGATTACGTGTCGAAGTACGTTTCACAAAAGCCCAGAAAGAGCGTCTGGACCATCTCTACCAGCTCTCGCAACAGCTTCTCAGCTTGGATCCGGAAGCGTCTGAAGAGACGTTCCTGGAGCCGTTTCGCCGCCTGTTCGGAGTCACTGCGATTGCCACGTTCGACGGTCGAACCGGCGAAACGCGCACGGCGGGAAGCTCGCGCAACCGGCTCGCCGAACGGACGCGCGACGCTTACATCGCCGGGCGGGACAGCTCCGACGGCGCCGCGGGCGTGTCGGTTCGATGCCTGCAACTGGGCAATAAGGTTACCGGAGCCATCGGATTCGAAAGCTTGGTAGATCCAGAAGAAACGGTCGGCCCTCTGGCGGCGCTGACCAGTGCGCATCTCGATAAAACCCAGGCCTTCCGCACGGCCAGCGCCGCGTCCGCGGCGGCCCAGGCGGAGGTGTACCGGTCGGCGATTCTGGATGCGCTGGCGCACGAGTTCAAAACGCCGCTGGCGACGATTCTGGCCGCCGCGGGCGGTATCCGCGAAGCCGGCTCTCTGGGACCGGAACAAATGGAAATGGCCGACACGGTGGAATCCGAGGCGGAGCGGCTGGGCCGTCTGACTTCGCGGCTCCTGCGCGTGGCGCGCCTGGACCGCGAAGAAGTCCGGCCGCGGCTTGAAATGCTGGATATGCACGCGGTGGTGCGGCATATGGCGGACCAATACTCCCGCCGGTGGCCGGATCGCCGGATTTCCTTGGTCGAACACGGCGAGCCGGCCGAAGAATCGGCCGATCCGGAATTATTCCGGTTGGCCCTGAGCCAGCTCCTGGACAACGCCTGCAAATACTCTCCCCCTGGAACCGGCATCGATATCGAGCTCCAGCACGATCCGGGCGGCTTTGTGGTCCAGGTCTCCAATACCGGAAGCTCCATACCGGTGTCGGAACAGCGGCTCATCTTCGATCGGTTCTACCGCGGATCGGAAGCGAAACGGCATTCCGCCGGATCGGGATTAGGATTGTACGTGGCCCGTAAGATCGCTTTGGCGCACGGTGGTACGTTATACCTTGTACCCGAAGATGCCGGGAACCCCGGCGTGACGTTTCGCCTGAAGATCCCCAGCTCCCCAGCACCGGCTGAACATGCCGTCACCGCAAAGTAAGATTTTGGTTGTCGACGACGAAGCGCCCCTGCGCAAGGCGCTGCGGACATCCCTGGTGGCGAGCGGCTTTGCCGTGGACGAAGCCCGCAGCGGCGAAGAGGCCTTGGATGCGGTGAGACAAAAGTCCTTCGATCTGGTGCTCCTGGATATCAACATGCCGGGACTCAATGGATTCGAGGTCTGCCAGCGGATCAGATTGCTGTCGCCCCAGGCCGGCATTGTGATGGTGACGGTGAAAGATTTCGAGGAAGACAAAGTGCGGGCTTTAGAAGCCGGCGCCGACGACTATGTTACGAAGCCCTTCCGGCTGCGCGAGCTCACCGCCCGCCTGCGCGCGGTTTTGAGGCGAATCAAGCCGCCCGAAACTGTGGAAACCGTGCGGGCCGGGGATCTGGAGATCGATTGTGTCCGCCGCATTCTCAAGCGAAACGGAGAGGAGATTCATCTCGCGCCCAAGGAATTCGACCTGCTGGCGTTCATGATGAAGCACATGGACGCACCGCTACGGCATGTCACGCTGTTACATGCGATTTGGGGACCGGAATATGGAAACGAGCTGGAGTACTTGCGCGCCTACGTGCGGATCCTTCGCAAAAAAATCGAAAAGGATCCTTCCGCGCCGGAATACATTCTGACCGAACCCTGGCTGGGCTACCGTTTCCGTAATCCGTCGGACCCCGATTCCTCGCCGCTGCCCCGCGACGATGACTGATTGGTCGCCGGAGATTTTCCATTTCATGTGTTTGTGTCAGCGGAGGGGGCGAGGGCCGTGACTTTCGATGTCATCGTCGTGGGGGGAGGACCGGCCGGCGCAACCGCTGCCAAAGTGCTGGGTCAAGCGGGGGTATCGACGCTGCTGCTCGATAAGAGCGCCTTCCCGCGCGATAAGCCCTGCGGGGGCGGTATCAGTGCGCGCGTAACCAAGCGGTTCCCCTACATTGAAGCGGCGCTCGAATCGATACCCACCAAATGGATCTCTAAAATCTACTTCGAAGGCCCATCCGGCGTGGCCGTCGAGTACGAATCCCAAGAGCGGTTGTACCTGATGCTCCGGCGTTTCGAGTTCGACCATCTGCTGTTGTCGCTGGCGCGGGGACACATCGAGTTGCAGGCCCCCGCGCTGGTGCGGAAGGTCTTGATCGATACCGAAGGCGTGCGCGTCACGGCGGAGGTCGAGGGAGAACCGCGGGAATACCGTGGTCGCGTGATCCTGGGGTGCGATGGCGCCAACAGCGTTGTCGCTCGCGCGGCAGGGCTCCGCAGCGGCAGTGTCCAGAACGAATACGCCATCGACATGATGGAGGAAACACCGTACCAAGAGCTGGACTTCATCGATCGCGACCGGATCTACGTGTACTACCGGACGCAAGGGCAGTATGGTTATGGCTATGTCTTTCCCAAGGCAAATCATCTCAACCTCGGAATCGGATTCAAACTCGATTATTATCTTTCCCAGTTGCGTGGCCGGCAGTATTCCTACTTCCGCGCGTTCGCGGAAGACTTGGCCGCGAAACGGCTGATCTCCGGTAAATCCAACCCCGCGAACTTCCGGGCATTCCCTCTGCCGATTTCGGGTCCGCTGCGCCGAACCTTCGCGGAACGGGTTGTGTTGTGCGGCGATGCTGGTGGCTTCGTCAATGCCTTCACGGCCGAAGGCATTTACTACGCCATGGTAAGCGGGGAACACGCCGCGCGCACGGCCATCGACGCGCTCCGGGAAAATCGATTCGGCGTCGAACGAATGCGCGGATATGAACAGGCCTGGAAGAACGAGATCGGCGTCGAGCTATCCAAAAGCGTCAGGATTCACAGGCTGATGTTCGCCGACCCTGGACGCATGGACCGGGTGGTCCGCGCCGCCAGCCGAAGTCCGGTGCTCGCGGATCTCCTGGCGCGCTACGCCACCGGCGCGTTATCCCATAGTCAATTAAAGCGTGCCTTGCTGCGGAAAGCGTTGCCTTTGTATTTCTGGGAGAAGGTACGCATGTTGGCGGATCGACGCCCCGTAGAGAGCACTTAAGGCCGGCCTCGTTGTGGTATAACATATATACCAGATGCGCTTCAGCTTCGACGCGCGCAAGAGCCAGCGCCTGAGGGCCAACCCAAAACGCGGGATCGGCTTCGAAGAAGGGCAGGAACTGTTTTCGAGGCCGTACTGGCTGGATCAGCGATCCGACTCCATCTCGTCACTTTGTGGCGATCTACGAAAAAGGAGGTTCGGTTGTATGAAGAAAACTCGTAAACCCGGGAAGCCGGTCAGTGCTGAAACCATAGCCCGTATGGCCGATCAAGGAAAGGATGTCTCCGGGTTCTTCAAAGGCAAGGGGCGCATGGTCCAGCCGATCCAGCGCGTCAATGTAGACCTGACCGCCGCTATGCTGGAAGAGCTTGACCGCACGGCTCGGGACCTGAACATCAGCCGCCAGGCGGTGATTAAGACGCTAGTCCGCCAGGCGCTCGATCAGCACTATTTGGCACAACGCGCGAAGCAATCCTTGCGTGGAACCTGATGGAAATCAACGGAGACTCAGGAAGCCTACTACGAAGAACATCACTGGAACGAAAACCAGTAAGATGCTTTCGGAATTAATGTCGTCCCCACTCTCACGAGTGGGGCTGTTGGTGCTGAACATTCTAGCCCCGTCCCGTAAGGGCGGGAGCAAGGGCGTTGTCGGCTCATCAGGGTCATCGGGGTTGCGTTTCACGCTTAATTCCCTCATCCTAAATCGAACGTGCCTGGGCATGGCACGCAAGGAGGGTTTTTCATGCGCCCGGTTTCCATCCGACCATTGATGCTGGGGATAGCGGCTCTGGCCGCGGCGGCCGCGATCCAGGCGGCGCCGGCCACCTTCTATAAAGATGTTCTTCCGATTCTGCAGAAGAACTGTCAAGCCTGCCACCGTCCGGGCGAGGTGGCTCCGATGTCGCTGCTCACCTACACGGACGCGCGGCCCTGGGCCAAGGCGATCAAGGTCGCGGTGGCCAGCCAGAAAATGCCGCCGTGGTTTGCCGATCCCGGCGTGGGCCACTTCAGCAATGAGCGCAGGCTCACCGCCGCCCAGATCGCGACGATCACCGCCTGGGTAGACGACGGCGCGCCCGAAGGCGACAAGAAAGACGCCCCTCCGCCGATCACCTTCACCGACGGCTGGAACATCAAACCCGACGTGGTGGTCGAGATGCCCACCGAATTTCACGTGCCCGCGTCCGGCGCCATCGACTACCAGTACATGCTGGTGAAGACCAACTTCAAGGAAGACATGTGGGTGGTCGCCGCCGAAATGCGTCCGGGCAACTCCAAGGTCGTGCACCATGGCGAGGCTTGGGTGCGGCCTCCCGGTTCCAAGTGGATGGCGGATGCCACCCCCGGCGTCTCCTACGCTACCGGCGAAATGAGAAAGGGCGCCGGCGAGGGCATCGAGATTCTGGGCAAGTTCAACCCCGGACTCTTACAGCAGACCTTCGACTTCGGTGGCTCGGCCAAGTTTGTGCCGAAGGGATCGGACATCGTGTTTGAAGACCACTACACTTCTGCGGGTCCCGGCCAGACCAGCCGCTCGTCCGTGGGCTTGGTGCTGGCTAAGAATCCTCCGCCGTCGCGATACGTCACCGGCTACGGCCCCACCGCCAACAATTTAGTGATCCCGGCTGGTAACGGCAACGCTGAAGTGGTGTCCGAGATGATCGCGCAGGAAGACAGCAAGCTGGTCTACGTCCAGCCGCACATGCACGTTCGCGGCAAGGACTACGAAGTGCGCGTGGTGTACCCGACCGGCGAGACCGAAACCGTCTTCCGCGGCAAGTTCGATTTCAACTGGCAACTGGGTTACGACCTGGCGAAGCCCGTGCTGTTGCCCAAAGGCACGAAGGTGCAGGGCATCGCGCACTACGACAATTCCGCCAACAACCGGTTCAACCCCGATCCCGCGAAGGAAGTCGTGTGGGGTTTGCAGAACTGGGAAGAGATGCAGAATTGCTTCATGGGCTTCCTGATCGACGCCAAGGTGGATCCCGAGAAGCTGTTCAAAGCGTCCGGTCCCAGCCTGTTGCCGCGGCCGCTGGGCAAGGGCGGGCCGACGGCGGACACGCTGGTGGCGGCGAAGTAGGGCTCACTTCGATCCAAACAACCGCATCGAGGGCAGGCGAAATGAACTTGCTGCCCACTGGGCGAAGCGGTTCGGAATGGGCTCGATCAGCAAACTGGGATATCCCGGTCGAAGCACCTAAAGGTGTCGCCTAAGTTTTGCAACGTTGCTGGAAGGTCCGAAATCAGGGCCGGCGTGTTTCAAAACGGTGTTTCGCCTCTAAGGCGGGGACCTGGGTTGCTTCGAGTTACCGCTTCGAACCGTCATCTTGATCTTCCGAGCGACGACGGAGCCATTCGCCGATTCGGCCCGGGCGAAAACGCCATTGCCTGCCCATCTTGAATCCGGGAAGTTGTCCGGCATCAGCCCACTGGCGAACGGTTCGCGGAGCGATCCCGAGCACACCAGAGACGTCTTCAGTCGTGAAGAGTCCACGCTTTACCGGCCAGCGACGGTCGATGATCATACTTGCTCCAACGCGGGCCCTTAAGGGTTCTTGGTATAAGATGTACGAAATGATCCAAATGTTTCTAGAGTTCGTGAAAATGGCGGCCAAATACCCGCCATAGTGCTAATAATAAAGGAAACATTCGGTTCTCGGGGCGACCGCTGAAGGCCCATCCCACGCTTAGCATCTACTGCCGACGATGGGTCTCTCGCCCGCGGCTCCGAAAAAGCCCGATAGGTCCATGCCTTCATCCCAAGTCGGCGATCAGGTGGCCGAACGCGGGTTGGATTTCAGCGCCACGCGGCTGTATGTAACGTCATCGAGTCGGCGTTCCCCGTCGTGGAAAAGGGTTTGCGCTAACGTGAAACGCTAACGTCCCTGCGATCAGCGGGAACGGTATGGGTGGGCTTGGGTCTCCTGGTCCCCGACAAACAGTTCCGCGTGTGAGGGGTCATGAACTCATCCCGCGTCTGCCTTGTCAACTGGAAACCCTCACGCCGTCCAAGATCGCAGTTGCCAAAAGGGGGGAAAGCTTCGTAAAGTGGGTTACACGAGAGCCACTACTTTCAACGGAACTCGGGCGTTCTTCGGCGGGCAATGCTCCACGTTTGCCTCACGCTGTAGGGGACAATGGAGTTAATGGCCACGTCGGAGCCCCAAAAATCAAGAGTCGAGCCATCCGAACGGGACCTGATCGGCCAGTCCGGCTATTGGCCTAGGATGTTGGACCGAACGAAAGCCTTTGGACGCGCGCGTTTCACCCTGCTGCTTCTTTTACCCCCGTTGTTGTACCTCGTCCTGCCAACCCGCAACTTCTACTGGGATGGGGTTGCCTTTGCAATTAACATCGAGAAGAGGCTTCCAACCGCCTCCCTCGTCCACCCCAGCCACCTGGTATACAGCTTGGCTGGCGCGTGGATCTACAGATTGAGCGAGATGGTTGGGATCCATACTCGAGCGCTTTTTATTTTGCAGGCCGTCAATAGCGTGCTAGCGGGACTTTGCGTCCTCTTGTTCCACAGATGTCTTCGGTCAAGGAATGTACCAACCACGCTCAGTGTGCCAGCGGCGCTCGCATTTGGCTTCTCCGCAACATGGTGGAAACTTGCCACGGATGCCAATGCGTACGTACCGTCAATATTCTTTCTCCTGTGTGCGTACGTCCTCATTGAGCGTCGAAAATCTATGGTTCTTGCCGGCTTTGTTCAGGCCAGTGCGCTGTTGTTCCATGAGTTGGCCATTCTATTTCTGCCAGTCGCTCTGGTGCGTCTTAGGAAGAGCTCGCGATCAATGTTCGCGTACTTGGCAACGGCTCTGATACCCGTGGCGGCGGCCTACCTCGGCGCCTACACTGCTGTCTCGAACCGCATGGCGCTCCCGAACCTCTTTTCTTGGGTTACTTCGCACTCAACAGATTCTGGGTTCTATTTCAATCCGCTCTCGGATGCAGGTTTTTCCATCAGAGGAACGCTACGGCTGTTTTTTGGTGGCAGGCTAGGCGATTTCGTTGGTGACGGAATCTCCAGCGCCGCGTTCGCAGTCCTGTTGATCGCGACTGCTTCTTTCCTCGTTTGTCTATGGCGCGCAGTGCGAAAGGGAGTAACGTGTGTGCCGCCGCCGCCCCACCTCTTCGTGTGGGCAGGCGTCTATGCCGCCTTCCTTTTCGTATGGATGCCGCAAAACACGTTCTATCGCCTGTTCTACTTGCCGGCACTGATTGCGATTCTTGCTTCGATGCTGCGCGATGCGGCGGCAACTCGCCGGGGAGTATGGCTATTTGTGCCCGTTCTCATGGCGTGGAATTTCTGTGACTATGCCCGGAACACCGTTGAGATTCGCGACTCTCGGTAATCAACACGTTACGCTGTCTTTGCCTGGACGGCAAGTCCTTTCTTGATGCCGTAGTCGGCGAGCGCGGTAACCAGCTTGGGGATTT
>Ga0209517_10000808_pt1 | contig 51422 bp, 36 predicted proteins | sample PeaSoiMetSII2010_FD_187695 | JGI IMG/M metagenome (GOLD analysis project Ga0209517, IMG submission 187695) | Peat soil microbial communities from Weissenstadt, Germany - SII-2010 (SPAdes) (version 2) | ecosystem: Environmental > Terrestrial > Soil > Wetlands > Peat | place: Germany...
GCCGAGCCCGGTCGTCCCTGGCTCGTCGAGGACATCGCCCGCCAGGTCGGCATGAGCCGGTCCGGCTTCGCCCAGCGATTCCGGGACCTGACCGGCGACACCCCCGGCCGCTATGTCTCACGGCTCAGGACCGATCGCGCCGCGCAGCTCCTCCGCGATACCGATGACTCGATCCTCCACATCGCCCTGGAGGTGGGCTACGCCAGCGAGCAAGCGCTCAGCAAGGCCTTCGTCCGCCAGTACGCGACCGCGCCCGGCCGCTACCGCCGCCAGCGCCGTCAGTCACAGCCTGACCGCGCACAAGGCTGAGGAGAGCCGGAGCAGGCCCAGCGGTACGGATGATCTGACAAGGACAGAGGGCCCGGTATCTGACCGGGCACGTGGCAGAGGCCGGGTCAGCGTGGCCCGCATTGGACTGATCCGGGTCCCGGCGCCGGAACTACCTTCGCCGGGGTCGCACCAGTCATGGCCTCCCCGTGCTCCTGCCGCCCGCGCCGTGGCCCCCCGTTCATGGTTCATCGAGGTCTTCAGCTGCTCCAGCCTGAGCAGGTTCGATCTGGTCGGCCTTTTTGGCGCGCCGCAACTCCCGGACGCTGTATGCCGTGGTGGCCAGCACAGTCAGCCCGCCGAGGGCAACGCTCGCACCAACCCCCAGGCCGGACAGGGGCAGCACGTCGGTGAAGATAAGCACCCCGCCCAGGCCGATGGCACCAATGCCGAAAAGGACGGCGGAGGCCGTCGCGACGCGGCTGGCGGCAGCCTTGTCAGCCGCCGAACGCGCGCGTGCCCGTACCGCAGCCACGCGACGTCTGGCCCACTCGTATTCGACCCCGAACACGATCAGCGCGAGGACTATCACCAGCAGGCCAGGTCCGGGTGCCACCAGCAGCACCAGGCCGACGGCGAGAACCACGGTGCCCACCACGGTGACCGCGATCCGGCGGAGCAATCGGACCAGGCCTTTCATGCCTCCAGCATGCCAGGGCGCCGGCAACGACCTGACACCCGCGGAATCACCCTGCCCGCCAGCCCCGGCGCTATCTGGGTGTTCAGTTGCTCTCGGCGGCCTGCTTCAGCAGACTCCACAGCTCCTCGACGTCCTGACGCTCGGTGGGCTCGGCTCCGATCGAGACCCGGACCGACCAGGTGCCGTCCAGCAGGGACGGTGTCACCAGAGTCATGCCCGAGGCGTTGACCGAGTCCACCCAGGAGAGCGTGTGCGCGTTCAGCGCGTCGGCGTCCAGCACAGCGCCAGCGTCGGAGACGGCGCCAGCGGGTTCGTGCCTGAGTACGACGGTCTGCAGGTTGACCGGGGCGAGGACACGCCAGCCGGGGGTCGATGAGACCTGCTCAGCGAGCCAGCGAGCGTTGTCCAGGTCCCGCCGTAGCCTGGCCCGGATGGCCTCAGCTCCGTCCAGCCGGAGGTGGAACCACAGCTTGAGCGCACGGAACCGCCGGCCGAGCGGGATGCCCCAGTCCTTGTACTGGGTCACCTCACCATCGACGGCAGAACGAAGATAGGACGGGTTGGTCGACATAACCCGGATCAGATGGTCCGGGTCGGCGACGTACAGCAGCGAGCAGTCCAGCACGGTGCCCAGCCACTTGTGCGGGTTCCAGGTCAGCGAGTCTGCGCCTTCCACGCCGTCAGCAAGCCAGCGCATCTCCGGCAGCAGCAGCGCCGAGCCCGCCATCGCCGCATCGACATGCACCCACATCCCGTACTGGCGGGCCACCGGGATGATCTGTGCGAGCGGGTCCACGGCCGTGGTGCCGGTGGTGCCGACGCTGGCTACGACGGCTGCCGGGCGCCGGCCGGCCGCCACGTCAGCCTCCAGTGCCGAAGCCAGCGCTTCGGGACGCATGGCATAGGTGACCGGGTCGACGCCGACCAACCTCAGGTTGCCCTGCCCGTAGCCGGCCAGGGCAACTGCCTTCGGGATCGAGGAGTGTGCGTGCTGTGTGGTGTAGACCGTCAGCGGCGCGCTCTCGGCCTGCATCCCGCCGCGTGCCTCTGAGTAGTCCGTCGCGCGCTCGCGTGCCGCAAGCAAAGCGACGAGGCACGCGCTGGAAGCCGTGTCCTGGATGACGCCCTTCCACGACTCGGGCAGCGCCGTCAGCTCGCGCAGCCACTCAACAACGACTTCCTCGACCTCCGTCAGTGCGGGGGCGGACTGCCACGTGATCCCGAGCGCTCCGAGCCCAGAGGCGGCCAGGTCGCCCAGCACAGAACTGAGGGACGCGTTGGACGGGAACCAGCCGAAGTAGCGAGGGTGCTGAACCTGGGTCACGCCCGGCACGACGACGCATTCGAGGTCGGCAAGCACCCGGCTGAACGGTTCGGCCTCCTCCGGCGCCCGGCGCGGCAGCTTCCCCGCCACCTCACCCGGTCCCACCTGCGCCTGAACCGGCATCTGCGGAATCCGGGCACGGTAGTCCGCAATCCAATCGATCAGCTCATGACCAGCTGCCCGGAACTCCTCAGGCCCCATATCGCATCATCGCTTCCTCACTGCCACATGGCCCAGATCCCCAGACGCTGCCCAGGCCCGGCCCCAGCACGTTCCCTCATGGCGCCAGCACCCGACGCCACCTGCTGCACAACAGCTGGACCCCGGAGCGCGGCCTACCCGAGCAGGTTATCGAAACGTTCCTAACTCTCCGGGCCGCTCTACGGTCCATATCCGCCTCGTCAACGTCCTCAACGCGGTACGGGCGACCGCGCCTCCGGCATGGGCATACGAGCAACATGGCAGAAGACGCAACCGATTTCCCATAGAAAATCGGACATTTCGGCCATATGGTATGGCGATACGATAGTAATCCCAGCACCGTCGTTGGGTAAGGCTCCAGGAAGTCATTGGGATCTGGATGGCAGTTGGGTACCGGTCGATTTTCTCGCTACGTCGCGGCCAGGACGCGGTGCGGCTCACAGCGGAGCAACTCCGTTCGTGGCTGGCGCTCAAGGGATACGGCTTCGTGGCCGTTGCCCCTGGAGTTCACGAAGTAGCCGAACACGCCCAGCTCGTCGTGACCGAACTGCATCCGCACGATGGATCGCGCTCGCTGCGGTACCGGCTGACGGAGTCTTCATCCGCGGGGGAATGGGTGACGACCGTGACGGTGCACAGTGACGGCATGGAGGAGGACTGGGTCTGGGTCGATGTCAACGCGCCGCCATCAGCGCCCAGGCCGGCGGCGTCATATGAGCGCCTCGTCAAGGAGGTCGATGCTGCGGACGCCTGGTGGACGGGGGTACCACATATGGTCCGGGGGATCTTGTCGGCGGCCGACGCCTGCGACGGTGAGATGATCCTAGCCGCCCGGCCGACTTTGGTCACCGTGGGTGACGTCGATGGCCTGATTTCGGCGATCTGCGATCCCGGGCGCCGCAGCACGGCGCTTGTTGCCGCGCCCATCCCGGATGTTCCCGTGCCCCGGCTGATCGGCCATGTCGAGCAGCTGACCCGCGAGTGCGTCGGGCTGGCCGGGATCTACGTGCTTGACACCGGGGCGGCCGCGATGCTTGAGGAATCATTCGCGCCCTCGCATTCGGTGCCGCTGGGAGCGATTCGCACGTTCTTGCCAGAGGTCGATCCGGCCAGCGCCGTCGATGCCCGGCGGCACCGCGTGCTACTCGCCCGGACGATCGCTGAGCAGGCTCCCGGCAAGCTCGCGCATTTGCTCGGGCGGGCGAACCGAAGCCGGGCACTGAACCTGCCGCTGCCTTCGCATGTCGCCCAGGTCGATCGCATGCTGTCCAGGGAGGAGCCGGCCGCCGTCCTGCGAGCCATCCAGGAAACGCCACCAGGCCCTTTCGCCCGCGGGCCAGATGACGGGCCCGCTGGCCCGGCTCCGGTAGGGCAGGTAGCGGCCACGGCGGTCCGCGAGGTCGCCATCGCCGGCGAGCTGCTCACCAGCCTTGTGAGCGAGTTCCAGTCTGGCGCCTCCGGCGCTTACGCGGCGGGCGGGCCTGACGACATGACCGCCCGGTTCCGGGAGCTGCTGGCTGAAGGCCGGGGAGTGCTACGCGGTCACCGGGAGATATCGCGGCGGTTCGCGGCCCTCCAGGACATGCTTGAAGAGGTAGAAGACGATCGTGATCATGTCCGCGCCCGGCTGGAGGATGAGCAGCTGGATCACGCCGAGACGCAGGCGGAGCTGCTGAACGCGAAGTTGGAGCTCGACCGGCTTCGCGGCGTTCTCGCCCGGGCTGGCCGCGTCGATCAGACCCGGGCCGCGGTGGCGGCGGTGCAATCACCCGGATCGTTCGCCGAGCTACTTGAGCGGCTCGATGAGCACGTGCTTTCCTGCGTCTCGTTCACCGGGGACCCGAAGAACGCGCTCGAACTGGACGACTTCGACCCGCTCGGCACCTGGGCCGCCAGAGCCTGGGACATGCTGCGGGTCCTCGACGGGTACGCGGCCGCGCGGCGCCGCGGTGAATTCAGCAAAGGGGTCCACGCCTACCTGGGACATACTCCGCCCGGGCGGCCCGGCTATGCGCCGGGCGCGCATTCCACGCAGGAATCCGACTCCGTCGAACGCTCACCCAGGCTCCGGAAGCTTCGGGTATTCCCGGTTCCCCGGGACGTACGCCCGGACGGCGCCATTTTCATGGGCGCGCATTTCAAGATAGCCCGGAAGGGCCTGGTCTCCCCTCGGATGCATTACCACGACGACGCCGGTCATACAGGGAAGATCTACGTGGGCTACATCGGCAAGCACCTCACGAATGCGCATACGAATTAGACATTCGCGGCACCGCGGTCAGCCTCTCCACGCCGAACATGGCCAGGCCCGTGGAGCATCGCGCCGGCCGGATCTGACGGCCGGGCGCGCCACTCCCACCACGTGTCCGCCGGGGCGGACCACCTGCCGGAACCCGGTGAGCGCCTGGATCATGGCATCGCGGCCGACGGCGTGCACGAGTGAGTTCCCGATGCAGAGCACGACGTCGAACCGTTCGTCGACAGCGGCCGGAAGATCCGCCCACATGCAGCGCACCAGCGGGATCTCCAGGTGCTCGCTCCGGAACCGGGCCGCCGCCATCTCCACCATCGCGTCGCTTCCGTCGGCTGCCCATACGCGGTAGCCCCGGCGGGCGAGCGCCGCCGCGCTGACGCCCGTGCCACAGGCCGCGTCCAGCACGGCACTGGCGTGACTGGTCCGCTCCAGCGGGCGCGCCGTCGCGGGATGGTTGATCGCGAGACCGCTAGCCAGCGCGTCGTCGTCAAATAGCCAGTCGTAATCGGCCGCGAGGTTCTCGTAGTAGTCAGCCATGACCGTAGCGTGCCAGATGGTGCTCATCTTGGCTCGCGTAGTTAACTCATTTCCGTGACACCCATTGCCGCGTTGTGACTGTAGTCCTTGCCGTTCAGGCCGCCGATAACTGCTCGAGGGGACGAGAGTCATAGCGGCGGGTCCAGGTGATGTGAGCCCCGTCCGGCCGGTGTCTAATGTGGAAGGCTGGAAAGCGTTGTGATCGTCGACGTCCCAGCCGTCGGCGAGCCGTCGGCTGATGTGCAGGCCGGCAGGTAAGAGACGGCGCCGGGCAGCCACGCTGAGATCGTCACATTTTCCGAATCGCCCGGCGGGCTCACCCGGAGGCGCACGTATGGTGCGGGGCAATGAGTGCTGCCTCCGGCTGCATTGTCATCGGCGGCGACAACCGCGTAGGCGGAATCTCCTGGCCGGAGTGTTATGACGGGTGGCGGGGCAGTGTAGTGCCAGGCGCCGAACATGGTCGATTGCACGTGCTGCAGGCGCGTGGACCTTCCGGTGGCCGTCAGCGCGATCACAACAGGCCAGCCGCTCATGCGGCACACGGTGCGGCTGTCGTTGGTGAATTTGAGGTAGCCGCCGGCCTGGCCCGCCAGAGCTCCGGTGTCGGTGATGCTGATTTTCAGCTGCGAGGTGACACAGGCGCCGATGCTGGCAGACGATGCCGCCGCCGGCGCGTTCTGGCTGCCGCATGCGGTCATAACCAGCCCGCATGCCGCCGCCGCCAGAGTGCTGAGAGTGGCCGTGCGGCCACGAGCTGCGGCTCGGGTGAGCCCATGACAGGCCGATCGCGTCCTCGGATCACTGACCACCTGAAACCTCATTCTTGCGTCTCCCTCCGTTACCCGGGGGCTTACCGGCCTGAAATGACGGCGCACCGTAGTCAGCAGTGGAGAAGCCGCTGCCCGATGCTGGCGCGGCGGGCGCCCATCCTGCAGTCATCAGCGCCGGGCGCTTCCGTGGTCGCAGATGATCGCTGTCCTGAGTTCCGCGCGGCATTTCAGTCAGGACGTTGGCTACGGTGATGGTCCGGGTCGGCCAGCTCGTTCCCGGTGTCCTGGCGTCCCGCAGTGACGTATGTACGGCAAGCCGGGCGCCGGGCGCCGCCTGATGGACCTGGAATACTACTGCCTGGCTGTCCTGACCAGTCACTGTCGCGAACCAGAATTCGTCGGTGCATCCCGTCCGGCGATACCGGGCCACGGGCTCGAAAGGTCCGGCGGAGGCGGCCATCGCCGCGAACATCTCATGGCTGGCCAGCACGCGGAGCGTGGTGCGCGTCTGGCGCCACAGCGGCCTGCGGCAGACGGGCGTGCGCACCGGCATGCGCATGCTCAGCAGGACCAGGACGGTTCCGCTGGCTACAACCCCGCCAGCGAACCAGTCCCGGCGAGGCGCGTTCGCTGCTTCTGCTGAGACGATCATGTACGCGATGCCTGCGCCGAGCAGCATTCCGCTGCGGGCCAGCGCCCGCCAGGTCACCGTTTCGGCCGCCGTTTCGGGTGCTGTGCGCCAGCTGATACAGCCGCAGCCGCCAGGAATCTGCTTGACGAGCACGTATCCGAGCAGAACGCAGAACACCGCCCCGAGGGCGGCCATGCCAGCACCGCCGAGCACCGGGTACGCTCCGCTGCACACGAGTAGGCCCGTCACGCATTCCACGCCACCGGCCGCCAGTCCAGTGAGCCTCCACTGGCGCCTCGGCATCCGCAGCGCCCGCCTGACGGCGGTCATGTCATCGAGGTCCCGTATGCCGCGGTACAGCTTGCTCGCCCCGGCTACGACGAGAACCGCACCGCAGCTGACGGCACACCCCGAAATGACCGACTCTATGATCTGGTTAATATCGATCACCCAGCTGCCTGCTAAGGCCTCGAGTGGACGTGGAAGCAGTAGTTGGCTGTCACAAATCCCGGGCCGCCAAGATCGAGGTCGACACTGGATGAGTAGCTGCACGCGCCCTGCTCGCCGTATTGCCAGAGCAGGGTGGGTACCGTCCCGCATTTCTGCGGGTGCCAGCGAGACGGCCCGGGCGGCCCTCCGCACGGCTCAGGCTCGCTCGACCAGATCGCGCTGGGCACATTGACGCCGCGCGCCTTGGCGATGGTCGAGCAATTTGGATAAGGCGAATACGGGTTGCAGTAAAGGCACGGGTAAAGCGGATAGATGCCCAGGCCCGCAAAATCATACTCCGCTATGTAATTCGCCCACGCATTCCAGTAATCTGAGCTGAGCGACGTCGAATACTCCTGGTCGAGCCAGCAGTAGAGCCGGCCGTTGGATGGCAGCCGGAGCGGGCCGACCGCATGGTAGGCGGTGAGCATCGCAGCCGCGAAGGCCTGCGCATCAGCCTGGCCTTCTGCAGCGGATCCGCTCAGCCGGGACTGTCTGGGCGCGGAGATGCAGCCTACGTAGGGGCCTCCGCTGTCCCAGGCGCCCCGGCTTTCCGCCAAGGCGTCGTCATTGAAGAGGTCGGCAGCTGGCGACGGAGTGAAGTAGCGAATCCAGAAGCTCGGGTCCACGCCGAATTCACGATGCGCCGATGCGTAGGTTTCGTGTATCGGGTCTGCCGTGTCATATCCCGTCATAACTGTCGTTCCTCCACCAGGGGCCGGGTTCCTGCATGCTGCCGTGCTAAAAGACGGCCGACACGTAAAGGTTCGTGTCCGCCGTTCCAATTGGGCTGAGGCCGGAAGAGAAAAACGCGAGCCGCGGGTTTTCGGGCCGCACCGCGAGCAGGGTCCCGCTGGGCAGCTGGTAAAGCCCGGCGTAGTGGCGGCCCTCACTATAGGACCCGACCAGCTTGCCGGATCCCACGTCGTATGCGCACAGGCCGCCGGTGGCCGCCGGGCCGAGGACGTAACAGGTATCACCTGCTAGTGACAGCACCGCCTTGCTCCACGGAGCGCCGAGCGGCGACGTGGGTGGCGGAAACTGAATCTGCGCCGTCATCCGGAACGAGTCCGCCGGGTCAGCGATCACGGCAACCCCGGCCCCCGGCTTGGTCATGAACACGGTGCCCTCCGGCCGGGCCTGCATAGTGACGGCACTCGGCTTTGCGCGGCCGCGGCTGAACGCCGGGATCCTCAGCTCAGTCACTTCTCCTGTCCGGGCCGAGCACACCTGCACATCGCGGCCCCTGACCAGGCGCGCCACGTCACCGGCCGGCAGCGTTACGAGAGGCTCTCCGCCCGGCCAGGGCGCCGGAGCCTGTACCGACAATCTGGCCGCCCCCGAGCCCAGAGGAAACACGGTCAGCCGGGACATCGATGCCTGCGCCCGGATCTCGGCCGAATCACCTGGCTGCGGCTCCCTGGTTGTCCACATCAGCAAATCCGAGCTATTAGCGGCTGCGGTGGACAACGCCAGAGGCGGCTCACCGGAAAGGTGGAACGGTCCGGTGATAGCGCCGCTGCTCTGATCGAAATAAGCCAGCACATGATGCGACGCCCAGGTCGTCGCCCACCGGGTCGCTTGGCTGCCCGTACGCGGGTCCGCCTTGCGCACCGGGCGCTTGCCCACGGGCATCGTAATGGCCAGGACCAGGGAAACAATCGGGGAGCCAGGAGCGAAAACCGGCGTGACGAGAACGTTCGCATCGCGCGGGACGCCAGTCACCGTCACCGACCCCTGCTGGGCGACGGCAGCCGAGGTGGCGTCGATGAGCGTCAGTGTTATCTTGGCCCCGTCATGCACCATATCCACGGTGGCCAGGGCCGTGACAGCCAGGTCCGGCGATGAGACCGGCGCAGCCGCGAGCTTGATAGCAACCGGGACCGGCGCTAGGGGCGATGCCGTCCGCGGTACCGGGCACATGGTGGCGACCAGAGACCCACTGGAGGCCGGGCCCGGATCCGGCGTACCGTAAAGGAAGGCATACCGCAAAGCGGCCCGGCCGGATTTGCCGGGCCGGGCGCCCAAACGGCCGCCCATGCCCAGGTCCGGCAACGCCAGGAGCGCGCCAGCGCCAATACTGCCCGCCAGTACGTCGCGACGGCTAGGCCCAAAGCCGCCGCCGCCCGCGCCGAAAGACCTGACTGCGTTTTCCTGCCTTCGAGAACGCACGAACCATGCTCCCAACATCTCCGCGGACTAGAAGTATTGAATGACGCGATGGCAGGATTTCCTGTCGTTCAGCGCTCCTGCAAAGGCGTGAACCGTACATCAGCGACATCCATTTCTTCGGGTCCTCCACTCAAGTCCTCGTCACACCGCTACCTTAGCGTCGGACGTACTTAGAGCTATTTGCCACGCCGATGCAGCAAAAATTCGTGAGTGTCTGCGCCACTGCGCAAGCGGCGGAGAACCCGGCGTCACGGGCTAGGCCTGGCTGGTCCCGGGCGTTCGGGTCTCCTCTGGCGGAGATCGCATCAGCAGTGATGTGGGCCGGACACACAGGCGCAAAACGTCAGACCCGATTCCGCGAGTGGAGCGCAGAGTTGATCCTCAGGGGGGTATTGCTGACCTTTCCGGGCGTCGTTGTGCGTGCGCGGGCACAGTAAAAGCCGCTTTGCGGGTTCGGTAAGAATGCCTGGCACGTCGGCTGGCGCCGGGGCGGTCAGCCTGGTGTGTCTGATGACGGCGGTCAGCGCGTTGGCGCAGCTCACGACCCCCGTGCCCTTCGGCAGGCCGGCGGAGGCATCACACCACCGCGCAGCGGGCTGATCCCGGCCTTGGGACACAGGTACGTCAATCGGGCCCAGTCATGCGATTTCACCCGATACCTGACTGGCGGGCGCATTAGGGTAGTCCCTACCCCGGGGAGGTTCGCCTTGATGGCAGCTCAGCGGCGATTCCGCATCACGGTAGCCGTGGTCGTCGCGGGCTCGCTGCTGCCGCTGGCGTACTCGGTGTTCGACCAGACCGCACACCGACAGGCCCAGCCGGCCACCGGGACGGTCAGGTCGGCGGACGCGGGCAACCGCCAGCCGGGAGCCGCGATGGTGCTCCAGGTGACGCCCGCGCCGTACCAGCTGCCAGCCGCTGTGTCCCGCGAGGTCGTGCTGCCCGGCGCCGGCGGGCTGCTGGTCGCCGGCGGGCTGACCCCGTCGGGAGCCTCGGCGAACACGGTGACCATGCTGGATCCGGTCACCGGTGCTACCCGCCCGGCCGGGCGCCTGGCCCAGCCGACGCACGACGCTGCGGGGGTCATGCTGGGCGGGCGGGTGTTCGTGCTGGGTGGCGGGACCGCGGCCAGCGTGCCTACCATCCAGGCGTTCTCCCCGGGAGGGCAGGCAGCGGTGGTGGGGCAGCTGACCCGGCCTCGTTCGGACTCAAGCGGCGTATCGGCGGGACCGGTCGGCTACGTGCTCGGGGGCTACGACGGCGCCACGCTGGACCCCCAGGTGCTCGCTACGACGGACGGGCGGCATTTCCGGGTGGCGGCGCGGCTGCGGGTGCCGGTCCGGTACGCCGCGGCCGCCGCGGCGGCCGGCCTGATCTGGGTGTTCGGCGGCCAGACCGGGACCGGGGCGACGGACGTGATCCAGCGGGTCGACCCGGCGACCGGCGCGGCCTCCGTGGCCGGCCGCCTGCCGCAGCCGGTGCAGGGCGCGGCCGTGATCAGCCTGGACGGGCGGATCTACGTCGCCGGCGGGGTGACGGCAGGGCAGGCCAACCCGACCGTGTACCGGTTCGACCCGGCTACGTCCCGGGTGAGCGTCGCGGGCGTGCTGCCGGTGCCGGTCGGTTACGCGGCCGCCGCGGTGACCCGCGGGGTCGGGTACCTGATCGGCGGGGAGGACGGCACGCGCCCGGTGCCCGCGGTGACCACGTTCCGGCTGGTGACGACCGGACAGATGGTGCCGAACGAGGCGACGTCACCGTGGCTGGCACCGGCGGCAGGCCCCGGTGAGCTGGCGCCGGGCTCGGATCCCGCCGTGCTGCCGGCCGACGTGCTGATCGCCGACCATCACAACAACCGGCTGCTGATCATCGACCCGAAGGGACGGGTCAGGTGGGAGTTCCCGCGGCCCGGCGACCTCGCGCCCGGCCAGACGTTCCTGCAGCCGGACGACGCGTTCTTCTCCCCGGACGGCAAGTACATCATCGCGACCCAGGAAGACGACCAGGTCATCAGCATTATCTCGCTCGCCGCCAGCACGATCGTCTACCGGTACGGCGTGCCCGGGGCGCCGGGCGCCGGGCCGGACCACCTGTTCAACCCTGACGACGCGATGCTCACCCCGGCCGGCGCCATCATCTCCGCCGACATCAAGAACTGCCGGATCGTGATCATCACGCCGCCCGCGCACACCGTGACCCGGGTCATCGGGCAGACGACGAACGCCTGCGAGCACGATCCGCCGCGACGGTTCGGCAGCCCGAACGGCGCGTTCCCGATGACCAGCGGGCATTACCTCGTCACCGAGATCAACGGCGACTGGGCTGATGAGATGTCCCTGAGCGGAAAGGTGTCATGGTCGGCGAACCCGCCCGGCGTGCTGTACCCGTCCGACAGCAACGAGGTGTACCCCGGGCGGTACCTGACGGCTGACTACTCAGATCCGGGCCAGATCGTCGAGTTCACCTCGTCCGGCCGGCTGCTGTGGCGGATGGGCGGGTTCAACCAGCCCTCGCTGGCCCTGCCGCTGCCCAACGGCGACATCCTGCTCAACGACGACTTCAACCACCGCGTCTGCGTAGTCGACCCCGCGACGGACCGCATCGTGTGGCAGTACGGGCACACCGGGGTCGCCGGGCGGGCGCCGGGATACCTCAGCGACCCCGACGGAGTCGACCTCGTACCGCCGGACTCGCTGCTGGTCACGCACGCCGCGACAATGGGCGCTCCGTAGACCCTGGCCGCGGCCGGGTCCGCGCAGCTGCGGGTAGGAGGTCACGTTGCCGTTGACGAAGACCAGACCGCAAGACATCGCAGGCCACACCGCACCGCGGCTATTGACCCGGCGTGTACTTTATTGGTCCAGGACCGGTATCCGGACTTGGGGAGGGTGCATGACCCAGTATCCAGACGAGCCGGGGACATGGTGGACCGAGTTTCCAGGAAGCGACAGGGCCGCCTGGGCCACCCCGTCCCCGTCCTCTCTCGGTGATCCGGCACCGGCACGGGACGGCGTAGGAGACGGTGTGTCAAGACGGGCGCTTAAGCGCAGGCTGGTGCTCACCCCTGGCAAACGCGAGCGCGCCAGGCGCGAGGAAATGGCAGAGTGGAGGCGCCAGAGAATAGCCGCCATCCGTGAGCCGTCGCTGAAGTCAGGCGTGATAACGGTGGGCTCGGGCTTCGGGGGCACTGGCAAGACTGACGTGGCGGTGACGCTGGCCGCCGTCTACGCCGCTGCGCGGCCCGCCGACCGGGTGATACTCGCCGACAGCAATGACGACATGCCGCACGGGTACATCAGGCTGGGGGGCGCGACCGTTGAGGAACTGCCGCAGCACCAGCGGCCGCTTTCGGTTCGAGGCTTCCATCAAGCGTGCGTGGAAGGCCGCATCAATGTCTACGCTGATCTGCGCGATGCAGTCGCGTGGTTGCAAGGTGTGGCGGTGATTCGCGGCGACACCGCGGATGAGTCTGTCGGAGTCGATTTCGGCGAGCAGGAGTACCTGACTCTCCTGGGATTCCTCCAGTGCATGTCCAACATCGTCATCAACGACGGCGGGACGGGATTGTTCGCCAAGCTCCAGGTGGGAACGCTTCTGCATGGCGACAAGTACGTCTTCGTGACGGAGGCGTCGCAGCTCGGGTTCTGGTCGATCGGCCAGGTGTTCAGCCGCTACCGGAACTACGAAGGCGAAAAAGAGAGGCCTCTGACCGAACGGGAAATGAAACATCTGAACGCGCTCATGGACGAGGCGACGGTCGTCGTGGACAAGTTCGCCGAAAGCGACCCGGAGCAGGTCCACTGGCTCGCTCAAATCCGCGAGAGCTTTGAGGGGACGCAAGTGTCGGTGGTGGCGACGCCCTGGGATCAGGCGCTCGCCAACCGCGTGCCATTGAATCTCGGCGCTGTGGCAAGCTCGACGCTCGACGCCAAGCTGGCCATGGCCGAAGTGGTGCTGCGCAGCGCCGACCGGGCTAACCGCCGGCGCCAGGGCCCTCCCGAGGGGGAAACAGGAAATTCTGGCAACGACCACTGGGATTCGGCCGAGCCGCCACGCTGGCTCTCGGAACCTCTGCCACCGGATGCTGGCCTAGATAGCCTGGACGCGGCACCCGACACCTCAGATGCTGAACCTGACACCTCAGACGTGCAGATCATCCTCTCGGGAACCGAATCGGACGGCACAGGCACGGCTCCGGATCCTGCTGGCGGGTGGCTGGATACCTCAGAGGTGCGGATCATCCCCGCGGGAACCGACCCAGACGGCACGGGCCCGGCTCCGGATCCTGCTGGCGGGTGGCTGAATACCTCAGACGTGCGGATCATCCCCGCGGGAACCGAGTCAGACGGCACGGGCCTAGCTCCAGACACTTCAGAGTGGTGGCCGTTCACCTCAGACGTGCGGATCATCCCCGCGCGAACCGAATCAGGCAGCATAGAAACTGAGCCGGGCATGTCCGGCTGAATCGCCTGGCCCCGAAACGCTCGTGCTCCCCACGCGGCTATCCGGCCGGAACGGCGGCCGGGCTGGTGACCGATCCGGCCGGCGGGATCAGGCCAGGGCCGCTCGCGTCGCACGCGAGCGCGCCGGGGTCGGTGTCCAGCAGCGGGGCGGCAAGAGGCGGCGGCGTGCGGAACGCGGGCCGCCGCAGGTCGAGCAGGTCGAGCATGTCGGCAGCGTTGGCGTCCCGGTAGGTCATCGCGGGCAGGTTCCACTTGGTCTCCGCAAGCTTGCAGATGCTCGCGTGGTCGAAGACCCGGTGGGAGACGTATCGTGGCCGGGCCCACGGGGACACGATCGCGCACGGGACCCGGAATCCGTACCTGGCGAATCCGTCGTAGGCCGACTGTCCGGCGGGGACGGCGGGCGGGATGTCATCGGGCGGCACTGCCGGGGGCGGGGGCACGTGGTCGTAGTACCCGCCGTGCTCGTCGAACGTCCAGATCAGCAGTGTGCGATCCCAGGCCGGGCCCGCCATCACCGCGTTGATTACCTGCGCGGCGAACGCCTCTCCCCTGGCGATGTTCTGCGGGTTCTCCTCGTCGGCCGTGCCGTATTGCGGCTCTACCAGGCAGAAGCCGGGCAGGGTCCCGGCGGCCGCGTCGGTGAAGAACCCGGCGATGGGGACGATCTTGGTTCCCAGGTTCTTGAGGTAGAGCTGGGGGAAAAGCTCGGGAGTGGCCAGGTTGGTGTAGTAGTCCTTCCAGGTGATGCCGTATGCATCGAGCCGGTCGAAGATGGTGCCGCCCGCCGGGTAGTCGGACTGCGCCGGGAGCGTGTCGTCGACCTGGCCGATCGACGTGGCCGCCATCAGGTAGCGCCGGTTCGGGTAGGTCTGCCCGAGCACTGAGCAGAAATACCTGTCCGCGATCGGGAACGTCGAGGCGAGCGAGTAGTAGAACGGCAGGTCGGCCTGCTCCCAGTAGCCCATGGCGACCGGGCCGCTGGCGGAGGCGACGAAGCCGTCCAGCCGGCCGCCGTCGTTCTGGACGTGGCTGGCCAGCCAGTCCTGCGCCGGATGGCCGGACAGCTGGCACGTGGTCGGCATGCGGAATGCGTGCTGGATCCGGCCGTCCGGGTACGGATTCGACGCCGAGGGCAGCCCGTTCCGGCCGAGCCGGAAGCCGTCCGCGCCGGGGCGGCGCAGCATGCCGAGATGGTTATCGTAGGAGTGATTTTCCATCATCACCACGACGATGTGCTCGATCTGCGGGATCGTGTCGGTGCCCGCGGGCAGCCGCGGGTCGGGCAGCGAACCCGGGCGCCGAAGCCCGGCCCGGCCAGATGCCAGCAGGCGATCCGGGTTGGACCGGCGCCAGGACGCCGCCGGGGCCACGGCCGCCGCGAGTGCTCCGGCCTTCAGCAGCCCCCGCCTGCTCACGCCGCCGGAGTCCGGCGTCTGATTCTGTGCCATGCTGGGGAGTTTGCAGGACACCCGGTTGGCCACAAGATGCGGCGGATAAATGGCTACCAAACGATAGGCAGCGGTCCGGCCGTCGCATGCGTTCTTAGCAGCGGCAGGGCTGGCCGCTTGCCGCCACGGCATTATTCCGGCGGTCGTTGACTATCACCAGGAGGAGGCAGTGATGACGGACACGATCATGCCGCCTGTGCCCCCGGGGGAGATCTTGCTGAAGGAGTTCCGCTTGAGGTGAGCAAGTACCTCACCAGCCCCCTCAGTATCGTCACCGGCCGCAGCGCCACCCGGCCGACCGCCACGATGTGACATCGTGGCGGTTGCAACCGCCACGCTGTCACATCGTGGCGGCTGGACCTGAGACCAGGCGCGCCGTCCGCACGACCGGGCCAACCGGGCTACGTGATCTGACACGGCACTAGCCAAGGCGCTGGATGTCCCGGCTAGGCGGATCGCCTCCGGTGAGGCTGGCGAACAATGCGTCCATGTGCATGCGATCCAATTCGACGGCGATGGTGCCGGCGCCTTCGCTGATTCGCGCGTCGTGCCCGTCTTCCACGAAAAGGCACTCGGGGTGCAGGCGAACGTAGTCGCGGGCCGCGCTCTTGGCCGCATCGAAATCCTGGCCTTCGAGCACCACCTGGGCGCCGAGTTCCCGCATCCGCGCCACCTTGGCCGTGTTCGCGGTGGTCGCCGCAAACACTCTCACCGACACCCCTCGCGCACTGCCTGCGTAGGCGATGGCCTGACCGAAGTTCCCGGCCGAGGCACACACTGCCGTCCGGCCGGAGGGTACCTGGTGCATGAAATAGTCAGCGCCGCGCCCTTTGAACGACTTGATCGGGTTGAACGTCTCGACCTTGACGACTGTCTCCCGACCCAGCCGGTCGGAAAGCTCGGCACTGACGAACTGCGGGGAGCGCAGGAACACCGGGTCGATGGACTGGCTTGCTTCCCCAATGTTTTCGAGTGACAACGCTACCGTCATGGTGCTCATCGTACGGACAGTGGCATCAGGATCAGGATGGTGCGCGAGGAGATAGCGCACCCGCCAGGCGCAGCCACCTGCCTAACTTCCCGGAACGGAAACACTTTCTGCACATTGAATGTCCGGAAATCGATCCACGCGAGCCGTGTTACCTAATGTAGTGACTGCCACCGCCAGGAGGGCTAGGGTTCGAAGGCCGCGTTCCTGATGTAGGTGAAAGGTGCCCCGGTATTATCGTTGCCTTCCAGGACCAATTGCTGGCCCGGCCGGTTCCAGGTGCAAAGAAAGCTGCCAGCAGCGACGCCGCATCCGGCGAAACTCCATCCGTCGCTTGCTTGCCACGTCCGCGCGAAAAGCTGATTCACAGCCTGCGGTGTCGCGTTTTTCAGGGCAGCCGCCCGGTCACCATTTGCCCATGCCGTGAATACCGCGTCGGCGGCGCCCTGCCCGCTTTGGCTGGCTAGGTACCCCGACACCAGGGCGTTCCAGGTCTGCGGGCCGACGATCCCGTCAGCGCTGAGCCCGACGTCTTCCTGGAAAAACCGCACGGCCCTGTCGGTCTCCGGGCCGAAGGTGCCGTCAACGGTCACCCAGCTGCTCGCCCGAGAGTAAATCTGGCTCTGCGCGGCGCGCACAGCGTCTCCCGAGCTGCCGGACGATACCTGGATGATCAGCACGGGCCAGGTCGTGTTCCCGATAATGCCGTCCACGGCGAGGCCGTGGCTAGCCTGGAACGCGCGCACGGCAGAATCGGTCAGCGGCCCGAAGGTTCCATCCACGGCGAGCACCGAACCATGATCAACTAGGAGGTACTGCGCGCTGCGGACATCCTCGCCGGCTGAGCCTTCCCGCAAGGGCGGCCAGTTCGAAGCCATCATCCCTCCCCCTTTTCCGCATCCATACCGCCGCCTGCCGGCAAGTAAACGTTGTCGTACTGTGTCCGCCACCCTGAAGCTGATTTAAAGGGTCTTGATGCCATGCCCATCGCGTATCTCTGCAGAGCAGGTAAAATTTCGTGCAAACTTGCGCCAAGCTGATCGGCAACCTCGTGACGAGGCTGGCGGGAGCAATGCGACCCGTCGGATAGTAGTTGCGGCACGAGAACACCGCATCCCTATGGTGCCAGTGGGGCTCTCCGGACTGTAGTGAACTATTTGACTAACTAATCCGCCTGACGATTGCTGGAGAACCTCTGCAGGTCCACCGGGAAGGTACAACCCATCCGGCTGTCCAATGTGTCGAGCGTTGCCCCTGGGCGTATCACCCGACCGAGTGGCTGCTCTGTAGAGATATGGGTCACCGCCGGCTCAAGAAGGACAAGCTAAACTCCTTGACGAAATCTCAGCTTCGACGTACCGTTCGCGAGCAAGGCACTGTGGGGGGAGTCTGCCGATGATTACTCTCTTGCTTTCGGTTACGGCGGATCCGGGTGGCGGTGGCTACCTCGTAGCGCTCTTTCAAGAGGACGATAGCGGCGGTTGGCCCGCTGAACCGCTGGTCTCCAGCACCATCCCGGCTGACCTTTGCCCTTCGATGGCCCCTGCCGAGATCGGGCAAGGGACAGTGGACGAGCAGATCCGCCGATACGTCCAGGACAACAGGCAGTCAGGCGCATTTGACCATATCGGAGGCTACCTGACTGGTCTTGTGTTGCGGGGCGACGTGGGAGCGCGCTGGGACAAGATCCGGCGGAGCCACCCGGAGGGGCTGCGGACCCTGCTACGGATCGAGCCACCGAACCTCCGGCTGCTCCCTTGGGAGATCATGGGCCAGGACGAACATCTCTTCGTCAACCCGACCAGCTTGTTCATGCGCGTTCAGGAGCTCGACCAGGACGCTACGCAGCAACTCGTGCCCATCCGTGTGCTGGTTGTGGAGGGTAAGCGCGATGACCAGCTCGGCACTCTGGACGAAGTACGGGCGATCAAACTCGCCCTTCCGGGGTTTGAGGGACGGGTCGAGGCGGAGTTCCTAACGGAGCCGAGCGAGGTGGAGCTGAAGGCCACCTACGACAGGCTCACCCCGGACATTTTTCACTTCATCGGTCACGGAACGCGCGTACCCGGGACCAATGAGGCCGCACTACGGGTGTTCAACCGCAGCGCAGGCAAGTATTGGCTGCTGACCAGCCAATACGTCCGTAGCCTCCTGCGTCCATCACCGCGGGTCGCGGTCATGAACGCTTGCCGGTCCGGAGACGTGGCAGACGTCCGATCCCTCACCGAGGCGTTCCTCTCCGGCGGCACGGCTGCGGTCATCGGCATGCAGGGCGATATCCGAGGGCAGGCAGCGGCGAAATTCGGCGGGACGCTGTACCAGGCGCTGGCCAGAGGCGAGATGATCGACAAGGCTGTCACCAGCGCCCGCCAGGCTGTGTTCGTAGCCGTAGGTGTGGCTATGCAGGGACGTGACTGGTTTCTTCCCAGCCTGACACTGCGGGTGCGACCCGAGCAGGTGCTCCCCATCACCTCCGCGATCTCAGAGCAAGAATGGCGCAGAGCCGAGTCGCGACTGCGGTTGAAGGATGTCATCCAGGTGTTCGTCGACAGAGTCGACGAACGATACAAGCTGGCCATGGGAGTCGACCCTGACGTGGGCACGGATCCGGGACGGCTGTTGGTGGTCACGGGCGACTTTCTCACCGGCAAGAGCTGCTTGCTGCATTGGATCCGAAGACGCTGCGCGCTGCGTGGCCGCAGGGTCAAGTATGTCAACTTCCGAGTGGGTGAGAGACGCGATCTCGTCAAGGCGCTCTGTGAGATCCGGGACACGCCCGAGGACCTGCCCTCGCTAGGCGAGTCAGCGGCCAGAGCTTTCGACCGGTTCAACTATGACCTGCCCTATCTCGCCTCCGGGCATCTTCCGGTGGAGCCCGCAGGCGAGGTACCGCACGCCGACGATCCCCCTGTCCCGGATTCCCTTCAGCCCGGCGCGGTGACGCTTGTCGACCGGACGCTTGAGTCGTTCCGCGATGCGCTCGGCGCCGCCACCGCCGAAAGTCCCCTCGTCCTGATCCTCGACCAACTGGATGGGCTACTGCTATCGACGTTTCAGCAGGATCTGTTTCCAGGGCTCATCCGCAGGGTGGCCGACGAGGATGACATTCCCAACCTCCGGCTAGTCGTCGCGCTGACGACCGAGCAGGTACGCGACTACTGGCCCGCGGACGACTTGGGCATCGGGGAATGGATCAACGTTGACCTGTGTAAACCGGAGGAATATGAGTCACTGGCCGAGGATGTCGTGCTGGCGCTCGGAAGGGACTTTCGAGAGGAACACAAAGACCTCATCGCGGCCGTGAAACCTTTTATACACGCACACGCTCCATGGAAGATCAAGGAACTCATGGTCGTGCGAGATCTCGCCCTTCGACTCTAAGGAGTGCGCAATGGAGTCGGTTCAAGCTGCGATCCTCCAACGACTTGCTGGCGGTGAGCCTCCGGACGCCATCCTCTCGTCGCTGCGACCGCTGGGTGAGCGCGAAGCGCTCAGGAGATGTGCGGTGGTCCGCACATTCGATCGCAAGCTCTTCGACGAAGTGCTTGCACCCGAAGAAAGCGATGCTGATTGGCTTAAGTTCGACGACTTCGTCCTGGCTGCGGAGGTGGAACCGGTCCCGCGGAGGCCAGGGATCTACCGGCTGCGACCGGATGCCCGATCGATCAACTGGAAGGCCTGGTGGTCCGACAGTCGGCCGCCACCACCCGAGACGGAACTCCCCGAGACGCTACACCCCCTGGTGTCGCGCCTGATCGACTACTACGCCAAGACAGATCGACCACTTGACCTGCTCGCGCAATTGGCACTGTCTGACCACGAAGCGGCCGGGGTGCTTTTCAGCCATCTGTACCGGGAGGCAGACGAGCGGTTTGACCTCGCTTTCTGTCAGGACCTGATCGATGTGCTGAGCGTCGAGGAGCGCAGTCCCGTAATCGGGCCCAAGCTGGCGGAACTCCGCAAGGGCCGGACGGCATATTTGCGGGCTCGAAGCCTCTGGTCCGCCGAGTACCTTCAGACCGCCACCTTTCTCGAGCCGGCCGGCACGCTGGACGCCTATGCGCAATTGCTAACCGGCCGGGGATCACGTGTGCTGCACCTGCACGCGCCTGGCGGAAGGGGAAAGACAATGGAGCTGCGCTGGCTCATTGCCAGACAGCTCGCACCCGAGCGGCGTACGGCAAACAGGCCCTTTGGTAAGGGCCGAGTGCCTTGCGCGAAGCTGGATTTCGATTTCCTCGACCCGGTGAACGCTACCAAGAACCCGTGGCTGGTGCTGCTGGAGGCTGCTGCGCAACTGAACCAGCAGTTTCCAGAGGCGGCATTCAACGAGTTTCTCGAGCAATACGGCTGGGTCACGCCCCTCCTGCGGCGGCGGAACACCGATACCAGTCGGATCATGGCGGCCAGCAAGCGACTCGCCAGCCAGCAGGCTCGCTTGGCCGCCACTGTGCCACGACGGTTCGCCAAGAGGTTGGCTGAGGCGGCCGGGGACAATCCGGTGCTCATGGTGTTCGACACTCTCGAGGAGGTGCATCTGCGACCTCACGGCGACCTGCTTGCGCTCCTCAATCTGCTCCTTTCGATTCTTGACCAATGCCCGATGCTGTGCCTGGTCCTATCCGGCCGATACGATCTCAGAGAGATTCTTGGGTCTACCGCGCAGGCGCTGCCGCCGATGTCCGAGCGCCTCCTCGGAGATTTCTCGCCGGACGACTCCAACCGTTACCTTGCACAATTGCGCGGCATCACCAGACCTTCTGTCCGCAAGGCGATTGTCGACAAGGTTGGCGGCGACCCATTCAAGCTTTCCCTGCTCGCCGACATTGCCGAGCAACGTCCCAGCATTTCCCCGGCGCAAATCAGGCGCTACGATGCCGACCTTATATACCTTATTCTCCGGATTATCAGCCGTATCGAGAACCCGCAGGTCCGGTGGCTGCTCCGATATGGCGTCGTCCCGAGGACCCTGACTCTCGAGTTCGTTCGCGAGGTCATGCAGCGCTACCTGCGAGAGGTCATGTCGGGACAGCTGACCTTCGACTCCCCGAAACAGGACTCGCTGCCGCAGCAGCTCGCGGGCAGCGTGCCTGCCTTCCAGACCGATCTCATGAAGTCGCCGCAAGGGGCCTTGGACCTCGAGGCGCTGTTTACACAGCTCTCCCAGTACGCTGGATTGACCTCCTGGGTATTCCTGGTCCCGGGCGAGCCCGAGACGCTGCGGTTTCATCCCAACGTGGTGGTGCCCATGCGGCGGCTCATCCGGCCGCGCAAGGTGTTCCGGCGCCTCCACCAGGATGCGATCCGCCACTTCGAGCAAAAGGCGACGACCGACCGGAGCCAGTGGCATCGGTGGACGAGCGAGGCGATATACCACCGCTTCCAGCTTGAGGGTGCCCAGGCCGCTCGCTATTGGCGCGAAGCACTCGACGCCGTCGAGCTAGGCGACCCCGAGCAGCGGGAGGCTCTGGCCGCAGAGCTGCTCGGACCGGACTATATCGATGGCCGGGGGAATCCCTGGCCCTGGGACGGCAACAGTCCCATTGTCACCCGCGAGACCCTGCTCGAGGCCCAGTTCGAGCGCGCTAGCGCGCTTACCCAGATGGCTCGGGTCGGAAAGGTGAGCGCCAACGACCAGCTCTGGAGCCAGGCCGAACAGAATCTGGCCGCGGTCGAAATCGGACACAGGAACCTTGGCCGACAGGTGGTCCCCGAATGGCGGCTGGCATACGTGCGGGCCGCGCTGGCTCTCAAAGACGGCAACGTGACAGGCGCCGAGTCGCTCCTCCAGGACGCACTGCCGCTGGCTGATCATGAACAGGACATCGTCCGGCTTCAGCTGCTGTTGGCCGACGTGCAGCTCGCCAGGTGGGACCGGGCCGCGGCAAATACTTATCGGACCGCGCTGCGGTCAGCGCGCCGGCTGCCGTCGGGACATCGGTCGGAGCCCTTCATCCGCATGAGAACCGCAGCCGCTTACGCCGAATTCGACCGGTTGCGAGAGGCCCATAAAGAATGCCTCGCGGCGCTGGGCTCAGATGCGCTCCCTGACGATCAGTGGGCCGAGCTGATGCTTACGGACGCCGAGATCATGCTCCGCTCAGGACACCAAAGCCAGGCCGGAGCCGCTGCGCAACAGGTCCATGACCGGACCGGGGACTGGAGGGCCCGGGCTGTCCTGGTGGAGGCAGCCCTGGCCAGTCGCCAGGCCGGCGATGCGCTGAAACTGGCCGGGATCGCGAATGCTGCCGCCCCTGGCGAGACGGCTTCGACCATGGGCATTACCTCGTCGATCGAAACGGCATCGGAATGCGAGCTCACCGGGCTCGCGGCGGGGGCAGTGATGCAGTTCGGGCGCGCTCTCGCTGCTCTCGACGTCGCACAGAGCATGTGGTACGGCGAGGGCGATCTGGAGGGCGCCGCGCGCTGCTATGCCCATTCGGCCACGCTGCAAATGCGTGAGGTGGGGAATCTCAAGGTCGCTGGGCATCACCTGCTGGCGGCCGAGGAACTCGAGATAGCGAGCGGGTGCGACGGGTGGTTGCAGCGTTCGCTGGTCCGCGCAGAGCTTCTCGCCAGGCAAGGCACGCCAACCGAAGCCGCACAGCAGATGCGGTCCACGCTCGATCAACTGCATGCTCTGAACGCCCCCCCTCGGCGCTTGATCAGGGCGGCAGTAGAAGGCCTGGCTGTCGGCTCATCGGACTGGCAGGCAGAATTGCTCGAGCTCATAGTGACGCAGCTTCGCATGATCTCGCCGCCGTCAGCCCGGGTGGTCCTGCTGCGAGAACTATGCCGGGTCGGCGAACTCGAGGACGTTGGGTCGAGAGGACGCCTGCGGGAGATCCGGCGCCTGCTCCAGATATCCAGTGACAAGCAACTGTCAGACAGTGACCGGGCCCTGCTCAGCATTACCCTGGCTGAGCTGGATCGTCTGGCCGGGAACCGCCGGGCCGCAAGGACTAAGCTGCTCGCGGCCGCGACCGCCCTGCGCAAGCTTGGCACACGCTTCTACCTCAGGGAATGGTCGCTGGCGCTGGACCGATTGGGTGCAAGGACCCGATTTACAAACCCCACCTCTTGGGAGATCAAGGCGTTCACGCAGGAATTCCGCAGTTATCCCGGGCTGTGCGCGGCTTTCCTCGTGGAGCGGGCCGAGGCACTGGTGGGCGTAAGCGAGAAGAAGTCAGCGCGGCTGATCTCACAGGCCGAGGCGTTGCTCGGCGAGTCGCCGGAGCAGGAGACCCAGTGGCACGCACGCGTATACCAAGCCAAGGGGACACTGGCGCGGCGGCGCTCAGGAACGTCCGGCTGGACCCGTTACCTGAGCCTAGCTGGGGCGGTATTCACGGTTCTCGGCGACATTCTCCGCGCGAGAGTGTCTCCCGAGACGGCCGGGGACAAGGCCCTGGCGGAGCTGGAGACATCGAGAGCCAGGGTGCAACTTGCGCTCGGCAGCGAGAACGCGGAACTCACGGTCTCCACCTGGATCCCGCCGGCTAGCCAGATAACCCGCCAGTACCACGATGAGTTCCCCTTGTTCCGTCTGCTTCTCCGGGACAGCACCGGTGATCCTGGGCTCCTGCGGTTCTCCTACGATTTCGCAGATCTGTTCTGGCGCGACTGGGCTCAGGTGGGCAATCTATTGGGAACATTGCTGTTCCCAGAAGCGTCGGCGGACGCCCTGCAGGGCTTCAAGGAGCATCGTTTCGACATAAGGTTCGAGATGGAGAGCCGTCGGCTCACCTCTATTCCCTGGGAGCTCGTCCGGCATCCTGATACGGGACGCCTCATGGTTGACCTCAATGCACCGGATGGGACCGTGTACCGGGCCGTCAGCAAAGAGGCGGCTGGCCGGGACGAGATCCGATTCGTCCAGGCCGCCCTCAACCGCTTGTTGGAGGCCAACCTTCCGGTGGACGGAGATTTCGGGCCCGAGACCGGTCGATCGCTCAACCTTTATCAGGAGAGCCGGATGCTGGCCGCCGACGGCATTGTCCGCCAGGAGGTGCTTGCGCGCCTACAAAGAGACCTAGCCGCGCAACGCGACGACTCTAGCGAGCGGCCGCGGGTCATTCTAGTCCAGCCGAGCAGCTTCCGCCAGCTCCAAGGGCTCCGTGGCAAGGCGGCTCTCGGTCTTGACCTGGAGATGTTGTATCAGCGGTATGGGTTCGATGTCCTCGTCGTCGAGAACCCGACTCTGGACCGGCTGGCTTACACGATCACCTCGGCAATCAGCGATGGATGGCCGCCTGCGATTCTGCACCTGTCAGGCGGTCTGCGTGAGTCAAGTGGGGGGGTCGCGTGGACGTTTGCCCCCGGTGAGTGGGAGTCAGAGGCGTTCAGCGGATCACGGTTCTCCGACGAGATCCCTGTGTCGTCGATGGATCGTATACTTTCAGTCTTCCCCCGAGAACTTTCCCGTCCCCTGGTCATCCTCGACGTCGACCGACCGTCGGGCGGGACAGAAAGTATCTTCTATCTCCTGCTCAGGAACGCTTACGCGGGCGAGTTGTTTGCGCTGGGGGGGTGCTCGGCCGTGCTGGCCACAGGGCTGGTGGGAGACGCGACCGACCCCAGGCGTGAGCTATATGAGCCGATGGTGCGCCTTCTCGCCACCGGCCGGTCAGTCGGTACGACGTGCGCCCGCCTCCGTAGCCGTGTCCTTTCATCTGACCTTGATGAGGCTCTGCCGCTTGCGAGCATCGCGCTGTTCACCCACATGCCGTGGCTGCGGCTGGCCTCCGCTGTGCAAGGAAACGACGATGCATATTGCTGAGCGGAAACTCCTGGAACTCCAGGAGGAGCTCGCGGGGATCAAGGCGGAGTTCGAGTGGTGGCTTGCGGACGCTGGCGAGGAAAGGCCGCTGCGGAAGCACCAATCGCAGATTACCCGCCTGACAGATCAGCTCCGCGGGCTGGCCGATCGCGTGGAGAAAGAAATCGGGCGAGTCTCGCAGGACGGCGACGATATCCTCAGAGTAAACCGCGACCTGCAGCTACGGATCCTTGAGGTGCACCGGCTCTGGGACTATTTCCGGTCTAAACTCAACCTCAGGTACGTAGCCTGGTTTGGTCCATACCTAGCCGCCGCGGACGAGTTCGCCTGGGCCTGCTACAAGCAGGCACTAGACCACGACTGCCGCGGCGTCCCGGCGGCAGACATCAAGGCAGCGCCGCTGGTCTTCCTCAGCGGCGAGTTCAGTCCGTTCATTCACCTCCGGCAGAGCCCGTTCGAGGTCGAAGACGTGGAAGACGCGCTGGACAGCGTGGATTTCCTCCAAGTCCTATTCGCTCTTCCTGTCCCGGTCATTGGGCTCCCGTGGTATCAGGTGGCACACCTGCCCGACGTGGTGGCGATCGCGCACGAGGTCGGCCATGACGTGGAGCGAGACCTCGGGTTGACCACCACCATGGAAGGACACCTGCGAGCCGTGACGGCGACGATACCGGGACCACAGCGCAACCGCTGGTTCGCCTGGCTCCCTGAGGTCTTCGCAGACCTCTACGGGGTCCTAGGCGCAGGCCCGGCGTTCGTCTCCACGCTGACTGACCTGCTGGCGACTGATCCCACGCAGGTCGCTGCCGAATCAGCAGCAGCAGGTCCTCGCCCTGCGAAGCACCCTCCAGCGACCCTTCGGATCGCGCTGGCCGCACGGGCACTCGAACAGATGGGATTCACGCAGGAAGCAGCCGACCAACGGGACGCGTGGGCCGAGGCATTCAGGTCGAACGCCGAGGAGACCGATCCCATCGAGCCGTTCATGGATGACGCGGAGGCGATCGTTCGTGGGTTGCTCACTGGTAAGTACCGGCAGTTCGGGGACCTGGAATTGCAAGATGTCGTGTCGTTCTCCATGGACCAGCAGACGGCCGCCGACACGGCCGCCGAGGCGGTTCTGGATGGCCTGGAGCCTCCGAGTGACGACATCCGATGCCTGGTCGCCGCCGCCCGGCTGGCGTTCGACCGCAACCCTGCCAGGTACTACCTCGTCGAGGAGGGGACTAAGACTTCCCAGGAGTTGATTCTGGATCGGGCAATGGAAAGCATGGGTGATTCCCCCAGAGCTGACGAGGACAAGCCGGTAGCGACACCAGCCGAGGACCGCGCGGCGGGGGCGGCTCTCTTCGATCTGATCACCGAGCTCACGAACAAGCGCGTGACAGACACGGCTGAGCCATACCGAGGTTCCGAAACCAGGTAGCCACCTAACGGGAGGGATGATGGCTCAGAACGCGAAATCCGCTGCGGATCCGTTGCAGGAGCACATGGACATCGTGGCGCGTCTCGCCGACATGATCGCAGGTGACGACCAGCAGCGCTTCATATTGGTCTTCGAGTCGCTCGCGAATCAGGTCGACGGGTTCCTGACCCGTTCCGGGGACGAGGGCATCAGCCATGCGCGCTCGCTGCTGCTGCGGACCGCGGAGCCTCACCTGACGCGGGCGCGGTCAGTCCGTCAGCCAGACATGGCCGCTGGGGTGGCATCTTCAAGCGACAGTCTTTTGTTCGATCCTGTGTTCCTGAAGAACGCCCGGAAGCTAATCCGGGATCCAGGCCGCATCGTAGGGGGCATCCCCAGCTCGGACTTCCCCGACTGCGTGGCTATCGGCACCGACAACGGCTGGTGCTGCAGCGGCACGCTGGTAGCCCCCAACGTCGTCGTGACCGCCGCTCACTGCGTCGTCGGCGGTTGCTCCAAGAGGATCTTCGTGGGAGAGGACGTCGCCTTCCCCGACGACGGACGGGTGGTCGAGGTGCAGACGGCAGTCGCTCATCCCGGCTACCAGCCGCCCAACCCCGTACATGATCTTTCGGTGCTGATCCTGTCCGAGGTGATAGACGTCCGGCCCCGGGTCATCGCCGACGCGAAGACCCTCCCGGCGGCGGCCACCGTCCGGCTGGCTGGGTACGGTAACACCGATGCTTTTAGTTCGGGCGGATATGGACGCCGCCGAATCGTGGATGTACCCATCGCAAGCACGGACGCGAAGTACGGAGCCGACCAGCGGACAGAGTTCGTAGCCGGAGCGCCCTTCCTGGACCGCGACAGCTGCAACGGGGACAGCGGGGGCCCGGCCTATATCCAGGTTGAGGACAGCTGGTACCTAGCAGGTGCCACCTCGCGCGCCACGGCTAGCAGTGTCCGCCCCTGCGGGGATGGCGGAATCTACACGACCGTAAACGCGTACGAGGAGTGGATGCGATCGGTGCCCGGCGGCCATTGGGATACGGTCGAGGGATAGCACCAGGCCAAGGGCTGGCGCTCTTAGCGTTTGCTCGGCAGCGTTGTCCCTTGGGGGGGATCGCATGGATGTTGAGTATCTTGAAACTCAGATTGACGCTGATAAGAACTGGCTGGCGGCGAATCAACAGGTCAGCGTCGCTCAGCCAAGCGGCGATCTCATGGCTGTTGGCAGCTGCAGGCGCTGCCTTCATGACACTCAATACCCGATCGATCTCGAACCCGTGGCCGTCTCGAGGATGGCTCAGGGGCCAACTGTCTCGCTAGACGTGACCCGCATGTTCCGGTGCCGCTGTGCTATGTCACATGCCAAACGGCCACCTAAGGTCTATACGGGTTGCGGTGCCTACTGGTTCGCCCAAGTCACTGGTGACCCAGGTCACTACACACTAAATCCCGCCCCTGCGCAATTCATCCCCGGTGCTATTGCAGTCGATGAGGCGAAAGAGGCGCAAGCCGGACTCGTACAGCAGACCGCCGAGAAATGGCTAGGTGCGATTACGGCTCTGCTCGCGCTGTTCTCTGTGGGGGGAGCGGCACTGACCGTAACCTCAGTTGCTGCGCTAAATACAGGGTGGAAGCTTGTCGTCGCGACGGCGGCCGTGCTCGCTGTCGCCTTCGGTGCGGTGGCCATCTACTACGGCTACCGTGCAGCCTACGGATGGCTAACCATGGCCCCCACGGCGACCGACGCCGATGCCAGCGCTCTTGCGGACCGAACTCGGGGAATCCCGGAACGGGTCAGAGCATTCCAGCAATCGATACCTGCGGCGGGCATTTCACTCACTTTGGCCGTTGTCGCGCTCATGGTGATCTGGTTTGCGCCTCCCGCTAACCCTCCAGCGCCACTTGTAAAAGTCACCTACGGACAAGGCGCCGCACAAATAACGATCTGTGGAACCTTGCTGAACTCAACTAGCTCAGCCGTTGTGCACATTGAGGTTCAGGACGGCCCGTGGACGACGATCCAGGCTGTGCCACAGCCGGTAACAAAGATAAGTACCGTGGCGGCATGCTCACCGTGAGCACCAAGACTGAGAGGATCTCATGTGTGATCTAACGGCAGGATTTACAACAGTTACTGGACCAGCCGGGGAAATCGAAGGTATCGCAGGGGCCTGGGACCAGCGGATAAGGCCCTCCTACGAGGGAATCTCCGATCCCGAATTCCGCGCACTTGGCGCATACGACGCCCACTACCGCGATAGCCATTGCCCAGCAGTGCTTGTGATCCGGCACGACCCGCTGCTGGGCTCTCTCGTGGCGGACCGCGTAGATAGCGCTATCCGCCGGTACCGCCCCGATGCCGATGTTGTCACTGAACCCGGCTACTACCTGGAGCCTGTCGGCTCCACGCCCGCCGTCCCTGCTGTCGGAGGCGGCATCGTCACAGTATCGCTTGCCAATCTGAACAGGCTCATCGTCACGGCGCCGGCACCCGCTGCGCCGGGTGGCCATTCCGTCGCGGTGATTGACACCGGAGATGCCGATGCCAGTGCGACTGTCATCGACTTCACGCAGAGCAATGATCCCCAGCAGGTCTCTCCAGTCGACGCCAACGGTCATGGGTCGGCCGTCGCTAAGATGATACGAGCCCGCAACAGCGCGGCAACTATCGAATCGCTGCGAGTCTGTACGACTGGGCTCGCTGCTTCGGTGGAGTTGTTCCTGGCCCTCACGTTCGCACTGTGGCCGAAGGGCCGCTTCGACGTCGTGAACGTGAGTATGACAACACAGCTAGTAGGCAAATGCGAAACGCAACTGGGCAAGACCATCGCGGCCATCGCCGACTGGTGCAAGCGCCACGGCGGTGGCCTGGGCCCACAGTTGGTAACCGCAGTCGGCAACCTACCGCAGAAATTCGGATACCCGGCCGCAGTCGAGGGAGCCGTCATTGTGGAGGCCTTGGACTGGAGCGGCTCGGTCGCCAGCTACAACACAGCGGCACCCGCAGGCCTTGCGACCTCGCGAGCTTCCGGGGGCGAGAACGGCCCCGGCCAAACCCTTGGCACGGTAACGGTAAGCGGCACAACCACCGACCTAGTAGGTACATCATTTGCCGCAGCTCTCGTCTCGGCTGAACTCGCGCGATAGTTGCATTAACTGCCCGCTGGCAAGATACCGGTCGGGATACCAAGTACATCGAGGAAGTTTTGGCCAGAAGGCAGTCGCTGCGGTGGCTAACGTTAGGTCCGCCGACGCCGAAACCCTTGAGGAATCCCAGTTGCTGCTCATCCCGCGCGAAATGATCCAGGAGATTTGCGCGCGGGTACCGCCCGCTGCGCGGGCAGTGGCCGATTCGAACGCGGCCGCCCAGACTGTGTCGATCCAGCGGCTCCTGCCTATCGCACCACCGAGATTCATGCCGGTGACCGGGTACGCGAAGGCCATGACAGCGGCCATGCGGACCCTGCAGCGCCTTCCCGGCCGCAAGTAGCAGCGGGAATGTCCGAACCGTGCGAGTTCAGCGGGTAGCCCGTCGGCTGGCGAATGCGTTCGAGGCCGCCCAGTCGCGCATGGCAGGCTTCTCCGGTGCCGAGTTTCCTCACGTGCTGGCACGCTCGCGGTTGAGGCGGGCGTAAGCCTTGCGGTTGCGCCGGTAGAGCCCGACGAACTCCCGAAAGAGATTGTCATAGAGCTCCTTCGGCGCAGGGTCTGGCTTATAGCTCCTCGCCACTCTTACCCGGTCCGGTACCTGATCGAATGTGAGCTCGCCGAGCGCGACTGCGGCCAGCAGGCCAACTCCCCGCGTGCCCGCGTTCACCGGGTCGGCCACCTGCTCAATGGTCCGGCCGAGTACATCGGCGAAGATCTGGCACCATACATCCGAGCGCGCGCCGCCGCCGATGAACCGGATCGGCTCCAGCCGACGGCGGGTGAAGTGCTCCACCGCCTGAAGCAGCCACCGGGTGTTGAGCGCCACCCCTTCGAAGGCCGCCCGCACTAGGTCGTCGCGGCTGGCCGACAGCGACAGGTTGTGAAATCCACCGCGCACGAACCGGTCCTCCACCGGGGTCCGCTCACCGTACAGCCATGGGGTGAAAATCACCCCATGGCTCCCGGGCCGGGCCTGCGCTGCCATCCGGTCGAACTCGCGGTATGCGAAGGCCGGTGGATCATCGCCGAACAGCACCCGGTCGCGCAGGAATGTCAGGGCGGCGCCGGCCGTCTCCTGCTCGTCGGCGATGAAGTACCGCCCTGGGATCGGCGAGGGCAGCGAGGCAATGTTGTGCAGCAGGTCGGTCTTCTTGAACGGCACGTGGCAGGTCAGCCAGGATGAGGTGCCGATGTACAGGTGCGCCTGGTAGTCGCGGGTGGCCCCGGAGCCGATCGCCGCCGACTGGAGGTCAGGCGTGCCAGCCACGACCGGGATGCCCGCCGGGACACCGAGATCGGCTGCCGGCTCGGATGACAGCGGGCCGAGGATGTCCGTGGCGGCCAGCAGTTCCGGCAGCCGCGACTGCTCGATTCCGGCCAGCCGCAGCAGCGCCGGGTCGTAGCGGACGCGCTCAGCGTGGCGGTTGTCGGTGACCCAATGCAGCGCGATCGAGTCGAACGACGCCGCCAGCCGCCCGGTGAGACGGGCGTTCAGCCAGTCCTTGGGCTCTAGGAACATATGCGCCCGGTGGTAGGTTTCCGGTTCCTCGTGCTTGAGCCACAGGATGTGGGCGATGGGGTCCTTGCCGCTTCGCGTGGGGATACCGGCGGTGGTGCGCAGCCATCGCGCCAGCTTGACCACCCCGTAGCCTTGCACCTTCAGGGCACCACCGGTGATACGCCGCACATACGGCGCGCCACGCGAGTCCATCCAGATGATCGCGTCGCGGATGGGCTGGCCGTGTTCATCGACGGCCACCGTCCCTGACCACTGGGCGGTGCACGCAACGGCCACCACCGATTCCGCCGGGACGGTGCCGCATGCCATGAGGCGGGACGACGCCCTAGTGATCAGGTCCCACCAGTGCCGCGGGTTCTGCTCGGCGCCGCCACCGGGGAGCAGGGTCACCAGGTGTGTCTCCTGCTCCGACGCCACGACTTCACCCGCCATCGATACCAGGGCGACCTTCAGCGCCGAGGTACCCAGGTCGATGCACAGGACATGACGCGTCATTCCTATACCTCGAAAAGCATGTCGAGGTAGCCGGTCAGTACCTGGCGGACGACCTCCGCGGGCAAGGTGGAGGCCATGCCGTAGACCGGAGCCATTCCGGTGCTGACACCCGGATTGGCCCGAACCTCCTGGACCGACTCGGCGAGGTCAGTGAGAAAGCGGTTGGCCACCCCCGGCTGGGTATGGCGCAGCGTGACCGCGATGTGCACCGCGGCGGGACGTTGCAGGCCATTGAGGCTCCAGCCGCGGTGGCTCATGTTCTCCATGAGCTGGTAAACGTCGAGGCCTTCATCGGCGGCGAACGCGATGACCCACAGCGGGTCGCCGAGCACTCGCAGCCCGGCTATGGCCGCGACACCATCCCGTATCCTCGCCCCGGTCTCAAGGATCCGCCGGGCCGCTTCGGTGTAGCCACTTGCCCCGATCGAGACCATGGCCGCCCAGCAGGTGGCGGACAGGGCGCCGGGGCGGCTGCCGGCGAACGTGGGTGATAGGTAGAGCCCGCCCGGCCAGTCGGTCACCGTGTAGTACTGGAACTGACGCAGTTCCCTGCCCCGATACAGCACAACCGACGAACCCTTGGCCGCGTAACCGTACTTGTGCGTGTCGGCTGACATCGAGGTTACTCCCGGCAGCCGGAAGTCGAAGGGCGGTACCGGGTACCCCAGCCGCTCCGCCCACGGCAAGATGAACCCGCCAAGGCACGCGTCGACGTGACAGCCCACGCCACGGTCGGCCGCCAGCGCCGCAATCTCGGGGATCGGGTCGATCACGCCATGAGGGAAGGTCGGCGCCGACCCCACCACGACGGCCGTCCGTTCGGTCAGCGCGGCGGCCAGTTCGTTCGGATCAACCCTGAACTTATCGTCGACCGGGACACGTACCAGCGGCATGTCGAAGAACCTGGCGGCCTTGTCAAACGCCGCGTGCGCGGTGACCGGCGCGACGATCTCCGGCGCGGCGATGCCGCGGCGCTCGCGGGCGAAGTCCCGGTAGGCCTTCATCGCCAGCAGGATGCTCTCGGTCCCGCCGGAACTCACCGTGCCGACCACCGGAGTGTCGGGCGGTGCATGGTCGGCTCCTAGCATAGAGGCGGTCATCGCGACGATTTCCGCCTCGAACTTCGTGGCGCTCGGCCACAGGTCCGGATGGAGCGGGTTGCTCTGCGACTGCGCGGTGTAGATGCTGCTGAGGAACGCCACGTGTTCCGGATCACCGTGGTAGACGGCCCCCGATGCATAGCCCTCCCGCCATGTGTGTTCCTCAGCCGAGGCCAGCCGCTGGACCAGACTGGTCACCTCGACCCTCGGCAGGCCGTCCGCCGGCAGTTCCCGGAAGGACCGGAACTGGTCCCGGTAGGGCTTGAGCCGGCGTTCCAGATCGGCCATCGGGTCGGTTGTGTCCGTCACGAGGATCCTCCTTGATATGCGGCTGCCGCGCTCCCCGTGGGGAGCCTGGTAGCCAGTGCTAGCCCGGCCAGGGAGGCTATCGAGAGGGCACCGAGCGAAACGTATGGGTTCCCGATCGCGACCTGGATGATCAGCACCAGGACCACGCCGCCGAGGTTGCCGGACAGCAGCAGGAATCCGGCCGCCCCGCCCGCACGTTCGGGCCCGGCGTGGAGTTCTGACCAGTCAAGCACGACCGGCAGGCTGGCCAGCAGGAAGAAACCCACGGCAAACAGAACGACGCCGCCGAGGACCGGGTCGTGGACAGCAGCGATCACGGCGAACGCCACTGCTGTCACCGCCACCGCGATCTCCAACATGCCCCGCCGCTGGTTTCGCCGCGCGACGATGCCCGGCAGCAGCACGCCCCCGACGATCCCGCCCACGGTCATGAGGGCGATCAGGTAGCCACTCGCACCACCGTGCCCGAGGTGAGTGAGGATGGAGTCGAGCCACGTCGCGACGGCGTTGAACACGCCCATCCCTACGAACAGCAGGCCAGCCAGTATCCACATGAACCTGTCACCCCGCAGCCAGCGCAGCGAGACCGCGACCGAAGGATCGCCGGGGAAGGCCGCGGGCGCCCGGACCGCAGCCAGCACCCACACGGCGGCCACGACCGCCACGGCGGCCTGGACCCACAGCAGGAGCCTCAGGTCCCCGGCGTGCAGCAGAGGTCCACCCGAGAGCACGGCGGCGAGAATGCCCGCGAACAAGGACACGCTGCCGATGGAGACCGCTGCGGTCCGCTCTGTGGGCGGGAAGTAGCGCCCGGCGACCTTGGTGATCGAATTGAGCACGAACGGCTGGCCGGTCGCGGTCACGAACTGGCCTGCGAGGGCCCAGCCGAACGACGACGGCCCGGCCAGGCGCAGCAGCCCGCCGACCGCGGTCAGGACCGCGCCGAGGCCGAGCGCCCGCCCGAACCGGGCGTCGAGCCAGCGGCCCGCCGGCAGCGCCAGGATGACGTACACGAACGGGAAGATCCCGGCGAGATCACCCACCGCTCCCTCAGACACCCGCATGATCTGATGCGTCTGCGTCGTGATCGGCGCATAAGCGAGCCACAGCCACTGGGTGCACGCAGTCAGCAGCGCATAACCGGCCAGGATCACCCACCGGTTTACCCGCACCGATGCAACGCTCTGCGCGGCCACTGCAGCTCCGCTTCCGTGCACGCCCTCGCGTCCTTGGAGCCATCTTCGTTCCTGCGATGCCACTCCGCCACCCGTGTCTGGTGCCGACCGGGCTCGTGAGCTGCAAACGTCGTGGAGGTGAATCGAGAAGAGGCATCCAGCGCGAGCCTGGCGTCGAGGGTTTGCCGACTTGATGGCACAGGATCCTCGGGAAAGCCCATCTATACGAAGCGGGCGTCGCTCAGGGCAGCGTCTGGCGGTAGAGGGCAAGGGCGACAGTAATGCCTGCGCCGGCCGCGAGCATAACAGTGTTGCGCGCCTCGCCGAGCCGACCGGACTTGACGGCCGCCTGCAGGGCAGCGATGGGTCCGGTGGTGTAGGCACATTCAAGGTCTTCTGTCACGTAGGCGATTCGGTCGCCCGGAATGCCGAGTCGTACCTTCAGGGGGTCAAGGAAGTCCGGGAACGAGGGAGCAGGGACGAACAGGTCGATTTCGCCGATGCCCATCCCCAGGCGACGCAGGAAGCGGTGGGTCGCCTCTTCGGCGCAGTCGACAAGGCGGTCGTGATAACCAGGTTTCTCGTCAATGACCATCTGGCTTTGTCCAGTTGCTTGCCGCGGGGCGTGGAGCCTGCGTCGCTCCTGCCAGACCAGCCCGCTGACGAACAGGTCTTCGTACTCGGGAAACGTCTCGGTGCAGAAGTCGGTGAACCCGGCGATGCTGTCATCCCAGCTCAGGAGCATCGCGCCGCCGGCTGGCCGGAAGGGGGCAGATCGCGGATCCACCAGATTCGGATGGACATCGCTCGTCACGATCGCGCCAAGCCGGATCACACCGGAACGCAGCAGGCCCGCCTCAAGCTGGGTGGCGCTGATCACGCCGCAGATGCCGTTGAGGAGGTCGAACGAGAAGGTACCTTGCCCTCCGACAGGCGGCTGGCCCGGGTTGGCCCCGATGTCCTCCTGGATGAGAGCAGCAAGTGCGGGCTCACCCATGTTGTCTTCCCGGTAGAGACCGGCGTTGATCAGCATGTCGATATCGCCGGGCTCTTTTCGTGCATGCTCAAGACAGTTTCGGGCGGCGGCATCGGCGAGGCGCCGCGCGGTGGGCTTGCGCAATCCGTGGCTGGTCAGCGCACTGACGGCTTCAATGCGTGCGCCCATAGTGATCCACCTGCCCGTCGATGGTAAATACGGCCATGCCGATCTCGATGCCGGAGGCGAGTGCCAGCAGCATCACCCGGTCCCCCTTGTGCATCCGCTGCTCCTCCAGGTACTTGTGGAGTGCCACGAACAACGTTGTCGACGACGTGTTGCCGTACTCCTCCAGGTTGACAACCACATGCTTAGGCTGGGCACCGAGGCGCCGGGCGAACTCTTGCATGCCCTGCCGGATGGCCCGGGCCGACGTCTGATGCGGGATCAGGTAGTCGATGTCGGCCAGGTCGATTCCGGCTTCGCCGATCACCTCGGCAACCAGCGGCGCCATGTCCTCGATTGCCACCTTCTGCAGCGCCCTGGACTTGGTGTACATCTGGGCGCCTGGGCCCACGGTGCTGGGAAAGGCGAGGCACAGCCGACTGTGCTCGGCGAGGGTAGTGAAGCCGATGACGTCGATGCCAGGAGCGCCGTCGGGCGCCCGTTCCACGATCACGGCGGCACCCGCGTCACCGAGCGTGAGCGATGCGAGCTGCTTGCTGAACAGGGAGCGGATCTGTTTCGCCGCGTTCCAGCTCAGGTGCGAGATGTACTCGCCAGAAACCACCATGCCGCAGTTGATCTCACCCCGGGTAACAAGGTCCTGAAGGACGAACACCCCCGTCAGCATGCCGGCGCACGCGTTTGAGAGATCGAAGTTCATTGCTTGCGCGGCGCCGATCGCCTGCTTGACATACAGGCTGAGCGGGGGCTCGAAGGACTGCCAGGACCTACCCGTGGACCGGGTGATGCTGGTGCTGATCAGCATTTCGATGTCTGACGCCTGATGCTGAGAATGAGTCAGGCAGTCACGGGCAGCCCCGGTGGCCAAAGTGAAAGAGTTCTCGCCTGGCCCGACGACGTGACGTTCGTGGATACCCGTCAGTCGCTCCAGTTGGATATGGGTGCGGTGTTTAGCCTGGTTCATCAGGTTCCTGGTCGTCAGCGTCCGGGTGGGCAGCTTCACACCCACGCTCTCGATCCGGCACCCCCAGTGGTCGCCGGAGCTGGGCGACTCGAGCGCCAGCCAACGGTTTGCCTTGCTGCGGGTCTCGGTCATCGGACCTCCTCCGCGCCCGTAGCGCTTCGCACACGGCGCTGTGTTTGTGCGTGAAAGATTTCCGACTTTGGTTTCCTGGCGGTAGGGGCGAACGTCACCGCCGGAGGCCTATAAGGCCCGAGGATCGATCACCGTCAGACCGGCCCGCAAATGGCCAAGCCGCCGGCCACGGAAACATGGAAAGGCTGACTGGCTCTGCTCAGCCAGCGCGGCGAGGCACAATGCTTTTGTGAGCGTGACAGCGGAGCACGATTTGAAATCAAACCTCGAGGGCAGCCAGCACATGCTGGCCTTCGGTCAATACAGGCTGGGCTACGAGATCTACGGCTCGGGCGATCGGGTGCTCGTGTGGCTGCACGGTCTGCTACTCGACGCCAACCTCAGCCGGAATCTGGCCAGAACCCTGGCCGCCCAGGGCAACCGGGTGGTGCTGCTCGACCTGCTAGGTCATGGCCGTAGCGACAAGCCTCGCCATGCTGGTCCCCACCGGATGGACCTGTATGCCAGGCAGGTACTGAGTCTTCTGGACGAGCTCGCCGTTGATCAAGTGGTGCTCGGGGGCGTCTCGCTGGGTACCAACGTAAGCCTGCTGGCCACGGTGCAGGCACCTGAGAGGGTTCGCGGCCTGATCCTGGAAATGCCGGTGCTCGAGCGGGCTACGCCCGCGGCAGCGCTCGTATTCCTCCCACTCCTGCTGCAGGCGCACTACGCCCGAGCGGCGCTGCGGTTGGTCTCCCGGGCCGCCTCCCGGCTGACTCCATCCAGGTTCGGCCCGCTCGGCTCGTTCATCAGTGCCGCCGCGTCGGATCCAGATGAAATAGCAGCCGTGCTGCACGGAGTCCTGTTGGGGCCCATCGCGCCGACCATTGAACAGCGCCGGTCCATCACTGCCCCGGCGCTGGTACTGGGACACGGGATCGACCTGGTCCACTCATTTGGTGACGCGGAAAGCCTGGCGCGGCAACTCCCTGACGCCAAGCTGATCCGGACCCGCACCTTCGCCGAGCTGTGGATCCGTCCCGCCCGTCTGACCGCCGAGATCAGCGAGTTCCTTGACCGTGTCTGGGCCGACGCCGAACCGCAGGAGCCACGTGGTGAGGCCATAGGAGGTGAGTGACTGCTTGATTAAACCGCGGCTCCAGCTCCGCGCATCCATGACTCAGGATGTGAGTGGGATGAGATCGATGACGGCGGCATTCCCCGGGCCGGCGACCAATAGGTTGACAAGCGGAGTGATCCACCCGCACCCGGTAAAGGGCGGCCGGTGGTATCTGCCGACTAGGCGGCCGCCCTGTTCCAGGTTGAAGCCAGGCTTAGAGCGCAGCGGCACAATGGCGTGAGCGGCGGTGCGGCATGAACCGCCGCCGATCAACATCCGCCCGGCAGCGTGGACAGCAGCTATGACCGCGTCCACCGTCACCGTCGCGCACATCCGGCCTTCGTGGTCGATTCCGCCGGTAACCGGGGACTCGGCCGTGATCTGGACGGTAGCGCTGAAGAGGCTGGCACCAGGGACCCTCCTGCTGACGGTGGACTGGCGGAGGACGAGGTCTCCGGTAAAGAGACCGGATTCCAGATCCGCGTGGACCGCTAGCGACCCACTCAAGGGGATGCGCAAGGAATCTTTGCGGACTGTGAGGAATCCTCGTACCGCGTACACGATCTCATGCATGAACATCGTCTCCGCTGCTGCTCGTCGCCCCCGGACTGACACCCGGGCCGCTTGCAGCGGCCCGGGTTCGTACGATAGCGCTTCAACTCCAGCCTCCAGCTGGAGCGACGGCCCGGCAGTATCGGGACGTTCGCCCTTGCCGAGCGGGGTGCCGCGGTGCGTAGTGTCGCCGCATGGATTTCACCTTGAGCGACCGGTCGCGCGAGCTGCAGGAGCGCCTGGCGGCGTTCATGGACGAGTACGTCTACCCGGCCGAGGCCGTCTACGCCCGTGGCCGCGCGACGTCGCTCGACCCGCACCACGTTCCGCCGGTCGTCGAGGACCTTAAGGTCGAGGCGCGCTCACGCGGACTGTGGAATCTCTTCCTACCCGGCGTCTCCGGCCTCAGCAACGTGGAATACGCGCCGCTCGCCGAGCTCATGGGACACTCGCCGGTCCTCGCCGCAGAAGCATGCAACTGCTCCGCGCCGGACACCGGCAACATGGAGCTGCTGCACATGTTCGGCACCGGCGAGCAGAAGCGGCGGTGGCTCGACCCGTTGCTCGAGGGCGAGATCCGCTCGTGCTTCGCGATGACCGAGCCTGACGTCGCGTCGTCCGACGCCACGACCATCGCGACCAAGATCGACCGCGACGGCAACGACCTGGTCATCACCGGCCGCAAGTGGTGGATCACCGGCGCCGCCGATCCGCGGTGCCGCGTCGCACTCGTCCTCGGGGTGAGCGACCCGGACGCCGGGGTCCACCAGCGGCACTCGCTCGTGCTCGTGCCCCTCGATACCCCCGGCGTGATTCTCGTCCGCGACCTCACCGTGTTCGGTTACCACGATCACCAGGGGCACTGCGAGGTGCGCTTCGAGGGCGCCCGCGTACCGGCGGCAAACCTGCTCGGTCCGGCCGGCGCGGGCTTCGTCATCGCACAGAGCCGCCTCGGTCCGGGCCGCGTGCACCACTGCATGCGCGCGATCGGGATGAGCGAGCGCGCGCTCCAGCTGATGGCTCGCCGGGCACTGTCGCGGACCGCATTCGGGGCGACGCTGGCCGAGCGTGGCGTCGTACGACGTGACATCGCCGAATCGCGCATCACGATCGAGCAGCTCCGGCTGCTCGTGCACAAGACCGCCTGGCTGCTCGACACCATCGGGTACAAGGGCGCGCGGATCGAGGTGGCCGCCATCAAGGCCGCGGTGCCGCGGGCCGCCGCCGAGATCATCGACCGCGCGATCCAGGTGCACGGCGGGCTCGGGTTGTCCGGCGATGTGCCGCTCGCGCAGCTATACGCCGCAAGCCGCGCGCTTCGGATCGCCGACGGCCCCGACGACGTACACCTTGAGTCGGTGGCGCGGCGGGAACTAGTACGACACCAACAGGTCTGAACGCACCGGGCGTCATCGGAACAGTCGCCCGCTTCTCCAGCTCTACGCGTGCCGAACTGGATTCTGTGCAGGCCTGGCCCGGAGAGGGGGGTTCCTCGTCATTTCCAGGGCCGCGGCGGGCCCGGCCTCCGGGTCTCAGCCTGACCCTCGGAGGTGCCCGATCTAGTGCATCGCGATCCCGTCAGGGGCAACTCGCAGCCGATCACGCTCTGTGGCCCCGTGACCTGGCATAGCTGGCCCGCCGGGAGCATGGGACCTTTGGCCCTATCCCGCGGGCCGGTCCTAGCCAGATTGGAGAAGGGACAACACCTCGTCGGCGCGATCGCGGCCGACACCGGCGTACCGAACTGATCCGCGAAATCGACGTGGGAAAGGTGGACGATGGCTGTCGGCGGGATTCGTACCGAGCGGATGGACCCGGCGGACGTGGCGTGGCTTCACATGGACCGCCAGACGAACCTGATGGTGGTCAATACCGTGCTGTGGTTCGACGTGCCGGTTGATCAGGCGTCAGTCCTGCAGGTGTTCCAGGATCGTGTGGTCTCGCGGTTCCGCCGGTTCCGGCAACGTGTCGCGGATCCGGCGCTCACGCTCGCTCCGTGGGCGGCGCCCGAGTGGGTCGACGACGCTGGCTTCGCCCTGGCGGACCACGTGAGCCGGACGCGGCTGCCGGCGCCGGGTGACCAAAGGGCATTGCAGCGAGCCGCCAGCGATCTGGCGGGGCGGCCGCTGCGGAAAGACCGGCCGTTGTGGGAATTGCACCTGCTCGACGGCTATGGCGATGGCGGCGCGTTGCTGCTGCGTACCCACCACGCCATCGCCGACGGCGGCGCCCTTATACAGGTCCTGTTGTCGCTGGCCGATCCGCTGGAGGCCGGCGAGCACCCGGGTATGCTGCTGGTGCACGATGACGCCGCCGGGCCGCTGCTGCTGCCCGGACCAGGCGGGCGCACTGCCGGGCTGACGATAGCGGCGGCGAGGCGTGCGGGATCGGCTGCCGGTGATCTCAGCGCGATGTTGCTAGCCGCGCTCGCCGACCCCCGCAAGGCAGCCGAACTGGCTGGCTCCGCCCGCGCCGACGCTGCCATGCTGCGCAAGCTCGGCTTCGGGCTGACCGCAGGCCGCAACCGGCTGCAGGGTCCGCTCGTGCCCGGCAAACAGCGAGCCTGGACCCGGCCGGTGCCAGTCGAGGCGGTCAAAGCCGCGGGCGCGGCGACGGGCAGCACCGTCAACGACCTGATGCTGACCGCGATCACCTCGGCGCTGCGCCGCTACCTGCTCGAGCACGACTCGCTGGTAGCGGAGGTGATCGTCATCGTGCCGGTCGACCTGCGCCCCGCTGGCGCACCGTTGTCCGCGGGGCTCGGCAACGAGTTCGGCCTCGTGTTCGTCCGCCTGCCGACCGGGGAGATCGACGAAAGTCGTCGCCGTGCCCGCGTCAAGGCGCAGATGGATCAGGTCAAGGGCAGCCGTGAAGGTGTCTTCGTCTACACCATGCTCGAGCGGATGGGCCAGCTCCCAGCCGCCGTGCAGAACGCCTGGATCGACGCGTTCGCGGGCAAGGCCACTGCCATCGTCACCAACGTTAGCGGCCCGCGCCACCAGGTACAGATCGCCGGGACACCGGTCGCGGGCATGGTGGGCTGGGTGCCCGTTACCGGCCCGTTGGGCCTCGGTCTCAGCATCGTCAGCTACGCCGGACAGCTGTCGGTCGGCCTGGCCAGCGACGCACATCTCCTGCCCGACCACGACCGGCTCCTGGCCCTGCTCGACGACGAGGTCGGCGCCCTGCACACGCCGACGGCGCTATCACGTCTGCGAGCTCAAAGTAGCCCGCTTCCTCCCTGACCCGCGTCCGCCAGGGGCCGCCGGCGCTGACCCACTACTAGCCTGGACACCGCTGACAGCGCCGCTGAGGTGTTCGCGGCCGGGAGGACCTCGAAGGTCCTCTGCCCCGCATCAGGGACCTTCGGCTCTGGGCAGGCGGTATCGGTGGCGGCAGCCTGGCGCTATGACGGACGTCGGAGGTCGGGGCGCTCATCCCCGGGCTGTGTGCTCGGCCCGGCAGACCGCAGATCTGCCACCTGGCTACCCGCAGGAGTACCTGCGGCTGGTCACGCTGCGCGATGGGCGCAGCGTTCTCATCCGCCCCATCCAGCCCAGTGACGCGCCCGCGCTGGCCGAAGCGATCGAGTCCGCCGACGCCGACACCATCCGCCGCCGGTTCCTCGGCGGCCACCCGCAGGTCACGCCCGAACTCCTCGATTACCTCACGACCGTCGACTACACGAGCCGGTTCGCGCTCGTCGCCGTCGAACCCGCCAGCCAGCGCGGTGTCGCGATCGCCCGCTACGAGCCAGCCGAACAGGACGGCACCGCGGACATCGCCATCGCGGTCACCCCGGGATGGCGCGACGTCGGCCTGGCCACCGAACTCCTCCGCATGCTCGCCCAGGCCGCCAGCGAACGGGGCATACATACGTTCACCGGGACGTACCTCACCGACAACCGCCCGGTCACGGCCCTGATCAACGAGGCGGACGAGCCCGCGAACCTGGTCACCTCGCGCGGCATCGCCGAGTTCTCCGTACCGCTTCCGCCCGGATCAAGGGCACTGCGGCACGGACAGCCTGTTCCCCAGGCGGGACACAGTAGCTGACCAGTGCGTATTCGCATCCAGATGTCCGGTGCAGCACCCAGGGGCCACTCTGCGGCCTGATCAGGAAACATACCCGCTGCCAGCGCGCTCCAGCCCGGCCGAACGACGGCCGCGTTACCGCCGGGCGGCTCCCGCTCCGCCTCAGCGGGTGGCGAGCGTGTAGTGGACGTCGAGGTGGTCGGCGGCGCGGTTCGCGGTGATGGCCACGCTGTCCCCGGCCAGCAGCGCGTGGTCGTCGACGACAGGGAGGTCGGCCGTGGTGAAGCTGACCTGGTGGCTGAGCAGTGCCGGGCTGGCCTCGGGCCGGTCGAGGTCACGAGCGTCGCGGGCGCTCAGGGCCGCGGGGGTGATGGTCTCGCTGGTCCGGCCGATCGCGCGGCCATGCTCAGCCAGGACGGTGTACAGCCCCCGGCGGCAGAGGTCGGCGGGATCCAGGGCCGCGGCCAGCTGCGCCGGGAGATAGGACGTCTGGACGATGACCGGCCGGCCGTCGGCCAGCCGCAGGCGGCGCAGCCGGAGGACCTGGCCGGCCGCGCCGAGGCGGGCGCCGACGTCGTCCGGCGCCGCGACGGTGTCCGCGGCGAGCAGCCGGGTGGTGATCTGCGCGCCCTGGGCGGCGAGGTCGGCGGCGAAGCTGCGCAGGTGACCGAGGCCGTAGGCGTACCGGGAGGCCACGTAGGTGCCGCTGCCGTGGCGGGTGTCGATGAGCCCGTCGTCGGCGAGCAGCTGGAGTGCCTGCCGCAGGGTCATGATGCTGACGCTGAACTCGCCGGCCAGCTCGCGCTGGGAGGGCAGCGGACTGCCGGCGGGCCATCGGCCGCTGGTGATCCGGTCCCGCAGGGCGCCGTGGATGCGTAGGTACTTAGGCTGCCGGTCGTCAGCCGTCCGCCGGGCCGTGCTCACGGGCGGGCCTGGTCGAGCGCGGTGCGCAGGGCGGCCACGTCGCGGCCGATGTAGGCGCTGCTGGCGCCGTCCAGTACGCGGCGCATCAGCGCGGAGGCGACGATGACGCCGTCGGCGTGCCGGGCCGCGGCCGCGGCCCGGCCGGGGGTGTCGATGCCGAAGCCGATCAGCACCGGCCGGGGGCTGTGGCGGCGGGCGCGGGCGGCGACCGCCCAGCGGGCAGTGTCGGCGCTCTCGCGCGGGTTTCCTGTGGTGGCCATGACGCTCATGACATACAGGAAACCGCGCGTGCGCCCGGCGATGGCCTTAATCTGCTCCTGCCCGGTGGCGGGGGTGACCATCAGGGTGGCGTCCAGGCCAGCCTGTCCGGCCGCCTCGAGGTAGTCGCCGGCCTCGACCGCGGGCAGGTCGGGGATGATCACCCCGCTGAGCCCCGCGTCCGCGAGCTGGCGGCAGAACGCGGGCAGGCCGCGGGAGTAGGCGTGATTAGCGTAGGTCATCGCGATGAGCGGGACGTCGCCGGCGGCGGCCGCGCTGAGCTGGCCGAGGATGCCGGCCGTGCTCGCTCCGCGGCTGATGGCGGCGGCCGAGGCCTGCTGGATGGTGCGGCCGTCCAGCATGGGATCGGAGAACGGCAGGCCGATCTCGACCGCGTCGGCGCCGGCCTCGATCATGGCGGCCAGCAGGTCCGTCCAGTCCTCGCGGATCCCGCCGGTGACGTAGGTGACGAGGCTGGGCCGGCCGGCGGCGCGGGCCTGGCGCAGTGCGGTCTCAACGGCGGCCACGGACGAGCTCCTTCAGGCAGGCGGCGTCCTTGTCGCCGCGGCCGGACATGGTGATCAGCACCGTCGCGCCGCCGGCCACGTCTCCGGCGTGCGCGGCGCGGTGCACCCAGGCCAGGGCGTGAGCTGACTCGAGCGCGGGCAGGATGCCCTCGGTCCTGGCGCACAACTCGGCCGCGGCCACGGCCTCCTCGTCGGTCGCGGTGTGGTACTCGGCGCGCCCGGACTCGGCCAGGCAGGCATGCTCGGGGCCGACGCCGGGGTAGTCGAGCCCGGCGGAAACGGAGCGCGCCTCGGCGATCTGGCCGTCCTCGTCCTGCAGGAAAGACGACAGGGAGCCGTGCAGCACGCCGGGGCGGCCGTCCGTCACCGCTGCCCCGCCCGCGGCCTCGACGCCGACCAGCCGGGCCGGGGTGGCGACGAAGCCGGCGAATGTCCCGGCCGCATTCGACCCGCCGCCCACGCACGCGACGACGACGTCCGGCCCGGCCCCCGAGAGCAGTTCAGCGCACTGGGCGCGCGCCTCGTCCCCGATGACCCGCTGGAACTCCCGCACCAGCCAGGGGTACGGGTGCGGGCCCAGCACCGATCCGATGCAGTAGTGCGTGGAGTCCACCGTGGTTACCCAGTGCCGCAGCGCCTCGCTGGTCGCGTCCTTGAGCGTGCGCGCCCCCGAGGTGACGGGCACCACGGCCGCCCCGAGCAGTTCCATCCGGAACACGTTGAGTTCCTGCCGCGCGATGTCCTTCGCCCCCATGTACACCGTGCAGCCCAGGCCCAGGTGCGCGGCTACCGTCGCGGTGGCGACCCCGTGCTGGCCCGCGCCCGTCTCGGCGACCAGCGCGGTCTTGCCGATCCGCTGGGCCAGCAGCCCCTGGCCCAGCGCGTTGTTGATCTTGTGGCTGCCGGTGTGGGCGAGATCCTCGCGCTTGAGCAGCACCCGCACGCCCAGCGCCTCGGACAGGCGGGTCGCCTCGGTGACCGGGGTCGGCCGGCCAGCGTAGGAGCGCTGCAAGCCGGCCAGCCCGGCCCGGAAGCCCGCGTCGGCCCAGGCCGCCCGGAAAGCCGCCTCGAGCTGCTCGCACGCCGGCACCAGCGCCTCAGGGACGAAACGCCCGCCGAATGACCCGAACCGGCCGCGTGGCCCCGGATCGCCCATCGCCCACGGCCGGCTCGTCACCGCGGCGTCCGGTGCGCTGGCGGGCGCGACATCCGGTACCGCGGCGACTGCGGCGTGCTGCAGTCGTTCGACCATCACGTGTCCTCTCTCCTCTAGTGTTCTAGAAGACTAGCACGTGATGCCTCGCTGTCGCAGTCCCCGCCCGCTGGTTTCGTGGCATCCGGTATACGGATGCGAAGTCCTATGCGAGTACGGCGGTGAGGGTGCGGTGGCCTATTTCGGCAATCTGCGGGTTGTCGGCTGAGTTGGCCAGGCACGCGAGCGATAGCGCGAGTGCCCAGCCTCGGGCTCGTGCCCAGCTGTCGTCGCTGGCGGCGTCGTGGCCTCCTGCGCGGTAGGCGGTGCGGAAATCGTCGTGGTACCGGGCTGGCAGGAGCATCCAGGCGACGGACAGGTCGGTGGCAGGGTCACCGGAGGTGATGTCGCCGAAATCGATCACGCCGCTGATGCGGCCGCAGTGGACCAGGATGTTGGCAGGATGGAGGTCGCCGTGCAGCCACACCGCAGGCTCGTCCCACGCGGGTGCCGCGAGCGCAGCCTCCCACGCGCGCGTCACGGCCCTGTGGTCGGCCAGGCCGCCTACTGCGGTCAGGTGCTGGGTGAGCCTGGCGCTGCGGTCCGCGAGCGGGACGCCGCGGAGGGCGTTGGCGGGTGCGTCCGGCGGGGCGGAAGTGTGCAGGGCGCCCAGGAACCGGCCCAGGCTGATCGCGGCGTCCTGCCAGTCAGTCGGCGGGTTCCGGGAGGCGACCTGCCCGGGCAGGAACGGGACGATGCTCCATGGCCACGGGTAGCCAGGGCCCGGCTGCCCGGTCCGCACCGGTACCGGAACTGGCAGCGTCAGCCGGGGCTGCAGAATCGGGAGCCACCGCTGTTCGTGCACGACGAGCCCGGCGGCGACCTCACGTCTGGGCAGCCGGGCGACCAGGACGTTGCCGACCCGGTACATAACGTTGTCCCAGCCGTTAGCCATCACCTTGATGGCCAGGTGAGCAAGGTCGGGTTGCTGGGCGGTCAGGAGCCGCCGGACCAGCTTGGGGGAGAGGTCCACCTCGGCGGCCGGCATGCGATGAGGGCCCACAATGCGACACTAACCCAACTGGCTGAATAACCGGACCTGCCTCCTGGCGCGCGTGCCCGGAACCTCGCAGACCTCCATACCGTCCGCCGGCCTGACGCAGCCGACGGCCGACTCGCGACGACCGCACGGTTAGCTACAGCACTTGCGGTCACGAGGCGTTCCCAACTGCTATGGCACACGCGTGCGAAGCCGCCCAATTGGGCGGCTTCGGCCAGCCCGTCGAGCAGGATCTGGCTGGCGGTGACCGCGTCTTGGGGTGTCGGCCGCTTCTTGGCAGGCATATCCCGTTGCCGCGCCGTCCAGGGCCGGCCGCGCCGGGCACTAGGACGCTGACAGCGGACGCTGGTCTTGCCCGATTCGGCCCTCGGCGCTGGGGCCCAACTGCTGACCTGGGTTGACGAGATCCTGCGATCGCCCGGGCCATCCCGGTTGACAGAGTTGATATGAAAAGCCTATCATTGTGATATCAGTTTTAGTGCGGGCCTGTCCGGGCAGCGCGCGGCTTCTGAAAGCAGGTACACGTCATGACTCAGTACGGCACATGGGTCAGCTACGGCGGGGACGCCAGGATCTGGCTCGCCATCGGCTTGCTGGCCGTCGCGGGTGGTGTGACCTTGGCCGGGATCCGGCTGCCGCTGCCCGTCCGGGCCACCCGGCCCGGACCAGTGGGCCGGATCGCCATGATCCTGGCCTGGGTCGCCTCGATAGTGGCGTTCCTGGTCTGCGTAACCATCTACGCCCGGCAATACGTTCACGCGTATGGCCCGGAGGCGACCGCGCCGCCCACGGATCGCATCGCCCCGATCACCTTGCTGGCGGTCGCGGTCGTCTTCGTCATCATCATCTCGCGCCGCTCGCCTGGCTTCAGGACGAGGCTGGCCAGCGGAGCCATCTGCGCGATAGCCGCACCGATGATCTTCGAGCTTCCGTTCGACCTCATCGTGATGGCCAGGACCTACCCCCCGATCCCGCCCGACCCGGCCTTGTACCGGGCCCTGTTCTTCGTGCCCCTGTTCCTGATCGAGATCATCACGCTGCTGCTCCTGCGGCTGTCGCCGATGGTGCGGCTGACCAGGGCCACGTTCTTTTCCTTCGCGCTGATGCTGGGCGTGTTCGCGGTCTGGGCCCTGTCCGGATTCGGCTACCCGTCGGCCCCGCTCCCCACCGCGCTGAACATCGCGTCGAAGATCCTGGCCTTCGTCACCGCCCTCACCCTGTTCCTGCCCCAGCGGCCCGCGCCCGAGCAGGCACCCCAGCCGGATAGCAACGAGCAGGCCCAGCCCGCTCGCCCGCCGCTGGCCCTGGACTCGCCAGCGCTCACCGAGATCGCGGACGATCCGCAGCTGACCGGCCAGCCCGCCGGGAGCATCGTCGATGAGCAGGCGAAGCCGGTCCCGCTGAGTCCCGGGCACCACCCGAGTCCGGCTGCGGTGCCGCAGCTGGCCAAAGTAAAGGAGGCAGACATGAGTGAGCCAGCCGTCGTGGTGCGCGGGCTGTGCAAGAGCTTCGGCGCGAAGGAGGCGGTGGCCGGGATCGACCTGGAGATCGCGGTCGGTTCGCTGGCCGGGCTGGTCGGGCCGAACGGGGCGGGGAAGACCACGTCCCTGTCGATGATGACCGGCCTGCTGCGGCCGGATGTCGGCCAGATCCTGATCAACGGGCTGGATGTGTGGGCCGACGGTCCACGGGCCGCCAAGGCCGCCATCGGGGTGGTGCCGGACCAGGCCCGGCTGTTCGAGCGGCTCAGCGGCGCGGAAATGCTGGAGTACGCCGGACGGCTGCGCGGCATGCCCGCCGCCGAGGCCCGCTCACGGGCCACCCAGTTGCTGGACGTGCTCGACCTGACCGCGGACGCGAAGCGGCTGGTCGCTGACTACTCCACGGGCATGCGCAAGAAAGTCATGCTCGGCTGCGCCCTGATCCACAATCCTTCGGTGCTGTTCCTGGACGAGCCACTGGAGGGGGTGGATCCGGTCTCCGCCGACGTGATCCGCAGGCTGCTGACCCGGTTCACCGCCTCCGGCTCGACCGTGCTGTTCTCCAGCCACGTCATGGAACTGGTCGAACAGGTCTGTGACCACGTCTCCATCATCGACAAGGGCCGGATCGTGGCCACCGGCACCACGGAGCAGGTACGGGGCGGCAAGACCCTGCAGCAGGCATTCCTCGACCTGGTCGGCCCGCACGCACGCGATGAGGAGGGACTGTCATGGCTCGGCGCCTCGTCCAGCTGAAGCTGCGCCTGCTGCGCAACGCACTGCACGCGTCCACGGCGGCCCAGGTCTCCTTCCTAGTCAGCACGACCCTCGCGATCCTGGTCGCGATCGGCACGTTCGTGGTGCTGGCCCTGTTCCGAGGCCAGAGCGTGTCCGTGGACGTGACCTCGGTCACCTTCACGGTGTTCGCGTTCGGCTGGCTGATCCTGCCGATCTTCGCCTTTGGCCTGGACAGCACCCTCGATCCGGCCACGCTGGCGATCTACCCGCTGCGCATCCGCCCGCTGGTGGTGGGACTGCTGGCCGCGTCGGCCGCCGGTGCGTGGCCGCTGGCCAACCTGATCGGCCTGCTCGGCGTGACCATCGGGCTGGCCCGCGGCCTGTCCGGCGTGCTCATCGCGGCGGTCGCGGTGCTGCTCCAGGTGCTGTTCTGCATCACGCTGGCCCGGCTGGTGACCACCAGCATGGCCGGGCTGCTCCGGTCCCGCCGCGGCAAGGACCTCGCCGCCTTCCTGATCATCCCGATCTTCGCGTTGTACGAGTTCTTTGCCCAGGTGGTGCCGAAGGAGGCCGCCGACGGCAAGGTCAGCACGGCGAGCTTCGCCGGCATCGACTCGTGGCTGCGCTGGCTGCCGCCGGGCCTCGCCGCGCACGCGATCCAGGACGCCTCCGACGGGCATCCCGGCACCGCGCTGCTGCGCCTGGCGCTGCTGGCCGCCATTATCGTCGCGCTGGGCTGGCTCTGGATCCGGTCGCTCAGCCGTGCTCTGGTCACCGCGGACACTACCACCCAGTCATCACGGGTGCACAGCACGGCGCTGCCGCTGGCCCGGTACGGCCTGCGCGGCGCGGTGACCGCCCGGGTCTGGATCTACCAGCGCCGCGAGCCCGCGTCGCTCGTCTTCTGGGCGATGACCGCGGTCATCATGGCCGCCGTGTCGGCCCGAGCCCTCCTCGGTCCGGACGGGCATCCGGCCTTCGTACTGGGCAGCGCGGTCGTCGGCGCCGGGTTCGTCGGCTACTTCCACGCCAACTCGGCCGGGCTGACCGGGCCCCCGTTCGTCCTCGAGGCCATGGCCCTGACCGGCCGCCGCGAGCTGCGATCCTACTTCTCCGGCCAGAACATCGCGCTCGCCGTGATCGCGGTGCCACTGATTACCGCGGTCTCGTTCGGCCTCGCCGCCGTGATCGGGAAGCCCGGGTTCGGACTCCTGGGCACGGCCATGGGCTTCGCCGCGCTGGGCGCGGCCCTGGCCATAAGCAACATCTTCACCGTCGTGGCTCCCTACCCGATGGACAAGCGAGCCGGAAACCCCATGCGCCAGGCCGCCCAGGGATACACGTCCTACCAGTTCCTCGCCATTTTCGGCAGCGTGGGCGGCACCGCCATAGCGGTCCTCCCGCTCATCTTCGCCACCGTGCTCAGCAACGCGGATCCGGCCGCCATCCGGATGCCGGTACTGCTGCTGTGCGGCGCCGCGTACGGCTTCGTGCTGGCCCTGGCCGGCGTACGGATCGCGGCCGTCGCGGCCGAGCGCAGGCTGCCCGAGCTGGCCCAGATCGCCATCCGCAGCAAGCTGTAGCAGGACTCACGAAACTGCCGCCCGCCGTCCCGGTCAGCCGATCGGCGGATACGGCGGAGCCATCCGGCCGATCCGGCGGTACAGCCGGCGGCCGGTGAGCTCTGGCTGGCCGGGGCCCGGCGTTGCGACGCTGAAGGCACCCAGCGCGACGGGCCGGAGCCGGAAGGACGGCGCACGACCAGGCATCTGAACGCATTAGCACACTCAGACAACCACGGGCCCAGCCCGGCAGGGCCTGGCCACCTGCAAAATTGGCGCATACCCCTTTGTGACGCTGCGGGGGTGGCGGCTAGGGCGTGGTCGATGAAAGGGCGCCCATGCCGCCGATGGCAGAGCGGCGGGAGGCACAGGCACCCCTACGGCACGCCGCTGTTCTCGATAGGATGCCAGCCGGTCAGCTGGCCGGGGTGGCGATCCCGTACTCGTGGATCTTGCGGTAGATCGTCGCCCGGGACATGCCCAGTGATCCGGCTCCCTTGGTTTTGTTGCCGTGGTGGTCCAGCAGGGTCTGCACGATGGCGTCGCGTTCTATTGACTCCAGCGGGCTGAGCAGTCGGCGGCTTACGCTCCAGCATTCGGGCGGAAGGTCTCCCGGATGGATGGTGCCGGTGCGCCGGTGCCGGGCAACCCGTCGCAGGACCTGCCAGAGCTGCTCGGTGTTGCCCGGCCAGTTCGACCGCAGCAGCAGGTGCATCGCCTCGGGCGAGCAGGCCGGCGGGCCGTGAGGGTTCAGCCTGGCCAGGAAGAACGGCACGAGCTCATGCAGGTCCTCGATGTGGTGGCGGAGCGGGGGAAGCTCCACAGCGCCGGGGAAGAACTTCAGCAGGCCCGCCAGGTCGCCGCTGGCCGGGCACTGGCTGAGCGTGACCGCAACCCACAGAACGTGCTGCTTGCCCGCGGCCAGCGCTTGCTCCAGCGCTATCCACAGTGCCTGAAGCCGCAGGGTGCTGAGCTGGTCGACGTGGCGGATGACCAGGCTCCCCTCGCCTTCAAGCAGTTCGCCGAGCGCCCGCACCATCCAGTCGTGATCACCGGCTTCGGCGGCGTCCAGCACGTGGAACGCGCCGGCCGGGTTGCGGCGCCGGCAGACAGCCCGCAGCAGCGCCAGCTTGCCGGCTCCGGGCTCGCCCTCCAGCGAGAGCCACTCGCCCGAGGCGCAGGCCGCCTCCACCCGACCGCAGGCTCGCAGCCACAGCGGACCGGAGCCCACCAGGGCGGGCCCGAACCTCCGCGCCTGCGAGCCTGTCCCCGCATCCCCCGCTGCCTGGCTGGCCGGCTCGATCAGCTTCACATGCACCACGCCGCCAGCCAGCTGCCGCCTGCCCTTCCCGCGCAGGGGGCGGCAGTGCATCCGCGCCCTGGCCCCGGTCGGCAGCTCGACATCCACCTGAGCAGGGTGATCGCCGGCCAGCGCCCCGGCCGCGTGGCCGAGGAGCGCGGCCTGGTCGCCGGGGTCGAGCGTGTCCCGCGCCTGGTCGTTCATCAGCACCATGTCGTGGGTTAGCGCGAAGACGAACCCGCCGG
>Ga0209517_10000811_pt1 | contig 51238 bp, 48 predicted proteins | sample PeaSoiMetSII2010_FD_187695 | JGI IMG/M metagenome (GOLD analysis project Ga0209517, IMG submission 187695) | Peat soil microbial communities from Weissenstadt, Germany - SII-2010 (SPAdes) (version 2) | ecosystem: Environmental > Terrestrial > Soil > Wetlands > Peat | place: Germany...
TCAAATGTCCATAGCTTACATGACCTGATTTTGATTTTTTTGAATAGAAAACATACGCATCGGGGTCTTTGTATGGACTCTTTGATACAAGATCTAACAGTGGTCTGTAGCTTAAAAGAAGTGGAATATTACGGCTGGGACTTTTACCAGACTTGACAGTTACTAGAACTTCACCATTTTTATCATCAAATGTCAGTTGTTTTTGTCTTAACAATAAACCCTCATGGGTTCTAAAACCACCTTCATAGAGTGCAAGAACACATGTTGAGAGAATCTCGCCGTCTGATGATAATTCTGATACGGCCTGAAGTAACTGTATTATTTCATCTTCTGTGAAACCTTTTCTATTTTCCAGGGTGTTATCGTCTGTCTTTCTGCGATATTTCGTTGGCCTTATCCAGGATACAACTTTTGGATATTCATCACCATTGTTAAGATCAATTATCTTCTTTTTTGCTGCATAGGCGACAAATCTTTTTAACACAAACGCAAACCTTTCCCTAGTATCACTTGACCACTCTTTCTTTTGCATCTGATTGATAATCTGTTCCACATCATCTCTGTTCCATTCTGAGACTGGTTTGTTGTCATTCCATGTTACCATGGTTCTGACATTCCAGGCCAAAGTAGATACACGTGATATTGATATTCCACATGTAATCATTGCCTCAAGGCAGGCTATGGCTATCTTGCCGTTCTTGAATTTACCAAGATTCTCCTTTTCCCTCTCAAAACGTCCCTGTGAATTATGAAGGCCTGCTTCCATGCTCTATGATACCACCTTGAAGAAATTAAAACGGGCATCAAAAGATACCAAATTTTGTTCATTGGGTTTCGAATCAGATAGGGTATACCGGGGGTGGGTTTCGAACCCACGACCTCCAGATTATGAGTAATACCCTTTGTATGGACTGGCACTCTAGGCCAGGCTGAGCTACCCCGGCATAATTAACGCCTAAATTCTTGATGCAATTAAATGTAACTTGCTTAGGTTTGTGCGATGTTTTTCCAATTGGTATCAACCTTGGATACCCATTGGAATTTCTTTTGAAGTGCAGATGTGTAAAGTTTCTCCCATTCTAGTCCAACTGCATCTGACCAAGCTTTGACAACTCGCGGGTCGATGTAATTTCTAAGCGATGTTCCTAAATTATAATCTCGAGTTTTTTCAGTTAATTCTAGCGTAAGTTTTAATTTTTCTTCGCGTTGTTTTAATTTCTCGGTTTGTTTTTCAGTTTTAGGTTTAGTTTCATGTAGTTTCTTAATTGCATCACGTCTCTTCTGTAAAGCTTCATCAAAGTTCTTAGGTATGGTTCTCTTGTGATTACATGTTATTGCAGCATCCAAGTTGGCAAGTCTTGCATGGTATATCTTGATATTTTCAGATTTTGATTTTAGGTTGTCCACTTTTTTAAGATAATTTGTAACTACCTGCGTTGCAAGATATGTTCTAAATACTTTGGCAGTGAGGCCCTTTACTATACCGCCAAGAAATTCATTTACGTGTCTTGAAGTAATTCCATCAAATATGAGATCATCCTTTTTCTTTTTCTCTGTAAGTTTTTTGAGATTCTCATAAAACATTTTATCTTGTTCTGTTACCGGTAGTGGTTTTTGCCATCTCACACTGTCTTTTCCTAAAAAGTCAAATTCTATTACGCCTGGTCTTAGACTGACATGTTCGACTCTCAAAGTTGTAGCACCTACAGTATCTGCCTCATCTGGATCCTTTTCATCACCTACTCTCATTGCAGTTTTGTAAATTAAATAACAAACAGTTGCAACTCTTCTTACCTTCTCATCCTTGTCTGACATTTTTTTAATCACTAATCCTAAAACTTTGTCAATTTCGGCTGCAAGTTTTGTTGCCTTGTCGTATTTCATCTTGTCACGTTCTTGTTTGAGGTCAGATGTATCAGATAGCCAGACGTATTTTCTTTTATCGGTTAGTACATCCATCCAGCTTGCAAGCCACATAAAATCAGACTCGTGAATAATCTTGCCCCAATTCCCAGGAGGTACCTTGGCTTCTTTTCCAAGATTCAGTGTAACGTCTTTTTCTGTAATCTTTGGTTTCCATTTGCCCCTGAGTGGATGATCTCCTCTTCCTATGAAAAGTCCTGGAGGCTCTGCCATCCAATTTGCAACGTCAACCTCTTTTCCGTCGATTACTGCCGTGCCATATTTTGCCTTCATTTTCTCCTTGATCTCCTTTCTTGTAGATGCAATCTTTTTCTTCTCCTCTTTAGTCATGGTTAATTTGGAATCTTTTTCCATATCGACTACCTTGAATGCTTCAGAAAAGTCGATATCAGTTAGTGAATTATTTTTGAATTTTGACGGAAGTATTTTTACAAATGCTGCTAGAAAGTTTTTCTGGAAAACTTGATCTTTAACATAAGGCGTGTCTTTCTTTTTTGCCCATTGGTACACCATCTCTTCAGCATCAATGCTTAGAGGAACCTTCTCTCCCTTGATCTTAATCGTAATGCCTTTTGACTCGTAAGGAGGAAGAAACGCAATGCCATTGTGTTGAAGGGTTTTCCATTTCATTTTTGTTATCACTAAACTTTTGATTAAATCTGTTGACTTTGACAAAAATTGACTTTCCGACGTATATCAATCTAACCAAAGTAATAGTATGAAAATCATGGAATTTTTTGTTCTAACCTTTTTGAATTAATGAATCGGTGACTAAATTGATGTATTTTAGCTAAAAAGCTCTTTTTTTATGTAATTTTCAAACTCAATGTCTGTCTTGTCTTTTTTTGCTTCAAGAAACATTATGGCGTCATTTCCAACAGGATAGCGAGGTAATGGGTTCTCAGATGTAATTGCCTTGATTATGGTCTTTGCAACCTCTTGTGGAGGCGTTCCCATCTCTGACATCATTACCAATCCCTTCATCACCTTGTCTGCCATCTCCTTATATGGCGAGTTTGCCTTGGTTGTATTTTTTAGGGTCGCAAAAAGATTTGTCTTGATTACACCCGGTTCTATGATTATTGTTTTAATTCCAAATGGAAATAGCTCATACCGCATTGATTCACTCAAACCCTCTAATGCAAATTTTGAACTGATATATCCGGGAGTTACTGGAAATCCAATCCTTCCTGCTACTGAACTTATGTTTACTATGATTCCTGATTTTTGACTTCGCATTGTGGGCAGAACTGCTTGAATTGTTCTTACCACTCCAAAAAAGTTTGTTTCAAACTGATCTTTTAGGTCTCCAATTGATAAATCCTCTAAACACCCAACAAGAAAATATCCGGCATTATTTACTAGAACGTCAATTCTATTTTTTTCATTTACTATTTTTTCAACTGCTTTTTTTATAGTAGATTCGTTATTGACGTCAAGTTCTACAACTTCGATTTTAAGATCTTCTTTTTTTGCAATATCTAAAATTTTACTGCCTTTTCTTATATCACGCATGGTTGCATATGTATGATATCCTTCACGTGCTAGTGCAAGTGCAGTCTCAAAACCTATTCCACTTGAACTGCCAGTCACTATTGCAACTTTATCCATGTTTTGGTATTTGTTTATGTGATTAATAATTTGTATTGTTCTAGGAATCTAGTCTTAGAACTATCTGGAAGACAAGGAAATGTTTAGTCAGAAATCACTGGAAGAAGAAAAATTAACTCATTAAGAGATGGAATGGTGTAAGTGTGATATTGCTCAGCCAAAAGGTGGTGATTGCGGACACGTGTTAACAGAACACTATCACTTAAAATCTGGGGGTGTGGGTGTATTGGAAGCTAAGAAATGCATTTATGCAAAATTTCTGATAAAATGACATTTTTTACCACTGCCGTTGTGAATGGTAAAAATGATGAAAATATTATGAATGCACTGCGTAGTAAATTCTACAAATTACAAGTAAAACACTTTTATTTGTAAAACGTATATCAAATACTCTAATGCCTATTTTTGTTGACGGTCACAATATGAAAGGTCTTAATCCTGAAGATCTGGAAAAAGCAGTAAATTCGCCAGTTGATAATTTTGGTGTTAAACATTTAGAGATATTTTACAACAAAAATGAAGACAAGTTATACTGTATCTTGGATGCTCCCAACGAAGAAGCGATTTGGAAGCATCACGAATCACTTGGATTAAGATGTGAATTTGTTACCAGTGTACAACAGATTAAAACTGAAAAAGACATCAAAAAAGAAAAACTGGAAATTTTGGGTGAATTGGCATCTGATCTAGCCCATGACCTAAGAAATCCCATGTCTATAATCAAAAATGCAGTAGATGTAATGACCATCCGATATAAAGACAAGATTGATCGGGAAATTTTTGAACATTTTGCAAAAATAAGCCGTTCTGTTACTAAAATGAATATGCTCATAAGCGATGTTTTGAATTTTGCAAGAACACAGCCGTTGATGTTAGAAAAAAATTCTTTATTGAATATAATTCACAATTCATTAGAAGGAATCCGAGTTCCAGACAATATGAAAATAATCATACCAGAAAATGATATTTCACTAAAATGTGATGGTACAAAATTGGAAGTTGTTTTTTACAATCTGTTAACAAATGCAATACAATCAATTGGCGAAGATACATCTGGAGAAATTTTGATAAGATTTGTCAAGAAAGCAAATGAGATCCAAATAGATGTTCAAAACTCTGGCTCTCCAATACCTGATGAATCGATGCAAAGAATTTTTGAGCCATTATTTTCTACAAAAGAACACGGTACTGGTCTAGGTCTGCCAAGTTGTAAAAACATAATTGAACAGCATCACGGCACACTCTCCGCAAGAAATCATCCTACTACTTTTACCATATTATTGCCAAAAGATATTGAAAAATTACCCCCTATTGTTAGATGGTAAGAAAAATACACGTGTTACAAATAATTCCCAACAAACCGACATCTCAGTTAACTTGTAGATGCACTCACAATTTCGTTCTTGGAGGGGGATTCTATTTTTACTCTTTATTAACAAAAAGGCAAAGCCTGTCCTTTGTGAGTAAAAACTGAATCTGACTACGTAATACGGAACGGTTATGATTTGTTGGAAAGTCTTGAAATAATACAAATCCTGATTTTAGTAGATGAGTAATCAAGATAATGATGATGATGCCATATTTTTGACGAAAGACTATTTTCTAGACTAGAGGTTTATCCCCCTCGACAGGTTCTGTAATCTCTGTTTTTTCACCATCTGTAATTCTCTGGAGAATCTCTTTTGCCGAAAGCTTGTGTAGGTATTCATTATTGTTACCACATCTGTAAGAGAAGGTACAGCGAGGACAGCCAGATTCGCTTTGGCATGGACACTCTGATACTATATTCAAACTACGCTCAAAGGCCTTCTCAAGCCTATCAAATAGTGCTCTACTTGCACCATTTCCTCCTATGGCAGAATCATAAACAAAGACAAGGCCTGATGTTCCAAGAGAAATGCCGCCTAGGTCCTGTGATACCCCGCCTGTTATCATATTACTTCCTTCAATTACTACATGCTCTGTGGCATGATATCCGCTAGCTTCTACATATTCTTCATTCTCTGTTTTACTTATTTCATCTAGTGGTCTTGGTGCCTTGAAGACAATTCCCTTTGTAACAAAATCATAATCAAGTGGTTTTTCTAAAATTATCTTTTGACCTTGTGCTGCCTCTTGACCCAGCTCCAAGTTGACATAGCCGTACACTCTTTTTTGAATATGTAATTTACAAAATGCAACTTCGATTCCATTTGCAAATCTTTTCTCAAAAATTGTTTCAATGGTTGGCCATTCTTCTGTTAAAGACTTTGTATAGTATGGATAATTCTTTGGAAGGTATTCCAATTTTGCAGTCATCTTTTCTGGGTACCCTATTTCTTTGACTTGATATCTAGTACCAGCCAAAAAGTAAACCGCTTGTGGATGAAGCTCTTCTAATGCAATTGGTAATACTCGGTCTCCAACTTTTTTACCATTTAGAAATATGTCAATTGATCTTCCTATTCCTCTTATGCTATAATCTTCTAAAATAGATTTTATCTGATCATAATTTGGAACATATCTATTTTCAATTAGAACTAGATTGCCTGAGCCAACATGTCTTTCGATAACCTCTTTATGTTCAGGCAATTCGTGTTTTGCAATTGGTTTGTCACACGCCATTGCAATAACCTGAAACTCTTCAACAAAGGGATTTTTTGGATCAATGTAGATTTGTTCTACATCCTCAAAATAATCTCCTGGATGGTTCTTGTAATATTGCGAGATTGGGTCGTTGCCAAGCACTAGGAATGCGTATCCTCCTTGGCCTTTTCTTGCAGCCCTGCCTATTCTCTGCGTGAGTCTATTGACTGGTATGGTAGATGATATCACCCCATCGACATTTCCTACATCAATTCCAAGTTCAAGTGTAGGTGTGGCAGATATTGCAAGTAACTTGTCAGTCTTGAACAAGTTCTCAACTGATCTTCTATAATTTGCCATAAGGCCTGCCCGATGAACCTTGATGTCGACTTTTTGTCTTCTTGCCTGAAGTGCCAAAAGTTCGGAATTTAGATGTGAGTTTGAAAAGACCAAAGTCTTGTGTTGTTTTGCTGTCAATTTTTTTAGAATATCAATCATCAGTGCACGTTGTGTCATCAACGAAGGAAAGAGCATTGAAAATTCTATCTTGCCTTTTTTGCCAGAGCCGGAAACCTGGACCATCTTTACTCCAAACAACATCTGGCAAAATGATAACGCGTTATCCAAAGTTGCAGATGCTGCAATTATCTGTAGTCTTGGTGCAATCCTTTTTAATCGTTTTATGATATAATGAACATTGGAGCCAAAAATTCCAGAGTAGACATGAGCTTCATCGACTGCAAGAAATCTTGTTGTACTAAACAAAGAAGCAAATCTAGTTCTGTGCCATAGGTGATAGTGTAGCACATCAAAGTTTGTTATTATTACTTGAGGTGGACTGGCAAGAATTTCAGTTCGCTCTATTTGTTTGGTGTCCCCGTCAAATACTGCACATTTGATATCAAGCTTGTCTGCAATTTCTTTAATCTTTGGATATTGGTCTCGTGAAAGAGACTTGGTTGGATAAACAAAAATTGCTTGTATTGCTGAGATGGAACTTTTTGAATTGCTTATTCTTTCTATGATTGGTACTACAAAGGCCTCTGTCTTTCCTGATGCAGTGGGGGCAGTAATTACAACATTATCGCCAGAAACAATATGGTGTATAGCCTCTTCCTGGAATTTGTAGAATCTCTCTATTCCTTTTGATTCCAATGCCTCAACTATTCGTTGGTCAAGACCTGAATCTGTCACAGTAGAGCCCATCTCAGGGTCGGGCTCTTCAATTACCTTAAAGTGTGAGACATAGTGCCTCTTTGAGAACAAAATAGACCTTGTAATTTCTGCAATCTTGGAACTGCCTATCATTTTGTTTATCTCATCTTCTGTCTGCAAAATTCCTTCTTTTTCCAGAGTTGTTCCAGATTTATCACTAGCTGGTAGCTCGTCATTGTCAAATTTTATTAAAAATTCTAAAAATGCCTCATCCAAATTCTTTTTAGAATCTATGATGTCTTCGATCTTACACTTGGGACATCCAAAATGTATTTTTTGATTAAAAGTACGTTGTACGTCTATCTTTGATTTACACTTGGGACAATAGTACACTAGTCCAGAGAAAGATTGTGGCTGATTTAATTTTTGGTAAAACCTTTGAGTGTAACATATGTCAAAACCCTGATGACATATAATGTCGTACCATTTCTAGTCTGATGTGGGCCTTGGAAGTTATTGGGGTGAAGTCCTCGATGTCTTGGAGAAAATAATTCCTGTCTATGATAAAGTTAATTCTTTGATTTCACTTGGAAGGGATTCAGAGTTTCGTCAACGCGGAATCAAGGGAAGAGTAAATCAGGGAGATCATATACTTGATGCCGGTTCCGGTTTTGGAAACATGTCAAAGACAGCATCCAAGATCTGTTCTGGTAATCTGGATATAACTTTGTATGATCCATTAAGACCAATGCTAAAAAATACTAGTCGATTATTTTCTATAGCTCCCAAACTAACATGTGGAGTCTTTGAACACATTCCATTTCGTGACGAACAGTTTGATGTAGTACTTGCAGGCTACTCACTTAGAGATGCAATTAACCTCAGAATCGCAATATCTGAAATACATCGCGTATTAAAAAAAGGTGGAAGATTTGTTATTGTTGATCTTGGCAAGCCTGATAATCCAATAATCAGAGTAGGGGTGTCATTTTATCTCCGAGCAATACTTCCTATATTGGCAGTCATTGGTGGAGGAAGACTTGGCCTCAAGTTTGCTACTCTATATGGCACCTACAAACTCTGGCCTCAGAATAAAAAACTCGAGTCACTCCTTCTTGAAAGATTCTCACGTGTGGAATTTGAGAAAGGAATGCTTGGGGGCGCAATTATGGTTGCGGCATTCAAGTAAAGATGAACAGAAAAGTAATTCTTGTCTATATCATAGCGCTAATTGTTGGATTTTCATACGGAATGCATAATCCAGTGGTTCCATTATTTTCTAAAGATCTTGGCGCATCGTACTTTGACCTTGGAGTAATTGGATTTTCAAATTTTATTCCTTACATGTTCATTCCGCTCTTTGTAGGATTATTACTTGACAGATTCAACAAGGGCCTTCTTCTTTCTCTGGGATTAGTTATTGATACAATATCCATCTACTTACTATCTGCAGCAGACTCTGTACCCCAAGTTATAATATTTAGAACCCTAGTTGGAGTTGCACATTCATTTTTCTGGCCTCCATGTGAATCAATAATATCGCAATCTACTACTCCCCAAAATAGAGTCAAGGCAATATCTCAATTCATGGCATTTTTTGTTGCGGGTCTTATGATTGGACCTCTGGTTGGTTCATTCCTGATTGAACACTTTGATGTTTCATATAGAATAATTTTCCAGATTGCTGCATTTTCAATTGCAACTTCGCTAGTCTTTTCACTCGTGCTATCACAAAGTGGCAAGACACCTCGCACTGGAATCATATCCATTGCATCTGCAAAACATTTGATAAAATTTCCAGCAGTGATTGCCATTTTATTATTTTGTAGTGTAAGTTTTGGTGTCTTTTTGGCAATAATTCCTGCGTATATGAGTGAGAGAAAGATCTCGGAATCCAACATTGAGCTACTCTTCTTTGTCTTTGGAATTTCTCGGCTTGTTTCATTATTTGTATCTAACTTTTTAATGAAAAAATTTCTTGCTAGTTTACTGCTAGTTATTTTATCAATATCTGGAGGAATGCTGATGCTGTTTTACTCTCATTCTATGGTGGAGTTTAGCATAGCGGTACTCTTACTTGGATTTGGATTTAGTGTGTACTTCCCACTAACATTTGAGATTATAATGAGAAGGGCAAAAGAAAATGCAGGAGCATTAATTGGTGCATATGAGGCAACCTTTGGAATAGGGTGGGCCTTTGGACCTCTTATTATAGGTATAATTGCCAATTCATTTGGTAGCTCCCTTCCGTATCTTATTTTATCTATTAGTGGACTATTTGTCTTGGGATTTGTTTTTTTCAAGAAAAAAGAAGTCGTTCTGGTCTAAAGCTTTAATTTTAGAAACAGGTTTGATGAATTCATGTTTGATTTTTCACTGAATATAATAGGCAATGATTGGATTATGATTGCAATTGTAGTATTGGCTTTGTTACTTGGAACAAAACGACTACCAGATGCAACAAAAAAACTTGCAAGAATTATGGCCCAGTATGATAAAACAAAAAACATGGTCCAGGAAGAAATTAAAAAAGCTAGGGGGGAATTTAACATCAATGTCTCAGGTCCTGTCATGTCCGAGAGACAAAAACTAGATACACTTGCCAAATCCTTGGGAGTTGACACTGAAGGTAAAACAGATGATGATCTACGTAACTTGGTAAACGCAAAACTTGGCGGATCTGCAAAGCCCGATCAGGATAACACATCAAAGCAGTGAGTAATCCTCAACAAATTTAAATACAATATACCGTTCAGACATATCGGTAAAGATTGACTAAAATCGATCCTTGGCAAAATGCACTCAAGCAACTTGCAGACGCTGCAAAAATTCTCAAACTTGACGCTGGTGTTCATGAGATACTTGCAAATCCTAAAAAAATTCTAACAGTTTCACTACCAGTAAAGATGGATGATGGTAGAATCAAGGTATTCACAGGTTATAGATCACAACATAATGATTTTAGAGGACCACACAAGGGAGGGATCAGATATCACCCAGATGTTACAATCGAAGAAGTAAAAGCACTATCCATGTGGATGACTTGGAAATGTGCAATTGTTGATGTTCCATTTGGTGGAGGTAAAGGAGGAATCATCTGTGATCCAAAGAGACTCTCAGCAGGAGAAAAAGAGAGAATGACAAGAAGATATGCATATGCAATATCTGAGATAATCGGACCAGGAAAAGACGTCCCAGCTCCTGATGTGTATACTACCGGAAAAGAGATGGCACAGATAATGGATGTTTATAGTGTAATGCACGGACAAGGAGAACCAGCTGTTATCACAGGAAAACCACTCTCAGTAGGAGGTTCTCTTGCAAGAAACGTAGCTACAGGTCTTGGTGTTTCTTATTGTGTACGAGAAGGTGCAAAGAAGATTGGATTAAAGCTCAAAGGTGCAAGAGTTGTCATACAAGGTTTTGGTAATGCTGGAACATATTCAGCAGAATATATTGAAAAGTTAGGTGCAAAGATAATCGGAGTAAGTGACTCCAAAGGTTCTATAATTAATCTAAAGGGACTTGACCCAAAGAAGGTTTTGGAATACAAAAATAAACATGGAAGTGTTGTTGGATATCCTGGAAGCAAAAAGGTATCAACAGAAGAACTTCTTACTACTCCATGTGATGTCCTAGTACCAGCAGCACTTGAAAATCAAATCACACCACAAGTTGCAAGAAAAATCAAATGTAAGATAATTGCTGAAGCCGCAAACGGTCCAACCACTCCAGATGCAGATGATATTTTATTCAAAAATAAAATTATGGTTATTCCAGATATCTTGGCAAACTCTGGCGGTGTATGTATTTCATATCTAGAATGGGTACAAAACTTGCAAAGATACTATTGGACATTTGACGAGGTTGCAGGCAAGATGGAAAATCACATAGTTCGTGGTTTTAACGATACATATGCACTATCAAAGAAACACAATGTTGACATGCGAAAGGGAAGTATGGTGCTTGCTGTTGGCAGAGTACTAGATGCATTTGAGGCACGAGGCCTCTGGCCGTAGAAATACCTAATACGCAAGATTACGATATTATTTTATGAACAAGGCTTTTATCGCGATTCATTGTGATACTGGAAAAGAAAATCCAATCATTAGAAAGCTAATGGAAATAAAGGGTGTTTCAGAAGTTACAGGAACCTTGGGGCTGTATGATATTATAGCCAAAGTTGAGGCACAAGATTCAAAGGAACTTGAAAGCATCATTACAACAAAAATACGAAGGATTCCAAATGTTCTGACTACAATGACATTGATGGTAATCTAGAAAGAGCTAAAATTTGTAATATCTACAGGATTATTTTACAATATGAAATTCATTTGTAGAGGATGTGGAATAATTGTGAGATACAGTCACAGAATACCTCCCTAGTTCAGAATTCTGCCCAAGTTTGTAGACACTTTGAAATGCTCCAAGATATGTTCCATATTCTACTATCTGAGCAGTCTTACCACTTGGCGATTTTATTTTGAGAATTATTGGTTGACCTAGGTGATAATTATTGACATTGCCATGAATTACAATGCTTGCACCATTCCCTGGTACTATTGAATACTCATTTTGGTCAGTTGAAACTGTACCACCAGAGGTTGAGATCCCATTGGTATTGCCAAAAGGATTGATGAAGACGATAACTTTGGAAGCTCCTCCCCTGAAACCGGGCTTTATTGCATCGGCATACCATGTGTATGGGCCTTGATCTAATGTGTTTTGATTTAACAGTGTAAGATGTGCATAACCTGATGAGTCAGTCACAGTTAAAAATGCATTATGCATTTCTGCATCATGCAAGCCTCCCATCATCCAGAATTGGACTCTAGCTCCTTGCACAGGCATATCACCACGAGTTACCTTGATCTCAAGATTGGCAGGGAAGTTTGTTAGCACAGCACCATCTTGAGGGAATATCAAAGAAACTTTTAATGTCATACTTGTCACCCCTTCTGGATTCGATGTCATAGTGGAATAGATTGATGATGTTGATTCGTATGATGACGGCAAAGATGGTTGGAAAAGGCACAGGCAAAGCATGAATGATATCATTTCAGTCCATAGACATCTTTTTTGAAAATAGGACTTGGTGTTCTTATTTTTTGATACCACAAATAATCATACACCATTTCCTAAGTAAAATCTTATTACTAAAATCAAGCATGATCACTAGTAAATGGATGATCCTCATCAAAATTGAGTATGTATTCTAGATCTAAAACTTTACTATACTATGACGGCATATCCTCACGAACAATCGGGGTAAACCATTTTTACTCTATGTCAACTAATTCGTTTGGATCAGACTTTTTGTATGCACAGAAATCAATTGATGCTAAGATAATATTTGTATAATATTGTCTATACGATCCCAAAACTAGAACCTTATATTGTAAACAATATTTAAATTCAAACAATTGTCTGAAAGTAAAAGATCTGATCGGTCAAACGAACATCTTGCTAATGAGCGTACTTTTCTTGCATGGTTGCGCACTTGCATTGCTCTCATGGGATTGGGCTTTGTTGTTGCAAGATTTAGTCTCTTTCTTAGAGAATTTGGCATCATAACAAAAAATCAAACAATCCCGTCAAATCTACCAGATCCCTTCTCATCAACTATACTTGGTATGAGTATGATTGGTCTCGGAATTTTGTTAATAATTTATGCGCTAGTAAATTATATCAAGACTCAGAAAGCCATTGAAGCAGGCGTTTATGTGCCAAGACCTTCTATTGTCTATTTGTCAACCATAGTTATTGTCGTATTTGGCGTTATCACTATTGCATATTTAGTTATAATATCTAGGTAACATAATACGTAAAAATATCTGTCAATTTTTTCTCTGATCAATAATCTGTAACCTTTTAGAAATTTAATGTTGTAATGATTTTGTTTTCCTTTTACCATAATAAAAAATAATTACTGGAATAATGATCTTAAACAATTTCCAATAAATCCCACACTAGTTATGATTCTAGTTGTATCGTCGTTTTTGTGCGTGAGAAGGGGTTCTCTTTTTGATTATATATGGTAAAATACAATGACTTAATACAACTCAAACTTACTATTTGCGATGAAGACAGAACTAATTGTTGCAGGCATAATTGTAGCTGCAGTCGGTGCCATCGTATTTTACATAAGAAGTAAGAAAAGCAAATCTTTACCAAAAATACAGCCACAAACAAATACAACCAAACCAGATACAACTAAAGAATAACTGTATCTTACATTTTTTATTTCAAAGATTGATTTTTAGTAAATCAAGTACAACATTAGTGAAATGTATTGAAGATTACAAAATAGATTTTACAGAGCAGGGAAAAAATTCAGAAATAAAAGGCTTGGTAAAAATTACTATGATGCCATATCAGAGCTTGAACCCTTTGTAGATAAATTCATCTAAAGAAATTATTGTCACCTTTTAGTTGACTTGTAATTGTTTATTGTTAACACTAGGATATGAAATAAAAATTAAAGAAATTTCGGAATCTAAGATGTGTTAAATGAATGGCCACAGGAGCAAGACTTGGTTACGTTTGGATTGTTGATTTTAAATCCAGCACCCATTAGACTTTCTATGTAGTCAATGTTTGCACCTTTTAGATAGTCAGCACTGTAACTGTCAATTAGCATCTTTACACCATTTTCTTCGATTACAAGATCGTCTTCTTCGGCTGCTTTTTCAAATCCCATTCCGTAGGATAATCCGGAGCATCCTCCTCCTTGTACGTAGACTCTGAGAAATTGTGGCTTTTCGGCTTCTTCTGCCATAAAAGCAGTTACCTTTTCTGCAGCTTTTGGTGTAATTGTGACCAATTTAGTGGTCTGTGTGTTGCTCATTAAACCTAGTTCGTGCTTTAAATTATAATAATCTTTTCCTACCGGACATAATAGGAATCAAAGATTAGTCTGAGCTTACTTTTTTGACTTGTTGACAAACGCAGTCATTCGCTCAGCTCTGTCTGGGTGTGTAAAGCATAGACCCCATGTGTATAGCTCTAATGCAAGACCTGTATCAATGTCAGAGTTTCTTCCCTTGTTGATTGCAATCTTTGACATTCTAACTGCCATTGCAGAGTTTTGAGCAATCATCTTTGCAATATTCATAGTCTCTTCCATTAATTTTGCAAGCTCTACTACTTTGTTTACAAGGCCCATCTCTTTAGCTTCATCTGCCTTTACCATTCTTCCAGTAAAGATCAAATCTTTTGCTTGAGATATTCCGATTATTCTTTGTAATCTTTGAGTTCCACCCCAACCTGGGCATACGCCAATTGTTACTTCGGGTTGTCCAATTCTTGCAGTATCTGCAGCTACTCTGATATCACAAGCAAGTGCAAGCTCACACCCTCCCCCTAATGCAAATCCGTTGATTGCTGCAATTGTTGGTCTGCTACAATTTTCAACTGTATAAGTTAGAAGATGACCAAGTTTTGCATAGGTCTCAGATTCTATTGGTGTAATTGTTGACATGTATGCAATATCTGCACCTGCAGAGAATGCCTTGTCACCTTCTCCTGTTAAAACTACAACCTTGACAGAATCATCTGTTTCAATTTCTTTGAATACTTGGATGATATCATTTGCAACATCCATGTTCATTGCATTTAGCTTGTCTGGTCTGTTAACCTTGATTGTACAGATTCCATCTGCTTTTGAAACTAGAACTAGGGACATCTCAAGACTCCTTTGGTTTATGCTTGCCCCACTGGTGTAAAGCAGATGCTGCTGCAACCCAGTCTCGCAAGTCGTCATAGACTGGAACATTGTGCTTTTCAATTAATCCAGCTACTTTGGCTGTATAAGGACCGCCGTTTCCACCTACAAGTAATGGTTTCTTGCCTTGCTTTGAGAACTCGCCAAGATAATCAATGATTGTTTCTTCAAGTGGATCATCTTGGAAGACAAACCATGGCATTACAATGTCGATGTTTGGATCGTCCATGAATTTTTGTATGGAATATCTATAGTCGTCTGCATTTGCTCCTCCAGTTACATCTGCTGGGTTGCCGTTTCCAATTACATATGTTGGAGGATAATGTGCTTTCATTTCCTTGAGTGTTGCTTCTGTTACCTTACCAAGTTCTAGTCCGTATTTTTCAAATTGGTCTATTGCACCAATCATTGGGCCTGCACCATTACTAACTAGGCCAACTCTTGGACCTTTAGCTGCTGGTTGCCATGCTAGTGCCTTGGCATTTGCAGCAAGTTCTTGGTAACTTTCTACTGAAACAATTCCTGCTTGTTTGAATGCTCCTTGGATGATTGCATTAGAACCTCCAAGTGAACCTGTGTGTGAAGCTGCTTGTTTTGCTCCAAGTGTACTTCTTCCACTCTTCCAGATTAGAATTGGTTTGTGTTTTTCTTTCATTACTCGTTTTGCTGTCTCGATGAATTTTCTTCCATCACCAAAACCTTCTACATATAATGCAATTACTTTGGTTTGAGGATCATTTGCCAAGTACCAGATCATGTCTGCTTCATCGACATCTGATCTGTTGCCATAGCTTACCATTTTTGATAATCCAAACGAGTCTGCAGTCTCTAAGAAACTGATTCCCATTGTTCCACTTTGTGACAACAATGCAACTGGACCAAGCTTTGCACGGACCATTCGCTCTTGGCCTTGGAATGCACAGTCTAGTCTGTTTGCTGCATTGAACATACCAATACAGTTTGGACCGATAATTCTTATTTTGTGCTGTTCTGAGAGGCTCTTAATTTGTGATTCAAAATCTGCTCTTTCTCCTCCAAGTTCCTTTCCACCACCTGATACTATTACGACATTGTGAATTCCTTTCTTGGCACATGCTTCTAGAACTGGTGGTGTAACTGACAAGTCAACACATACTACAACTAGATCAACTTTGTCTGGGATTGATTCAATTGATGGATAACATTTCAGTCCCAAAATCTCTTCTGCTTTAGGATTGATTGGGTATACTTTGCCCGTGTAATCGTGCTTTGCAATGCTGTCAAGTACAGAGTTTCCTATTTTACCTGGAGTTGATGATGCGCCAACCAGTGCAACTGATTGTGGTGTAAAGAATGTCTCCATGAATTCGATGTTTGGTTTTGCAGTAGAGATTGCATCCTTTTTGATCTCTTTTCTTAGAATTATTTTTGCGTCAACAACATAGTATGACTTTGGATATACTACAATTGGATTGAAATCAATACTGTCAAAGTAATTTGCATTGTCAACACCAATTTTTCCAATCTGGACAATTGCTTTTGCAAGCATTGTCAAATCAATTGGTTTTGTACCTCTATACCCTGACAGAATCTTGGAGCCCTTTAGCTCTGCAAGCATTGATTTTGCATCATCTAATGTGATTGGTAGCATTCTAAATGCGACATCTTTGAATATCTCAGTCAAGACACCACCTAGTCCTACCATTATTACTGGACCAAACTGTGGATCATTTTGGAGTCCTATGATAAGCTCAACTCCTTGTGGTACCATCTTCTCAAGTAAGATTCCTTTTACTTGTACTCCTTTTTTCTTTGAGAGTCTTGGGTACATTTCAAGAAATGCCTTTTTGACATCTTTTTCGTTTTGTAATCCTACCTTTACTCCACCGACATCACTTTTGTGAAGTATTTGTGGCGAGACTATTTTCATTACAAGTGGGAAACCTAATCTTTTGGCAGCCTTTGCAGCATCATTTGCACTTTTTACAAGTGCATAGCCTGGAACTTTGATACCATATTTCTTTAGTACGGATTTTGATAGATCTTCGGTAATTACCTTATGATCTGTTGCAAATGTTTCTTCAAAAATTTTGACTACTGGATTCAAAAGGATCTCTCCTCTTTATTTTCAGATCGCAACGATATGATCTGGGTTATTTTTTGTATCATAACTGGATCGGAAAGCATATGTGTTTTATATTAAACTTTTGACAGAAATTGAGCTGTTTTTGGCACATGCCAAATTTCTTGTGAATGGAACTTTTAGTGGTTATCAGACGTGATACATGGATCTAACCTTTTATTTTACAAGTTAGAGATAATATCGAATTGATGCGAAATATTCTATTTTCAAACTTGGGGTGGAAATGAAACCAAACATCATCACTAAAGCAGAAAGGATCCAACAAGGAAAGGTACTTCGCGAAAAATGTTCACGTAGCACGCATGCCAAGTTTGAACCTCGTTCGTCTTCGATTGATCCAATAAAACTATTAGAAGATACTAATGTTGACAGAATTCCTGGTCTTATCGCCATTAGATATCAGAGAATGTCAGAATCTACTTTCAAATTCTTTCGTGGTACATCAATCATTCAAGCTCGGGATCTAGAGCATTCTCCAGTATCTGGAATACATGTCCAGTTGTGTGGTGATTGTCATTTGATGAACTTTGGAGGTTTTGCATCAGCAGAACGCAATATGGTTTTTGATATCAATGATTTTGATGAGACATTTCCTGGTCCATGGGAGTGGGACATTAAACGACTTGTAGTAAGTATGGAACTTGCCGCAAGGGATCTTGATTTTTCAAAGAATGTTGCAGAAAATGCAGTCAGAGCAGCTGTTGCATCTTATAGGGAACACATGTCAGAATTTGCTGATCAGACTGTACTTCAGAGATGGTATACGCAAATCACAGTCGAAAATCTTTTAGAATTTTTTAAAAAAGATAAACAAATGATTGATCGTTTGAAGAGTGCACAACCCAAGGCACTCTCCAAAACATCTGAAGCTATATTTCCAAAGCTTACAGAGGCTGTAAAAGGAAATACAAGAATAAAGGAGGATCCTCCACTTATCTATCACGTCCAAAATCTGGACATAAACAAGCTAGCACAGACAAGTCTTGAGGATTATAGAAAATCATTACAGACTGACAGACAACATTTGTTGGAGCGTTTTCATTTTCAAGATGCTGCCGTAAAAGTTGTTGGAGTTGGTAGTGTAGGACTGCGTTGTTATGTATCTCTGTTTCTTGCCGACGAAGATGATCCACTATTTCTTCAAGTCAAGGAAGCAAGAAGATCCGTATTGGAGCCCACATTTGGAAAAAGTCTCTTTGAACATCAAGGTCACAGAGTTGTGCACGGACAACATCTTATGCAGGCATCTAGTGACATATTTTTAGGCTGGTATCGCAATTTCAATGGACGAGATTTCTACGTTAGACAACTTCGTGATATGAAAGTCTCTCCTGAAGTTGAAACCTTTAACCCTAGAACTCTCACCGCATATGCAACCGTATGTGGTTGGGCATTGGCACGGGCCCATGCAAAAGCTGGGGAAGTGGAGATGATTGCAGGATATTTAGGAACAAAAGAAAATTTTGATGATGCCATGGTTCAGTATTCAATTGCATATGCTGACCAGGTAGAACGTGATTTTAAAGTGTTCAAAGCAGCTATTAATTCTGGCCGCCTCAAAACAAAAGTTGGTTCGCCAAAAACTCTAGAGTTTGACCTTTAAGATGTGATTATTATTATGAAATCATCAATGATAATTACCCTTTTGTTTTATTTCTGAGCAAAATACTTTGAATTCATCTTTGGCAAAACTCGCGAAAAACATTGACCTTGGAAAATGTTTGTTTTTTTCACTATTGATATTGTTGTTCTACACACTATTTACTACCAATCCTGTAATGGCTCAGAACAATGCCCTCCCAAGTTTGCAAAGTGAACCCATTGATAACCAGACCAATCTTTCAGGAATTCAAGAATACAAAGTGGGAATTCAGTTGATGGATGTTAAAGATGTTAATCGACTCAGTGGAACTTATGATATGACATTTTGGGTTACAATTGTTTCTGACAAAACCGATTTTACTGTGAATCCTCCTCCTGAACTAGATTTTGTAAATGGTGATCAAATTCAAACTTCTGGTTTGGATCTAGAGCCACACCTAAAAAAGTTTAAGGTATCTGGTGTTTTCCAAAATGGGTTTGATTTCCGTATGTATCCTTTTGAAATACTGGATATGCCAATAATTGTAGAACCATTTTTTCCTCTAACTGCAGATAAAGTGATACTTACAGCAAACAAAGCATACTCTGGTCAGGATTCATCTGCTGATAGCGATATACCTGGTTGGAATCTATCACCCGGTACTGTTGAAAGTACTATTCATGATTATCCATGGGGCCATTTTTCGCGTCTAGTTGTACATTATGATGTTTCATCTCCAGCTTTTATGACACTCTTGAAGAAATTATTCACAGTCCTTATCCTTGACGGATTAGTTATTGGAGCATTTTGGTTTAAACCCGATTCTCTGTCAGAACGAACAGCTATTGCCGTAGGAGCAATACTTGCAGCTACATATTTCCATGCCCAATTTCTTTTGGGAGAACTTCCGCCGTTGGGATATCTTACAGTTGCTGACAAGATAATGATGGCATCATATGCACTGTATACTTTTTGTATAATCTCTGTTTTAGTTCATAACCGTTTGAGTCTTCGTTACGGTGACAAGTATGATTTGAACTATTCGCGTAAAGTAGATTTTAAAATGCGCATAATTGCACCCATTGTACTTGTTGGCGTATTTCTAATTCTTTATCCATTGTAGATATTAGGTTCTATACGGGAAACAAAAAGGTAGCACACAAGAAATTTTCATTATTTTCAAGACTTTGACAGTTTGATAAAATCAGTTATTATGATGAAGAATTTTGAACTATTTTATGTTTGATTGCACTTGTAATAATTCCAATTCCTATGATGAGTATGTTGATTGACAACAAAATGGTTATCTCTGTTATTGGCAAATTATGTAATTCAAAAAATGTTCCAATTAGAGATGTCATGATGCCAGCTCCGATTATGATTTTTGGAATTCTAACTGCTTTTGACTTGTTACTTTGAGTAATTCCCGTAGCAATAAATCCTACACTTTGAATGATAAGAAATAATGAAATGAGCCAACTAAAACTCGATGAAGTATCCGATATGAACGCTTTAACAAATATTCCTACAACTATTCCAATTATTCCTATGCCAGTTTCAATTGTTCTTGTCATTTTAGAATCATTTTTGCTTAAAATTCCTTGTAATATGTTGACAATTCCAATTATCAATACAGCTAGTCCTGGATATGTGGACCAAATTGGTGACACATTAGTGATGTTAACAAAACGATATGTCGCAAAACCAACAAGAATTCCTCCTATGATGAATTTAATAATTCTTACCCGTTTAGCTTTTTGAACATCCATTGTCATATGATTTCTATAGTGTCAATGCATATGACTAGTATACTAGTTTTCACAATTGATAATTATGCCTGATCTTTTATTATCATAAACCTACTTTACTTTTACATGGCATCAATTCCAAAGGAAGAAAGAGCAGTGATTCTCCAAGGCGGAGGCTCACTTGGTGCATATGAGGTTGGGGCTTACAAGGCAGGATACCAATTCATAAAATACCGAGACAAAAAAATAGGAGATGCTGGTAGACAGATATTTGATATTATTGCAGGAACTTCTATTGGTGCAATAAATTCTGCAATTCTTACAAGTTATGTGATAGAAAACAAGACATGGGAAGGATCAGCTGAAAAACTAATTGACTTTTGGAATTATATTTCAACAGAATCCATTCCGGATAAATTTGCTGATTACATGATGTCGTGGTGGGGATATTGGAACAAATTTTTCGATGTTGCTAAAGGAGAAACGGCAAGGAGATATTACTCATCAAAGGAATTTGCTATAACCGGAGCACCCAATGTCTTTTCTCCGCCTCATGCAGAACCCGATAAAAAATTCTTTGATCCTCTTAATTCATGGTACCGATATGACAATCATCCGCTAAAAGCGAGTCTTGAAAAATTTGCAAAGTTTCCCATTGCTACCAGTCGTGAGGATAATCAACCCAGGTTGCTACTGGTTACGGTAGATGTAATGGAAAGCTTGCCTGTAGTGTTTGATAGTTATGCAAAAGAAGATGGTACTAGAAAATCAGGATATGGGAGATTAATTGTAGAGAATAATAATGGTTCAAATGAGAACCAAAAAATAATTGGTTACGAACATGAAATAAAATATCCTCAAGGAATAACTTCTGATCATGTCATTGCAAGTGCTGCAGTTCCCATAAATTTTGATTATACTCAAATTGAAGCGGAGCGCTATGATCCTCAAACAAAGAGCTATAAAAAAGAGACACGTTATTTCTGGGATGGTGGTATTCTAGCTAATACTCCATTATTGCAAGTGGTTATGGCTCATCGGCAATATTGGTACTTTGGAAAGAAAGTAAAGGATGCAGTGCCAAAGCTTAATGTATTTCAGGTAAACTTACACCCCGCAAGAGTTGACAAGGTTCCTTGGGATCATGATGGAGCAGTGAATAGAAATTCTGACATATCTTTTGGTGATAGATCCAAAAATGATGAGACCGTATTGTTAGCTTTCCAGATGTATTCGCAACTAGTAAAAGAGTTGATCCAGTTGGCAAAGGATCATGGCACAACCCAGAAAATGATTGATGAATTACTTGATAGACCAATACCTGTTCAAGAACGATTAGAAGGAGTAAGAGCAACTATGTATCGTGATGGTGTTGAAGGAGCTTTCAATATTGGTGAAATAATTAGAGTACAAAGAAAACATGATGATTATTCTGTCTCAAATAAAATTTTTGATTTTTCATCAAACACAATAAAACATCTCTTACAGGATGGTTACAATGATACCGTTGATGCTGTCAAAGCGCGTTTTGGAATAGAGATGACCAAGGAATCTATTGAATCTGATAAAACTGATGATTCATTAAGCAAGACGTCGTCTTCAATGAGAAAAGATTAACATGAGTGACAAAAATGAATCGACTGATAAAAAGATCGGTTTTGTGACTGCAATCATGCTACCAATTGCAACAAGCTCTCCTCGTATTAGATATTTTTAGTCACAATTTTTCAAATCTATCTAATCTGAACTTACTCCAAATTAGTATTAGTCCATCAAATGATTCTATGTTTCTTTAATTGGAGAACTACGATCTGTTGAAGGGTGACGGCCTTTTGATGCTTGAAAATGAATTAACTTGAGAACTCCTTCTAGAATGCCAGTAAATATGATAAAGATTGTCAATTCAAATAATATTATTGGAAAGTGTTCTATGGAACTAAGAATTTTATTAGTATCCAAGACGGGATTTATTAAAAGTGTAAAAAGTAAACTAAATGGCAAAAATTTCATAATTTCTTCAGCAAGCTTCTCATTCCAATATGACGCAATTCTTGCTGCAAAAATAATTCCCACCGTGATAATCATCAAAGCTCCAAAGCTTAGAGAAGTATTCAAGGCATACATGAAGAAAAAGCAGACAACTATCCATCCATATACAATAATTGGAAAAATGATCAGAATTTCTACACTGTGGATGATTTTCTTCCTTCTAGCAGAGATCTCAACTCCTTCGGCAGTGTATCTGCGTTTCGAAGTAAAGATTTCACGTTTGCTGAGCAGTGTGCTAGTTTTCACTATGAAGAAACTAAATGCCAGAATTCCTATTGCTACAGGTAATACATTTCTTAATTTTACTCCGTGTTGATAATCAGCAGTGAACTGATCAAAGATATTTTGAGATGTGGTATTGTTAGTATTCGTACTATCTTGAACTGTATTTTGTTGACCATGGACTGCAAGAAATCCAGGTATGACAAAAAGACTTGCAATAAATAATACGGTAATTTTATTCATATGGTATGTTTTTCTTTTAGTTTAAAAATTTTGTAGAAAAAAATATGATTCAATTTGTCATGTTTTTGTGCACTGTGTCTAGAAAAATCAATCTTCTACCTATCGCAGAATCTGTGATTTTACTCACAACCTATCTTGCTTGAGTGAGATACATTTTATGGGCCGCAACTGCAAGATATGCAAATCCCATAAAGAGTAATGAATATGTTATAGCAAGATCTAAAATTTCTACTATTAGAAGAGGCGCAGGAAGGAGTAATTCTATAAAATCAAAGATGAAAATAACGATAGTGCATGCTAAAAATATCACAAAAGCTTTGATGAGATTTTTCTTTGTATGTTCCATTAGATGTGCATATGTGGGATCATCATTGTTGTTTTTACTAATTCTAGTTAAAAATGTCGCACCGGTTAGAGATAGGGCAGTCAGTGGGGCAGCTATGCCTATGTCCAAAAGCTTGTCAAACTCATTAATTTTTACTGCAAATTTTGATTCCTCTAATCCCGAATTAGAATTGACATCTTGAGCAAATGCGGAATAAAACCATAATCCGCTAGAGATTAAAAGTACTAGAATGATTGGTATTTTTTTATTTATTCCAAGATTTTCTGGCATGTTGATTTAATTACATTGTGATGACCTATATTATTAATGTCTAGAACAATCATAGGAATTGCGCTTACTATTGCACTAGTCTGTATTTACTTGCATTTTCCAACCAGTTATGCTCAAACCCAAGTTCCAACAATTGTAGCCGCAACCCAGGCAGACCCGTATTATTTTTCTGAGGGAGGTTTTGGCATTGGTATACTCAAGTATTATGGTATTCCATTAACACCATATCTTACACCGGGAACAACTGAAGACTCGCTCTTGTCAGATATTTTAAATTCGTATGACTCGGCAAATGAAAAAACGGTGATAAATCCGATTGTCAATGATCAGAGTCGTGCAACATACTATGTAGTTCATTTCTGGGGTACCTCAAATGGTTCAATGACATTTACAACATTTCCAGATTTCCAACCTATTATAACAAAAAATCCTCTTACTCCTATTGGTTCTCAGAAATATAGTACTGGATTTTCTCTAGGGTCACTCCCTAGCAAAAGCAATCAATGGTTTTACAATTCTATAGTCAATGATTACATCAATCCTGGGAAAGTACCTAATCCATTTAATGCTGATATAGATATAATCACAGGTGATGGAAATACTCTTCAAACGTATTATTATAAAAATTGCAAAGTAGATGGATATGTCCCATTTTTATCCAGTACTTTGATAAGAATACCATTCTTCAAACAATTCCAATCTGGAGTTAGGGATGAAACTGATTTTACATGTAATGGTTTTCTAGTTAACTTTGATTTACGTAAACCTTCAGCTGATTGGGCTACTATTAAAAATACAATCAACTCTGTTCCAGATCAAAAAGATCTAATTCAAAAATATGTTGTAACAATATCTAGTGACATATTCAAATCAGGGCAAACATATCAAACCTTTTCAGCGTTTACCCCGATGGGGACACAAACTTCTCTTCCATTACCTATTCCATCAAATCCCATATCTGGACAATCAAAGGGCTTTTCTTTAGAATCACTTCCAAGCAAAGACAGGGAACAATTCTATCAATACGTGATTGACAAATTCAACAACAAAAGACAAGTCCAGCCTGTGGATATCTCAGTAGACATGGTTACTGGAGATGGTACTATATTGCAAACCTGGAAATATCCTAGATGCGATGTTACAAATTATAGCACTTATCGTCAAGAAATTTCCGCTATCTGGAAATTCACACAATCAAATGAGCCTGAAATAAGAGACAGGACATTTTTTGCATGTAATGGATTAAAAGTAAATTTTATACCTAATTACATAAACTCATCTCAAACTTTCAATGGACCTGTTATTCCGCTAGACTCTGATCGTGCTCAAGTCTTTAATGTTCATTTCTCTGGGGGTGACATGAAAAATGGATTTGATTATACTTTTCTAAAATTTGCACCATTTTCAAAAGACTATCAGAGTTTTGCATTACCTGATTATACATTTGGTGACAAACCAAAATTCTATTTGGAGTCCTTACCAAGCAAGGACAGGGGCACATTCTATCAATTGGTTAACAAGTATGTTGCCCCGGGTTCAGCTCCACAACCATTTGATGTATCAATTGATCTTACAAGTGGAGATGGTAGTACAATACAGACATGGAAGTATGCTAAATGTGATGTGGCAAAATACCAGCCATATCTACAATCGTTTTTAACTGTAAACATGTTTACAGGAAAATTTCAACCAGAGATGCGAGATAGGGCAATTTTTCAATGTGCCGGACTTTCATTAGATGGACCAAGCAAAACAACATATCTGAACAATACTCAAACGATTACACCTGTAGACTATATCACAAGTGATTCTGATAGGGCACAATTTTTTGTAGTAAAATTCTCAAATGGCGATTTTCAAACTACTCAAAAATTCTTTTCTTTTGCAGACTTTCAGCCTGACTTGAGTGCAAGTGACCAAGTAAAAACAACTTATCCCCAGATAAAATCATCGTCATTTACATTACTTTCGCTGCCAAGCAAGGACAAGATAGAATTTTACAAGCTAATTAGCAGATTTGTAAACCCAACTTACAAGCCAAATCTCTTTGATGTCTCTATTGAATTGGTTACTGGAGATGGCAGTGTAGTTCAAACTTGGCAATATCAAAAATGTACCGCTTCCAATTATCAGATATTTCTTCAAAATACTCTTCTTTACTATACTTTCAGTGGTAAAAAGGCAATATCTGAACCTCACGACAAGACCACATTCCAATGTGGAGGTTTTTCAATAAACTTTAGCGGAGGTAATGAAGACCTATCAAACCAACCATTGATTCCAAGTGATAATTCTAGAGTTGTGACATATGTAGCTCATCTTACAAGTAATCTGTTTACTGCAACAAGAACCACTGGACTTGTACAAGAGTTTGACACACTTGGAAACCAACAATTCCAGATAGGTACATTACCAAACAAATATGGTAAAGACGGATACGAGATAGTTAGCAGATATATCAATCCTTCAGCTCCTGTGGAATTATTTGATGTAGATGTTGATTTAATCACAGGCGATGGAACCAAACTAGTTTCTATAATTTATCCAAAATGCAGTGGAACAAATTATTCTATATTTTTAGACAATAATATTGCTGACATAAAATACACTCCTTCGATAAAGTTTGAGATGAGAGACAAGTCAATTGTCAAATGCTCTGGAGTAAATACAATTGTACTTCCAAAAGATACGCCAACCAATATTATTGGTCCTATAGTGCAACAAGCAATAGGAATACCTTATGATGAAATTGCCTGCAACCAAGGCTTTCAACTAATAGTAAGACCACCGTTAAACAACACCGCATGTGTAAAAACCAGTCATCTACAATATTTGATACAAAGAGGTTGGCTTGCCGAAACAACAAATCATAATCTTTCTAATCTGATACGACCAATTATTCCAACTGATGGAGAAAGAGCCATGTCAATTAGAACAACGTTCCAGGGCACTGATATACCAACACAGACAATTACCACGTTTTCAAATTTTGCTCCAATATCACAGGGTTCACCAACAAATCCATCTTACTCACTTACTGGAGGTGGCAAGACAACTCCAATGTTCTACCTTGAATCATTACCAAGTAAGGATAAGGCAGCTGTCTATCACTTGGTTAGCATGTACGTCAATCCGGGAATAGTGCCAAATCTATTTGATGTCAAAGTTGAGATACTACATGGAGATGGAGGTACACTGCAGACATGGAAATATGCCAAATGTCAAATTACAAACTATGAACCATATCTTGACCAGAATGGATTGACATACAAACTCCACCTGAAATGGCAACCTGAGATTAAAGACAGGACAACATTTGGTTGCTCTGGTCTGAATTTGGGTCTTGGATAATTATCTAATCGTAACAAAACTTTTTACAAGTGATTGACCATATGATGCATTGAAAACTTTCCTGATTTTCTTAATGATACTATCGCTAATCATTTCTCCAAGTATTGTAACTGTATCTGCAATATGCAGCACAGGTCCTGGAGGTACAAGTCTTTGTGCAGGAGCAGATTTTAGCGCAACATTTGATAAGATAAATTCTCAAAATACTGATTTCTCAAGGATTGTCATATCTGGACCAGAAGGCAAAGTTCTAAGTATCAAAGTTCTGGATAGTTCACTACTACAGAAAATTTCTGATACGATAACAATAGGACCAAATGGAAAAACAACTTATGCGTTTGATATTACAAAGTACAGCTATGGGAAATATCAAGTTCAACTAAGTGATGGTACTAGCATAATAAAACTAGATTTTTCTGTGGGACCAACTATCTCTACTGATATAACAAATTCAGACAAGGCAACTTTGTTGATTTATACCAACGTCCCATGGAAGGCAGACATTCAGACGTCGTCAAACTCGACATCAATTAGCGGTATTACTGCAGCACAATATTCCTTTACCTGTACAAATAATGATACGTATGATATTACGATATACGATCCGCCACGTCATGGAAACGGAATTCCTTTGTGGACTGTGGCAAATCTAGTTCAGAACAACCAGATGTTAAATGTAGGAGTAAACCATTTGGCAAACGGACAAATCAGTCTCTCAGGAAAATGCAATGTTGCACAATTCCCCTTGTCCAACAATGGATTGATATTTTTTACAACAGACAAATCTGTATACCGGTATGGTGACCCAATCCAGATATCTGGACATGTCTTACCTGATATGATGTACGCACCTGCTCAAGTTTTGAGTAGTACTATCATAAATTCTGCAGGGCAAGCAATAAAAAAAGATAGTTCAACTTTTGGAACAATAGATACTTTTTCTTTTAATGTAAATACTCAGGGAGGACTGTGGAAGCCTGGCAAGTATAAAGTGGTATTAGAAATTTTTGGCTCAAAAGCAGAGTCCAGTATTGTGATAAATTCTCCTGGACAAACACAACCTACTAATCATATTCCTACTTGGTTCAAAGGCACTGCAAAAAAATGGTCTGATGGTCTGATTACGGATTCTGAATTTTCACAATCAGTTCAATACTTGATTCAACAAGGAATACTCAAGGTTCCATACTATAACTCCCCTGCAACTTCATCACAGTCGTTGCTTTCATGAATCAAGACAAGTGCATCAGCATGGTCTAATGGAAAAATATCTGACGATGACTTTGTAAGTGCATTAAAGTATTTTAATTTTGGATAATTACATTCAAACTGGCAAGATCTGTTGGAAAGTCTTTAAATTCATTGATCATTATCTTGTTTGAATTGGACGACGATCATAATTTTCACAAAAAGTTAACACATTACGGGTTGCTTTTTACAGTATTTGTTACTGCAGGTTCTATTATAATTGGCATGGGAATAACTCTTGTAAATTTTTCCACGGGATTGAGTTTAGATGCCTTGGATAAACAGGGGGAAACATATCAATTCTTTAAACAACTTAGCAATTATGACAATACTAGAGGATATGTGTTAATGAGTGTAGGATTAGTTGTTATTTTTGGTGCATTGGCATTTTACTGGCAGAAGATTAACAAATTAAAATAATTTGACACTCAAAGATTAAACTCTGACTTGAAGTTTTTGTAAAATATTTCAAGATTGTTTCTAACTGTCTTGATATGTTGGGGTATCTGCTTTTCAATTAGAATCGGGTCTATGTATGGAGTATTATCAAGTTCTTTTCTTGATTTTTCTATCCACAATTTTATTGTGGGCTCGTCTACTTCGAGATGAAACTGGACTCCAATTGCACTTCCAATCTTTATTGCCTGATTCTGATAGTCCTTTGAATGAGCCAATCTGATGGCATTTTTAGGCAGATCAAAAGTGTCTCCATGCCAATGAAATACTGTTGCAGGACTTTTTATTCCATTAAATAACTTGGAACCAGCATCAAATTCAATATCATTGTAAAATCCAATCTCTTTTTTTGGTCCCTTGTATACTTTGGCTCCAAATGCTTTTGCAATTAGCTGAGACCCAAGACATATGCCCAACACTGGAATGTTTTTTTCAACTGATTTACGAATCAATTCCAATTCTTTTTTCAGATATGGCAGATCATCATTTGCACTCTCTGGCGCTCCTAAAATTATAATTGCATCTGGCTTGATGTCTGGTATTTCTTCACTCTTTGCAAGAACTGTCTTAAAATCAATGCCATCTTTTTTCAGTAATTCTCCTAATACTCCTAAACCTTCGATCTTTGTATTTTGAATCACTAGAAATTTTAACATGTAATCTGAAAATTGCTTAATACTATTCCTTGTAAATAAGTTTGTGAAGATCGAAGTTGAGGATGTATCCAAGGTTCAAGGATTCATCAAGTCACTCAATTCTGCTCACAATAGCATTGTAGTTGTTGAAGGAAAACGAGATGAAGATGCCTTGACAAAATTAGGATATGATGGAAAGATCTGCCAATTTCATAGCTTCAAGGGACTAGTAAAATTTGCAGATAGTATGCCCAAGTACAAAAATTTGATATTATTGCTAGATTCTGATAGAAAAGGAAGGTATCTTACAAAGAGGATAATTTCTCAGCTCCAACACAGAATGACAATAGATCTTTCATACCGAAAAGAGCTGACAATTGTAACCAAAGGGAGGATCAAGAATGTAGAAGATCTCTTCATGTATGCCATTGAGGTGTGATCCACGGTAAAAACGAATAAGCACTTATATCGAACTATTAAGAAAAATAATTGATCAAAAATTAAGAGGATAATGAATTGGTATACACAGGAATTGTCAAGTATCATGTTAAGCTCAGCTTCGAAGTCGACGGATTAGTTGAAAAAGCAGATATCATAGGCGCAATTTTTGGCCAGACAGAAGGTCTGCTTGGCCCGGAGATGAACCTAAACGAACTCCAGAAGATGTCGAAGGTAGGACGAATAGAGGTCAATACTACGGCATCGTCTACTCAAACAAAGGGAGATGCCTTGATTCCTATGAGTACTGATATCAACACTGCTGCACTAATTGCAGCTGCTATTGAGAGTATAGATAAAGTAGGTCCTTTCCAAGCTCATTTCAAATTGGATGCTATTGATGATGTTAGAACTGCCAAGAAAAAAGAGATTGTAGATAGAGCAAAGGATATTGTCCAAAAGTGGTCTACAAAGACAATAAGCGAAGGTGAAGAGATGCTCAAGGACGTATCTGATATTGGCTCTGCAGGAAAGATTGCCGCATTTGGAAAAGAAAAACTCGCATGTGGTTCTGGAGTGTTTGATTCACCATGGATAATTCTTGTAGAGGGTAGAGCAGATGTGATAAATCTACTAAGAGCCGGTTTTGATAATGCACTTGCAATAGAGGGTGCAAGAATTGACGAATCAATAAAATCGCTTTGTGATTCTAAATCCAAGGTAGTTGCATTTCTTGATGGAGATAGAGCAGGCGGTTTCATACTAAAAGAGCTAAAATCTCTTGTTACCGTAGATGTTGTACTTAGAGCACCAGAAGGTGTAGAGGTTGAAGAACTGACTCCAATACAGATTGCAGAAATTCTAAAAGATACTGCAGAAGACATGAAAAAGGAGACTGCAAAGCCTGCACTCAAGGATGAAAAAGATGCACCAATCGCTGATCTAGTAAAAAAGATCTATTCAGAACTCAATGAATCACTGGAAGCAATTGCACTTGATGATGGTACAAACCAAGTCTTCAAGGTACCAGTAAGTGAAGTTGTAGGAAAACTTGCTGCAGGTTCTGGAATAAAATATCTAATACTTGACGGAATTATTACACAAAGACTAGTAGACTCTGCAAAACAAGCTGGAATTGGGTATCTAATTGGCCACCGAATGGCTAATCTAAAATCCACTGATGGATTGATACTCAAAACATTTACAGAGCTTGGTGTTGCATAAAATTAATGTCAGAACTAAAGATTCAACACATTCTAACTCTTGCAGAACTTTTTACCAAAGGCGCACGATATAATTTTGTCCCAATAACTACATCTTCTCTAGGAAAAAGTATTCGTAAATCACAGCAAGCTGCATCAAAACATCTCATGGATCTTGAGGCAAATGGCTATGTGGAAAGATTGCGTAGTGGCCAAAAGGTATCTGTTAGAATAACAACCAAAGGTCATGCCGAGATGTTAAAAATATTTTCTATACTAAAATCAAGCCTTGAATCAATTCCTGCCTATTTGGAATTTAAGGGAACTATAAGCTCAGGCATGGGCGAGGGAGCATATTACATGTCAATGAAAGGATATACAAAACAATTCAAGACAAAGCTTGGATATGTTCCATTTCCTGGGACATTAAACGTAAAACTAAAAGACAAGGAATCAATCGAGGCTAAGCGTTCTCTTGATGCGTATGACGCCATAATGGTTGATGGTTTCTCAGATGGAAAGAGAACATATGGCTGGGTAAAATGCTATCCTGCCAAAGTTAACAATATTGATGCAGCACTGATTCTCTTGGAGCGCACTCACCACGATGATTCTATAATTGAGTTGATCTCAAAAGAGAATATCAAAAAGGTAACAAAACTTTCTACTGGTTCCAAAATATCAATTAAAGTTCCAGTACGGATAAAATCTAATCGAGATTAAATTCCATAAATTGACTTGCCATAATCATTTTCTATTTTAGAACTCTTGATATCTGGTATTGGTGATTGTAATCTTGCAATTGATACATTGATTCCTATTTTTTTGCAACCATCTACGATAAATTTCTCTTGATGCACTTGATCATATCCTAGCGCAATGGTATTTGGCTTGATTATCTCAACTGACTTGAAAATGTCGCCTTCGTATCCAACTACCGCATAGTCTACCATTACAAGTGATCTGACCAAATCTTTGCGAAGCTCCATGTTGTGTAGCGGAATCCTATTCTTCATTTTTTGTGCTGTCTTGTCTGTTGCAATTACAACAACTAGTACATTGCCAAGATCTTTTGCTGCCTTGAGGGTGTGGATATGTCCTGGATGAATTATATCAAAAACTCCTCCTGCTAGAACAACTCGTAATGCATTTCTTCCAAGTTCAGTGAGGTTTTTTTTGTTATTTTCAATAAACCCCTTCTCAACAAGATCCCTGATTCGCTCTTCGATATATTCTGGATTGAGAGCAAGTTTTTTTCGTATAATATCAATAGCAATCTCACCTGAAAGTGCTGCCACAAAAAAGGCTGCGATTATTTCTTTATCAAATGCGTCCAAATCTATCACTAAAGCGAAACTATTACAATTTGATTTATCTATAAACTCTATGCCCAGGGATCTATTCCTTTTGAGAGGCGTAGTGCATCCATTAGGCCTTCGGCGTATCCTATACTTAGCACTGCAAGTTCCTCCTTTCCTTCCTTTTGGAATTTTTCAGCATCATCAATGTATAGCTGGGAATTTTCTATTACTGATTTGAGACTTGGGTCATCTTTGAATATACTTACAACTTGTTCAAGTGCCTTTCTTGCTTTTGGGATATATTTTGATAGCATCTGGTCTGATATCTTTTGAATCTTTGATGAATTATCAAATGGCTCGTCCAAACACTTGGAAAATATCTTGATTGCATCTTGCTCTGTAAAGTGTAGTCTTCCAGGAATTATGATGGTATGTGGTGGTTTGCCAAAGTCTGTCTTCAAAAGCGTAGATAATTTTCCAGATATTATGCCCTGATTCTTTGCGCCAATTCTTGACGCAACTATGGCAAATGTAGACTCGTCAATTACATTTCGTCTCTCGCCGTTTTCTGTATTGAGCAAACTAGTCAATGCATCTTTTGGATCTAAAAAGAAATTAGAACTATTGTCATATTCTAAAATCAATAAACTGTGACTTCCCCTTACCAAGTTTTCATAAATTGTATAGTATACAGTACTTAATGATGGTAATTCTCTCATTATGGTCACAGGTCTTCCAACCTTGTAATGATGCAGTCCGCATTCTCCTATTAGGGATGTAATTGCAGATGCTCCATGAATTGTCTTTGTCTTGATCTTTTCATTCTCTGCTCTTGTTCTTAACTCTAGGTGAGTTGTTGCCACGTACGGATCCCCATATGCAAGCAGTACAACATTTTTCTTTTTAGCAAGTGACAAAATAGCTTTGCCATCTTCGACCATCCATCTTGGAGCTATAGTCAATTTTCCTCTGACTAGTTTTTTTATTTTTAACAACTCGGATTTTCCGATTGGGCTTGTAAAAATTTCAAAGTATGTCATGTCTGCCTTTTTTAAAACCTGTATTGCATTTGCACTAATACCGTCTAGTCCTGAAATGCCTAGCCCTACAAACCATAACATAAAACAAAACTCCAATCGCTCTATATTTTGAGCTTCGTTTTAGGATTTAGCAGGAGAACTTTTGAACTCGTGCAATCTTTTCAGATGGGATAGCATCCTCTTGAAGACCTCAACACTTCTTAGAAATTCATCAGTTGATACTCTTTCATCAATTGTATGTGATGCATGAGGATCTCCTGGACCATATGTAACAACTGGAATGTTTAGTGAATTTCCTATGATATTCATGTCTCCCGTGCCTGTCTTTCGAATTAATTGTGGCCTTGCTTTTTCTACATCCATAATTCCAAGTGTTAATGCTCTAACAAGTGGAGAGTTGTGTGGTGCCTCAAATGGCTCTGTCTCATCTATTACAGAATAAAATGCATTGACTCCTTGTTTTTTTGCTATATCTTGAACTGTAGTTGCAATTCTTTCTCCCACCATTTTGCAATTCATGTTTACAGGAATTCTGATATCCATTATTGCATCGCATTCTAATGGTGTTACATTGTGACTAGTACCTCCTTTAATTTCAGTCAGAGATGAAGTAAGCATCATGCTCTTTGCCAGGCCTTCTTGATTTTCTTCTAATGATTTCTTTAGTGCGGCTGTAAAGATATATGACTCTTCGATTGCATTTTTTGCAAGCCATGGTGCACTGGCATGCGCACTATCTCCTACATTTACTCTCAAGTTTATTGCAATTCTTCCCTTGTATGCAATTGTAATATTTTTAATTCCACTTGGTTCTCCAAATACTGCGTAATCTATGGCTGGTTTTTGTTTTACTAGGCTCTTGATTCCTGTTGCATTTCCTTCTTCGTCTACCACTGCTGCAAATGTTATTGTTCCATTGTTCTCAGGTTGAACGGAAGATGTTGCAAGAAGCATTGCAATTAATGGTGCCTTGGCATCCGATGCACCTCTTCCATAGATAAATCCATTTTCACTTCTTACCTTTATTTTTCCTGGGACAGTATCCATATGCCCACATAGCATTATCCTTGGATAGCCAGAACCTTTGGTGGCAATTAGATTTCCTACATCGTCTATGCGAACATCTTCAAACCCAAAATCATCACACTTGTCTGCTAAAAACTCTGCAAGTGGTTTTTCTGCAAGAGATGGTGTATAGAGCCTTAGAGCCTTCTCTAGCGTCTTTACTGCATATCTTGGTGTGTTTATAATCGAAGAGTCCAATTCTATTTTCTCAACTGTATTACGTAATCAATCATCATTGCTGGTATATTTACGCCAGTAACTCTGACAGTATTTTTGTATTCCGTTGTATTGTTAACTTCGTGAACAACAAGGCCATTTTCCTTACTTTCCATAAGATCCACTCCTACAATCTGTCCATAAACTGCCTCTTTTGCCTTGATGCAAATATCCTCTAGTTCTTTTGTAACTTTTAGCTCTTCTGCCCTGCCGCCAAGTGCCATATTTGTCTTCCATTGGGCTTCTCCAGAATATCTGTAAATTGCAGCAACAACTTTGTCTCCTACAACTATAGCTCTGATATCTCGAGGAGGCCTATTGACAAATTCCTCCAAATAATATACCTGATAAATTGGATACATTGTCTCTCTACTTTCTATTATTGCCTCTGCAGCTTCTCTGTCTTTTAGCATTGCAATCATTCTTCCCCAGCTACCAACAGTTGGTTTTATGACCATTGGGTATCCTTTCTTGTCTAGAAGTTCTAATGCGGCTTCTTGTGAAAACGCCACTGCACTAAATGGTGTAGGTATTCCTTTTTTTAGTAACAGCATGTGAGTAAATAATTTATTTCCTGCAAATATGCTAGTGTTCAAAGAATTAATTACATTGACTCCTTTTCCTTCAAGAGCTGCAGTAGAATGAAGACTACGATAGTAACTAACACATCTTTGTATTACAGTTCCATAGTCTTCTGGACTTTTATCTAAATTAATGGACAGATTCTTACAGTCTACCATCTTTGCATCAATGCCTTTTTCTTTTGCGGCATCAAAGAGTGCTTTTTCTTCCCACCGGATGGTATCGTAGAGAATTGATAAACCTGAGCTCACTGGCCCCAGTCCTCACCAACAGTTTGTGCTGGTTTTAGATCTAGGCCGGTAGAACCTTTGACAAGTTCAAAACTTGCGCCACAGTCTGGGCAAGTTACAATCTCTCCTTCTATGGAATCCTTTGGAGGGTTGATGTTTGCATCACATTCTAGACATTTCATATTATTTTCCTGTTTTCTCCTTCAGTTCTTTGACATTAATTATCTTTTGTTCGAGTCTATCATCAAGGGGTATCTCTAGAAGGTCTCCCATTCTTAGGTTCTTCAGACCTGCTGCTACTGATTTTGCATGTTCTTCATTTTGTTCAAGGCCTAGCAATGACATGAGATATGCCGCACCATTCTTTCCTGCAAGTTCTCCAAATACGATTCTTCTCCTGTTTCCCACTACTTTGGGCTCAATTGGCTCGTATGCTGCAGGGTTTCTCAAAATTGCAGCCAAGTGAGTTCCTGCCTTGTGTTTATACGCAGTTGGACCTACAATCGGCTTTGAATCGTATGGAACTATTGTAGTATACTGTTCAATTAATCTTGAGAGGTCCATGAGCATATCTAGCCTAAAATTATTTGGAGAATTGTATAGATATGTCAGCGCAACTGCAGTCTCTGCAAGTGCTGGTATTCCAGTTCTTTCTCCAATTCCATCAATTGTTGTATGAATCTGATCTGCACCACCATCGCATCCTGCTAATGAATTTGCTAAAGCAAGTCCAATATCATTGTGGCAATGTACATCAAGTGGAGTATCTATTTCATCACGAATTGACTTTACAAAATTATACATTCCATTTGGTCTCATTATTCCAACGGTATCTGGCAAACTTATTCTGTCAACACCTGCTTCAGAGATTGCTTTGCACACTTGCATTAGAAATTCTGGGTCTGCTCTGGAACCGTCTTCAACAGTAAACCTCATCTTCAGGCCATGTGCTTTTGCATATTCTACAGTTTCAACTGATCTTCTCAATGCTTCTTCTCTTGTAATTCTTAGCTTGTCTTTCATGTGAATTTCAGAAATACCCAGATAAGTTGCCATCCATGTTGCATCGCAATCAATTGCAACATCTACATCTTCTTTTAATGCACGAACATGTGCAACAATGTCTGCCTTTAACCCTTGTTTGATGATTGTCTTTGTTGCTTCCTTGTGATCAGGTGATACAACAGGTGAAATTTCAATTTGATCAACTCCAAAATAATCCAGCATCCATGCAATTTGGATTCTTTGCTTGTTTGAAAAAGTAACCCCTGGATGCTGTTCTCCTTCTCTTAGAGTGCTGTCAAGTATTCTAATTTTTTTTGGCTTGACACCCATCTCATTATACTTGTATGCGTAATAGTTTGCGGCGTCCATTCTCATTTTTCTTTGAGTTTTACAAATATAAACATATTCGTACAGAATTCGTCTAGTTTTGTTGTTTTTGGAACGATTTTAGGCGGTTTTCGAAACTCTATGACGAAATTCGTTTTATGTGACTGTACGTAGTATAATTACAGTATTTGTATCAAATACGCCAGGAACCTTTCGTAATTCGTCTATGCATACGTTGATGTCAGCAATTGTTGGTGCTCTGATTATAGTAGCAATATCGTACTGACCTGTTATCTCAAACACTGTATGCACTCCACGTAGTTTGGAAAGTTTTGCAGATACTTTGGATGTGTCAGTTGATGAATCAACTGAGATCAAAATAATTGCACTTGTAGAATTTACATCTCCTGTCTCAATTGTAAATTTTTTTATCGTTCCAGCATCTGTTAAATTTTTAACTCTTCTTCTTACTGCAGATTCTGACAGTCCTAGTTTTTCGCCAATCTCTACAAACGATTGTCTAGAATCTTTTTTTAGCATCTCAATTATTATTTCATCTGTCTTGTCTCTAGACATTTCTTCTCTGCTCCTCCTTTGTTATTATCATATCTAAAGTTTCTAAAGCCTTGTTTATGTCAGACTCTGATATCACTAGAGGCGGTAATAATCGTAGTATGTTTTTACCAGAATAAAGCAGTAATAGATTATTTGCAATTCCATCAAATAGTATGTCTTTTACTTCAAACTTCATCTCAACACCAATCATCAAACCCTTGCCTCTTACTTCTCGAATTATCCTGTGTTTTTCTTTTAGTCTTTCTAGTCCATCTCTGAATAACTTTCCATTCTTTTCTGCATTCTCAACTAGCTTGTCTTCTGTTAGGGCATCAATTGCTCCAATTCCTGCTGCACATGATAGTGGGTTACCTCCAAATGTTGATGATTGCTCTCCCTTGCTAATTGTAGCCAAGATATCTGGTCTTACTAAAGTTGCACCCATGGGAACACCACCCGCAATTCCTTTTGCAAGGCACATGATGTCTGGCACTGTATTCCAGTGCTCACTTGCCCACATTTTCCCAGTTCTTCCAAGGCCTGCCTGAATTTCATCAAATACTAGAACAATTCCCTTTTCGTCACATAATTTTCTGACTTCTTGCAAAAATCCATCTGGTGCTACAATGATTCCACTTTCACCTTGAATTGGCTCCATGATTACCATCGCAGTATCTGTATCTACAGTATTTCGTAATGCTTCGATATCTCCAAATGATGAAAATTGGACCGTATCAACAAGTGGTTCAAAGGCTTTACGATATTTTTGATTAAATGTAACTGATAGTGCACCTAGAGATTTTCCATGATATGATCCGTTCATTGCAACCATTTTCTTCTTACCTGTGAACTTGCGTGCAAACTTGATTGCAGCTTCTACTGCTTCTGCTCCACTGTTGCTTAGATAGACTTGACTGAGACTCTTTGGAGAAATTTTTATCAGTTTTTCAAGAAATTCTTCTCTTGTCTTGTTGTATAGTGAGCTATGTACTGTGATAATTTTGTCAAGTTGAGCCTTGATTGCTTTTACTACTCTAGGATTACAGTGACCAACTAGTGCAACACCATATCCTCCCATGCAATCGATGTACTCTTTTCCATCTGCATCCCATACATGAGCTCCTAATCCACGTTCTATTGTTACAGGGAATCTCTGGTAGATATTTCCCATAAATTGATCTTCAGTCATTTTGATATCACCGTACATTTGTCATGAGCAATTGCCGCTGATATTGGGTTTTCTTTTTTACCATTTGCAATTAATGCCTCTTTGACTCCCATCTCTAATGCCTCTGTTGCAGCAAGTATCTTTTTTTCCATTCCAAATCCAATCTTTGGCAAGATCTCCTTTGCCTCAGCTAGAGTTAATTTTTCGACCAGCTTCTCATCCATTAGTAATCCATCTACATTTGTAAGAAATAATATCTTATCTGATTGCATCTTGCCTGCTATGTATGCAGCGGCCCTGTCTCCGTCAACATTGAGAAAATCACACTCTTCGCTAATTGCTATTGGTGATATGACTGGAACATATCCTTGGTCTAAAATTGAGCGGATCAATCCTGCATTAACATCCTGTATCTTTCCTGTATACCCACCGTCTATTACCATCTTACGACCCTTTTCATTCATTACAATCAGTTTCTTTTTTCGTTCTGCTTGGATTATCTTTCCATCTACTCCTGAAAGACCAACTGCATTAATTCCATGTTTTTGCAGCATCATAACTATCATTTTGTTTATCTTTCCAGACATGACCATTGTAAATATCTCCGCAGTCTCTTTATCTGTAAACCTGCTTTTGATTCCGCCTGGGGATACGATGAATCTTTGCTCTTTTCCTAATGCTTCAGAAATTTTTGTTACTTCTTTTCCTCCACCGTGTACCAAAATCAGTTTCTCTTTTTCTGAAACTTTTTTCAAGTCTGTTATAGTGGTAGGATGAAGACCATCTACTACACTTCCTCCTATCTTTATCGTAATCATTTTTTTACACTGGAGTTAGCGGAGTCTGGGCGATTCCTTCCGACTCGTTGAATCCTGCCATGACATTCATGTTTTGAATGGCAGAACCTGCGGCGCCTTTCATAAGGTTGTCTGATGCAGAAAGAACTACAACTCTGTTATTATCTTCGTCAATATCAAATCCGACATCGCAAAAGTTAGAACCTACGACAAACTTTGGATCTGGGAATTTGTAAAATCCTTTCTTATCGCGGATTAGTCTTATGAATCTCTCGTTTTGATATTGTTCGCGATATATCTTCCACAAGTCCATCTCACTTAATGGCTGTTTGAGAAATACATGATTTGTACATAAAATTCCTCTTACAATATCTACTGCATGAGGGCTCATTGATACTTTAATTTTACTTCCAGCTGCTAGAGATAATTCTTGTTCAATCTCTCCAGTATGTCTGTGCTTTGCTGGTTTGTATGGTCTGATTACACCTGACCTCATTGCATGATGTGTTCCTGAAAGAGTTCCAGCACCTGCGCCTGAAGAACCAATCTTTGAATCCACTATGATGTGTTCCGTATCTATGAGATTCTTTTTGATTAAAGGATATAATCCTAGTATTGATGTTACTGCCATACAACCAGGGCATGATACAAGCTGAGATTTTTTGATCTCTTCTCTGTGAAGTTCTGGAACTCCAAAGACAGACTTTGATAATAATTCTGGATGTGGATGTTGCCAACCATACCACTTGTCATAATCCGCAGGATTGTGCAATCTGTAATCTGCACTCAAATCAATAACTTTCATTCCTCTGTCGTATAGTGCTTTTACTATATCGACTGCAGTTCCATGTGGCACTGCGGTAAATACTAGATCACACTTGTCTGTTAATTTATCATAATCAAGTTCTGAAAATGTAAGATCAGTAAATCCCTTCAAAGCTGGTTGGATTCTTGATATGTATTCTCCAGCATATTGTCGTGAAGTCACCATTGCAATTTCTACATGTGGGTGGCTTACAAGCAATCTGAGAATTTCTCCTCCAACATATCCTGATGCTCCGACTACACCTACTTTCATAGATACTTTCCTACCATAACATAGTATAATTTAAACTCTAAAATTTTTTTCAACTGTTACGATTATCGTTTTGCATAGCTTATTGCATAGTCGATCATTTCTTTTGGGATGTTTTTTTTGGCAACTTTTGCCATTCCTTTGAATTCTACAGTGTTATTTACTTCGTGAACTACAAATCCGCGTTTTTCGTCTTCCATGACATCAATACCTAAAATTCCTCCTCCCACAGCCTTTGATGCCTTTATACAAATATCCTCTAGATCCTTTGTTATATCACATGCAATTGGCTCTGCCCCTAGAGCAATGTTTGTCTTAAAGCCACCAGTCGAGGTTCTATACATTGCAGCAATCAACTGGTCTCCTACTGTTATGGCACGGATATCTCTTGGTGGACGATTTATCATCTCTTGCAAATAGTAAATTCTGTCTAATGCCCCATCATTTAGTTCTCGGACTTCAATTATTGCATCTGCAGTCTCTCTATCTCTTAGAGGTATCACGCCTCTTCCCCAGCTACCTATGATTGGTTTTATCACCAATGGGTATCCTTCCTTTTCTAATGTCTCTACTGCTGCCTCTGATGAGAATGAAAAGTATGTTTTGGGAGTTGGTACATTGTGTTTCTTTAAGAGAAGTGAGGTTATCATTTTGTTTCCACAATTATTTGCAACCTCGGTTCTGTTTAGTACTGGAATGTCTAAAAATTCAAGTGCTGCTGTAAAATGAAGGCCACGAAAGTAACTGACACATCTTTCTAAAACGACATCTCCAAAATCATAATCGTTTTTTTTACTTTCGGTGGTAAATTGGGTAGTTTTTGCATCAATCATCTTCGTATCGTGTCCAAGCTCGATTGCTTTTTGCTCGAGCATTTTCTCCTCTAGTCTTACTCTATCGAACACGATTCGAACTTTAGGCATTTACTCTCCCCAGTCTTCGCCTACTTTTTCTGCATGCTTTAATTCACATACGGCGCCATTTTTGGAAGCAATCTCAAAATCTGCTCCACAATCAGGACAGGAGACTATCTCTCCAACACTTGCGTCGTCTGGAATTTTTATTGTTGCATCACATTCTGGACAATTCATATTTGATCATTTCACCTCTTTTTTAGTAATTTATTAGCTTCTGTTGATTGTAGTCCCCATAGCTCAACGAATCCTTTTCCAAGAGTTTGGTCAAAAGTAGATCCTGCTCCATATGTTGCCAAGTCATGACTATACAATGAATATTCTGATTTTCTTCCAACAACTCTGAGACTTCCTTTGAACATTTTGAGCTTGACAGTTCCGCTAACCCTCTTCTGAGTAGCATTGATAAACATATCTAAATCCGTTTTCAATGGATCTTGCCACAATCCAGAATATGTTAACCATGCCCATTCTACATCAACCATCGCTTTGAATTTTAATTCATGTTTAGTTAGAACCATCTTTTCAAGATCAGTATGTGCCTCAATTATGCATGAGGCGCCTGGTGTCTCATAGACTTCTCTTGATTTTATTCCTACCACTCTGTCTTCAATGTGGTCTACAATTCCTACTCCGTTTGCACCTGCTTTTTTATTGATGTATTTTATTAATTCAATGGATTTCATGCGTTTTCCATCCGCTGTAACAGGTATTCCATTTTCAAATTTTATTTCCAAGTATTGTGGTTTATCTGGTAGATTCTTTGTCTTGACCCAAATGAATGCATCATCTGGCGGTTCAGAAAATGCATCTTCCATCTCTCCACCTTCGATAGCTCTTCCCCACAAGTTTTGATCGATACTGAATCTCTTGGCAGCTGTATCAATTGGAATCTTGTGTTTTTGTGCGTACTTTAGCTCTACATCACGTGTTAGATTCAGATCGCGTATTGGTGCAATTATGGGCAGATTGGAACCAGAACGATATGTCACATCAAATCTTACTTGATCATTTCCTTTACCTGTGCAACCATGAGCTAATGCTGTTGCATTTTCTTTTTTTGCAACTTCTACTACTTTTTGTGCAATTAATGGTCGTGCAAGAGCAGTTGCAAGACAGTATTTCTTTTGGTAAAGTGCATTTGCTTTAATTGATGGAAAAATGAAATTATCTACAAATTCTTGACGTGCATCAATGTTGTAATGATTTAGTACCCCTAGACTTTTTGCTTTGGCTGAAATCTTTACAAGATTATCTTCCTGACCAACATCAACAGTAACTGTTACAACATCTAGATTGTGTTTTTCTTGGAGATATTTTATGACAACCGAAGTATCAAGTCCACCAGAGAAAGCTAGAACTGCTTTTCCTTTCATCGAGGTTTTGTGTGACCAGATTTTAGCATTTATCTTTTATGATCAGACCATAGATCGATTTTATTTTTTAGAAAATATGTGAAACTAGTTTTCAATTTATCTTGTAAAGCAAATTAGTCCAAGCTAAAATTCGATTACTATTTAACCAATAAATTATAACGCTGTTATATGAAATTCATATCCTATGCGGGAATCATAGTTGTGACTATTCGTCAACATGAAAGGCGATTTTGAGAAATGACCAAACTTCAAGCCAAAAATATTGTAAAACACTTTGATCATAATGGAAATTCTGTTACTGCTTTAGATGGAATTAATCTAAATGTCGAGGAAGGTGACTTTGTATGTATAGTTGGACCGTCTGGATGTGGAAAATCTACCTTTCTAAATATTGTAGCTGGACTTGAAACACCAGACTCTGGAGAAATACTTCTAAATGGAAAACCAATCTCTACTCCTGGTCCTGACAGAACTATGGTGTTCCAAGAAGGTGCACTGTTTCCATGGCTCAAAGTAATTGACAATATAGAATTTGGATTAAAGATAACAGGTATTCCACAAGATGAACGCAGAGAGATATCTCAGAGATATTTGGATATGATGCAGCTTACAAAATTTGCAGACTCGTATACGTATCAACTCTCAACTGGAATGAAACAAAGAGTTGCAATAGCAAGAGCTCTTGCAATGGATCCTGAAATTCTTCTAATGGATGAGCCTTTTGCCGCACTTGATTCTCAAACAAGAGATTTGTTATTAGTTGAATTACAACTGATCTGGGAAAGAACAAAGAAGACTATCATATTTGTCACACATAATATTTCAGAATCTGTAATACTTGGAAATAAAGTTGAGATCTTCAAAAACCGTCCATCTAAAATTAAAAAAGAAATAATAATTGATTATCGAAGACCACGACTGGCAGAAGATGAAAATCTTCAAAAATATTATCATCAAATTCTTGACGAACTAAAAAGTGAGGTCATTGCACAAACAAAGGATGAATTACAATGATTAAAGATATTCAATTAAAAAAATCTCACCGTAATCTTGATGATGCTGCAAATGCCGCATTGTTTATAGCTATATTCACTGGCATTTGGCAAATTATATTTATGCTTGGAATATGGCCAATAATTTCTCTTCCTTCTCCAGTCATGGTGGCTGAGACCTTTGCCAAGATAATATGGAATGGTTCGCTGCCTCAAAGTATAGGTATAACCCTTGGACGATTGCTTGGGGCTTTTGCAATTTCCATTACTCTTGGAACCCTAATTGGATTTACAATGATAAAATTCAAGGGCTTTGGAAAGACTTTGAACTCATTTTCAGCAGGCCTACTTTCGTTTCCTAGTATTGCTTGGGTACCATTCTCGATTCTATTCATAGGCTTTAATGAATTTGGAATAATGTTTGTTGTAATAATGAGTTCAATTTTTTCTATAATGATTTCAACGTATAGTAGTATTAGAAACATACCTACAATCTATCTTGATGCTGCAAGAAATATGGGAGCAAAAGGTTTTTCATTATTTAGACACGTTACAATTCCTGCTGCTACGCCATCTCTGATAATTGGTCTAAGACAAGCATGGTCATTTGCTTGGCATGCCATAATTGGTGCGGAGATACTGATGTCAATTGTAGGTCTTGGACACATTCTCTCTGTCGGAAGAGAATTTTTGGATATGAGTCAGGTAATTGCAAGTATGGTTACAATTTTTGTTATTGGTTTGTTGGTTGATAGATTCCTTTTATACAAGATGGAAGATAGAATCAGAAGAAAGTGGGGATTGGATCATCATAGATAGTGATGTAATGATGAAACCAGGATTAAAGTTTGCAATTGCAGGAGGAATAATTATTGCAGTAATAATTATTTCATTAACAACACATTATGATATTAGATCAGTAAATTCTGAGAATACTTCATCTGATGTTCTAAGAATTGGATACTTTGCCAACATAAATCACATTCAAGCCGTAATAGGAATTGGTAATGGCGACTTTCAAAATGGTCTAGGTGATGTTAAGGTTCAATCGCAAGTATTTGATGCAGGACCTTCTGCTATTGAAGCACTCATTGCAAATAGGATTGATGTAGCATATGTGGGACCAAATCCTGCAATCAATGGATATCTAAAAAGTGATGGACAAGCACTCAGAATAATATCTGGTGCCTCAAGTGGAGGTGTAGTTTTCGTAATTAGAAATGATTCTGGAATAACGAATGTCCATGACTTTGCAGACAAGAAATTTGCCTCACCTCAACTTGGAAATACACAGGATGTGGCATTACGATCCTATATCCTAAAAAATGGTTACAAGACTACTGAAAATGGAGGAAATGTAACAATAATTCCTGCAAAGACTGCTGATATAGTTACTATGATGTCAAAAAAAGACATTGACGGTGCTTGGGTTCCAGAACCATGGGGAACTATACTTGCCAAGCAAGCAAATGGAAAGATCTTTCTTGATGAGAGAGACTTGTGGCCAAATGGGGAATTTACAACTGCACTAATAGTAGCAAGAACTGATTATCTGAACAGTCATCCTGATGTTATACAGAAATTTTTAGAAGCGCATGTAAAAGAAACAATTTGGATTAACAATAACAAAGATGAATCTATCAAAATTTTCAATGATCAAATTCAGAAACTAACAGGAAAAACAATTCCAAACGATGTAATTTCAGAGGCCTTGTCTAGAATGGAGGTTACCTATAATCCTGTAAAATCATCTATTGACAAATCTGCTAACGATGCATATAGTCTGGGTTTTCTAGGTGATGAGAAACCAGATCTGTCTAACATATTTGATTTGACAATTCTCAATAAAGTGTTACAAGAACAGAATCTTACAACCATTCCCTAGTTTTTCTTCTTTTTCCAGATTATGATACTTACTGCAGCTGCTGCGATTGGTATTGCTATTAAAAGATAATTTTTACTGTTGTTTGCTGGAAATTCTGGAATACTACTAATTGCTCCAAAGCCAGAAATTTCTACATTAGACACTGATCTTTGTGGAACATTAAAAGATACATGCCAACTACCTTGAGGATCTTTACTCTGAAGGAATTCTATTGGATTGCCATTTACTTTTACTGTAAATTTCTCATCACCTGTTTCTTGAGTAAACATAAAATTCACAAATCCTTTTTCAGGGAAGGGCTGACGTACTGTTAAACTTAGGGTCTGAGTAAGATCGTCATATTTTGGATATGCCACTGCTCCCGAAGTTATAAAACTAAAATAGAATTTATTACCATTTCTTTCAACCCATTCGGTTTGTGAGCCATCTCCACCAACCACAAAACAGCTATAGTAGCTTACGTTTGAGGCAAATTGAGGATCAGGGTACATTGAAAATGCAATTTTTTGTCCTGGATCCATTCTTTCAATTGTCTCAATACTTTTACCAGTATCTAGCATCTTTCCATCCTTGCCATAGATTACGGCATAAACTCGTACTCCATATGCAGGAGAAGTGTCATTATTTAAGATAAATCCAGAAGTATGGCCATCTGGGTGTTTGATCAAAGTCCTGCCATAGATTACATCGATGTCTAAAGCATTATGACTTGATGTGACAAAACTGACTTGGGGGGTCTCAAGAGTTGCATTCTTGTCACCTACTTCGGGTATTTTGATCTTAAATGGAATATCTGTTTGTGAATTTATAATTGAAAAGGTATAGTTATCTGAGATTTCCTTGTCTCCATCTTTAACATTGATTGTAATGGAAGGAATCACTGGCATATTTTCTGTATTTTTTACTGCTCCTACAACTGTATACGTGCCATTGGAATCATAATATCCTAGAAATTCATTATCTGGAATCCATACATTTGCTGAAGCCGCATGAGGGGAAATTATTCCAAAGCCAATTAATGCTATGCATATGGATATTACAACAAGTAACCTCATGTTATGACGCTCTCTTGAATGCTAATCTTTAATTTTAATCTAGGTATTGATTTCCATCTTTGTTATATCTACTAAATTATTTTAATCTGTGTAAAAGATCTAGTGCGCCAGCAAAGTCATTTGGAGAACTTATCAATACATTTCCTGCAATCTTGTCTACCTGTTTTACAAATCCTGCCAAGTCTTTACTATATTCTGACCAGTCTAGCTTTAGCATTTGAGCTGATTTGAGATTCTTCTCCGATGATACCAGCACACAAGGAATTATCCTAAATCCTTGTGGTTTTAGCTTGTCTACCATTCTTGTCACTTGGTCTATGGAATTTATGACCTGAGTCACAAACCCTTTTGGCTGGGCTTCTATTTTTTTATGCATCTTTTCAAAATTGGGATTACTTGAAATGGATAGATACATGTCAATTCTCTTTCCAAAACCTTGTTCATTGAATTGTTTTACAACGTCACTTGGAACAAGTCCGGAATCTGTTGGACCTGCCGGAGGTGAATCGCCTTTGAGGACTAGAACTCCATTCAAATTTAGTAAAATAGCATCACATATGGTTTGTGTTATCGAAGTGAGATTTCTATCTCTTACCCGAATACTTGCAGTTATTCTTATTTTGTTGTTAGAATTTCTTATGAAAAATCCCGCAGTAATAGGTGAGACACGCGGAATTCCAAGTACTGAGTCAGTCAGATGAATTCCATCACATGCTTGACCAATTTTTCCAGCTCGCTCCTTTAGTTTTTCAACTGATTCAGATAACTGATCATGCGATAATATTGTATCCTGAATAACCTTTGGAGGGTTGATCTCATAAATTACGGTCATAATTGACTGTCCTGACTACTTGATTATAACCTTTGAAGATAATCACATTGCCACAAAACAAAACAGAATTAAATCGTTGATACCACATCTGAGTTGTACTTGACTGGAAAAATTCCTTTAGATCAATTGATGAAACAAAAAGTTGTACTTTTTGATGGTGCAATGGGAACAGAGATTCAGAAACTTAATCCACAACCAGAAGACTTTCCTGATGGCAAAGAAGGATTCAATGATGGATTATCGTTTACACGACCTGACTGGATTAAGAATATCCACAGATCATATTTGCGTGCAGGTGCAGATTGTATTGAGACCAATACATTTGGTTCAAACAAGCTAAAGTTAGAAGAATATGGTTATGGTGACCAAACACTGGAATATAACAAAAAGATTACCGAGATTGCAGTTGAAGTCACTAAAGAATTTACAGACAAGCCACGATATGTCATTGGCTCAATGGGTCCAACTGGTTTTCTTCCAAGCTCAAACGATCCGTCCCTTGGACAGATAAAACTTGATGATATCAGAGAAGCATTTGAGATCCAAGCTGAGGGTCTAATACTTGGAGGAGTTGACGCACTTTTAATTGAAACAAGTCAGGATATTTTAGAAGTAAAACTTGCAATTGAAGCCTGTCATAACGCATTTAAAAAAACTGGCAAGAAAGTTCCAATTATTGCAAATGTTACATTGGATAAATACGGCAAGATGCTTCTTGGCACAAACATACAAGCTGCATATACTACAGTCTCTGAGATGGGAATTGATGCTTTTGGGCTGAACTGTTCCACTGGGCCCAATGAAATGATTCCTAGTGTACAATGGCTCAACGAGCAAAATGAATTGCCGCTACTTGTTGTACCAAATGCTGGAATGCCAGAAAACCAGGGGGGAAGGGCGGTATACAAAATGACACCACCTGAGATGGCCAAAGTAATGATGGATTTTTTATCGCAATATCCCAATGTGAGAATAATTGGAGGATGCTGTGGAACAAATGTGGACCATATCTCTCTGTTACGTAAAGTAATTGACGAAAAGGCGACAGAAAATAACCGCTAGGTATTTAGAAAAAGTGATTGAGAACAACATTGTTGAAAACTCCAAGAGTCAGTTCTGCATTAAAGGCAATAGATCTTAGGCAAAATCCAGCTCCCATGATAATTGGAGAGAGACTAAACGCACAAGGCTCCAAAAGGGCAAAGGAATGTGTACTAAATGACAATTTTGAGGAACTGGTAAAACTTGCAAGAGACCAGGTAGATGATGGGGCGCATTGTCTTGATGTCTGTGTAGCAACAACTGAACGCTCAGACGAACTTGAATTTATGAAAAAACTTGTAAAACTACTCAGCTTAGAAATTGATGCACCTCTAGTTATTGATTCCACCGAACCCAAAGTAATTGCAACTGCACTTGAACAAATTCCAGGAAAGCCCATCATAAATTCGATAAATCTGGAAGGTGATGGAAGTAAATTTCATTTGCTTGCTCCCTTGATGGTAAAGTATGGTGTTCCAGCTGTTGCCATGTGTATTGGACCAAAAGGAATGGCAAAAACTCCTCAAGAAAAACTAGAGACTGCAGAACTGTTGGTTGAGACTGGGAAAAAATATGGACTAACTGAAGAGCATTTTATTTTTGATGTCTTGACATTTACTCTGGCTACCGGAGAGGCTGAATTCCTAGATGCAGGAAAAAATACCCTAGAAGGAATTCGTCTTGTAAAACAAAGATTTCCAAACTCCTTTACAACTCTTGGACTAAGTAATGTTAGTTTTGGTTTAGCACCACGTGCAAGAAAAATCCTTAATGCTGTATTTTTGTTTCATGCAGTAAAAAATGGATTAGATACAGTCATAATCAATCCAAAGGATGTCATACCTTATACTGAAATCGATGAAAAAGAAAAAAAACTTTCAGAGGATCTAATATTTAACAAACATCCAAATACACTTGCTGACTTTATTGCATATTTTGAAATCTCAAAATATACCACTCGGGCAGCAGCCAAAAAAGTAGATGTAGATCCTACCTGGCCAGCAGGAAAGAGATCAAACTTTAGAATAGTAAACAGGCTAAAGGATGGAATAGAAAATGATGTTGTAAGTGCTATAGCTGAAAAAATTTCTGCAAAATTTAATCTGGTTGAAAAAGATGGCAGAATTGCAATTGATGCTCCGAAAGATGTTACTCATCAAGCCGCTATTTTGACACTAAACGAGGATCTCCTGCCTGCAATGAAGGAGGTTGGTGACAAGTTTGGCTCTGGAGAATTAATCCTTCCATTTGTACTCAAATCTGCAGAATGCATGAAGGCATCTGTTGTAGAACTTGAAAAATATCTCTTAAAAGAAGAGGGCTCAAGTAAAGGAAAACTAGTTCTTGGAACCGTTTATGGCGATGTACATGATATTGGAAAGAATCTTGTAAAAACTATATTTGAAAACAATGGATATACTGTATATGATCTTGGGAAACAAGTTCCTCTACAAAAATTCTTGGAAAAAATAGAAGAGGTAAATGCCGATGCCATTGGGCTTTCTGCACTCTTGGTATCGACATCAAAACAAATGCAATATTTTGTAGAACATGCAAGAAAAAACAACATGAATATTCCAGTACTTTGTGGAGGTGCTGCAATTAACACTAATTACATCAATAGGGTGGCAAAGGAAGGTGGAATCTATACGCCAGGTGTCTTTTATTGCAAGACCATGTTTGATGGATTAAAAATGATGGACAAACTTGTCTCACCTGAAAAACAAAAATTTGTACAAGAGTGGCAAGAGAAAATTGAAAAGTGGAAAGAACCGGTCTTTGAAAAACATGAAGCGCGAGAGTTTGCACATAGTGGAATAGTTCCTGTAACATCTCCTATTCCACCCACATTTAACACTCCAATTAGACTGGAACCAAAAGATATAGACTTGAACGAGGTTTGGAAATATCTCAACAAAAAATCGCTGTTTGTATTGTCTTGGGGAGTTAGAGGACAATCTGCTAAAGAATCAGAAGAAGAACATGAAGTATTATTTGAAGAATGGAAAAAGAGAATACTGCAAGAAAAACTGTTTGAGCCAAGAGCAGTATATGGTTACTTTAGATGTCATAATGAGGATGGCAAGTTATCTGTAGAACGTCCAAGCGGAGAAAAATTGGTATTTGATTTTCCACGCTCTTCAAAATCTAAGCATCTCTGTCTTACTGATTATTTTGGTAAAGATGATGTGGTTATATTCCAAGCAGTTACTGTAGGTACTAAAACCTCCGACTTGATAGACAAATGGAATAAGGAAGACAGGTACGCTGATGCCTATTACTTGCATGGTATGGCAGTAGAAACGGCAGAGGCAATGGCTGAATGGATTAATCATAAAATACGAGAAGATCTCAAGATTGGGGATAAAAGAGGTCTTAGATACAGTTGGGGGTATCCTAGCTGCCCAGATGTATCACAGCATCATATTGTGTGGAAATTGTTGGAACCACAAAAATCTGGAATGACACTAACAGAAGCAGGGCAAATAATTCCTGAACAATCAACTGCTGCTATAGTAGTACATCATCCGGAAGCAGAATACTTTACTCTCTAGTTTTCTTATTGCATGTACCATAACAAACAATAATGAATTCTGATAATCACAAAACATTGGATGTTGAAAATCTAAAACAGATATTGACAAATTCAATAATGCCTGAGGTACAAGGCGATTCTAACAGTAAACTTGCAGCAGTTATGATAATTATCTTTGGAAATGAACCAATGTTATTGATGACTGAAAGATCTAAAACAATGAATCATCATGCTGGTGAAATTTCATTTCCTGGAGGTACGTGGGAGGCGGAAGATGGAGATCTACTGGGAACTGCAATTAGGGAAGCAAGGGAAGAGTTGTGTATGGAAATTTCTAGGTCTATGGTAATTGGAAAA
>Ga0209517_10000813_pt1 | contig 51150 bp, 48 predicted proteins | sample PeaSoiMetSII2010_FD_187695 | JGI IMG/M metagenome (GOLD analysis project Ga0209517, IMG submission 187695) | Peat soil microbial communities from Weissenstadt, Germany - SII-2010 (SPAdes) (version 2) | ecosystem: Environmental > Terrestrial > Soil > Wetlands > Peat | place: Germany...
CCGTCCGCATCGCGGACTCCACGGACGAACCCCGCACGATGCTCGTGCCCAGTTCGCCCAAACCCTTACTTCAAACACGGCCCCTTGTGTCCAGTTCTGAGGGGTGCACTACACTACGGGCTGCACTGGTCTCTGTCAACAACGGCACATTGCACCTCGGTCGGCCCATATTGCAGATCGCAAATGGCGCGCAGTCAGCAACTTACCTCAGTACCCTAGAACATTTCGCTAAGTCTTTCGCAAGAACCGATCCGTGTCGGTAGCAGGCGCAAAAATATTTTCGATATCTTTTTCCTGCTACATGTTCCTTACATACATAGAGGGAAAAATCTCCCGACGAAATCAACGGAGCCGTCTCGCAAAAGAGGCGGTCGGTCGAGTGCGGCCATTGCTCTGTTCCCGTGGATTCCCGACACAGGCCCGCGCCGAATGGGGCAATGGCTGTTCACGGGCCCCCAGGAAGCTCCCCTTATGCACGGCATCAGCGAATCGATGGCGGGCCGCGCTGCCATCCTTCAACTCCTGCCGTTCAGTCTCGCGGAAACCGAGAAAGTGAACCTGTTACACGGAGGATTCCCAGAGGTGCTCGCCCGGCCCAAGTCAAGCCGAGGATTGGTGAGGGCGTTCATTTCGCCTCCGCTGCCCCAATCCCCACTGACTAGATTCTGTTCATGGGAGGTTTTCTGTCTTCCTGCCATCGAGTCGAACGGGTCTGGGACGCAAAGCGAACAGAGTCGAACCCGGTTCGACAACGTGCGAATCCACAAAAGAAGCACTTCAATCGTAACAGGACACTATCTTGCCGGGATGGATATTATGTCCCTCCGCGTCTGGTCGTGGGTGATGCGCTCTTCGATCTTAGACAAGAACTTCGGTGTGAGGCCCTTTACCATTTGCCGGATCCCAGGCCTAAACTCGTGGAAAACGTTGATCCCCGCGTCGCCTCCAATCGTCGAACCAAAATTGTTGAATGTCTCTGAAGCGGATCGTGCCTGATAGGGACGGTAAGCAGCGTGCATAGCGACCGAAGACAGCACACCGAGGAAGTAGCGAGTGTTCAGCCTCCCCTTTCCGGAGTCGTCACGCGTGACCAAAACGCGCGAAGCTGCGTAGGAAGCCCGGCCCACAAAGCTGTCGCTGGTCGAAGCGTAATAACGTGTGTCCTGCTTGAGCAGGGGCGGATACAGGTACTTACCAAGAAAAGCGCTGGACTCTTCTTGAATAAACGCCACTTGATAAGGAACTGTTGAGCTGCGCTGCGGTCCGGGAATGAAGGGTCCCAGTTTTGTCTCATGCATTACGCCAACGCCAAGCGCGCCAAGTGTCGAAGCCGGCCCTGCTGCATTGACGAACGTGAAGAATCCTTCCACGTGTGTTGGAGGCTGTACCGTCGACGGAGCATCCGGAAGCGATCCCGCCGCACCCATCTCCTGGCGCTGCACTTCGGGTGGGTTTGAGCCGTCAAACTGCAATCCCTGAAGCCAGTCGGCTGAAGGAGGTTTCTGGCACAATGCCCCGCAAGCGGCCAATAGAACGAAAGAAATGACGCGGATTGGTGCCGTTCGCTTCACCACAGCTCCCTCCCGCAAACCGGCAAGCGACTTTCCGACTCCTCGGCGATTCGGCTGGAAGCACACTTTGACGCTAGCACTTCGCATGGCACTGGTCTGAGCAAGAGTGCTCACTCCAGGAGGCGCGGGGTCCTGAACTCATGTGTGGTTGTTGCAGGAACCTCAGCATTGAACACGGGGCAACTTGGAACGATTCGGCGTGTTAGCAGACAGTACCGGAAACCCTTCTCACGATAGACATCTTCGCCCGGTGACAAGCAAGAGCCAGAGTCCCTTATGCTCCCGCCGCGCTGCCCTGGCTCTGTTCGTCCGAACGTGGTGAGCGCCGGAGCGCGCTTTTCGACGATCGGCACCAGCCGTTCCGGCAGTTCCTCTTCATCACGTATTCATCCACCAACCACAGGATTCGCTCGGGCATCTCGGAGTACGATGACAGCAGGATGATCGGCAGGTCGGGAAACCGTTGTTTGATATGGGAGGCTACGGCTTCCGCGTCCATGCCTTCCAGTTTGTAGTCCAGTAGAACGGCGACCACCGAGACTTCCTCCAACATCTTCATCGCGGCGTGGCCGCTCGACGCGATCCTGACGCAATAACCATGAGATTCCAGAGTCGCTTTGCGAAGCTCCAAAGCTTGCGGAAGGTCATCGACGCACAACACAGTGGGGGATTCCATGGCCACATTCTCCTCTGGATGGTTACACGCCAGAAAGTTCTACGCCCCGTTAGGTCGCCGCCACAACACACCGGCCGCGACCTGTTGGCGCAAGCGGAGTTGAAAATAGCCGTGCGTCAGGGGACGGCCATCACCCACAAAATAGGCAACGAAAAGACGCCCGTCTGTTCAAAATTGATCACTTCCCGCAAGACGCTCTCTGGCGTGGCCGCCTTGAATGGAGGACAGTCGGGACCTATCAGACACCAGTCTCCGCGCCAATCCGGGCCTCCCTTGACTTGGAACGATCCAAGAAAGCGCATGGCGGGCCTAGTGGTTTTCGATTATTCACGCTGTCCAGGAAAGTGATAAAATATACACCTAGGTGTGTAGGCAGAAGGAGCTGCCTAATGTCTCCCACTGGCCAACCTAGAGGTTCTTCGCAAAGAAGGACGCTCGCCCGCGCAAACTCGATCCCCCCGACATTCCAAACAGAGCGCAAGGCCATACGTCCAAACGTAGCCGTCAAGAATGGACGCGCTTTCGATCCCCATGCCTTCCTCGCAACCATCGGCGAAGGTCGGAAATCTGTGCTTCTCCAGAGAAAACAAGAAATCTTTGCGCAAGGGGACAGTGCGGATGCGGTGTTTTATATCCAGACGGGCAAAGTAAAACTTACCGTTGTGTCGAAGAATGGCAAGGAAGCAACCATCGGCATATTAAGCGACGGAGACTTTTTCGGCGAAGGTTCGCTTGCGGGCCAGACGCTCCGCATGGAGTCCGCCACCGCCATGACGGATTGCTCGGTTCTGCGCATCGACAAGAAAGCGATGATGGAAGCGCTTCATCGGGAACACGAGTTTTCCGACCTGTTCGTGGCCTATTTGTTGGCGCGGAACATCCGTTACGAAGAAGATCTGGTCGATCAGCTTTTCAATTCGAGCGAAAAGAGGCTGGCCAGGATCCTTCTATTGCTCGCTCATTTCGGCAAGGAGGGCATTCCCGAAACCGTGGTTCCCACGATCAGTCAGGAGATGCTGGCGGAAATGATCGGCACAACCCGCTCGCGGGTCAGCTTCTTCATGAACCGGTTCAGAAAATTGGGCTTCGTCGACTATGACGGCGGGAGTGGATTGCGAGTTCATAGTTCACTTCTAAATATCGTCCTTCACGACTAGATTCCGCTCCCGCGAAACTCGCCAGCGGCGGCGCATCATTAGTTTGCTGGATCTAATCCTGTGAGTGGCACCATCTTCGTCGCTACCAGCACTTCCAACAGAGTGGCGGTATTGCGAACGCTTCCCGAGATGATGAGGAGCGCTTCTGAAACGAGCGAATGTTGCCCCGCCAGTGAGTCAAGGCGGTCACTCACGCCGTAGAGTCGTTGCACTTCTTGCAGGATTGCGGTCGAAGGCATTTGGCTACCGACTTTCCTGAGAGCCTAAGAGGGGAGAACTGCAGATGGACTGACTTAGTTCAGAGAACCTGAAAGAGGAGAAAGTGGTGACCGCCTCAACCAGAAGTATAGCAGGTCCATCCCGCGCAGTCGCTGGCGCACCATCCCCTCAGCCAACCGACCCATTGTGCACCAGAAGGGCTAGAATTCATCGCTCGACGTCTCGACGTGATTCCCACATATTTCAGAATTGAGCAATTCTGAACAGATTTCGGAATTGGCGCTGGTGTATCTTCGTCCTCATCGAACATGAGGAGATGTTGTAGGAGCTACGCGGCCACCGCTAACCCCGGTCGTTTTTGCTCCCCTGGTGGCGCAGCGGCAGAAAAGTCTGCGCCACCTCTTTTTTGGAAGTAGCAACCCACAATACCCCTTGATTTTAAGACTGTGCAATTTTGATCAGATTTCCGAATTGGCACTCTTGTAAGTTTCTTTCTGACGAGCTATGCGGCCCGAGAGGTCGCCGGGGTCGTCTGCTCGAATAATGGCGCAGCTGTTGAGGCTGCGCCATTTTTCTTAAGACGCTATTGCACAGGACGACCGACGCGCCCTTCACTCCTCTCGGTGGATCACATCCGATGAGTTCTTCCGCCTGACACGTGTGGAATCCACGACATGTGCATAGTTGAGCAATTTTGAACAGTTTTCCGAGCCCAAGTATTGAAAATCGATTCTTGAAGGTGAACCATGCCCCTTTCGGTTTATCCGGAACTCTCCAGCGGAGTAGTTCTGTGCATCGACGACAACCAGGATGTGCTGGAATGCGAAAAGGCATTCCTCGAAACCTTTGGGTATACCGTCCTGACCGCGCCCAGCGGCAGCAAGGGACTGGAACTGGCTTCCGCCCATTCGGTTGACGTTGTAATCGTCGACTATTTCATGCCCGGGATGAGCGGACCAGAGGTTGCCATCGAAATGAGACGGCTTAGGCCGCAAGCGCCAATCATCATGCTTTCCGGGGCAGTGGATGTTCCGGAGCAAGCCTTGAAACTGGTAGATGCTTTCGTCGCTAAGGATCGTTTGGCCAGCCAGTTGTTGTCCGCGATCGCACAATTGCACGGATGCGGATCCATCCCTCCGCCTTCTTATGACGCATGATGACAGAGAAGCCGCTGGTTAAAGCGGCGTGCAAACCAGTCACAGTCAGTGCGTGTTGCCAATCATTAGTGCGGTGCCGATCGCAGGCGGGATCGCGCGGCTCCGTGAGGATGACACAGGCGAGGTATGAGCATTGGAGTGGAAACAGGGCTCTGGCTCAAAGCAAGGCTGTTCGTACTGCATCCTGCCTTCGACTATGGTGTGGTTCTTGTCGATGGTGATCTTCCGGGCCCGACCGAGATCGGAAATCTGTATGTTTTTCAGCTGGATGCCGAAGTCTCCGGTGATGGCCCTGCCTCCGGTGAGGCGGGCGATGTCCTGCAACATACTCTTGCGCTGACCTCCGAAGCCGGGAACCCTGACGGCAGCAACTTGCAGTGAGCCACACAGCTTTTTCACGACGAGAGTGGCCAGTGCCGCGCCCTCCACATCCTCTGCGATGATGAGCAACGGTTTGCCACTCTTTGTGACCTGCTCCAGCAGCGGGAGCAGATCTTGCCTGGAGCTGATCTTCTTTTCGTGAATGAGAATGTAGACGTTCTCGAAGGCAACCTCCATGCGTTCAGGGTCAGTGATGAAGTAGGGTGAGAGGTAACCGTACTCGAATTGCATGCCGCCCGCCTGCGGTTTGTCGCTGGAGCCGCGGGCCATGGTGCTCACGGCGCGGATAGTGGCAGCTTCTTCCATACGAGACAGAATGCGCTCGTCTACGGTGGCAAGTTTAGCAGCCATGATTTCAGACCTCCGTTGGCCATGCTTCTCGAGCGGGAGGGAGTAAAAATGGGCACCCTGTGAAAACTCAGGATGCCCAGAGAATTACATCCCATGTTTGATCCAAGCTAAAACCTTGTCGTTACTGCGGCGGCTTTTCGTCTCGCTTCGGTTTTTCCTCCGGTTGCTTCTTCTCTTGCGGCTTCTGCGCTGCGGGCTGCGCGTGTTGTTGCTGCGGTGCAGGCCGCGCTTCCGCAGGAGGAGAGGTGTGCTGGGGCTGCGCCCGCTCGCTCGGCGGAGGAGTCTGTGGCCGCTGAGCAGGCTCGTTCCGACTGGGCTCCGGCCGAGGAGCCGGCTGGGCCGTCGGCGGACGGTTCGCTTCCGGCTGCTTGTTCGGCTGCGCGGTCGGCGCACGGTTCGGTTCCGGCTGCTTGGTCGGTTGTGCGGTCGGCGGACGGTTCGCTTCTGGCTGTTTGTTCGGCTGCGTGGGGCTAGCGGCGTTGTTCTCTGGATGCGCGGCTGGCGTATTGGCCGCTGGCTGAACTGGGGCATGCTTGGCCGGAGGGTTATAAGGCGCTCCTGCCGCTTTGGCCGGTACAACGGCGCGATCGCTAAATGCTCCAGGCTTCGGAGTAGCAGCGACTGCTGGTTTGCCATGATTCACGGAAGCCCGCTGCTCCGGGTTCGTGCGGGCCGCCTGCGCATGTTGAGTCTGAACGGCTACAGCCGGAACATGCTTCTCACGTGCCACAGCCTCATCTTGAGACGTTGGACGCGCGCTGATCCCACCAGTGCCGCCGTTGAAGCTGACCCGGTTCACCGTGGTGCTGTTGATCACCGTGGTGTTGTAGACGTTGTGAATCTCGGTGACGTTCACGTTGTTCACGGAGCGGTTGTAGAAAAAGTGTCCGTTATCCCAACGTCCACCTTCATAACCTTCGCCGAAGTATCCGTAGCCGTAACTAATCCCGCCATAGAAACCGACGTGCGGACTCCAGTAGCCGTCATAGAAGACATATCCGTTGCCGCCCCAACCCCAATAGGCTGGAGTCCACAGGAAACCAACTTCCGGAGCCATTACCCATGTCCCCGGCACCCAGTAGTAATCGTCGAAATCATCGCCGTAAGCCCAGTACCCAGGTGTCCAGAGATAACCGTCGCCGGGACAAAGAGGCTGCTCGTATACGGGCAGTTCCGGCGGGGCGAAGCTGATCGATATGCCGATTTGTGCAAACGATGCTGCCGACAGGCATAGCATGACGACCGCGAACAACAGCGTACGAATGAAACGAATATGCATTTATTCCCTCTTGCCCGATGATCCTTCGCTTACCCGGTCTCGCTCTACGGCTGCGGGTTGCGCGGATTGAAGGCACGATTTCCGCGACGACACGTACTGAGGTGTCCGTCTAGCGCGCAAATAGTTCTCGCCGAAACCTTCTCATCTCGGAGATTATGAAGTCTGTGCAAAAAAGCTCACTTTCGGGCTGCGTTCCATAAGTTCCTGGAACCCGGTCAGAAGCGGACAGTTCCATTTCGTATGCTTTCCCAAACCCGCGGCGAAAAGGGTACATCTTTGTCATCAGTTGCTAATGGAAGAGTGTTGCTCTGCCCACGGCAGGCGTTTTCCCGTGACCTCCCAAGCCGCCGCAGATGTGCCGGCGTTTGAGCTCTCTGCGTTTGTTCACGAAGTTGGACCGGTCTTACATTCAGAATGAAATGAACAGTCGCCCACAGGAAATGAGCCCCGTCGGATTTGGCCACGATTGCGTCTACCGACTTCAAGGCACCGTCAGGCAATTCCAGGTGATCCACGAGCATGACGATGGGAATCGTCGGCCGGACCCGCTTGATCTCAGTCGCGAGGACTGATCCATCCAAAAGGCCCAGTTGGTGCTCCAGCACAACAGCGTCCACGGGCCGCGACATGAAGAGCCGCAGACCATCGGGAGCGGTGGTAGCGGTTACTAGCTCGTATCCACTTTCCTTCAACAAACTCAGTTGGGCTGGATCCCGGTGTATACACAACAAGGTGCTGCTGATACTCATAGGGGTCATGTATATAGGTAGCCTTGCCGCAAATCTGTTCACATTTGCTCAATCCAGAAGACGGAGGGAAGCCGGGCAGCTTCAGTCGGTGCTCTCACGAGCCGCGGGAGAGACCTATCTATATCTCACGCCGTGATTCTGGTCTCTTCGGAACCCTGAGGATTTTCGCCGCAGATTCTGGTTAGCACAGGCAACAAGCGGCTGGGTGCTTCGTTCTTGGAAACGAACGCATCGACCACCTGTAACGCGTGTGCTGCAATTTCTTCGTCACTGGAAAGCATGATGATTGGAGTATGTGGCCGGAGGCGCTTAATTTCGGTGGCGACCTCGTGCCCATTCATCTCGGGCATGTGGTAATCGACGATCACCGCAGCAAGCACGCATGCAGCCGCAATTTGCAATCCCTGTCGAGCGGAGGCGGCAGTGAGCACGGAAAATCCACGTCTCTCAAGCAGAGCTCGTTGGTAACGCAGTGTGCTGTCATCGTCGTCGATGCACAAAATCGTTTTGCGTCCCAGGTGATTGGACATGGCCTACTCCCCCCACGTCACATGATCGGTGATCTAACCCGGCAAGACTGTTCAAATTTGCTCACTTGTTACTTTCTATCCAGTTAGTCTTCTGTGAGTCAATTTCTTTAGATGGCATTTGTTGAGATCACGCTGCAAACGGTAAGCGGACTCTATCGCTATCGGGTGGACTTCACCAGAGTGGTTGATCCTGGCAAGATGCGAGTGCTGGATAATTCCGATGACGCAATTCTGACCCTGGTCACCTGTTACCCGTTTTCATATTTAGGGAACCTCTGAACAACGTTGCTTGTAGCTGCTCGACACCAGAAGTAATGGCCTCCAGCGATGTTGTAAAGGTCGAAAGGTGTAGTGCCCCCGTCGCATCCGCCCCGTGGAAGCGGTTGGGCGGTTTCGAGAGACACTACGCCGCCGTCATCCCCAGCAGTTTCTTGCGGGCCAGGAACAAGTTCACCAGCGCGCAGGTGGCAAACAGCCGGTTCGCGTTCTTCGCGATCCCCCGGTAGCGCACTTTCACAAATCCGAACTTCAGCTTCATCACCCCAAACACATGCTCTACCTTGGAGCGCACCTTTGCCTTCGTGCGGTTCTTCGCCCGCTCCACTTCATCTACCCGATCCTTATAACGGTAGCGTTGGCAGGTGAAATCTTGCGCTCGCGGCGCGCACTCTTCGAGCACGCGGCCCTGTCCGCGATACGCTTGATCGCCCCACACCCGCGTCTCGTCGCCGTGCAGCAGATCCGGCAGTACTTGCGAATCGGCCACGTTGGCCGGTGTCGCCACCACCGCATGAATCAACTTACTCTTACTATCCACGCCCACATGCGCCTTCATCCCGAAGTACCACTGCTTCCCCTTGCGCGTCTGGTGCATCTCCGGATCGCGCTCCTGGCGAGCGTTCTTGGTCGAACTCGGAGCGTGCACGATCGTCGCATCCACGATCGTTCCCGTCCCGATCCGCAACCCCCGCTCTTGTAAGTGCTCCTGCACCCGCTCGAAGATGCGCGCCCCCAACTGATGCTGCTCCAGTAAGTGGCGGAACTTGCACACCGTCGTCTCATCCGGCACCGGCTCCCGTCCCAGATCGATGTCCACAAAGCCACGCAGCGACACCGATTCATACAGCGCTTCTTCCACCGCCGGGTCCGACAAGTTGAACCACTGCTGCAGAAAGTAAAGGCGCAGCATCCGCTCCACCCCCACCGGCGGACGCCCCGGCCCCGCCTTCGGATACACCGGTTCGATCAGCGCGCACAACTCCGCCCACGGCACCACCTGCTCCATCTCCTCCAGAAACTCCGCCCGCCGCGTTTTCTTCGTGTACCGTTCAAACCCGCTCTGCGCCGCCAGTGTCCGCTGTTTCATCCTCGCCCGCCCTCCGATGCTCTCCTCAATCTATTCTGAACATCAGTGGAAAATGGAGAACTTAATCAGAGTCTCCCTAGCGGAAAAATCCCCGTAAAATGCTGATTCTACTAGATAGGGGGGAGGGGGGGTACCCCCACCAGTACCGATTAGTAAACATAGTCAAAACGGGAATCTCCCCAGTGAAACTTGCCGAACGGTCATGCAAAATGGCAGACACCCTCAAGCTCGGAATTCAGCGTATTGGCGCTTTCAGAAGTATCGTTCAGAAGATTCGCGCCGATGAGATCTGCGCCATCGGCGTGGCCACGGCTCGGCAGCCGGCGCACAGGGTGCTTTCCTTGAGGTCGATCCACTCCACGGCGTGGGAAGGGGCCATGGCGCAGCGGTAGTCGTCGCAGTGCGTCAAACTCAGGGTGTGGCCCAGTTCGTGGACCGCTTCCTTGATCACGCGCTGGCGAAACAGTTCCGGATCGGGCGGAAGGCCGTAGAACTCCTGATGCAAACGGTGCGCGGAGACCACGGCGCAAGGGCCGCCCATCTGCGCCTCGCCAAAAACAAAGGTGAGAATTGGGATGTAGAGATCCACGCCGGCGACGCCCAGCAATCGCCAGGAGTCGGCGCTAAGAAAACTTTGCATGCGCTGCAGCATCTCCGAGGAGTGGTACTGCTGCCGCTCGCCATGGAAGGCGAACTCGGGATCCAGCCGGACGGGGAGCACTTCGCAGGGAACGCGAAAAGTCTCTTCCATGGCGGGACGCAGAGCTTTCAGCAGCCCGTCCTCCAGATTCCCGATCGGCAACAGTTGCAGCAGCATAGGAGCAGGTCTTAGGTCTTAGGTGTTAGGTTTTAGGTCAAAGGACTGAGTACCGAATCAAAGCCTGAGGCCCGAAGCCTGAGGCCTAAGACCTAACACCTAACACCTAACACCTAACACCTAACACCTAACACCTAACACCTAACACCTTCACCGCGTTTCCACCGGAGTCCGCGTCCATCCATACTTTTTCAGCTTGTGATAGAGAGTGACCCGGTCGATGTCTAGGATTTCGGCGGCTCGGCTTTGATTGCCTCCGCACTCTTCCAGCACCCGCAGGATGTGAGCTCGCTCCATATCTTCAAGGGTCTTGCTCGATCCGTTGGAAAGGGTTTGGGGCTTGAAGATGAAGTCCTGTTCGCGCAACTCCGGCTCTTGTCCTACAACCATGGCGCGCTCGACCGCGTTTTCCAGTTCGCGAACGTTTCCCAGCCATGGTTGCTGCTGCAATAGGTTCATGGCCGCGGGTGTAACCCGGCTGATGCGTTTGTTCATCGCCAGAGAGAACTTGCGGACGAAGTGATCCACCAGCACCGGGATATCGTCGCGCCGGCTGCGCAGCGGCGGCAGTTCGATGCGGAAGACGTTGAGCCGGTAAAAAAGGTCGGGACGGAATTTACCTTCCTCGATCAATTTTTCCAGATCCTTGTTGGTGGCGGCGATGCAGCGGAAGTCCACCTTGACGATCTGGTTGCCGCCGACGCGGGTGATTTCGCGCTCTTGCAACACGCGCAGCAGATCGGTCTGCGTCTTTAGCGTGATGTCGCCGATCTCGTCCAGGAAAACCGTTCCGCCTTCGGCAATTTCGAATTTGCCTTTCTTGCGGTACTGCGCGCCGGTAAACGCGCCCTTCTCATGACCGAAGAGTTCGCTTTCAAGCAGCGTCTCGGTCAGCGCGCCGCAGTGAATGACTACCAGGGGATGAAATCTTCTTGGGCTGGCGTGATGGATGGCACGCGCCACGAGTTCCTTGCCGGTGCCGCTCTCTCCGGTGACGAGCACGGTCGCGTCGGTGGGACCGACGGTCTCAATGGCGTCGAAGATCTTACGCATGGCGCTGCTCTGGCCGATCAGTTCTCCTGGACGCGCGACTTCGGCGACGGTCTCGCGCAAGAGTACGTTCTCCTGGGCGGTTCGTTTGTGCGCCAGCGCGTTCTTCACCAAGTGGGCGATCTCGTCCGGGTCGAGCGGCTTGGTCACGTAATCGTAGGCGCCATTCTTCAGCGCCGCGACTGCGGTCTCGACCGAGGCATAGCCGGTCATGATGATGACGAGGAGCTCGGGGTCGACTTCGTGCATGCGGCGCTGCAGTTCGATGCCATCGGTGCCGTGCATCTTGATGTCAACCAGGGCCGCATCCCAGCGTTGTTCCGCCAGGCGGGTTAGTGCGTCGTTGGCGTTCTCCGCCGTGCCAATTTCGTAGCCTTCCTCGCGGAACCACTTGGCGAGCGAGTCGCGCACACTCAGTTCGTCGTCCACGATCAGCAGTTTCCCTTGGGTGCTCACTGCATTCACCTCACCTTCGTTGCGGCATTGCTGGCTCCGGCGCCCGCCAGCGAACCTTCATCTTTTTGGACTGGGGCCGGCAGGGTTATGGTGAAGGTCGTGCCCCGGCCCGGCTCGGATTCGACTTCGATGCGGCCGTGGTGGCGCTCGACGATGCCGCGACTGATCGCCAAGCCCAGGCCGACTCCGCGGCCGCTCTCTTTCGTGGTTAGAAAAGGTTCGAAGATATGGGGCAAGACGTCGGGGGGGATGCCCGTTCCGTCGTCGCGCACCTGGATTTTGATTTCATTTTCGGCGCTACTCAGCCCAGTTTCGATCCTGGTTTCGACCCAAAGATTACCGCCGCGGGGCATGGCATCGATGGCATTGATGATCAGCGCGAGCAGGACTTGTTCAATTTGAGCGGGATCGCAAGGTACCTGCGGCAGGTTTTCCGCCAGCTTGAGTTGCAGTTCGATTCCGCCCAGGTCCAGTTTATGCCGCACAAGCAGCAGGCAACGATCGATCACCGTACGCAGGTCGGTCAACTGTACGTTCATGGGCGCGGTGCGAGAAAGAGTGAGCAGGTTCTTGATGAGTTCACCGCAACGCCGGCTTTCGGCGGCGATCAGATCCAGACATTCGATCGCCTCCTGCCGTCTTTCATTCTCGACTTGGCCAGACTCCACCCACCGGCGAAGCAGTTTGGAGTAAGTGAGGATTCCAGAGAGCGGGTTGTTGACTTCGTGCGCCACCACGGCCGCCATCTTTCCCACGGACGCCATTCTTTCCACGTGCAGCACGTGATCGTAGGCGCGTTTGACTTCCTTCGTCTTCTCGAGGACGCGATCTTCCAGCGTCTTCGCCCAGGTGACGATTTCTTCATTCGCCGCGCGCAACTGCAGGCTCATGTCGTTGAACGAACGTGCCAGGTCCCCCACTTCGTCTTCGTGCTGGGATCGCGCCTCGATCTGGTATCCGAGCTCTCCCTGGGAAAGATGTTCGGTGCCGTTCTTAAGCGCTTTGATGGGCTTGCCGACCACTCGCCAGACGAACACCCAGCTCAACACCGCCACCATTAGCAGTGCCCCCGCCGTGTAAGCGAGCATGCGGGCGCTGCTGACTTTAAGTTGTGCGTCGGCGTTCGCCAGGGAAAGATTGGTGTCAAGCACGCCCAGAACTTGCTGGGCGGCACTATGCGCGTGGCAGTCGGCGTTGGAGCAGCCAGGTTGATTTTCGAGGGGAGTGATAATTCCCAGCACACGCTGGCCGCCAGCGCGATAAATGCGAAAGCGGTCGGGACGGTTCAGACGCGCCAGCGGCTGGGCTTGGGTGTGGCAGCTGTAGCAGGCTTCCGCCGTCTTGTCGAGGACGTGGTTGACTTCCGCGGGATCGGTGGAGTAGCTGATCCTCCCCTCCCGATCGAAGATGCGCACCTTGACCATGCCGCCCGCGTCCGCCATGGTTTGGATCGCGTGGTAGAGTCCCTCACGATCGTTGCGCATCATGTAGTACGTGGTCGTGCGCCGGATGACATCGCTGACCCGCTCGGCGCTGGCCAGCGTGGCGGCTTCCAGGCGTTGGCGATGCAAGCGGATATTCAGGTAGCCGAGGAGCCCGAAGATGACGACCATGACCGCCAGCAGAGATCCGATCAATCTTGCACTGATGCTGTTGGTCAGCCGCTTCCATCCGAGATCGCTGCGAATTGGCTCAGTCTCCGGCATTGCCCAACACCGCTGTAGCACCTGCCGCCCTCGCTTCAGTTCGGGCAGGTTGCATCACCGCATGGCGTTCTGCCGGAAAGATGGGCAGGTACTTCACCGCCAACCCGAACAAAGCGAAGCCTAGCGCCATGATCATGAGAGTCACCGAGAACTCGGTCCACTTGGGCAAGTAGTGATGCCCGGCATACGTTTCAAAGCCGGTGAGGCTGACATTGAGCCGGTTGGTGATGAACCCGAGCAGACTGAAGATCGAAGCCAGATACAAGCCGTTTGGCGACAGCCTGACCTTCTTGAAGCTGAGCATGGTGATTGGAATCACAAAGGCCAGCGCCAGTTCGAGCCATAGAAAATATGCTTCGTAGCTGGGTTTCACGATTTGTCCGAGCATGCCGCGATGGAGATAGTCCTGGAAGCGCAGCAGGGCATTGACCCAGAGGGCAACCAGCAAGGCACCGCCCAGTTGGACCAGAACCGGGAGTTCGAGGTGACGGCCGAAGGCTTTCGCGCTCTGCGTGGACTCGAAGATCGTCATGGCCAAACCCACCGCAACCGCCGACCCGAAGAAGAGGAACGGCAGGGCGGGCGTGTACCAGAAGGGATGCAGCTTGCTCGGCATGATCAGATAAAGCGATCCGAGCGAACTCTGGTGCAGCGTAGAGAGCAGGACGCCCAGGATGATCAGCACCGGGTAGATCTTTTTGATCCACTTGATCGGGGTCTTCATGTTGAAGCGCTCGAACACGTTGGGAAGGAATTCGAAGAAGAGGACGGTAGTGTAGGACATCACGCAGATGCCGACCTCGAACATGACCGAGTGCGGATTCATGTAGACGAGCTGATGCCAGATGTACCAGGGGCGGCCAAGATCGAACAGCAGTCCGACGATGAAAAGCACATAGCCCAGGAACGCCGTCAACACCGCCGGGCGCACAACACTGTGCAGGGTTTCGACGTTGAAAAGATAGACCGCGGCGACAATACAGAAGCCGCCGGCCGCCAGCATGACGCCGCACAGCAGGTCGAAGCCGATCCAGAGCCCCCAGGGGAACTGGTCCGTCATGTTGGAAACCGCGCCCAGGCCGTAGAAGAAGCGAATGAATGTGGAGTAGAGGCCCAGGGCCATGATCACGACGAATATCACTCTCCAAAAGGTCGGCTTGAACTTCATCGCTTGCTCCCGTTCTTCTTCAGTTCGGCTTCCGCAGCGGCGACTTCTTCGCGGCGATGCGAAACCCAATAAATGCCTCCCAACGCCAGTGTCCAGACGGGGATAAAGTCCGGAACTTTCTCCATCACTCGCCCGGTGTATTCGGGGATCGGAGTGTCGCCGAGCTTGGCCGACGCTGGATAACCGTAGGCTTCGACGTTCACGCTGGAAAGGATGAAGACCGACGTTCCGCCAACCTCGTGGAGGCCGTAAATACGAGGCAAGTAATTCGGCGGGTTTTGGCGGATACGATTTTGTGCTTCCTGAATGAGGTCGTCGCGCTCTCCAAATTTGGTGGCGCCGGTTGGACAGATCTCGGCGCATGCCGTCTGCTTGCCCGCCACCACGCGGTCCGGGCACATAATGCATTTGCGGACTCGCGGATTCAGCGAGTGCCATTCGTACTTGGGCTGGGCAAACGCGCACGCCGTCATGCAATAGCGGCAGCCGATACACTTCCAGACGTCGTAAATGACCGGGCCCTCCTTGGTCTTATGCATGGCGCCGACGGGACAAACCGACGCGCAAGCCGGATGCTCGCAGTGCATGCACAGGCGGCGCATGAATTTGTCGTCCTTGGTGAGAACGACCGTGAATTTATGCTCCGACTGCACCGATTCGGCTGCCACTTTGTCGCCGTAGGGCAGCTTGTTCTGTTCGGCGCAGGCGCCTTCACACGCTTTGCAGCCGATGCACATCGTCGCGTCGTACAGCAGGGCTTTACTCATCGAAATTGCTCCTGATTGCTCGCAAGCGTGAATTCCGTTTTGGGGAAATCAAACGCTTGGGTGGTGACGGGGCAGAGCTTGCCCGGAGTGGAGCCGAAGGGCCCCGTCCCGGCGGGGCCACGCCCCGCCACCACACGGACCCGCGAGACCAAACTAGGCTGCGACGGAACAGACTTGTAAGCCGTCAAGAACGGCTTTAGCGGCCCAACGAGGGGAAGGGAACCGGGTCCGGAGTGATGTGCATCCGGACCCGGGGGGGCTGTTCCCGGTGGGGAAGCGAACCGGGGAGAAGAGTTCCGCCGGGCTACGGTTCGGCTAGTTTTCCGTTCCGTCCGCCGAATTGGGCCGGACACCTTCATCCTCACCCTCATGCTTTCTTCAGCCGCCGTCCGCGAGTTGGCGGCAGCGGCCTGGTGCAGAGAGGAACAGCCAATGACTACAGCCAGGTTCTGCTGCCAACAACTATTTCTGCAAGGTGCGAATGTAGGCCACAATCGCCTTCACGTCGTCCGCGGCCAAACTCTTCACCCCAGCCGGGTGCTTCGCCTTCTCCGCAACGGCTTTGGCCAGGTCGGCGTCGGAAAGCTTCTTGGCCTCGTCCGAGATCAGGCTCGGAGCCTTTATGGCGGGCTTGCCGGCTCCGTCTGGTCCATGGCACATAGCGCATTTTGCTTTGTAAAGAGTGGCTCCGTCGTCGGCAGCCCATGACAGATTGGGAATCAGGATGAACAGGGTCACCGCGATTGTCATTACCAGCATCAACAGCTTTGTCGTCTTCATGATTTCGTTTCTTCTCCTTGTGAAGTTTTGCAACCTGTTGAACTCTTGCTGCTCCTTCGCAGTCGTGCGTGTGTTGCGAAAGTCACCACCGATACCACCGTCCAGAAACCAGATGTAGGAAAACTCAGCAGCTCACCGCTGCCTAGTTGAGAGTTTCATCGTTCCGAGTCGCAGCCGCAGTGACCCAAGTCACACGAAGAACGTGATTCTGAACGGGATAACGCGGGTGACAAAACCGCGCTTGGAGGCCCCAGGTCACATCAGCAAGTGATTAGGGTCACAGCCGGGCCCACCCTCCTGAGAGACAATTTTTGGCAGCCGCGAGGTGTAGCGATGCCGATACTGATCATGGCCCTGCTCGCATTGTTAATCTTTGGTCTTATTGGAATTCTGCTGACCGCTGCGACGGTCCTGGAGCACCGCAAGCATGCAGATGCTGTCCAAGCCGGCACCGCACATTCGGTAGTCTCCGGCGTTGCCTCTTCCCTCAAACCAAAACATCCGTAGTCGCGCGTGGTGTCCGAGTGGCAAGCGCGCGGTATCCGCCGTTCAAACAGAAATCCTGAAGGAGAAATTCTGATGACCACGGTTGTCCTTGAAAAAGACAAAGATAAAGACAAAGAAAAAGACAAGAAAGCCGACCTGGCTGGCCCCGGAATCGGCGATTACAAAGAATTGGAAAAGATTCTGCCGCGGGATTACCGCTCGTTGCTCACCCCCAAAGATACGCAGCAGGCCATCTTCCAGGTCAAGCGCTATATCGAAGATAACCTGTGCAAGGAACTCAACCTGATGATGGTCGAAGTGCCGCTCATCGTGGATGTGGAGAGCGGCGTCAACGACATGCTCGATCGCGACGGGTCGCGCACCCCAGTTCAGTTTCATATTTCGAACGATCGCAACCTCCATCCCATCGACGCGCAAGTAGTGCAGGCGGCCACCAAATGGAAACGCGCGGCGCTCAAGCAATTCGATTGCAAAGTCGGCGCCGGCATCTGTACTGACATGCGCGCCGTTCGCAAGGACTATTTTCTGGATCACGACCACTCCGCCTACGTCGATCAGTGGGACTGGGAGCGCGTCATCACCGCCGAGCAGCGCAACCTGGATTTTCTGAAGGCGATTGTCGGCAAGATCTGGAAAGTGATTGTGGGCGCGGAAAAGTTTGCGCAATCGCTGTTTCCGCAATTGAACGACGCTCGTTATCCGAATCTGCCGCAGAAACTGACCTTTTTGCACGCCGAGGAAATTCTCGACATGTATCCCGACCTGCCGCGCAAGCAGCGCGAGACCGCGGTGCTGCAGAAGTATCCCGCCGTCTTCATTGTTGGCATTGGCTGGCCCTTGAAGGACGGCTATCCACACGAAATGCGCGCTGCCGACTACGACGACTGGGTGACCAACACTCACGGTCAGACCGGCAAAGAAACGCACGGCCTGAATGGCGACATCCTGGTATGGAACTCGGTTACCAAGCGCCGCCATGAGCTGACGTCGATGGGAATTCGAGTCACGGCTGAGACGCTGAAGCAGCAGTTGACGATCTCCAAGCAGTTGGACTTCATGAAACTGCCGTATCACCAGGCGATTCTGAACAATAAGATTCCGCTGTCGATCGGCGGCGGAATCGGGCAGTCGCGGACGCTGATGCAGTTGCTCCGCAAAGCGCATCTTGGAGAAGTCAGCGTCACGGTGTGGCCGAAGGTGCTGAAGGAGATGTGCGCGGGGAAGAATATTTTTGTGCTGGAGTAAGGACCGCAGCGGCCGGAAAGCTGGGCATGGTTTTGTGTCGATCCCTTTGTGCCAGCGGCCTAGAATGACTGGGCGAGGGGAAGGAGCACTTTCCCCATGGCGGGTCGAACCTTAGGCCAGGACTTAGGTGTTGGTCTTGAACTGGGCCACTACCGCATCGCCGAGAAGATCGGTGCCGGTGGTATGGGAGAAGTCTATCGCGCCCGCGATGAGCACCTCGCCCGTGATGTTGCCATCAAAGTCCTTCCGCCCGGCACGCTCATCGACGAATCAGCCCGCAAGCATTTCCGCAAAGAGGCTTTGATTCTCTCGCAACTCAACCATCCCAACGTCGCCACCATCCACGACTTCGACACGCAGCAGGGCGTGGACTTCTTGGTGATGGAGTACATCCCTGGAATCACACTCAGCGAGAAGGTGGCTGCCGGACCGCTGCCGGAGAAGGAAGTTCTCCGTCTGGGCGTGCAGCTCGCGGAAGGCTTGGCGGCGGCGCATGAGCACGGAGTGGTTCATCGCGATCTGAAGCCAGGTAACTTGCGAGTTACGAGCGATGGAAGGCTGAAGATTCTGGATTTCGGGCTGGCCAAGCTGTGGCATCCCGTTACGGCGAGTGCCGCGACGGAGAGTCTCAGCGAGACGCAAGCCATGGCCGGGACTCTGCCCTACATGGCGCCGGAGCAGTTGCTGGGCGGAGAAATCGACGCACGCACCGATATTCACGCGGCCGGGTCGGTGCTGTATGAGATGGCCACGGGCAAGCGGCCGTTTGCCGAGGTGGAACCGTCGCAGTTGATCGGAGCGATTCTGGGGCGTTCGCCGGTGCCCCCCACGATGCTGAATCCGAGAGTGTCACCGGAGCTGGACCGGGTCATTCGGAAGTGTTTGGAGAAGGATCCGGAGAACCGTTATCAATCGGCGAAGGAACTCGCGGTCGATTTGCGGCGGCTGGGAGTGCCGAGCGCAGGCACTCCGGTGCGAGCAGCGGAACCAAAGAAGCTGGGAATGATTGCGACAGCGGCCATGTTGCTGGCCGTGCTGTTGGTGGCTGCGCTGGTCATTGCGTTCTATGCCGGCGGCTGGCGTGACCGCGCGCTGAGGCAGGGAGGCGCCCCACAGATCCGCTCGCTGGCGGTGCTGCCGCTGGCCAACTTCTCCCATGATCCCGAACAGGACTACTTCGCCGACGGCATGACCGAGGCGCTGATTACCAATCTGGCCAAGACCGCTGACTTCCGCGTGATTTCGCGGACGTCGGTGATGCGCTACAAAGGGACGCAGAAGCCGCTGCCCGAGATTGCGCGCGAATTGGACGTGGACGCGGTGGTAGAAGGATCGGTGCAAAGATCGGGCAGCCGCGTGAGAATCACCGCGCAGTTGATCCGGGGAGCCAACGACCAACACCTGTGGGCGGAGAGTTATGAGCGCGATCTGCGGGACATCCTCGGGCTGCAGGACGAAGTGGCGAACGCCATCGCGCAGCGGGTCGAGAGCAAACTGAGCCCCAAGAACCAAGCGGACCGCGAGCGTGCCCGTCCCGTTGATCCGGAAGCCTACGAGGCGTATCTCAAAGGTATCTACTACTGGAACAAACGGACGCCGGAGAGCCTCAAGAAGAGCGCCGAGTACTTCCAGCAGGCCATCGCGAAAGACCCGGGCTACGCTCCCGCTTACGCCAGCCTGGCTGGCTTCTACATGGCGGCCAGCGCCTACAGCGTTCTGACGCCCGAGGAATCATTCCCCAAGGCTAAAGCAGCGGCCCTCAAGGCTCTGGAGATCGATAGTTCTCTGGCCGAAGCGCACGCCGTCCTCGCGGACTATCTGGCGAATGACCACGACTGGAAGGCTGCGGAAACCGAATACCGTCGTGCCCTGGAACTCAATCCCAACTCCGCACAGGTGCACTACTGGTACGGATTTGCTTTTCTTAGCCCCTTGGGAAGGTACGCCGAAGCTATATCCGAGATGCAGCGGGCCCGGGCGCTCGATCCTCTGTCACTGATGATCAACGCAAATCTAGGAAATGTCTTCTTCCAGGCCGGCCAGTATGATCAGGCAATCCAACAGTGCCTGAGGACACTGGAAATGGATCCGCACTTTACCCCAGCGCACTTTTACCTGGCGTGGGCTTATCAGGGAAAGGGGATGTTTGAGGAAGCCATCAGGGAGATGCAGAAAGCGCTCGCCGACTCGGATGAAAATGGGACGGATCCGCAGTACCTATCACAGCTTGCGCGTGCTTATGCTCTTGCGGGCAAGCGGCCAGAAGCCCTGCAGACAATGGCGAAGTTGAACCAGTTATCCGAAATGACTTATGTTTCGTCGTATGACAGGGCAACGGTCTATGTGGCCCTTGGACAGAAGAACCGGGCGCTCGCGGAACTAGAACGAGCTTACGAGGAGCACTCCGAAAGAATGATCTGGCTTAGTACCGACCCGCGATTTGAAAGTCTGCATTCCGAACCCCGCTTCCAGGACTTGCTGCGGCGCATGAACTTCCCGCAATAGGCTCGTTGCCCTCTCTTCTTCTTGACGGGAAGTGTCCTACCGCCTGAATTGGCTACCCCTTTATCGTTGGCATCTCACGAATTCGAGCGAGCGTGCCTCCGGCGTCACCAGGCCCGGTCTCTGACGATCGATCCTTGATCGCGATGGCTCCGATCGGCAAAGGATTGAATCACATTTCGGAGTTTGCTCTCGTCGCCTTCATCGATCTCAACGAAACGGAAGGGCTGCTGCGTGCTGGAGACAGAAGGCAGCATTTCCGCCGTGCCCAGCACCGCCCCCGCGTCGGTCAGGAACATCAACTTGATGCGAGAGCCCTGATCCAGAGGGCTGGACAGGTTCAGCAGTCCGCCGGTGACGGAAACGACCTGCAGCTTGCCGCGAACGCGGCGGCCGGTCTGGAAGCGAAGGACGGCCGGGGGCGCATCGGTAAACTGCACCCGTGGCGGTCGCCGTTTAGGCGCGGCTTGCAGGAATGGACTCATCCTCCCCTATTATGGTCTCATGCTGAGGGACGTGGGACATTACGGAAGGACGTGACCAAAGCGGACTCAATCCAGCGAAAATACTGTCAAGTCCCCGTCTCGGCGATTTTCCGCCTAAGACAATGAATTCACGGGGAAAATAAAGTCAGAAAATGTGTCCGAAGTAGTCCGGCAAATTGATATAATGAAAATATAGAATGAAGAAGGGTGCGGATCACTGCCGCGCCCTTTCTTATTGGCGAGAACACGGCTGGGAAAAGAGCGAGCGACCACAGCTAAGCCCTTATTCCGGAATATTTTACGTATAACTGCTTTAAAACCAGAGATTCTAATCGTTTTAGGCTGTAACTCAATGATTCTAATAGGTAGGGGGAGGTGGGGTGGGGTACCAGCGGGAGGTACAGACCGGGCGCGTCCATAGAGCCTGCCACCAGCCAGCGGAAGTGCCGCCCGCGAGCCTGCCGCCGCAACCTCAGCAGGCTGCTTTCTACACTTCAAGCGGCAGTTCAGATCGTAGCGTTGTGCTGGTCAGGTGGCTCTTCACAGCCGCCGCCAACCGCCGGATGCCCTCTCGAATTTGCTCCGGAGCGGCGTTGGAAAAATTCAAGCGCATGTGCCGCGAGCCTTCGCCGCCATCGTTGTTAGGACCATCGTGGTTAGGACCATCGTTGGCGTAAAACGAATCGCCCGGCACGAAGGCCACATTCTGCTCCAGCGCGGATTTGAGAATCGCCTTGATGTCCAGCCCTGCGGGCAGAGTCACCCAGAGAAACAGTCCGCCATGAGGATGAGTCCAGGTCACTGCGGGCGGAAAGAATTCCTGCAAAGCCTGCAGCATCACGTCGCGGCGTTCGCGATAGATCTTGCGAATCAACTTGACGTGTTGGTCGAGAAATCCATCGCGCGCGACTTCGTAGGCCACGAACTGAGTAAAGGTCGAAGTGTGCAGGTCGGTACCCTGCTTCAGTTGCACCAGCTTGCTGATAACTTCGGGCGGAGCGACGATCCACCCCAAGCGCAGCCCGGGAGCCAGCGTCTTCGAGAATGTACTGAGGTAAATGACATTGCCAATGGAATAGCCGTTGTCGCGGCGCAGGTTCTCACGATCGAGCACGACCAGCGGCGGCAGATGCTCCCCTTCATAGCGCAACTGGCCGTAGGGATCGTCTTCGACGATCGGAATGCCGAAACGGTCGGCGAGCAGCACCAATTCGTGGCGGCGCACCTCCGACAATGTGGTTCCAGCCGGGTTCTGGAAGTTCGGCAGCACGTACATGAACTTGGGGCCGGAGCGCAGTGGCTCCTCCATCAGGTCGGTGCGCAGGCCGTTTTCGTCGATCGGAACGGATTCATATCCCGCGCGATAGATATTGAAGGCCTGCAACGCGCCGAGATAGGTGGGGGCCTCGACCAGCACGCGATCGCCGGCGTTGATGAAGAGCTTGCCGATCAGGTCGAGCGCCTGCTGCGAGCCGGAAGTGATCAGGACGTTTTCTACCTTGGCCTTGATCCCATAGCGCGACATGTTCGTCGCAATCAGTTCGCGCAGGGGTTCGTAACCCTCAGTGGCTCCGTACTGCAAGGCGGAAGCGGCCTTCTCGGTCAGCACCTTGTGGCAGGCTTCCTTAAAGCGTTCGACGGGGAAAACCTCGGGGGCGGGGAGGCCGCCGGCAAACGAGATCACTCCCGGTCGTTGGGTGAGCTTCAACAACTCGCGGATTTGAGAACTGGTAATGCCCTTGGTGCGCAGCGCGTAACGGGATGTCCAGGCAGTCGACATGGCAGGCCCTCCGCAAGCTTATTGTAAGCTCCGGACGTCCGTTCCTGATGTGATGCTTGAGGTACGCGATTGTGACGGGGTGAGATGATCGGAGACTCCCGAGTTCCGTGCCAGGAGCGCTTTCCGAGCGCTATTTCTCTCTCGCCACGACGAATTCCGGAGCCCACAAAAGCGCTCGTTTGATCTCCGAGTCCGGAAACGAGCAGATGGCGCTGCGCGCCGACTCGGCATAGCGGGCGGCCTCTTGGGAGGCGTATTCGAGAGAACCGTAGCGATTCAGGATGGTCAGGATGTCGGCGTGCGCGACGCCATTGAAGGCGCGGTCGCGCAGGATGGTTTCGATTTGGTGGCGCTCGGCGGCGGTGCAGCGCTCGAGCGCGTGAATGACGGCCATGGTGGCTTTGCCTTCCCGCAGGTCGCTGGCCACGGGCTTGCCCAGCACGCTCTCGGAAGCGGTGAGGTCGAGCACGTCGTCGACGATCTGGAAGGCTAAACCAAGATCGCGTCCGTACTGGCCCAGGCGTTCTTCCTGTTGCGCGGTGGCGCCACCCAGAATGCCGCCGACCCTCATGCACACCGAGAACAGGCACGCCGTCTTGCGATAGATGAGATCCAGATGCTCCTGCAGAGAGATCAGCTTGCCGAGCTTCTCCATCTGTAGCAGTTCGCCTTCGACCATCTGCTGCGTCAGCTCGATGAGCACGTCGAGGATGCGGAAATTGCGCTCCTGCACGGCGATCTTGAAGGCCTGCATGTAGAGCCAATCGCCGGCTAGCACGCACATCGAGTTGCCCCACTGCGTGTTGGCGGCGGGACGGCCGCGGCGGAGCTGGGCTTCGTCGATGATGTCGTCGTGCACGAGGGTCGCGGTGTGGATGATCTCAACGACGGTTGCAAGCTTGACCGCGCCCGTGCCCTTGTAGCCCATCAGTTTCGCGGAGAGCAGCAACAGCGCGGGACGAATTCGCTTGCCCCCGCCGGCGCGCAGATACTCGCCGATTTCGGTAATCGCGGCGACGTTCGAGACCGTGTCGCGTCCGAATTGTTCTTCGATGGCGGCAATGTCGTCGCGCAGCAGATCGAAGATTTCTTTCCCGTTAATGGACGTCGTTGTGCCCAACGCTGATCCGATCCTCCTAAACCGTTGTTAACCGCAGAGATCGCAGAGCCCGCAGAGAAGATTCATTTCTGTGTGTTTACCATTCAAGTGTTTCTCCGCGCGCTCCGCGTTCTCTGCGGTTAAAGCCTTCTAGTTGGTCCGGTAATTCGTAAACTGCAAGTCGATCCCAAAATCCTGCTGCTTGACCAGGGCGATGATTTCCTGCAGGGTATCGCGATCCTTGCTGCTGATCCGCACCACATCGGCCTGGATGGAAGCCTGCGCTTTCTTCTTCGAATTCTTGATCAGCTTCACGATTTCGCGCGCCTTTTCGATGGGGATGCCCTGCTGAATGCTTATCTTCTGTTTCACCGTGCTCCCGGCGGCTGGCTCCAGCGCGCCGTAGGTCAGGCCTTTCAGGGGCACGCCGCGTTTGACCAGCTTCTGCTGGAAGACGTCGTTGACCGCCTTCATCTTGAATTCATCGGCGGAGTGCAGCAGGATCGCGTCGGTTCCTTCCATCGCGATCTGGGACTTCGAGTCCTTCAGATCGAAGCGGGTGCTGACCTCTTTCATTGCCTGCTGGATGGCGTTGGACACTTCCGCGAGGTCGATTTTGCTGACGATATCGAAACTGTTATCGGGCATGGAATGTCACCAGCTCAGGTCTCAGGTGTTAGGTCTTAGGTGTTAGGCAAGGCAGGAACCCGCGTTGCTAAGGCCTGACACCTAAGACCTGACACCTATTTTCACGGATCGCACACCCCAAGCATGCACTCCTGAGGGTAACAGAAGAGGCATCGTCGGCGCAGGCTGGGTACTAGTCCGGCGTGAGTTCAAAGAATTTGTAAAAATTGCGCGTGGTTTGTGCGCCGATCTCTTCCGCTGACAAGCTGCGCAGTTCGCCGATCTGGCGGGCTACCTCTTTGACAAAGGCCGGTTCGTTGCGCTGGCCGCGATGGGGAATCGGCGCCAGGTAGGGCGAGTCGGTTTCGATCAGCATGCGGTCGAGCGGAACCATTTGCGCCGCGTCGCGAATCGCCTGCGCCTTGGGGAACGTGATATTGCCGGCAAAAGAAATCAGGAAACCCAGGTCGAGCGCGCGCCGCGCGTGGTCGACGCTTCCGGTAAAGCAGTGCAGAATGCCGCCGAGGCCGCTGGAACTCCAGTGCTGCGTAATCATCGTCAGGCAGTCGTCCCATGCGTTCTCGCTATTGTCGGATGGGCGGCAATGAATGACGATGGGCAACTCCGCCGTTTTGGCTAAATCTATCTGGCGCAGGAAGACCGCCTTTTGCACGTCGCGGGGCGAGTGGTCGTAAAAATAGTCGAGGCCAATTTCTCCCCAGGCAATCACCCTGGGATGGCGTGCCCATTGCAGCATTTGGATGTCGGCGGCTTCGTTCGCAAGGCGTGCTTCATGAGGATGGATTCCCACGCTCGCCCAGATGTGCGGGTATTCCGGCTTGCCGCCGTATTTGTCCGCCAACTGAATGCCGCAGTTGGCGGTCTCTGGACCCTCGCCAATTCCGATCGCGAGATAGGCCTCAATCCCGCTCTGCTTGGCGCGCGCCAACACCTCGGCACGATCGACGTCGTAGCGCTTGCCTTCGAGATGAGCGTGAGAATCGATGAACATGGTTGCCCGTGTGGGGACGGGCGGCTCGCCCGTCCAGCCGAGCGAAGCTCGGCAGCGCTATTTAAGCCGAGTGCCGATTGGCACGTCTTCCAGAAAGCTCGCCAGGACGGGCTTGCCGCCCTCGGGCGAGGCGGCGACGATCATGCCGTTCGATTCCAGGCCGCGCAGCTTGCGGGGCGCGAGGTTGGCCACGATCACGACTTTGCGCCCGATCAGTGTTTCCGGCTCATACGCCTCGGCAATTCCGGCTACCAGTTGGCGCACTTCGGTTCCTAGATCGACTTCCAGGCGCAGCAATTTGTCGGCGCCTTTTACGCGCTCGGCGGTCTTCACTTGTGCTACGCGCAATTCTACTTTCGCGAAGTCGTCGATGCTGATTTTGCCGTCGGGAGTCGCGACGGCGGGCTTCGCTGAAGCCGGTTCCGGTTTGGACGAGGCGGGCTGCCGAGCTTCGCTCGGCTGGACGGGCGAGGCGCCCGTCCCCACACTTTGTTCTTCCATCTGCTGCATCCTCTCGACTGCCGATTTGTCTGCCCTCGGAAACACGGCCTGTACCTTGCCCAGCTTGGTGCCGAGGCGCAGTTGTCCCCACTGCAATTGGGTAAGGTCGAATTTCCCGATATCTCCGAGGCCCATCTGGGCCCAGATCTTCGCGGTCGAGTCGGGCATGACGGGATGCGCGAGCGCAGTCACGATCCGCAAAGCTTCGGCGCTGGTGTAGAGCACGGTTGCCAGGCGCGAGCGGCTCTCTTCGTCCTGCTTATCACCGAGCGACCAGGGTTCGTTTTCGACGATGTATTTGTCCACCGCACTGACCAGGCCCCAGGCCGTTTCGAGGGCCCGCGAGAACTGGTATTGGTCGAACAGCATGCCGCAGTCGGCGATCGTTTTTCTTGCCGCATCCGCAATTGCGGCATCCGCCGGGGTGTGCGCCGCGTTCGAGGGATACGGCACTTCTCCCTTGAAATAGCGCGTGATCATGGTCAGGGTGCGGCTGGCGAGGTTGCCGAGGCCGTTCGCGAGATCGGAGTTATAGCGCTGCACCAGTGCATCGAAACTGAACGATCCATCCTGCCCGAAGACGACCTCGCGCAGCAAAAAGTAGCGCAGGGCGTCGGTCCCAAGCACATCCACGATGGTTTCGGCGCGCACGATATTGCCGCGCGACTTCGACATTTTGCTTTCTTCAAACAGCAGCCAGCCGTGCGCCGTGATGCCCTTCGGCAGCGGCAATCCGGCGGCGAGCAGGAACGCCGGCCAGTAGACGCAATGGAAGCGCACAATTTCTTTGCCGATCATGTGCACGTCGGCGGGCCAGTACTGGTCGAATTTGCTCGGGTCGCTTGAGCCATAGCCAAGTGCGGTGATGTAGTTCGCCAGCGCGTCGAGCCAGACGTAGACCACGTGCTTGGGATCGTCCGGTACGGGAATACCCCAGGAGAAGGTCGAGCGGCTGATGGAAAGATCGCGCAGTCCGCCGCGCACGAATGACAGCACTTCGTTGCGGCGCGTCTCGGGGCGGATGAAATCGGGCTGCTCGGTGTAAAGGCGAATCAGCTGGTCTTGAAACGCCGATAGCTTGAAATAATAGTTCTCTTCGTGGACGGTTTCCGTGGGGCGGCCGCAATCGGGGCAGGGAGCGCCCGGCTCCGCGTCGACATAAAGCTCATCGGAAACGCAGTATTGGCCGGTATAAGTTCCCTTGTAGATATAGCCGTTGTCGCGAATCTTGCGCCACAACGCCTGCACGCCTTTCTTGTGGCGATCGGAGGTGGTGCGGATGAAATCGTCGTACGTCAAACCCATGCGGTCCCAGAGGGAACGGAACTCAGCGGAAATTTCATCGGTAAGCCGCTGCGGCGTTTTGCCCGCGGCCTGGGCGGCGCGCTCGATCTTCTGACCGTGTTCATCGGTGCCGGTCAGGAACCAGGTGTCATCGCCCAACATGCGGTGGCGGCGCGCGATGGTGTCGCAGGCAATCGTGGTGTAGGCGTGTCCGATGTGCGGACGCGCATTCACGTAGTAGATCGGGGTCGTGATGTAAAACTTCTTGCTCATGGGGATTTGTAATTTCCGATTTGTAATTTGTAATTTGAAACCCGTGGTCCCCCAACTCTAAATTGCAAATTACCAATTACAAATTACTTTTGCAGTTCCGCGAGCGCCGACAACACTTCGGCGCTGTGCTGATTTGGATTTACCTCGGTAAATACTTTCGCGATCTTGCCTTCTGGAGTGATGATGAAGGTGTGCCTTGCAGCGATCTTCACCAGGCCGAAGTTGGTCAACGAGTCATAGGCACTCGAAACTTTGTGGTCGGTGTCGGCCAGCAGCTTGAAGTTCAGCGCTTCCTTGGTGCAGAACCGCTTGTGAGAGTCGGCGTTATCCACGCTGATTCCAAGCACCGCGGCATTCTTCTGCTGGTACTGCGACTGGTCGCGCTGGAAGTTGTGCGCCTCTATGGTGCAGCCGCTGGTGAAGTCCTTGGGGTAGAAGTACAAGACCACCCACTTGCCGCGATAGTCCTTCAGGCTGACCGGCGTGCCTTCCTGCGAGTTGAGCGTGAATTCGGGAGCCAAGCTGCCCACCGACGGAGTTGATCCCGCGAAGCTGAGAAGCGGCGTGAGCGCAAACAGAGTCACGCAAAGTACGATCATCCTTAAATGTTTCACCATAGATAACCTCCCGATTGAAGCGATGCCCTGATACAAACCTTGGTTCAAGCTTTTCGCTCGCTTCGCAGATACTGCTGGATCGCTTCCTGCATCACGGTGCGGAGCGGCACGTGCTGGGCTTCTGCCAGCGTCCGGCAGTCTTCGTATTCGGGCGCATAGTTGGAGACGGTGCCATTCATGTTGGCAACCTTGATCCGCACCGGACCCCAAGTCGTGTCCACCGTTTCCCATCGGCGCGAGAGCGTCTGCCGCTGTTCTTCGCGGCGACGCACGCCGAGAGTTGTGGTCTCGGCAAAGATCGTCCGGGTCAGCCGGTCGGCGTCTTCCAATTTTGCCAGCACCGTGAGCAACGCGCCGGGACGGCCTTTCTTCATCTGTACCGGGACGCTGAACACATCGAGCGCTCCCTCGGCGAGCAAGCGCTCCATGGCGTAGGCCAGTACTTGCGGGCTCAGGTCGTCGAGATTCGCTTCGAGCACCGCGATCGTTTGGCTGCCTGTACCGTGCGATGAACTCACACCCTCTGTCTCCGCAGCTTCCCCAACGGTTAGCCGCAGCAGATTTGGATGCTCAGGGAACTCTCGCGTTCCAGCGCCGTATCCCGCCCGCTCGACCTTCATCGCCGGAAACGATGCGAACCGACTGCTCAGCGTCTTTACAATGGCCGCGCCGGTAGGCGTCACCAGTTCGACCTGCGGTCCCGAAGAATATACCGGCGCATCCCGAAGCAACTTCAGGGTTGCCGGCGCCGGCACGGGAAGCGTTCCGTGGGCGCACTGGACGGTGCCGCCGCCCACGTTCAGCGGCGAGCATATCCATTCTTCGACGGCAAGAGATTCGGCTCCCACGGCCGCGCAGACTATATCCACCATGGCATCGACGGCGCCGACTTCGTGAAAATAAACTTGCTCGATGGACGTATTGTGAATCTCGGCTTCCGCCTCGCCCAGCGCTTCGAAGATGCGGATCGCGGTTGCCTTCGCCGCGCCGCTGATGGCGGCCCTTTCAATGATCTCGCGAATTTCCAACAGGCCGCGACCGTGTACGTGGTCGTGCCGAGGATGCTCGCCTGAAGCGCCATGAGAATGCTCATGACGGCCGCCGTGTTCGTGAGCATGATCGGCGTGCTGCTCCCAGAAAACTTCCCGCGGCAGGTCTTTCTCGCCGTCGGCGTACACATCGACTTTGGTTGCCGAGATTCCGCCTCGCACCACGCGCGAAATTTGCAGCCGCGCACCGATCTCGAGCGCCTCGACCGTGTCTTCCAGAAGTTTGGCAGACACCCCGGCATCCACCAGCGCGCCTAGAAACATGTCGCCGCTGATGCCGGAAAAACAGTCGAGGTAGGCTATGCGCATGATGAAAATCGCTCTTGGCTGTTAGCTCTTGGCTTTTAGGTAAAGGCTAAGAGCGAATGGCTAACAGCGGTTTTCCGCCGAGATTTCATCATAGGGGGCTCTCGCACCTCCGTCAAACGCGCCGCCCGCCGCGAGTTTGTTAGAATCACTGTTTCTTCAATAAGTTAGAGGGCACTCTTGTACCGACATCTGGAACGCCGGCTGGTCGAGCATCTGCGCGAGTTTCTGCGCCGTAGTTACGCCTTGGAAATCGCGCACATCGTCGTCGAGCAGCCGCCGAAAATCGAGTTTGGCGAGTACGCGCTGCCGATCGCCTTTGAACTTGCGCGGAAACTGCGCAAGGCTCCGCGCAAAATTGCCGAAGAGATCGTTGCCGGGGTGGGTGCGATTCCCGGTTTTGAGAAATTCGAGGTGGCGGGCGGGGGATACATCAATGTGCGCGTGAACCGCGCGGCGTTGGCCACCGAACTCGCTGCCGATCGTTTCCCAGCCGCGGACGTTCCGCCCGGCAAGGTGTTGGTCGAGCACTCGAGTATCAATCCCAACAAGGCGGCGCACATCGGGCACCTGCGTAATGCCATTCTGGGCGATACGTTCGTTCGCCTGCTGCGCTTTGCGGGCAGGGAAGTGGACGTCCAGAACTACATCGACAATACGGGAGTGCAGGTTGCGGACGTGGTGGTGGGATTCCTGCACATCGAGCAAAAGTCGCGTGCGCAGGTTGAAGCGCTCGCAGCCGCGCCGCGTTTTGATTATGTGTGTTGGGATCTCTATGCCCGCGTTTCGCAATGGTACGAACAAGACAAGGCGAACCAGCAGGCGCGGGCGCAGACGCTGCACGCGATTGAGGAAGGGAACAATGAGACCGCCGCAATCGCGGATTTGATTTCGGTCGCGGTTCTTAAGCGCCATCTCGAAACCATGGATCGCCTCGACATTGAGTACGACTTCCTGCCGCGCGAGAGCGAAATCCTGCACCTTCACTTTTGGGACGCGGCGTTCACGAAGCTGAAGGAATCCGGCGTGCTTACTTACGAAGCGGATGGCAAGAATAAAGGTTGCTGGATCATGCGGCGGGCGGGGACCGCGGCGAAACCTTTAACCACAGGGGACACTGAAGACACGGGGGAAAGAATCACAGAGGAAGACCAGAAGGTGATCGTCCGTTCCAACGGCACGGTCGGCTATGTCGGCAAAGACATCGCTTATCACATGTGGAAGTTCGGGCTGCTGGGGCGCGATTTCGGCTATCGAAAATTCTTTCACTACCCCAATGCCCACGACTGTTGGATCTCAACCAGTGACGGCGAGCGAGACCATCCCCACTTCGGCGATGTAGCGGAAATTTACAACGTGATCGACACGCGCCAGTCGGAGGCGCAGAACACGGTGATCGAGGCTTTGCGCGGGCTTGGACACGGCGAAGCCGCCGATCGCTACACGCACTTCTCCTACGAGATGGTCGCGCTCACGCCGCGCTGCGCCGCCGAACTCGGCTACACGCTGAGCGAAGAAGATCAAGGGAGATCGTGGATCGAGGTTTCCGGCCGCAAGGGCTTCGGCGTGAAGGCGGACGATCTGCTGGACGCGCTCATCGGCGCGGCGGGCAAGGAAGTGGATGCGCGCCATCCCGAGGTGAGCGCGGCTGAGCGCTCCAGCATCGCGACGCAGATCGCCATCGGGGCCCTGCGTTACTTCATGCTGAAGTTCACGAAACCTTCGGTGATCGCCTTCGATTTCAAGGACGCGCTGAGTTTCGAGGGCGACACGGGCCCTTACGCGCAGTATGCTGTCGTGCGCGCTTCCAACATTTTCCGCAAGGGTGGATTCGATCCGGATGCGTTCTGCGGCCGTGGTGCGGGCGGAGACGCGGCAAGCCGCGTCTCTACTGAGGATTTCTCTGGCGTCCTTGCGGGGGAATCCGGCAACAATATCTGGGAACTTTGGCTGGCGTCGGCGAAAACCTCTTATATCGTGAGCCAATGCATCGCGACCACCGAACCTGCTTATCTCGCCAAACATGCCTTCCAATTGGCGCAGCTGTTCAACACCTTCTATCACCGCTATCCCATCCTGACCGAAGCGGATGAGGGCCGGAAGAGATTTCTGCTGGCCACGGCGGCCGTGGTTCGCCGCGAACTGATTCGCGTTCTGGCGGCCATGGGGATCACTGTGCCGCCGGTAATGTGAGGGCGTCCAGCCGCGCGGCGACGCCCGGCACTCCACTTTCCACCAGCGCGCCGGAAGACAAACCGTATAAAATTTCTACGGTTGTAAAGCGATTGCCTAGGTCCGGGGTCCGTGCGTTTTTCGCAGGCTACATCCAAGGCGTTGGTATAAAATGACTTATCCGCTTATTTTGAGAATGCGAAATGGCATCCCCCGTGCACTAACGGGGAGCGGGTCCAGTAGTTGGACAGAATTTTAGGAACCGAAAAAGACTTGAACGGCGCAATATTTGGGCAAGGAGCCCCTCACCATATGAATCGCGTATCGTTGACCCTAATGCTGGCGGCGGCAATCGCCGCATCCCTCGGATGTACAACCAAGAATTACGTGCGGCAACAGACCACGCCGCTGATCAATAAGACCAATGAACTCGACGACCTGACCGCGAAGAATTCGAAAGACATTAAGGACGTCGATCAGCGCGCCCAAGCTGGAATCCAGGCCGTGCAGGCCAAGGCCGCTGAGGTAGACCAGAAAGCTCTGGCGGCGGGAAGCGAAGCGGATAAGGCGCAACTGTCCGCGAACGGCGCTACCCAGCGCGTCGATGTTCTGACCAACACGGTCGTCAACCTCGACAATTATCATCCCGTGGTGGAGACAGCGGTGCATTTCGGATTCAACAAAGACAATCTGACGAAAGAAGGCAGGGAAGCCATCGATCAGCTTGCCGCCAGCGTGGCCGGTACTAAGGGATACATCATCACGGTCGAGGGCGGGGCCGACTCGGTGGGCAGCTCGGAGTACAACTACGATCTGAGCCAACGCCGCGCCCAGGCTGTGATTCAGTATCTGGCTTCGGACAAGAGCGTTCCGGCCTACAAGATTTATCAGATTGGCCTCGGCAAGGATAAGCCGGTCGAGTCGAATAAGACCTCCGGCGGTCGCGCCAAGAACCGCCGTGTGGATATTCGCCTGATGACCAATACCGGGGCTGGAACGACACCGGCCAGCAACCCGGAACCGACGGCGAGCACAACTCCACCGTCAAACTAAGTTTCCCCCTCCTCCCCGGAGGACTTTGCCAAACCAGGCCGTCCCATCCTTGGGCGGCCTGATTTTTTTCGCGCTTGAGCGGACGGGCGAGGGCGCCCGTCTCTCCACCGTAGAAGCGATACAATCAAAGTGTGCGTATCCGATTCCTGATTGTCTTGTTGACGCTGCTGACGGCTCTTTCGCTGGCGCAGGAACCGCCAAATAAGGCGGCTTCGGACAAGGCTGCTTCGGACAAAACTGCCTCGCAGAGTCGGGAAGCCACCGATGAGGAGAGTTCCAGTCACGACACAAGAGTCGATACCAGCCCGCCCAAGGACGACGCCAAGAGCCATCCGGGCAGCAAGGCTGCGGTCGCGGACCTCGACGTTCCCGACACCATTGACACCTCTGGCGTCCAGGAATTCCATCCCTGGAACCCGATGAAGGCACTGAAAGACGTTGAGGTCGGCGACTATTATTTCAAGCGCAAGAATTACAAAGCCGCGCTGGATCGCTACAAGGAAGCTCTTTATTACAAAGACAACGATGCCATCGCCAGCTTCCGTCTCGCCGTGTGCCAGGAAAAAATCGGAGATAAAGCCGAAGCCAGGAAATACTACGAACAGTACCTAAAGATTCTGCCGGAAGGCCCGTTCGCCAAGGATGCGCATGCTTCGCTGAACCGGCTGGCGAAAGCGCGGTGAGATTTGCGTAGGGACAGCCGCCCCCGGCTGTCCAGCGGGGCGAAGCCCCGCTCTTGATGGACGGACAAAACCCCTGGCGAGCTGCGCTCGCCTGGACGGCCGAGGGCGGCCGTCCCTACGTGAATCTTCCCTACTTCTCGACTCGCAAGAACTCCCCGGTGGTCGCGTTCACGGCTACCCGCAGCTTGGCGGTCTCGGGATTCGTTCCATAGATCACGTGCCACAGAACCCGGTTGGTCGGCCGGTCCCAGGCCAGCACATAAAGAACCGGCGTGTCGGGCTCCTTCTCGAGCAGTTGGTCGCCGCCGTGCTGCTGGGCGACGGCGAAGGCCTTGTCCGTATCCACCTTGAGGGCTTGGACGTCGAACACCTGGGTGTTGGAATTCGACGGACTATAGTTGTCCTCGACACCGTGCGAGATATCGCCGTTGGTCCAGGTATAGGACTTAACGGAGTGCAGCGACGGCGAGGCGAATCCGACCAGCCACTCTTCGGCTTTGCCGTCGCGGCCCTTGGAATCCGCGGTAGCGTGGGATTCGACGCGGTACGGCTGAACGTCCCCGGCCCAGCCGCGGGCGGAGACGTAGCATTTGAAGAACGCGCTGCTTCCACTGGTGGTCTGTGGGGCTTTCGGTTGCGACGTCTCGGCGGTGGTCGGCTTGCTTGGCTCGGAAGAGCAGCCGGACATTAATCCAAATCCAAACCCCGCTGCTAGAATTGCTACGAATAGTTTTTTCATTTGCGATTTCCCGATCAGGCTTTTGGTTTGAGAATTATTGTACCGAACCGCCATGGTTTTCTCTCTCGAACGTTTGCGGCAGGAACTCGAAGATGCCATCGGGAGTGCCAGCCCCAGCGCCTTGGCGCAGGCTCCTGCCGGAAAGTGGAATGCTGGTCAGATCCTGGAGCACCTGTTCCTCACCTACAAAAACACCAACCACGGAATGGCAAAATGCGTGGAACAAGGCGCTCCGCTGGCTACTCGGGCGACGGTGAAGCAGCGCGTGGCCTCGGTCCTGGTGGTGAAGCTCGGATATCTCCCGGAAGGCCGCCAGGCCCCGGAACGCGTTATCCCGAGGGGAATGCCGCCGGAAGAGGTGCAGCGCGCCATCGTGTCTGAGTTGCAGAAGATGGGCTCGGGCCTGGACGATTGCGAGCGCCGGTTTGGCGCCCGGACAAAAATCATGGACCACCCGTTTCTGGGGCCTTTGACGGCCAGCGAGTGGCGCAAATTCCACTGGGTCCACGGGCGCCATCACGCGCGGCAGATTCGCCAGCGGATGGGGAACTCCTGAACCAGAGTTTTTCTCACTCTTTCCCTATTTCTTGTTGTCTTTGTCGCTGTCTTGGTTGTTGTCGGCATCGTTGTTGCTGTCTTTGTCTTTCTCCACGATCCCGGCCTTGTGCGCCTGATCCTGCACGTCGTTCAGTTCCTGCTGGGCGGCTTCGATCGCTTTCTGCTTGGCTTCGGTGTCGGTTCTGTACTGTGCGTCCTCCTTGCCCCACTGGCCCGCGTTTTGGATGCGGTTGCCCTCACTGTCGTACTGGGTGGCCACGCGCAGGCGATATTCGCGCTGTGCCAGGTCGAGGTCGTGGTTCAGGGAGTCGAGCTTTTTCTGCTGCTCGTCGATCTTCAGCTTCCAGTCATCGGCCGTCTTCTGGCGTTCGGCGTCGGCATTGGCGGCCGCTGCTTTGTCCGAGGACTTCGGTTTCGCGTCCCCCGCCTCGGGCGCGGCGTTGGCATCGGCGGCCGGCGGCGGTCCGACCACGCTCAGCGGTTGGCTGGTAGGAAGGTTGTCGTTATCGTAGTGGCGGCTGGTCGAGCTGGGCTCGGCCTTGTCCTTGCGAACCGCCCGCGCGTAATCCCCGAGAGACTGAGCGGATGCGACGCCGATCCCCAACAGGAGCAGAGTGGCGATTACCATCGCTTTGATTACCAAGGGTTTCATGTGCTTCATGTGATCATCCTTTCGCGAATCAGTTGCCAGTAGCCAGTTGCCAGTAACCCAGTACAAAAAGATGCCGAGACTGCCAGCTGGCAACTGGCAACTAACTTTCAAGAACTTGTAGTCGCCGCCCGGGCGCCTCCGAGGAAACTTACAATCGTTCGGTCCAACTGCGCCGCTTCTTGGGCAATGCCGCCGGCCAACTGGCGCGTCAGTTCCGGGTCCGGGCTGCTGGCCAGTTGCTGCGCGTATCCCGCGATCGCAGTCAGCGAATTGCGCAGTCCGAGCGCGAGTTCGGAGGAGATCTCCTGATGCAGTTTTTGATCGTGCCGGATCTGCTCAATGTCGGTCTTGTCGGTCAACAGAAGCGTCGTCCCCATGAAACTGGCGTCTTCGGCGAGAACCGGAGAGGCCGTCACCTCGAAGACATGGCTTTGCCCATCCCGAGTGAAGTGATTCACGACCAGTCCTCGAACCGCCGACTTTCCCGCCAGAGCGGGCGCAAGGGCTTGTTCGACGCTTGATTCCGAACCTGATCCAGGGTTTTCCAGCCGCAGGGTTGCTCGGTGGAACAGATCGGCGACATGCAATCCGACGGGCGAGGCGAACCCCAGCAGCTTGCGCGCGGCCGAGTTCGCTTGCCGCACCAGGCCGGCGGTATTGAGAAACAGAACGCCGCAGGAAAGGTTCGAGAGTACGGTGGAGCTGAGCGAGTCGGAGGCCTTGGCTTTTCTGCGGTCCGAGAGTTGCTGGGTCGCGAGTTCGTGCTTTTGCTGTTTCAGTTGCTGAATGACGGCGTGATAGGCATGCACGGGCAATCCCTCGGCCGCTAACGGAGCGTAGTTCAGCGATTCCGGGTCGGCGACGAGATTCTTGCGCAGGCGCCGAATCAGAAATAGGCCGAGCCCGAAAGCTGCGAGGGCGGCAAACAGGAGCACCGCCATCCGCAACACCGTGGGATTGACGAGCGGGCTCACAGGCCCCTCCAATACCAGTGCAGGAGGCGGTTGCCAAACAGGAAGGCCAACAGCGCCATGCTGCCGAGGAACACGCCAAACGGCATCTCGTAGTAGCGGAGGGCGAGGCGAGCGGATTGCCAGGCGCGGCGCCGGGCATCTTTTGGAGAAATGGGCGAAGAAACGCGCGACGACGCTCGCGAAGAAGTGCTGCGCGCCAGATTGCGGCGAGTGCGCTTCATCCAGACCGCGAGAACCGTGCTCAGTCCAAACAGCGAACCCGACAGCGATGCGGCAAAAATGGTCAGGACCGTGAGCTTGGTTCCGAGGAACGAGCCGATTAACGCCATCAGCTTGACGTCGCCGAATCCCATGCCTTCGACCCCACGGGCCCGCAGATAAATGGCTGCGACGCCGTATAAAAACGAGGCGCCCACGGCCGCTCCCAGCAGCGAGTCGGCGAGCGACCACAAGCGCCACGAAATCTCGCTGCTGATCACGGGCGATACCATGCCCGGCATGATGCGTGAAGCCAGGTCATTGACCGGAACCAGCAGGCTGAACAAAATTCCGAGAGCGAGGCCAGGCAAAGTCATGGCGTCGGGAAGAAGCTTGGTTTCCGCATCGGTAAAAACCAACCCCAGCAGCAGGTAGCCGAGCACGACGCACTTCAACATCGCCAGCGTCAAACCAAAATGCGCGTAACAGCCGAGAAAGAGCAGGCCCGTGAGCAGTTCGATCACCAGGTAGCGTGGGGAAATGGGTTGCTTGCAGGAGCGGCACTTTCCGCGAAGAATCAGCCAGCTCAATACGGGCAGGTTGTGGTAGAGCGGGATCGGGTCTCCGCAGTGCGGGCAGGCGGAGCGCGGCGCGACTACCGACTTGCCACGCGGCAAGCGGTAAATGCACACGTTCAGGAAGCTGCCAAAGCACAGCCCCAGAGCGAAGATCGCAGCTGCAAGAAAAGGTTCCACGTTCGCTAAGTGCCCAGTCTGCTTGGATTTGGATGATTATAAGCCGGACGGGCGGGGCATTCTAAGTACGAAGGTCACTGTACCTCTGCCGTTTGCAACTCGTTGTGAGTGAGGGAGAACCGGCTGCTCATGCCACCCGGCTGATTTCGTGCTCCTGGGGTAAGAAGATCGAAAACACGGTTCCGGTCGCGCTCCCCTCTGTGCGGCTGCGCACGCGAATCGATCCCCCGTGTTTCCGCACGATGCCGCGCGAAACCCACAATCCGAGGCCGGTCCCGGTGTCTTTCTTGGTGGTGTAGAAAGGTTCGAAGACTTGCCGGAGATGGTCGCGGGGAATGCCGCTGCCGGTGTCGGCCACGGTGATGCGGACTCCTGGCCTGCCGCTCGACCAGTCGCGGCCTGTCGCCACGCGCACTTGCAGAGAGCCTCCGTCGGCCATGGCATCCACCGCGTTCGTCAAAAGATTGGCGAGTAACTGCCGCAGCTCGCCGGAATAGCCGCTGATCGGCCCACTGCTGCGGTAGCGCCGGGTCACGCGGATTTGGCGGCGTTCCAGCTTGCGGGAATACAACTGCAGAATTTCGTCCATGATGGCGGCAGGATCAATCGAGCCCGGAGAACTGTTGTCGCGGACAAATCCCAAAGTCTGTTGCGCCAACTTGGCCACGCGGCCTACTTCTTGTTCCGCCAGGGTGAGGTAGTCGCCGGCATGGTTCGGGTCATGGCGGACCAGGTAAAGCAGGTTGGCGAGAGCCTCGAGCGGATTGTTGATTTCGTGCGCGATGGAAGCGGCGAGGCGTCCCGTGGTGGCAAGCTTTTCGCTGCGGCGGATGGCCTCTTCGGACTGCTTCTCGGCAGTGATATCGCGGGCAATGGCGGATGCGCCCACGATTTCGCCGCGCGCATTTCGCAGCGACGACACGGTTAACAGTACGGGACAACGCGTGCCGTCCTTGCGCATACGCTCGGTCCGATAGGAAGGCACATGGCCGCCGCGATTGAGTATCTCTTGATTGCGTTCCAACTCGTCGCGGCGTTCGGGCGGCGCTAGTTGAGCCACCTTCGACCCGACTGCTTCCTCGGCAGTGTAGCCGTAGAGATGTTCGGCGGCGCGATTCCAACTGGTGATGGTGCCATCCGGACGGGAGCTGTAAATTGCGTCCGGAGAGCACTCCACGATGGCGGCCATCTCGCGGGTGGTACGATCGGCGCGCGATTCCGCCAATGTTTTCTGCCGGGCCATGCTCCCGGCGAATACGGAAATGGCGAGGAACGCAGCCAACTGCTCCAGGTCGGCCGTCGAGCGGATGCCGAAACTGAAGTAGGGCGGAACTCCGAAGAAATCGAGGCAAGCGGTGGAGACCAGCGAGCAGAAGACGGCGGGGCCAAAGCCGAGAAAGCGAGCGGTCAACAGGACCGCCGCGAGCAAAAGTGCAAAGAGGTGGCGTTGCAGCACGGGGGAAAGAGCCCAGAGGCTGAGCGCTACCCATACGGCAAGCGCGGCTCCTGCGTATTGCACCAGCGCCGAATAGCGATGCCGTGCGATCCAACCCTTCAGATTGGTTTTCATTTCCGGCATTTTCTGGAATGCTGCAAGCTCCCGGCGATGACTTGCGGATTTTGAACCGGGGCGGGTACGACGGTTTTCGATGTCCCAGGAAAACTCTAGCAGCCTCAACGGCGCGCGGCAACCACCCAGCGCATGATCGTCAAACGCGAGAGACGATGAGGTTGCCCCGTCTCCATTGGCCTGGGCGGGAGACGCGGCAAGCCGCGTCTCTACAGAAGGGAAGTCTCGTTACTGGGGAGACGCCAGCTTCCGGCGACTGGAGTCGGGACCCTGCTCCGCCAATGTCACCGTCAACGGGGATCGCAAGGTGAAGTTCAGCACGGTTTCCGAGGGCAGCTGAATTTGCTGGCCTTTGCCGGCTGCCTGCACACCGCCACCGACGCCTCCGCCAGCGGCCGCCCCGATGCCCGCGCCCTTTCCGCCACCAAGGATGCCGCCGAGGATGGCCCCAACCACGGCGCCCCCTCCCACCTTTTCTGCTGTATTCGTCGAGCGATTCTTACCCTGGCGCTGGTAGGGGTCGGCGTCGATGAAGAAGGACTTGCCACCTACAGAAATCGTGTCCAGTTGCAAGACCAGCAGCGATTGTCCCGCAAATTTTCCCGCGCTTTTTACATCCTGGACGTGCCCCTTCACGTCATATCCGGATGGTACCGCTTCTCCATCGGAGGGCAGGGGCGCGTCGAGCGTCGCGCGGAACGTTTGCCCCGGCTGGGCGTTTTCGGAGTTAAGGGGATCGAGCAGCCGAATTGCGATGGACGTTCCCGACGGCACCGTTACTCTTTTCGGAGCCGGAGGCGGCGCCGGCGCGGCCGCTGGAGCGGGAACGGGCTGCTGCTCAGCCGCGGCCTGTTCTGCAACCGGGGGCGGCGGAACGTTGGCTGCCATTTCTGTGGAATCCGATTTAGTCTGCCGCCGTGGTGTACTCGGGCGCGGTTTGGCTGCGGACTTGCCCGGCGCTGGCTGCGATGCCTGGGTCGTCGGATCGGCGGCGGGCACGGATGTGTTTTGAAGGTCGGTTTGAAGACCGGTTTGCAGATTGTTCACTACTTGCCTGATCCCCGGGGTTGCGGACGCATAGCGGGCTGCGGCCTCACGTTGCGTTTCGTTTTCGACCGTTCCAGAGAGCGTTACCACCCCACCCGAGGTTTGTACCGTGATGGGCTTGCCGTGCAGGCCGGAATCTTCACTGAGCTTGGATTGAATCTGGCGGTTCAACCGGCTGTCGTCCGGCGCTTTGGAGCATGCCACGCCGAGGGCCAGGATGCCGGCCAACAAAACCACTAGACGTCCACCTGCGCTGAATTTCATGAACGCTCCCGAGCAATGGAAAATGACTATGTTTAGTTTAGATGCAGTCGAGCGGTGGTGGTCAGGGAAAATCGGAACCAGAATCTGGCGGGACAACTGGCCCGCAGGGGCTAAAGCCCGCATTGGTGCGGCTCGGAGCGGCACGGCGGAAGCCGTGCCCTTCCCAAACCCATTCGCGGGTCAATCTTCTAGTCTTTGTGGAGAAATTTGTAGTCGAGGATGGAGGCCGCCAGGGCGTAGGCGTCTTCGACATTGTCCAGTGCATCCTTGATACGAATCAACCTTCCCTGGCAAAGTACGCTGCTGTTCTTTTGTCCAGAGATTTCTTCGGGCATCTCGAAGATCAATTCCACCAGCGCATTGGCCGGCAGTTGCTGTGGGCCGTGAAACAGAACGCCCGACTGGCTGATGTTCTGGATGATGCCTTCATACCAGGTATGGAGATTTTTTCCGCGGTAGCGAACCGGAAGCTTCGAACGCAGGCGCCGTGCCCGGGGCATCCACGTCGGTTGCTTTTGACCGGAGCGGCGCCGGACGGAGGTGGTATCCGCCGCCGGTTCATCGACCCGGTTTCCACGACGCATGGTCTTCCAGTCGTACTGGTAGGCCGAGGCGCACACCAGGCAGACTTGGTAGTAGTCGCCATTGGCGGCACGGCGCGGCCAGGAAAACTCGTGTGAACAGCGTCCCAGCATTAGAACATCCATCAGTCTTTGCGGCATGATAACGAGTAGGGCCCCCTACCAATCGGACACTTCCATCTTCCGACGGCGCTGCCTTTCTGGATAGGTTACTTTCGTGTATTGCGGCTTAGGCCTTATGCTTTTCCATATGTCAGGTGCCGAACATTCGCGCATGGGCTTCATCCTTGCCGGAGGCAAGAGTTCCCGCATGGGGCCCAATACAGACAAAGCCTTTCTGGATTTTCGCGGCCAAACTTTGCTGGAGCGCGCGCTCACCGTGATGGGCACGGTCTGCGACCGCGTGACCATCGTCGGCGACCCCGGCAGGTTTGCAACCTACGGATCCTCCAAGTATGTACCCGTGGTGGCCGACATTTTCCCCGGATGCGGTCCCCTCGCGGGCATTCACGCCGCGCTCACGCATTCCACCGCCGAACTGAACCTGATGCTCGCCGTGGACATGCCCTTTGTCTCCAGGGAGCTTCTCGCATTTCTTTTCGCAGCGGCCGATGCAAGCGATGCCGTCATTACTGTGCCTCGCACCGGCAGAGGATTTCAGCCGCTCTGTGCGGTGTATCGACGCGATTTCTCCACTGCCGCTGAGCAGGCTCTGCGGGCAGGGAAGTACAAGGTGGATGCGGCGTTTTCCGGCATGCCGGTTCAGGTGATCGAAGAGAACCAATTGGCGGCAGCGGGTTTTTCCGAGCGGGATTTTTTCAATGTAAACACCCCGCAAGATCGCCTGGCGGCCGAATCGTGACCGATTCACGTCAGCGGTTTCTGGAGGCATGGAATGAGTTTTTCGGCATCCTCGGCAGATGAGCGCGTGCTCGACGTCCTATTCACCGAAGACACGATCAGCGTCAACCTGCGCGACGGCCGCGTCATAACTGTGCCACTCGTTTGGTACCCCCGCCTGCTCGACGCCACAGCCCCGCAACGCAACAACTGGAAAATTGCCGGCGGTGGCTATGGCATTCATTGGCCTGACCTCGACGAAGATCTGAGTACCGAAGGACTGCTGCGAGGCGCGCCAGCGCCCAAAACGTCCGTTCCGGCAAAATAGATTTGGTCAACTCGTCCGCGCCTAGCTTAGCGCTTGAGCCGCGCGGCGTCTCGTGCCATGCTGATAGGCATGGGTGCTGCGGGCACGCTCTCTCCCTACATCGAATTTAAGGACGTCTGCAAGGCATTTGGAGATCGGGTCGTTCTCCAGGACGTCAGCTTCGACGTGTTGCCGGGTGAGATGGTGTGCATTCTCGGGCGCAGCGGCGTCGGAAAATCGGTGGCGCTCCACAACATCATGGGCTTCCTCAAGCCGGATTCAGGCCGAGTCATTGTTGCCGGTCAGGACATCACCGGCTACAACGAAGAGCAACTCGAAGGCATCCGCAAGAAAGTCACCATGGTGTTCCAGAACGGCGCCCTGTTCGATTCCTTAACGGTCGGCGAAAATGTTGCTTTCCCGTTGCGCGAAAAAAGAGAGCTCTCCGAAGAGCAGATTTACCAGGTCGTCGATGGCCTGCTCGAAATGGTCGGCGTCAAGGAGATGCGCGAGCTGCTGCCTTCCGACCTTTCTACCGGTATGAAACGTTCCGTCGCCATCGCGCGAGCGCTGTCGGCTCAGCCTGAGTGCGTGCTCTATGACGAACCCACCACCATGGTGGATCCGCTGATGGGAAATCTGCTCGGCGATCTCATCGCCCGGCTCAAGCTGCAATTGCACCTGACTTCGGTCGTGGTCACCCACGACATGCGCCTGGCCAAAAAGTTGGCCGACCGCATTGTCTTCCTTTACGAGGGCCGTGCGATTTTCTTCGGGCCCTACAAGGACATGGAGAATTCTCGCGAGCCCATCATTCAGGAGTTCCTGGAACTGGATGAGTTGAAGCTGGAAGCGTAAGAGCAGTTCTCAGTTCTCAGTTCTCAGTGAGTGCCGCCGGGTTCCACTGAGAACTGAGAACTAAGAACTGCCTCTAAAACCCTTGCCGCACCAGTTCCTCCACGGTGAGCGAACTTTGCGCGGGGTCGCCTTTCATCATCTTCTCGACGTACTTCGCAATCACGTCGGCTTCGAGATTGACGGGATCGCCCGGCTTAAGCGAGCCGAGATTGGTGAGTTCGACGGTGTGGGGAATGATGGCAATAGTGCAGCGGTTCAGTTCTAGCTTTGCGACTGTCAGGCTGATCCCTTCAATGCATATCGACCCTTTGTAGACAGTGTACTTCTCGACCTCGGAAGGTATTTCGATATGCAGCCACCAGTTCTCGGAATCCCGGCCCTCCGAGTCCAAGATGCGCTCGAGTTCGATCAACTTGCCCACGCCATCGACGTGTCCCTGGACGATGTGGCCACCGAAGCGGCCGTCGGCCTTCATCGGCAACTCCAGGTTCACCATTGCGCCCTCGTGCATGCGCGAGAATGAAGTTCGCACCCACGTTTCCGGAGCCAGGTCGGCGCAGAATGATTTTGGCTTGATGTCAAGCGCCGTCAGGCAAACGCCGCTGACCGCGATGCTGTGGCCGGTTCCCAATTCTTTCGGAGCATTCGCGGCCTCAACGGTGATGCGGCGGTTCTCGCCGCGCTGCTCGATCTTTACGACTTTTCCTACTTCTTCGACAATTCCGGTAAACATAAGAGCTATTTCTCCTCGTAGTAGTATGCCGTGAGTTCGTGACCTAAATCCACACTGTCATCAATCCACACTTGTCATCCTGAGCGAAGCGAAGGACCTGCTTTCTTGTCAATGCATGAGACAGCAGGTTCTTCGCTTCGCTCAGGATGACAAACCATTATTAGTGTCGTGACCAGCCACACCTAGGTGGTGAGTATGAGGATACATCTCATGCCGCTCCCGAGTACGGATCGCGGAGATACCCTTCCAGCGCGAAGTCTTCGCCGAAGCGGTGCAACTGGAAGCGCTGTACGCACTGTGCCCTCCCGTGCAGACTTTCACCGGCAAGGAAGGGAACTGCGCCCTCGCCAAAAATCTTCGGTGCGTAGTAGAGGAACACCTTGTCCACCTCGCCCGAAGCCAGGGCCGCGCCGTTCACCAGCGCTCCACCTTCGATCAGCAAGCTGGTGATTTCCAGTTCTCCCAGGCGCTGGACAATCGCGGCGAAGTCGGGCCGTCCGTCTGCCGTCGCCGATATTTGTTCTACGCGAATCCCCTTCGCTTCGAGTGCCTGCCCGGTCTGTTCCTCGGCGTTGGAGCACAGCACCAGAACATCGTTCTCAGCGGTCTGAATCACGCGCGACGCAGGCGGAATGCGCAAGTAGGAATCCAGGATCACGCGCAGCAGCTTGCGCCTTCGAGGCAGGCCGCTTCGGTCGGTCAGCAGGGGATCGTCGGCCATCACCGTGCCCACTCCCGCCAGGATCGCGTCGTTTTGATGGCGCAGTTGCTGCACGTGCGCGCGCGCCACTTCGCCCGTGATCCAGTGGTATCCGCTGCTCGCGCCCTCCGTTGCAGGTGTGGCCGAGCCAGATTCCGGACTAAATGTCGAACTATGCCCCGTGCCTGGTTTCCGGGCGTCGGCGATTTTCCCGTCGAGGGTCATTGCCGACTTCAGCGTGACCAGCGGCTTGCCGTGCCGGATGTACTTGGCGAAACTTTCATTCAGCGTCTTGGCTTCCGCTTGGAATAGTCCGATCTCCACTTTGATCCCGGACGCGCGGAGCTTCGCAAATCCCTGCCCCGCTACTTGTGGATTCGGATCTTCCATAGCGCAGATGACACGGCGGATTCCAGCCGCGATCACGGCCTCGGCACAGGGCCCGGTTCTCCCTTGATGCGAGCATGGCTCCAAATTCAGGTAGAGAGTTCCGCCGCGAGCCGCGTGGCCCGCTTGCTCCAGAGCGAGAATTTCGGCGTGCTTCACGCCGTCATAGGTGTGCGTCCCCGCGCCAATTTCGCGGCCTGATGCGTCCACCACAACCGCGCCCACCGCTGGATTCGGCGACACGAGCCCAATGCCCGCTCGCGCTAATTCCAGCGCCCTGCGCATGTGCTGTTCGTCGGTTGTCATCAGATCAGAGAGACCATTTCATCACGTAGCGGCAAATCCACCACGGAGGCACAGAGACACGGAGAAAAGCCGATTCATAAATTGCGAGGAGGATAACTGAGATCTCCATCTTCCTCATCGGGCTCTGCCAATGCTACCGCGCCAGAGCGATTTTGCGGGCCACGTCTGTTTGGCGATGGCACACCCGCCAAAGGATCTTCGAATGATTGGGAAGGCTCTCTGGGACGGAACAGGTTCCGCACGAAGCGTAGAACCAACCACAAGACTACCGCGACGATTGCCAGTTGCCCCCAGACATTCATCAGTTGTTTTCCTCCGTGCCTCCGTGTCTCCGTGGTGGGTTCTCAGGCAAACAACGACTCCACAAACTCTTTGGGATCGAACGGCAGCAAATCTCCCGCCTTTTCGCCCACTCCAACATATCGCACGGGCAATCCCAACTCCCGCGAAATTGCGACCACCACGCCGCCTTTGGCGGTGCCATCGAGCTTAGTCAGCACAATTCCCGTGACTCCGGACGATTGCGTGAACTGCCGCGCCTGCTGCAATCCATTCTGGCCGGTCGTAGCATCCATCACGAGCAGAGTCTCGTGCGGGGCGCCGGGTACGATGCGTTGCGCGGTGCGCTTCATTTTTTCGAGTTCGAGCATCAGGTTCTGCTTGGTGTGCAGGCGCCCAGCGGTATCGACGATCACGTAATCGGTCTTGCGCGCCGTTGCCGCCTGCAGGGCGTCAAACAGCACCGCCGACGGGTCGCCGCCGGCTTTCGTCTTGATCACTTCCGTTCCCGTGCGCTGTCCCCAAATCTCGAGTTGCTCGATCGCGGCTGCGCGGAATGTATCTGCCGCGCACAGCAGCACTGTTTTTCCTTGCGCGCGAAATACCTGCGCTAACTTCCCAATCGTCGTTGTCTTGCCGGTGCCGTTCACGCCCACCACTATGATCACTTCCGGCGTGCCGTCTACTTTGGTTACGGGCTGTGAACCGGTCGAGGTCAGAATCGCCAGCAGTTCCTCTTTCAGCAGCCGTTTGAGTTCATTCACATCCTTGATCTGCTTCCGGTCGGCCTTGTCGCGCAGCTTCTCCAGAACCTCATGAGTGGTCGTGGTGCCGAGGTCGGCGCCAATCAGCGTAGCTTCCAGGTCGTCGAGCGTGGAACGGTCGATCTCCTTGCCGATGGAGACCACATCCTCGATGCGCTCGGCCAGATTCTCGCGCGTGCGCGAGACGGCCTGCTTCATGCGCTCGATAAAACTAGGTTTCTGTTCTTCGTCCAGGCTGCCAAAAAGAGTTTGAATCATGAGGGGCCCGGCTCTGATTATAAGAGATGCCGGGAGGAGATTTTGCAATTGCGTAATTTGTAATTTGGTAATTTGAAACCTTGGGATCACTGTGGCTTTAAATTGCCAAATTATCCGATTACCAAATTACACAATTGTTCTTCAGGTGCGCGTGATTTCGGCCGTGAGAGGATCGGGGAGTTGGGACGGAACTGGGAGCGGCACGGGAGCGGGTGCGGCCGATTCCAGCGGCATGGGCAGGGTCAGTGATTTGTGAATCCGAATTTCTCCCCGCTGATACACCGCCAGCAGCGCGGCCACGGCCCCGGGGTCCAGGCGCTGTCCGGAGATGCTTTGGATGATGCGCAGCGCTTCCAGCGGATCGTGGGCCCGCTGGTAGGGACGATTCGTGGTCAGAGCGTCAAAGGTGTCGGCGACTGCAATGACACGCGCCAACAGAGGGACCTCCTCGCCTTTCAGGCCGTAAGGATATCCGCGCCCATTGAGCGCCTCATGATGCAATTCGATTCCAGGCAGCATCTCGCGCAACTGCGGCACCGGACGCAGGATGTTCGCGCCCCGGGTGGTGTGCGTCTTCATGATTTCGAATTCTTCCGGAGTCAGAGCGCCCGGTTTTTTCAGGATGCGGTCTTCAATGCCGATTTTGCCGACATCATGGAGCTGCGCCGAGATGCGCAGGATCTCCAGAAATCCCGGATCCAGGCCCATCTCTTCCGCGATCATCAGCGAGTATTTCGTGACGCGGTCGGAGTGACCGCGCGTGTACGGGTCTTTTTCGTCGACCGCGCCGGCCAACATCTGGATCGACCCCATGAACAGCGCCTTGTTTTCATCGGCGGCGCGCTTCAAGTCTTCGACGAACTGTTCCAGTTCTTCCGACATGGTGTTGAAGGTGGTCGCCAGTTCGCCGATTTCGGTGCGTGATTTGAGGTGCACGCGTTGGGAGAAATCGCCGCGGGCAATGGCCTGGCTGGACTGCGCCAGCACTTGCAGGGGACTGGTGATCCGCCGCGCCGAAAAAATACTCAGGCCCACACACACAAACACCGCCAGCCAGGCCAGCAAACGCCCCGTACGCTGCATCTCATAGATGCCGCGATAGGCCTCTTCGCGCGGCTTCTGCACCACGACCGCCCAATCCAGCGAGGTCACCGGACTGTAGGTTCCCAGCATCTGGGTCGTGTTTTTGTCATTCTCATTGCGAATGGCGAATTCGAGGGTGGCCGCCAACTGGGCTTTCGCGCCCTCGTCCACGAAGCTGCGGACGATGTCGAAGTGGGTCATGTCCTGACCGGTGGCGTATTGCGGCGTCGCCGCCGCCACCAGCCGGCCCTGGCTGTCCACGACATACGGCATCAATCCGCTCTGGTTGACTTGTTGCAGGCGCCGGACCAGATAGTCCATGTCGACCACCGACCCGATCATCCCCAGAAACCGTTTGTCCACGACGATCGGCGAACTGACCAACATGACCGTGTGCGCCGATCTTCCGCTGCCCACCATCAACGGCTGCCCGCTGTAGATGCGGCCTTCGCGAGCGGCTTGATAGGCTCGCTCCAGTTCGCGTTGCAGGAAGGCGTCGGGCTCAATGCGGCCGGCGGAAACTCCCTTGGCGTCGGCATTCAGCAGCGTGGCATACGCAATGTCGTTCGACGACGAAACAAAAGTTTCGAGCATGGCCCGCAGCTCGGGCGTCAGAAGTTTCTGAGCGCTCAGGTCGGTTGCGCTCGGACTGGCCAGCATCATGACCTGAATCGACGACGACAAATTGGCCAGCATCATGCGCAGCGCTTCCTGGTGCTGGGAAATCTCGTCGGCCAGCGAACGCGTGACCGTATTTTGCAGCAGCATTTCGTTGGTTTTGAGGCGCTCCCGGTTCATGGTCTCGATCTGCGCCGAGTAGAAGTACATGGGGAGGACGCTGATCGCCAAGAGCACGCCAAGGATGACGTACAACAGCGGGACGCGTGCGGGAATAGGAAGCTTTAGCGCCAAAAGGCAATCCTGCCGGCCCAAGCGCGGGGGCGCGCTCGTCCGTTCTGCATCCATTCTAAGAGGTCTGCGCTGGTTACCTCAGGTGCACAAAGTACACCACACCGTTACGGACGTACTCACACTGCCGGTTACCGCGCGGTCTCACTGGCTCGTCAATCCGAGCAAATTGCGACGCTCCCACCTCTGACGCCAAGCTACGCCTGCACAGAGGAAGGCGAACATTGCACTGATCCAGTATCCGATGCGCTCCGGGCGCCCGAAAGGGATCTCAAGCTGGATTTGCTGATGGCCGGGTGGTATCTGCAGCTCCAATAGTCCTTCTGGCATTGCCGCTTTGACGGCAAGGGTTTGGTAGGGGCTAACCAACGCGGCTCTCCATGAGGGGTAATAGAACTGCCGGATCATGACCCATCCGCCGGTCGCGCTGTTAGCCTGGAACTCGATATGTCGGGGCTTCCAAAGTAGAACATTCGCGGTACCTTCGCCGGTCAAGAATCTCACTTGCGGCCCAGTGCTTGCGTCGATCGCCTTTTTCTCGTCGATGCCGGGAGGTGACCAGGCAGAAAACCAGCCGTCGTGGTCATCGACGTGTGGTACCAGGGGCACCGCCTCGGCCGGGTAAGCCGCTTCCATCCGGTAACGCTTCCAGATGTCGCCATAGGCCATGAACCAGGGAACAATGAGCATGACCAGCAAAACCAGCGACCATGCCTGGGACCATCGGGGCAGGCGAGGTAACTCCGACAGGAACACCGTGACCATCGCAAGCACCGCGAGACACAAGACGATATTGAGACGCCACGGAAACTGTATCGCCGCGAACAGGAGGGGACACATCTTCCATACCGGGAAGCTCAGCCGAAACATCAAAAATACAGGAATGACGCAAACCGCAAGCCAGAAGAGCACTTTCGTCCTGGAATCTTTCTGGCCCTTGACGAGCACTATGACGCTGCACAACACACCGAGAGCGATCATGGCAAGAACCGTCAATGAGATCGCATGAACAAACCCTCCGGCGTGTAACAGCGTTCCTATGGCGATGAGGTTATCTTGAACAAAGGACCACGGGTACAACCTGGAGGCCGGGAAATAACGGGCATGGAACAGCGCAGGGACGAGATAAAAGCAGGACAGGCCTGTGCCTAAGAACATTCCTCCAGCGATGCGGAAAGCGGCTTTCGCCTTTTGGCCTGGTGCCGATAGCGTTAGAGCGGCAGCGACGGGAATCAAGGAGAATATCAACACACTGATAAGGTGACTTAGGATGAGGCACGCATAAGCCAGTGGTAAGCCTGGAAGGTAGACACGCTCCCGCTGCATCGCTTTTGCGCCGAAGTAGAGCACTAAGGGCATCCAAACAAAAGCCCAGCACTCGGGCAGGGCCGTCCGGCGATAAAAATCGACCGCGAGATGATAGGGCATCAGCATGTAAAGTATTGCGCCGGCACAGGCCACCCGCTGACTGGCCATGGTGCTGAGCCAAAAAGATGCGCAAATTCCAGAGCCAAGGAGGGCTAGAAACTCTCCCATGTTGAATGCGTTGAAATGAAGAATCTTTCCGGCGGGCTCTAACAGCGCATAAACATAACTGGGGAAGGGTGGGAATACAAAGAAGGTGGGGCTGCCCAGGCCGCGGTTCATTCCCGCAAGCCAGCGCGGACACAATTCGCCTCCCCAGAATTGCTCGCTGAAATGGAGCGCGAAGTTGATGTGCTCGGTTGCATCATGACCCTGCGCCAATGGGCCGTGGAGAAGCATGGGAAGGGCTAGAACGACCGCCGCCGCCGCAACCATAGAACAAGTTGAAATGCCCGGTGTACATGGCGCGGTCTTCTTTGTGGATGAGTTCATTGTCCGTTAAGAGGACGCCAGTTATGTCGTAACTCCGTGAGAGGCAACCTTACTCTGCACCGCGGCGCACGTGCCAATCGCAGTTACGAAGTACAGCAAGCCGTAATATCGTGGCTCGAAATTGGGATAGATGACAAACTTCGCCGCTGAGAAAAAGCCACAAAGCAGAAGTGGCCATCGCATGCGAGGCACCAGCCGGAAGCCCGCAACCCAAAGGAGCAGGTAAGCGATAAGACTGCTGTGCAGCGCCTCCCGTACTCCAGAACGCAAGGCATGGAGATAGTCGGATGCTGTGAAGATGGGAACAAACATTCCCGGGTCCATTTCCGTGAACTTGAAGGTGTGCGAGTACAGCGCTTTCCAGCCATAGCCGCCGAAATGATTGATGGCCATCGGAGTCAGGGCCGAGATTCCGATCAAAACGACAGCCATCCAAGGACGCAGTTCGCCCTTGACCGCGAGATAGGCGAGAGCCAGAATGCAGAATATCGCATTCTCGGGGCGGACCCACGCGGACAATAACAGCAATGTAACTCCTACCGAGGGCCTCACATACCAGAGAAAGAAGAGCCCGCCCAGCAGAAACAGAACCGATAACCCGTCCGGCCCCGTGCCCTGAGCCAAAGCCGACATCTCCGGGGTCAGCAAAAGCACGCACGCCACCCACATAGAACCGCCGAGTTTTAGCACCCACCAGTAGATCAGGGCCGCCATTCCGGCAAACGAGACGGCCGACACCACGGCAATCGAACGCACCAACCCGACTCCCGCTTTGTGAACCAGATTCAGGGCCTCGATGTAAAGGGGCTTAACCGAAAAATAGGGCAGGAACTGCGCGAAACGATAGGGATCGGCATGTTTGGCGCGACGCACGGCCGCTTCTTCCGTGGCCAGGTCGGTGCCGAGAATGTGCGGCACAACCATGGCGGGTGCTTCGGTCGTCACCGCCCGATAGGCGAGATCGCGGATCGCCACCGGGTCGGAAACGTGCAGGGCCACCACATTGCCTACGAACTCCACCGTGTCGGTCGTGTAGTTGTTATAGCGGAGGAAATGAATGAAGAGAACAACCGTAAGGACAAGGTAGACGACTCCGCTGGCCTTCATGTCGTAGGGATGTGCCACGGGGAAATATACCACGGGCCGAGCCGCCGGC
>Ga0209517_10000815_pt1 | contig 51011 bp, 41 predicted proteins | sample PeaSoiMetSII2010_FD_187695 | JGI IMG/M metagenome (GOLD analysis project Ga0209517, IMG submission 187695) | Peat soil microbial communities from Weissenstadt, Germany - SII-2010 (SPAdes) (version 2) | ecosystem: Environmental > Terrestrial > Soil > Wetlands > Peat | place: Germany...
GCCTCCTTGAATTTGGACGCCGCTGTTTTAGCTGCACAGCTGTTGTTTGCGACGCCAATACTAGCAGGTCATTGAGTGCAATGGAGGCGATAGCGCAACTTTGCGGCCCGATTCGCCGAGGATGTGGATTTTGAGCGTAATGGGGATTTAACGCCAACTGACACGCCCGATGACGCAGAGACGAGCGCCGTTTTCGAGGCGTTCTATGCGCGTAAATCCCCTCACTTGACTACCGATCCATTCCCGCCAAGATCGCAGCCAGCCTCACGTCCAGCGCCTCGCAGATCCTCAACAGCGTGGTCAGCGTGATCGGATGCCCGCGTCGATTTGTTGACAGTGGCCGGAAAACCAGGGCCTCCGGCCCATCAGCGACGTAGAGCACGGCCGCTGGCCATTCCGATCGACCTTAGCTACAAAGCCCTGTCTTCATCGCGCCGCTGGTGGCTCTTGGCCGGTGGGAATTCCGACTAGGTAGCGATAGAACGCAACCGCCCGGTTGACCGCGGAAGACTCATTCCCCGCGATCATCCGGTTTGCCTTCTTTCCTGTGCGCACGATGCTGTAGTATCGCCAGACGTTTTCCGATTCGCGATCCAGAAAGTAGATCGACTGTATCTCACCTGGGCGGAAGAGAGTTATGAAGAGATAGTGCATCGTAGTGACGTTCTCGGTCTCGAGGACGAGCCGGTCCGCCGAAGCCTCTACTATATGCATTCGGTAGGTGGCCTTGCCAGAAAGGTTGTCGACCTGCACATAGTAGAGTACCTTGCCTTCCTTCATCTCTTCGGGCGTGAAGTCTTGGCGGCGTTGACTAGGCTGCAGGCCGGTCAGAGCGTAGGCATCCACTATTAATGTTTGCCACTGCTTGTGACTGGTCGACCAGTAGCGCATGCCCGCGAGTTCTGAAATGGCTCCGATGTGGCGAAGCAAACCTTTAGCTTCCGAGGTGTGACGAAATCGTGCGACTGTGGTTACCAACGTTGTAAAGCCCACCGCAGCCCAACCGGTGCACGCGGGCGGTTTCCAGTCGCGGCCGAACTCAGACTTGCTCCATGACTTCGCGGTGGCCGAATCATCCAGACCAGGATAGGACGGAACGGGTTCCTTTCCGCATGGCGGCTGCGGTCCTAATTGTGCATAGCTGCGCGCCTGGCAGAGCAGCATTGCCGACAATAAAAACCAAACGCGGTACCGGGTCCAAGTCCGGATAAGCGTCTGATGACACGCATCTGCGCTCACCTGACCAGCATAGTTGTTGCCCGGAGCCTGCAGACAATGCCTTCGAATAAAACTTGATCGGCAAACAATCACAGTGAAGCGCTCTTCAACAATCCGCTTTCTCCGAGAAAGTCGGTACGTCCGCGCATGAGGAGATTATGGCAGATCGCGTCGAGACCCAAATTCTAATTCCGCTCGAATCTACTGGGCGGTGATCGGGTGATGGTCGAGATATAAAGCCTAGCGAAGCTGCCCAAAATCCCCCACGCCCTCAAGCCCGTATTCCTCACAGGCCCGGCGCAGTGCGTTAAAAATTGTCATGGTTTCTCCTTGAGTTTTGTTTCGAGTTCTGCGATCTGTTTCCTTAGTTGTTCAACGCCAGCTTGCAGGTGCGCGATGTCGTTTTGGTTCTGGTCGCACATGCGCCGGAGCGTTTGGTACTGCTGATCCATCATGGTTGTCTCCTAGGTAATGATTGTTTCCTCTGCCGCCCGGCCCGCCATGGGTATTGACCGAGCACACGTTCGCCCATCGCCCGCGCTGTTCCGCAACGCGGTCGGAACCGTCATGGGTAAGAACGGGATGGGCTGCTGGCTCTAGGTTTTTTGAGGGGCGGGCCGGGGCTGGCCGAGTATCAGAATAAGGCAAAGAATACCCTACTATCACTATACTAGCACGACATGACTAGGAAAGTCAACAGCAGAAGAAAAACTATGTCGTGTGTGAAAACGACAACCTGCCGCTCTTTGGCGGCCTCGACGAGCAGCCGCACGACCCGCACGCGGTAGTGGTGATCGAGTGAGGATATTGGATCATCGAGAATAATGCCGGAACCGTTCTTGGTTGTCTCAAGCTCAGCCAGAAAACCGGCAAGTGCGACGCAGGTTTTTTCGCCTTCGCTCAATACTTCGCAGGGCGGCACGTCGTCCCGCGCAATCAACGACAGACGGTATGGATGCTGTCCCACGGTGCCAAGTCCGAGCTTCACTTCGACCGGGGCTGCGTTAAACCCAAGCCGGCTGAGATGTGAGGCGAAGTTGCTGCGTAGTTGTGCGGTGACGACGATCTGCGCCACATCTCCTCCTTTGCGGGTTATCCCGGTGGTGTCGCAGTCGTTTCGCGCACGTTCCAAGCGCAGGGAGCGCCTGAGTCGCGTGACCTCTTCCTTCAGTATTTCTTTGAGCGGGGAGAGTTTGATGCAGTCATCGAGTTCTGTGAATTCATTTTGCATTTTGCGGCGTCCATCGGCTTGGGCCGCCGCGCGCAGACGTGTTATTTCGGCAGCGATGGATGACCTGGTGTCGGCGAGATCAGGACGCGGGGAAAGTCCGGCTGGGCGGTTTGCTGTAAGCCCCTTCGCCCTCCGAAGGAGGTAGCGCCGCCTGGATTTGGCCATTACAAGGAAACTCCTGACTGCGTGCGCAACGGGCGTATCGCTCAATGCGCCGTCGCGAAGTTGAGAGCGCGATATCGGGATTCTTAGAGCTTCCAACGGTGTGGCCAGAGCTTGGACCCGCGCGCATGCTGCTTTGGCGCGCTGCTGAATGTCATCTTGCACAAATCGCTCAAATTGGGAGAGGCGCTGCGCCGCCGCTCTATCGATCGGCTGTTGACAAAGTACGCACAGCGCATCTTCTTTCGTCACTGGAAAAGCTTCAGCGGGATACGCTAGTTCTTCGGAATACCGCCGCGCGGACTCCCAAAGTTGTTTCCAGGCTTCCGCGCCCAACCCTGGGAGGGCGGAATTGGCGGCAAAGGCCTGCCTGGCAGCGCTCGCTGCCTCCGCCGCGGCATCTGCATCAACAACCCGCTGTTCGAAATCCGCAACCGTGGTGTCAGAGAGCAAATTCTGCAGAGTGGCGGATAGCGCGTCCAGATCCTTCAAGCGTCGGCCTCGCGCTTCAAGTAGGTCCGCCTGACCTGCAGGATTATCCCGCAAGGCCCGTGCCAGAGCTGTGTGGCGTTCCCGTTCTTCATCGCTTACATCACAGATCGCATCGATCTCGTCAGGTTTCGTCCGCGACGACAGACTGGCGAGAAGGATGCTGGCGGCAGTCTGGGTGCGAAGAGAGACAAGGCGGAGTTCAGGCGCGCGGGCGGCGTCAAGCGCATCTTTTTCAGTCTTGAGCTGCTCGCCGACGGCACGACACGTTTCAGCCAAATTCTGGAAAACCTGGAGAATTTCTGGCGTGTATGCGAGTCGGTTGTTCTGCTCTACCTGCACGGCAGCGCAGGTCGCGTCAAAGACGTTGATCCTCGTGAGTTCCGACGTTGAGGATCTTCCATCGATCCAATTGAATGAACGCGGCGTGGAGCCGGCGCGGAATTCGATCACCGCGCTTGCAGGCTTGCCGGGGTCGGGCTCAAAAACGCTAGGCCGTATGAGCCCTCCCGGTTCGCGAGCGTGCGCGGCCTTCTTCAAAATGCGGGCTATCCCGGACTTGCCGGATGCATTGTCGCCATAGATTATTGTGAGGCCATCGGGCGAGAATGTGACAGGCCCTGACGCCAAGGCGTTCACGTAAGTGATATCGCGGAGCGAAAGAAGTGAAACGGGACACTCTGAACCTGCGGAAGGAGGAACATCATCCTTCGATGCCGGACGGGGAGCCGGTGCTCCGGGTGCGGCGAAACCTTGCGCTGCCTTCGCCAGCGTGGCCAACTCGGCGATGTCTGTTGGCGAGATGTCACCCGAGAGTACGCGTCGCAACGCATCCCGCTGCCATGGAGGCAGCTTCTCCGACCAAGCAATCAGATCATCAAAGGTGAACGTGGCCACCTGACGCCTTTCCTTTTCACCTGGAGCACTACTGCCCTATGGTAGTGGAGGGTCTTGCAATCGTCGAGGGCAATGGGCTGTGGGGCCTTCAGCCACAGTGACCGCGTGCGCTACTGCTCCCGACAAAACTGCCGTTCTGTCTGTGTCTTCAGAGCTGGAAGGGAGTGAGTTCTTTTTACGAAACTTCGATGTGATAATAAACCTTAAGGAAAATATTCCTATTTTCGGGGCAGGGCTCGTACTTCGGAGCCGTAAGTTGCCGGCTCCGGACGATCAGAATTGAGTCATGCAGCGAACGTGTAAATTGTGCCTGCAGGTACGTGATCTGCAGAACAGCCATTTGATGCCGGCGTCGCTGTACAAGAAGTCGCGGACTCAAGGCGGGCGGAACCCGAATCTGATGCAGGTGACGGACCCCGGAAGCGTCCAGGCATCGCGCCAACTGCGAAATTTCGTGCTTTGCTGGGATTGCGAACAGCTCTTCAGCAAGAGCGGCGAGAATTATGCGATGACGCAGGTGTTCGATTGCAGCGGCAACAGGTTCCCGTTGCTCAATGCCCTGCGGGCCGCCACGCCGTCGTGGACTCCGGCGATGACACGGTGCGCTCGCGATGTCAGCCGAATCTGCCCCCAAGGCTCCTCCCTCTGCGTCTAACGTTTACGGCCACTAGTGACGTTGACCACGACAAAGACCCTACCGACATGTCGCAACAATGCGTTCTCCGATAGAACGTGTTCTGTTCCTCCGAATTACGACTTACTGTCGGTTAGTCAAGAAGCGTGCATTTCTTGGGGTCTACCGGAGGTCTTGTGTCCCAAGGTGTGCCAAATAGCACCTGCCGGGCGAGCCGACCTGTAGCGAAGCGTTGGGGTGAAGGACTAGACCCTCCGGTTAGCAATCCGAAGGTGGTCCGGATTCTAATGTTCAGAATCCCAGGGCCCCCCAAAAGGACCCTAATCGGACTCGCAACGGTCAGGAACGTCGTGAATTAGGACACTGCGCGCCTTCGCTCCCCTGCGTGGGACGTAGATATCGCTGTGCCTGAAACAGACCAGCAGACTTTCCACTCTGTGGCATATCCTGCACCGCCAATTGATTGGATGCTTGGTTACTAGAGCCGTGCGGAAATGGAATGATTTCGGCTCAACACCTCGGATAGCCGACACTTGCGGAATGTCGGCGCTTCCGCCAAAGGCAACTGTTGCGAGGGGCCCTAGGTACCCACGCGCGACCTCAGTCTACATGTTCGCCCTCTTCAAATGTCCCATCGGCAGCAGGTAGCACATCGCGTTCGCCGGCGATCCACACGTATAGGGTCGGCAGTAGGAAGACGCTCATAACCAAGTCGGCAATAAGCCCGCCGACGATGACGATCGCAAAGGGCCGTTGCGAGTCGGAGCCGATGGCATGTGAGAGGGCGGCCGGCGCCAGCCCAAGAGTTGCCACCAGCATCGTCATCATGATCGGCCTAAGTCTTAACACCGCTCCCTCGACGGCGGCGTCCTCGATCGAGTAGCGCCGGGCCCGCAGCTGGTTGATGTACTCGAGCATGATGACGCCAGTTTGCACGGAGACGCCGAACAAAGCCAGAAATCCTACGCCGGAAGAAACGCTGAAGTTCGTGCCTGTAATCAACAATGCCAGGAGACCGCCGACTCGGGCCATGGCCACGTTCGCCAGGATCAGGAAGGCCCATTTGAAGGACTTGAACATGGTGTAAAGGATGATGAAGATGATGAGGATGGTGACCGGGAGCACGATGAGCAATCGTTCATCGGCCCTCTTCTGGCTCTCGTATTCGCCCTCCCAGTCGATGCGATAGCCGAGCGGCAATTTCACCTGCTGATCGACCTTGCTCATCGCCTCTTCCACCGTGCCGCCGAGGTCCCGGCCACGGACGCTGTACTTGATGGCGACATAGCGGCGATTACCTTCGCGATAAATCTCGGAACCGCCGTCGCTCTCGCTGATCTTGCAAAGCTGCGCCAGCGACACACGCTCTCCGCCGGGAGACAGCAGGCGAATCTTCGCGATGGCTTCCCTCGTATCACGATATGGCGGCAGATAGCGCATTACCAGGTCATAGCGCGCTTCCCCTCGCAGGACCTGCGTGAGCGCATTGCCACCGACTGCGGTTTGGATCGCGTCCTGTACGTCGGCTACGTTGATCTGGTACCGCGCGGCAGCATCGCGGTCCACGGTCAGGTTCAGGTTGGGCTGGCCGAGCACTCGGAACACTCCAAGATCCTCGATTCCCCTCACCCCACGCATGATGCGGACAACCTGATCGGCCTTGTCTTCGAGAACTCTTAGATCATCGCCATAGATTTTTGTGGCCAGTTCGCCTTTTACGCCGCTCACCGCCTCTTCCATGTTGTCTTCGATGGGCTGAGAAAAGCCCCAGACCACGCCAGGAATCTTGTTCAGTTCACGATTCATGGCCGCGATGAGTTCGTCCTTGTCTTCATGGAAGATGGGACGCCACTGTTCCTTCGGTTTCAGGTCAACAAAGTATTCGGTATTGAAGAAGCCGGTGGTATCTGTGCCGTCATCCGGACGCCCGACCTGGCTGGTGCATTGCGGGACCTCAGGAAAAGAACAAAGCACGATGCGAGCCTGATTCGCGACGCGAATCCCCTCGTCCGGCCCTGTGCTTGGCGCCAGCGTGCCACGGACCCAAAGCGCGCCTTCGTCCAAGTGCGGCAGGAATTCGGAACCAATCACGCCGCCGAAAGCGAGGTAAACCGTGAGAAAAAGCCCTGTCACACCCACGCCCACGGTCAGCCCACGCCGCCGAATAGCCCAACGGACTGCGGTCCGGTAGTGCTTGATCGAGAACTGCATCGCCGGGTTACGCCATTCCTTTGCGCCCTTGGCGAAAGCGAAACTGGCAAGCACCGGAGCAATCACTATGGAAAAAAGCAGCGCGCCGAGCAGCGCGAAGGCCACGGTCCAGGCCATAGGGTGAAACAGACGGCCCTCCACGCGCTGCAGGGTGAAGATCGGCAAGTAAGCGGTAATGATGATGGCGATGGCGTAGAACACGGGACGTTGGACTTCATGAGACGCATCGCTGATTCGTTCGGCGGGGGTCTTGGTTCCGTTGCCGTGGCCCAAATGGCGCACGATGTTTTCGATCATCACCACCGCGCCATCGACCACCATGCCGAAATCCAGCGCGCCGAGGGACAACAAGTTCGCCGGGATTTGCCGCAAGTCCAGGCAAATCGAGGCAAACAACAGAGAGAACGGAATGGTCGCGGCCACGATCAAAGCGCCGCGTACGTTGCCGAGAAACAAGAAGAGAATGATCGAAACCAGAATCATTCCTTCCGTAAGGTTGTGGAGGACGGTATGCGTGGTGTAGTGAACCAGGTCGCTGCGATCGATAAAAGGAACAACCTTCACGCCCGCTGGCAAGATGTGGTTGTTCAGTTCCTCGACTTTCTTGTGGATGCCCTGGAGAACCACGTCGGCTGCGGCGTCTTTCCGCAACAATACGATGCCCGAGACCACATCGTCGTTATCAACGATCTTTCCATCTTCACGGTGAAAGGCGCGAGCAAACTGCCCAAGCCGGATCTTTGGACCCTGGGAAACGATCGCAATGTCCTTCATCCGAAGCGGCGTTCCATTCTTAGTCAAAATGACCGTCTCTTCGATGTCGTAGACCCGGTCGACCAATCCCACGGAACGGACGTTGATCTGTTGCAAGCCAGCCTGGATAAAACTTCCTCCGGCATTGACGTTGTTGTTGGCGAGTTGCTGCTCGACCTGTGCCAGGCTCAGACCATAGGCGACCAGTTTGTTCGGGTCGACGCGAACCTGGTATTCGCGGGTGGGACCGCCAAAGCTGGCGACATCAACGACATCCGGGACCGCCTTGAAATTCTTTTCGACGACCCAATCTTCCAGGGATTTCAGCTCCATGGGATCGTACGCCGGGTTGGTGCTGCGCAAGGTGAAGAAGTAAATCTGGCCGACCGGGCTCCAGTCCGTACCCATTTGGGGCACCACTCCCGACGGCAACGTCACCTGGCTCAATCGCTCCAGGACGCGTTCGCGGTTCCAGGCGTTATCGGAGTCGTCGTCGAAAATCAGCTTCAGGTCAGAAAGCCCAAAAAGTGAAAACGAACGCAGATGCACCACCTGCGGGATGCCGTTCATGGCGATTTCCAGCGGAATCGTGACCTGCTGCTCGATCTGCTCCGCCGAGATTCCCGGCCACTGCGTAATGATTTCAACGTAATTGTCGGCCACATCGGGATAGGCCTCGATGGGCAGCCGCTCGAAGGAAATGATTCCCCAGGCAAAAAGCAGCAGCGCCAGGCCCACGACCAGGAGCCGGTTGCTGAGCGCGAAATCAACGACGCGGCGAATCATTTATTGCTCGACCGTGTTTTGCAGCGGCAATGCGTTTGAAACCACTTGATCACCCGGCTTGAGTCCAGAAACAATTTCCTGCAGGTTGCCGGGAAGCATGTTGCCGGTGACGACTTCATGGCGCTTGAAGTGTCCCGGACTAATCGGTGCGTAAACCCACTCGCGGTCGTGCAAGTGCAGAATCGCTGTGGCCGGGATGGCGGCGTGCGTCTCTGGCTGCTTGCCGTAGAAGTTCGCCGTCACAAACATCCCTACTCGCATCAATCCGGGGTTTGGCATTTCGATCCGAACTTTGGCTGTGCGAATGCTGGGATCGAGAATGGGCAGAATGTTATCGATGCGCCCCTTGAAGACCTGCCCGGGATACGCATTCAGATGGATGTCCGCCGAGTCGCCAACTCGCACGGCGTCGAGATCGTTTTCGTAAACGTCGCAGACGATCCAGACGTAGGAAAGATCAGAAATGGTAAACGGGTTGGGGCCAGACAAACCCTGGACGCCGGATGCATTGGTGACCTCTTGATCCGTGATTACGCCCGATACAGGCGCGACAATGTCGACGATTCCAGAGGGATGGTTCTTATCGATGCCGAGCAGGCGCAACTGTTCGGTGGCGGCACTAAGATCGGCTTTAGCGTCACCTTCGGTGTCTTCAGCGGACTCGAGGGCGCTTTTCGCGATCGCGCCCTTGTCGTAAAGAGTCTGCGCACGTTCCAGCTGCAAGCGAGCCAACCGCTCATCATTCTCGGCCTTCAGATAAGTCTGATAAGCGCCGGACACGTCGTTGCTCTGGACCCGCAGCAACAATTGGCCTTTTTGTACTACGTCGCCAAGCCTGGCCTCGATCTCCACAACTCGCCCAGCAGCTAACGAGATCACGGGTACTGCACGCGTGATGTCAGGCTGCACCACGCCGGTCACACTCAGGGCAGGTACAGCCTTGTATTCTGTAGCCGTGGCTAGCGGGAACTGTTCTGGATGATCCACTTTGAAGTTGTTGGCGTCCAGATCTGGTTCAACGACTGCTTTGGGCGGCGCCTCAGCCTTCGGGTCCGCTTTGCCCTCATTGCACGCGGTGAAAGACAGGCTCAGCAACAGGCCTAAGGTTGCTGCTACGACCAAGCCTGCAAGTTTCGTTTTCATGGGACCACCTCCCGGCCGACGGCCATATTCAATTGCGCCGCCGCGGTTAAGTACGAGCCAACCAGGTTCACGTAGTTCAGCTGCACGCTGCGGTAATCCGCCTCCGCATTCAGAAAATCCAACAACGACGCGCCGCCGTGCTGATAGGAAAAGAAAATGGTGTCGCGCACCCGCACCGACTGTTGCAGGTATTTCGCCTTATATGGCCCCAGCAGAATCAAGGTGCTGTTCAGCGTGGCATAGCCGGAGTCCACATCGCTGAGCACCTGGGCCTCGGTGGCGTCGCGCAACCGTTCATTGCGCGTGACATCGAGCTGGGTACGCAGCTTCTCTCCCTGATTGCGATCGAAGATGCGCAGCGGAACGCTGATACTGACGCCCAGTGTGTTGATCGCGTCCGGGTTGTTGGTCGAGGCGTTATGGGTGTACCACGCGGCGAGGGTCGGATCGGTTGAGCCGTTGGCCACGGCCAACTTGTGGTCGGTCTGGGCCTTGTCCACGGATTCGATCGCTGCCTTCAAGTCGGGGCGCGTGTCCATCGCGATCCTGCGGAATTCATCGCGAGGCGCGAGTTCGTCCTTGAAACCGTAGGTTCCGGTCACGTCGAACTGTTCGATCGGAGTGCGGTCGTTCAGCAATGTAAGCAACTGGATCTTGGCGGTGCGCCAATTCACTTCCGCGGTTTGCATGTCGGACTCGTACTGCACGCGCTGCAGCTCCAGGCGGTCGAGATCAATCTGCGCAATGTCGCCGGCATTGAACCGGTTTCGGCTGATCTCGAGCACGTGGTCGTAGTAAGCCAGGTTGTCTTTGGCGAGTTGCAGCACGGCTTTGGCCTGCAGCACGGAGACAAATGCGCTGCGCAGGTTAAAGAGCAGGCTTCGCTCGAGGTCAGCATGAGTTGACTCGGCGATCAGCGTGCCCTTTTGTGCGCTTTCCAGGCGCAATCCGCGTTTGTGCCGGCGTTCGATCAGTTGGCTGATGCCGGGCGATTCAAAGGTGCCGGCGAACGGCTCCCAAACACCTTTATTTGGAGCGATCTGGGTCCCGTCCACCGTGAACGAGAAGGTTGGGTTGGGACGAAGATAAGCGGTGATTTCCTCAGCCTTCGACTCCTCGATGTTCAATCGGTCGGCCAGCAGGGTGGGATTGTTTGTCTCATAACGGTCCCGCACCTGTTCCCATGTCAAGACTGACTGCGCGTTCGCGCACGAAGCCAGACTTATCACAAGGAACACCACCGAACCGAGCCAAGAAACTCTACACATTCACGATTTCCTCGTCGTGGATTGCCGGAGTGACCCTGCAAAAGTATCCCAATGGACCACAGGTCCCGACCAACCGGACGTTTCGCAGAGTCGCATGTCAGCGGAGCAGAATTACCCAAGAGAGGAGTGGGGCGGGGCGCGCGGGCCACGTGGGCAAGTTCGAGCTTCCTCAGGGACGGGAACCGCACCGAGCAACACAATTCCGCAGACTTCGCCACTACCACAGATGTTTGTCTGCGACACGGGTTGGACAAAGAAGCCGTCAGCCGTCGGCCATGCGTTGGCGAAGGAATTGCCCGCGGATTGCCGGACTGTTCGCTTGGAGGGGCTGGACTCCTCCATCTCCTGTTGCATGGCGTGCAAGTCATCTGTGGCCGAGACCACAGGGAACAGGAGCATGAGAAGACAAATCAAGATCAAGCACGCCTTAAGCCGCTGCGGAGCGCGGGAGCCACAGGCTTCCTCCGGCACACGCCGCCAGACCCACAGGGCAGGCAATGCCAGCGTCAACCAGAGAAGATTGAGCAGGAGTTCCATGTTTTTGCTTGCAAGCTTAAGACTATACCAAAGAAGGCCAGTGCCTGGCCGCAGGCCCTTCCCTCAGTTCAAAACTACCGGGGGTTTCGCGTCCAAGTCAATGGCGGGTCGCAGTTTGTGAGTTACTATCGGCACGGTGAAGAAATCCCGCGCCCAGCCCGGGATCGTAGCCGACACTGTGAGTTCAGCCGTCAGCGTTGCCGTGGACCTGCAAATTGTAAAATCTTCGCAAGAACGAAGACCGCGGCAAAATACTCGCATCCCACCGTTCAGCACAGGCATATAATTCGCCTAACTGCTGTGGGGGTGCCGTATGAGAGTCCCGCCTTTTGGTTGTGCATTCCTCCTGTTGTCGCTGAGCGTCTCCCTGGCTGCGCAAAGTCACCCCGGCGGCGGGGGAACGAGCGGCGGCCACACCACGGGACCCATTGGTAGTACGCCCGGGCCTACGCTGTCCAATTCGAGCCTCCCCTCAACCGCTTTCATCTCCGGCAAAGTGACGCTTGATGATGGCAGCCAGTTGACGGAAGCCGCGACTGTCCAGACCATCTGCCGAGGCCAGCGGCACACCGTGGCTTATACCGACAGCCACGGCAGCTTCAGTTTTCAATTCGCCGATCTCACTCCAGGGGCAGATACGGACTTTACCGACGCCGGTAACAACATGATGACGCGCTCTGAGGGTCTGCGCGATCGACGCGAGTGGCAGGATTGTGAACTGCAAGCCGTGCTGGCGGGTTTCACCTCTGAGGTCATCGAGCTTGCCAGCCGTATGAGCAGCCTGGAAAGCACCGACATTGGACGTGTGGTGTTACATCGCATGGCCCAGGTGGAAGGAACCAGCATCAGTGTTACCAGCGCGCTGGCGCCCAAGCCAGCCAAAAAGGCGCTGGAGAAGGCGCAGCAGCAGGAGAAGAAAGCTAAGTGGAGCCAGGCCGAGCAGTCTTTGGAGAAAGCCGTCCAGATTTACCCCAAATATGCGGTGGCATGGTTTGAGTTGGGCAAGATCCAGCTTCGCCGGAATGATGCGGCCTCGGCGCAGAATTCGTTCCAACAATCAATCAAGGCAGACCCAAAGTACGTGAACCCGTACGACGGTCTTGCGCAAATCGCCTATCAGGCCCGCCAGTGGCCAGCGGTGGTTGAGACCACCAATCAACTGATCGCGCTGAATCCGGTGAATTTCCCCGGCGCTTATTTCTTGAACGGTGTCGCTAACTTTTCCCTGGGAAATCTTGACTCCGCCGAGAAGATCGTTCGCCAGGGTATCAAAGTGGACGACGCACACCAGATTCCCAGATTGCAATACCTGCTGGGGATGATTTTGTTGCGAAAGCAAGAGTATCCCGAGGCCTCGCGATACCTGCAGCAGTATCTTCTGCTGGCAAAGCAACCTGCCGAAATTGAAGAGACCAAGAAGCAGTTGGACGAGATCGCTCGGCTTACGGCAAGTCCCGGCCCTGCTGCCGCCACGACTGAAAAAAAGTGAGAGGTTTTCTGGCCGGGCGTATGCCCACCTGAATCACAGCATTTTTTGCGCCCCTTGCGTAAAGAGGGTGTCACTCTGCTAGGATGGCATCCAGACACGCACCTGATCTCCATTGCTATCATTGGGTTGGCGGCGTGCGTTGTGGACATATAACTGCACAACCAATCTTTCTACCCTTACCTACTGGCCGGGTATGGGCTGGTGTAGGAGCTGGGTTTGAATCATCTGGGTAACCGTGTGCGCCGCAAGCGCAGGTCCAGCCGGTCCCGCTACCGTCAGCGGATCCGCAGGGTTTTGACCGCGCTGGTCTTGTTGGCAGTTCTGGCCTCCGCTGCCTTGTGGCTTTCCTCCAGCCTGACGGCTTGGTTGGCATACTCGTCTGTGAACCAGGCACAATCAGCTTGGCAGCAAGAGGATCTCAGCCACAACCTGGCCTTGCTGGCGGCGATTTCCACAGCTCCGCCACTGCTCTCCGGACCGCGAATTGTGTACCCGTATTCGGTAATCCCCGGCGGAGTCCGCAGCCCGGAGGATTTGCGTGAACTGACCGAGCACGACCGGATCGTGTCCGATCACTTTGCCGGATTCGATTTTGCGAATGCCCGGATCATCGAACTCGCCGAACCCAAGCTGGTTTATCTCTCGTATCGCATGAAAGGCTATGTCTTCTGGACCAGCCAAAAGGTGGGATTGCGCAAAGGTGAGAAGCTGATCACCGACGGCAAGATCACGGCCCGCACCCGCTGTGGCAACCGCGTTTCGGAGTCGGCGCAGGAGGCGATCTCGCCGGAACAACCGCCGGTGGAGAAGTTTGAGGAGCCTATGTTGATGGGCGGAAGCGCAACCCAGGTCCCGCCTCCGGTGATGGCCTTCAATCCTGGGATCCCGGGTCTGGCTGCTGCCAATCCGCCAACGTTTAGTCCGATTCCCGGCGGAGGGTTTCCACCGCTCTATCCGCCACCGCTGCCAGGATGTCCGACGCCATCGCCGTCGACACCAGAGAAAGCAGCGAAACCAAACCCCTGCCAGACCCACAAGCCCCCGCACAAGCCTCCGCCAACGGTGCCGGAACCCGGCACACTGGTTCTGGTTTCATCCGGTGCGGCGGCGATCTACCTGCGGCGCAGAAAGACTGCGGTTCGGAACGAGAAGAGTTGCGCCGTAGCAACCCAGGTCCGAGAGATCCCCTGATCGATCGGAGATGCTCACCTCAGGCAGTTCAATCCATGTTGACGGCAGTGGCGTCGGTCTGAATCTGGATCAAGGGTCCGTAGTTCGCGCCAGGGACGATCAATTGGATGACGCTGTTGAACATCCACTGGTAGGGGTAGGAGATAGTGACGTGCGTACACGGGATGTTGGCGGTAATGGGATTGGGCTGTCCGTAGTTGCTTGCCACCAAGCCGCAGCTATTCACCGGATTGGCGTCAAAGCCGCGAATGATGGTAAGGCTGAATGCCCCGATGCAGCCGTTTTGCGAATTGGTCTTGTACTGCCACTCAAGGACGCCCGGACCCGCGCTCACGGCAACGGAACTCAAGCCGCAGTCGTTGATTCTCGAAGCCTGCAAATAGGAGTCCACCAGGACGCGGATTGCGTCGATGGACGCCGGAGGCGTGTTGGTTAGATCGTAAGTTGGTTCAGCGGCCCCATAGCGCGCAGCCTCGCGAACAGCGTTGTTCAGTTCCTGCTTGGTGTTGAAAGCGCCGCCGAAGTCAAAGATGCCGACGACCAGCACCACCAGCAAGGGCAGCGAGACGGCGAACTCCGCGAGCGCGGAGGCCTCGGAGCGGCCGAGCGAGCAAAGCTGCCGCTGAACCATTCCTGCGCATTCGCAGTCAGACCCGGACATTCAGTACTCTCCCTGCATCTGCACGTCGGCCTTCAGCGTGATCGGCTGCTGGTTGAGGGAGGTGAAAGGCAGCGACATCTGAAAGGGATATTGAAAACTGACCACCACTCCGCAAACGGGCGGGTCGGGGCTGGCCACCGGGGTCAACAGCACCTGGTTACAAAATGTTATGCCGGGATAGGTGGCGGGATTTGTGCAGTTTGTGGTCTGCGGTTGGCCGTTGCAGAAATTGAGAGTAGCCGGAGTATAAAGCTGGATCTGGTTCGGATCGATACCTGAAGACTGCAGGGCGTTTGTGATGGTTGGACCTTGTGAAGAAAGCTGTGAACCATTTCCGCAGCTGGCGCAGGTCTGCGCCACTCCCGCGCGAGCGGCTTCGCGCGCGGCATGGTTGATGGTGGCGTAAATGTTGAAAGCGCGGCCAAACCAGTAGATGCCGAGCAGCATCATGAACGCGATCGGCAAAACCAGCGCCGCCTCGGCGATCTGCGAAGCCCGATTGTCGTGCGTGATTTTTCTGATCAATTTCATCTTCAGCGTCTGCGACCCAATCCTAGGTTACGAATCCCCACACATGCCCCGCCGTAAATAGAATAACGGCAATCGCCACTGCCACGCCAAAGGGTATTTTCAGCGCTTCCGGATTGTCCAGCGTGAGCTCCGGCCCGGGAAGATGGAAGTGAAAAACGGCAGCCAGCATACGTCCGATATTGCCAAGGGTCTGGCGAACCCGCCCCTTCCAGATAATCAGGATCAGGGCCATCACGCCAGCCACCAGGACCGTGGCAAACAGCACGGCCATGAGGTTGCGCGGACCGAGGAAAGCTCCCAGCGCCCCCACCAGTTTCCAGTCTCCTGCGCCCAGGCTTCGCACCAGAACAAAGGGAAGTAACAAAAGCAAGCCCAGCCCGGCGCCGAGCAGCGATTCTTTCGCCCCCGGCCAGCCTTTGGTTAAGGAATTGAACGCGATCCCGAGCAGCGCGCCTGGAACCGTCAGCCAGTTGGGAATTCGGCGCGACCGCCAATCGCTGATCCCGGCGACCGTGGCAAATATCGCCGGCAAAATCCACGCTCCGGCTCTCATTATTCCCATGGATTCCGCGACCGGCGGCAGGATTCACGGTTTACTGTCGGAAGCACGAACTCAGCAGACATAAGGAACTGGCGGCGATCCCGCGCGAAAAAACCAATTTCTGGGCGGATTGTCACACAGGCGCAGAGGCAAGTCAACGTAACCGCGGAGTGGGTAGTGGGCTACTTTGAATTTCTTAATATCTTGAACAAATAGATTCCAGCCGCAAGCCCCCCAATTGCCACAATAAGCACCAGCGCATCCCATATCAGAAATGGCCACGCATCCCACATAGAATCGCCTAGGCTACCGCTCTTTCCCCCCTCCGCTGCTCGTAAGCTTCCCAGAGGGCTACCAAATCCTCTACGCTCCACAGCCGATCTGTCACTCCGGCGGCCATCGCTGGACTCATGCGCAGCGTCCGATGAATCTTGATGAAATTGTACGCGAAGTAGTTTAGCGCCGTCGCAGCCGCATGAGGTAGTGGGGTGAGTTGACAAGGAAGCGAGCCGAACGCGCGATTGTTGCGTCGCTGAGAACGCCCATTCGACGCGCTCGCTTCGCTCGCTTGGTCAGGGCAGGCTTTGCTTCGCGCGGCTCGCCCAGATTCCTTCGACTTCGCTCAGGACGGGCTCTTCGCTGCGCAAAAGCGGCTTGCTCAGGATGACAATCGAACCAACAGAAAAGGCCCGATTGCTCGGGCCTTGTTCATATACGGCAAAATGTTTACCGGCTCAATGGCCGTGCCGAAGTGCGCTCAGCGACGATGCGCTTGGCGTTATCGGCGAGGGCCTTGGCCTGGGGCAGAAGATCCAGCGCCTTGACCACCTCCGGATCATTCTCCGCCCTGACCTTCAGGCCTTCTTCCTGACCGAAGGCATTCACGAAGATCTCGCTCTTGATATTGGATCGTACCCAGTCGTTGTTCTCCATCAGATCGCCTTCGGTGTAGGGGATCTTCTCTTCGTCAAGGAACTTGCGGAATTCCTGCATGAGAACGTCATCCACCTCGAAACTCTTGGCGGGATGGTGGTTGATCATGTAGCGCTTGGCAAAGTTAAAGAAGGCATAGTGCTGCAGCAGCGTGTCCTGAAAGTGGTTGCTCTTTACCGGAGGAATTTGCACGTCCGGGGTAATGCCGCCGCCGCCGTAAACCGTGCGGCCGCTGTCAGTGAGTTTCACCTCACGGTTGGCAGTATTGCTGCTGTCCTGATCCCGCTCGAAGTAGTAGTCGTACAGCGAGACATTCGAATAGTCGCGCTGAATCAACCGCCCGCTGGGTGTGTAATATTTCGCGGTGGTCAGAGCCAGACCAGTGTTTTCGTCGAGCGGATACACGGTCTGCACCAGGCCTTTGCCGAACGTCGTTTCGCCGACAATCAGACCGCGGTCGTGGTCCTGGATTGCACCGGCGACGATCTCAGCGGCTGATGCCGTGCCGCGGTCCACCAGCACAACCAGCGGATATTCCTTGCCACCGTCGCCGTGCGTCGCCGTGTAACGCTTCTCAGGTGAAGAGCGGCCGTGATGAGAAACAATCAATTGACCTTTGCGCAGGAACTTGTCCGCTACTCCTACGCCTTCGTTTAATAGCCCGCCGGGATTGTGCCGCAGGTCGAGAACCAAGCCCTTCAGATCGCCCATCTGGTCGAGCGCGTCTCCGACTTCTTTCTCGGTGGTCTCGTTGAATCCGCTGACGTGCATGTAGCCGATGCCGGGCCGAATCAGGAAGTGCAGGTCCACGCTATAGCGCGGAATCTCGTCGCGCACCACCGCGAACTCCAGCGGCTTGTCTGCGCCTTCTCGCAGGATGGTGATGTGGACAGTAGTCCCTTTGGGTCCCTTGAGCAGGTCAGCCACGTCGCTGGTGCTCATGTTGTCAGTGGGCTTGCCGTCGACGGCAACGATAATGTCGCCGGGACGAATGCCCGCCCGATAAGCCGGCGTCCCCACAAAGGGTGCAATCACAATGACTTTGTTGTTGCGTGGTCCAACCGTCATGCCCACGCCGTAGTACTTACCGCGCTGGTCTTCGCGCAGCAGCGAGTAGGCTTTGGGGTCAAAGAAATTCGAGTGCGGATCGAGGACGTGCAGCATGCCCGGGATGGCGCCGTTATAAATGGCTTTGTCGGGGTTGACCGGCTCGGCGTAGTTCTGCTCCACGACGGTGTAAACGTCGCTGAACTGGTGCAGGCTATCGCGAACATCGGCATCGCCGCCGGGAGCTGCAGCCGGAGTAATTTTCTGGCCGAACAGCATGCCCAGAAAACCGCAGGTGACGAGGACGAGAACTACCAGGAAGAGAGAGCGACGAGAACTGCGAACCATCGTTAATGTCCTTGATTTCTTTCGGTTTTGGGCGTACCGAACCCCGGCCACCGCGTCTCAGCGCAGTATAGCACGTAGCCTTCTATCCCCACAGAGCCTTTTGAACCCCAGAGGTAACCAGAGGGCCAGACTGCACCACTAGCGTCTAGGATGCAGCCAATGGTGTAACGGATGCGGTGGATTTCAATCCCGCAGGGGATTCCTACGCCACACATCGTCGGGGTGGCCAGCGGTCCGTTCCGCGAACCACGTCACTGAATGATACCCGGTTATGGCTGCCAATATCAGAGGAAGCAGAATCCAGCCAGCCATTCTTTGCAGCGGCGCGTAGGTTCGGCCGAACCACCAATCCTGTTTGGGCCTCCAGGTGCTGGCAGCCCCCAATTCAATGATCGGGAGCAGCAAATCCAGGCTGTACCAGAATGGGCTATAAGGGCCGGGGTTGCTCTTGCTATCCTGCGGTTCCATTCGGTTCTGGTTGGGGAAAATGAACATGCCCAAAAGCATGAAGGCCAGAACAACCGGCAACGAGCGGCTCGGCCTTCGTCCGTAACCAGTAAGTTGATAAAGCAACCAGTCGGCAATCCATCCCGCCTTTCTGTGCTTCCAGATGGCCTCTCGTCGCTGCCGAATCCTCATCTTGATATAGGCATCGTCCGCCCACTCGGGGTAGCCGTTGGAGCGAAAGTATTGCTCTAGCATGAGGTACGGTGACGCGCTGTAGCGGCACCGCGGCAAATCAACAAATTGCAGCATGCTCCAGGCACTGAAATCAGTGGCTTGGTCGATGTACAGATACTGGAACGAAAAACCGTCCAGGCTTGCCGACCCTTCCGTGCTTGGGTTCAGCCATTGCTGGTTGAAACCGTAAATCGTCAAGGATTGGAAGCGAGTGTGCGATAGGTCAAATTCGGATATGGGGAAGAATCCTTCCCCTGCCGATTGCGCCGACGGAGCCGAGCCTAGTGTCATCAATCCGTCCACCTTGAGAAACTCCGCCCCAACGTACTTGGGTCTGTCCGTAACAACGGAAAGCGAGAAATCCGAGGCGACATAGGCCTCAGTCAGATCCAGGTCGGGATCGGACTCGTCAGAGTCTTTGACATCGAAGTTTGCGTTCAGAACCAAGGCCCCAGCCTGAAGCCTGGTGAGATCCAGCGGTACATCAAACTCCGTCGAGCCAGATTCGTCCGAACTGAAGGTCAAGGTCCCTTTCACGGTTGTACCAATCAACAGCACCTCGTCTGGCTCATCGTCGTCTGAGGACTCCGCGCCCTGTACCGGTCCTGTAAAACTACTGTTTTCAAACAGCAGGTCCCCGTCAAACTGGCTGCCAGAGAAGTCGATGCCTGCGTTGAACGTGCAATTCTGAAACTCTACGCGATAGGGGACCTCGTGTTGGACAGCAATTGATTGTTTGAAGACAGCGTGCGCAATGCGGACGCCCTTGCGACCGATGTTGCCTTCGCTGTAACGACCGGTAAGCAGATCCTCGACGAACTGGTGACTGAGAACATGGTCCTTGGTGGAGGAATCATCCAAATCGGCGACGTTTCCCTGTTTAAGTGTTTCGAGGACAAACTTTTCCGCGCGGGTGAGATCGAGTCCGCGGCAGGCAGGGACACCGGTGAACGTTAGGATCAGCCCCAGGATAAAGAGGCGGCGGAAGAATACCTGAAAACGGAGCCCGTAAGCGGAGAACGCCAAACGCCCATGCAACATGGCAAGACTCCTTGTGCATTCCTGGCCGCACGATGGGGTGGCAGAAGGCTAGCATCGCGGCCGACTGGGGTCAAGAATTGATGAGCAATCCATTCCCGCGCGGCACAAAGGGCAGGCTACGGCGAAATCCCGCACTAAAGATCTACTGTTTCACTCTCATTTGCTGTTCCTTGCGGAAAACCATCCGCATTGCTGCGGGTGGAACTCGGCAGTATCATGGGCGCATGGGTTTCTCTGAAACCATATTCCTCTTCTTTCTGGCCCTGCTGATTTTCGGGCCTAAGAAGTTGCCGGAAATCGCCCGCCAGGTCGGCAAAGCGCTCAATGAGTTCAAGCGCGCCTCGAACGAATTCAAATCCCAGATCGCCTCGGAAATCTCGCAATTGGAGCTGGAGAACCAGCGTCAGATCCTGCCCCCTGCCGAACCACAGCTAGGCGCCGTTGCCGCCACCGCGCCGGCGGAGCCGCCGGGAACTCTGGAAGCTCTGCCGACGCCCCCGCCACCACTCCCCGAAATAAAGGCTGCTCCCGATGCCTGAGATCGCGGCCGAATTGCCTCCCGCCAAGCCGCAGGAAACTATGCCGGCTATGAGTTTTCTCGAACACCTGGAGGAGCTGCGGCGGAGGATTATCTACTCGATTATTGCCGTGACGGTCGGCTTCTTTCTGTGTTGGGGTTATGCCGACAGGATCGTGGGTTGGATGCAAAAGCCGATCATGGACGCGCTGCAGCGGAACGGCATGCCCCAGACGTTGGTCTATCTCAATCCCACCGACCCCTTCAACCTTTACTTGAAGGTTGGCGCACTGGCCGGTCTGTTTGTGGCTTCGCCGTTCGTGCTCTATCAGCTATGGCTGTTTATTTCTCCCGGCCTGTATCGCAACGAGAAACGCTATGTTTTTCCCTTCATGGTTTCCACCGTTGGATTGTTTCTCTCGGGCGGCTTGTTCGGCTACAAGCTGGTCTATCCCGCGGCGCTCGAATTTCTCATCGGCTACGGCAAGCAGTTTCAGCCGATGATCACCATCCACGAGTACACCGATCTGTTTCTCACGGTGATGCTCGGTTTGGGGGTCGTATTTGAGTTGCCAATTCTGGTGTTCTTCCTTGCGCTGATGGGCGTGGTGAGCGCAGGCTGGATGTGGCGCAATGTGCGTTATTCCATCCTGGTAATTTTCATTATTGCGGCCATTCTGACGCCGACCACCGACATCCTGAACATGTGCATTTTTGCCGCGCCCATGATCGCACTTTACTTAGGGAGCATTGGCATCGCGTACCTGGTACATCCCAAACAGCGAAAGGCGCGGGCCACGCGAAAGAACTCATGAAAGTCCTGCAGACTCTTTGCCTGATTATTTTCCTGGCGTTGGTTTCGTGCTCTAAGGAGAAGCCGAATGCAGCCAGCGCGAGCGACAGCCCAGCGGCCACGGCTCCAGCAGTTGCGGATACTTCCCCTCCCGCCGACCTAGGGCCGCCGCCGGCATTCGATTCTAATCGCGCCATGCAATACGTGAAGGAAATCGTGGCGCTTGGCCCACGCCCGATTGGCAGCGAGAACCACAAGAAAGTCGAGAACTACATCCTGTCGCACTTAACGAACGACACGGTGGAGAACGATGCTTTCACGATCGACACCACTGAAGGCAAGTTCCCCGTGCACAACATCATCGCGAAATTTCCGGGTACGCGGGACGGGATCATAGTCATCGCCAGCCACTACGACACAAACTGGCCACTGAAAGACACTTCGTATGTCGGTGCCAACGACGGAGCGTCGTCCAGCGCTCTGCTGCTCGAATTTGCCAATCAACTGCGCGGCCAGAAGCGCGACGGCTACAGCATCTGGCTGTTGTGGGATGACGCCGAGGAATCCATGCGTTTGCCCTGGTACGATCCCGAGAGCCTTTACGGCGTGCGCCATCTGGCAGACAAGTGGCAGGCCGACGGGACCCTCAAAAAGATAAGAGCGTTCCTGCTGGAAGACATGATCGGAGATGCCGACCTTAACATCGACCGGGACAGCAGCTCCACGCCATGGCTGGAAGATCTCGTTTATCAGGCAGCGACTCGCCTGGGCTACCAATCTCACTTCTTCGGCCGTACCATCCCCGTGGAAGACGATCATGAGCCGTTCATGAAACGCGGCGTGCCCAGTGCCGACCTGATTGACTTCGAGTACGGCTACGGCAACGTCTTCTGGCACACCACGCAGGACACCGTGGACAAGCTCAGCCCCAAGAGCCTGGAAATCGTGGGTAAAGTGACGCTGGAAACCGTGCGGATGCTGGACAAGAAGTGAGGTCGCTTCTCGACGTTTATGGCGGTTGGATTGTCATCCTGAGCAAGCCGCACTTGCGCAGCGAAGGATCTGGGCGAGCCGTGCGAAGCAAAGCCTGCCCTGAGCAAGTGAGCGCGTCGAATGGGCGTTCTTTGCGGCGCAGGAATCGCGCGTTTGGCTCGCTTCCTTGTCTGACTGCACCACTTGCGGTGAATCTTTTGACTTTGCCTTTTCTCGGTTTTCATTTCTAATGCGTTTCTATGCGCAGAACCAGAATCTTCAGCCTTTATCTTCTAGTTTTTCTAGCTCCGACTTTCGCGCAGACTTCCGCCGACCGCATCATCGCCGAAGCGCTCAAACCTTCCTCGATCGAAAACAACCTCGAACGCCTCACCGACCAGATCGGAGGCCGCGTGCCCGGCACTCCAGCGATGGACCAAGCAGTTCAATGGGGTGTGGATGCATTCAAGGCGGCCGGCGCGGACAGCGTGCGCACCGAAAATTTCACGATTGAAAGTTCATGGGCTGAAGGCGCTACGGAGATGAGCGTGGTCGCGCCGGAGCGGTTCCGCCTGCGTGCGATCTCGAAAGCCTGGGCGCCAGCGCTCTCGGCCCAGCAGCATGTGCCGGTCATTGACGTTGGTTTTGGAACGGAGCGCGATTTCGGCAAAGCAGGCGACGTCACGGGTGCAATTCTGCTGGTTCATTCGGACGAAATGGGCACCTGGGCCGACCTGGTCGACGAATACAGCCGCGCCCGCCAGGTGATCGATCGAGCTGTGAAAGCGCAAGCGCTGGCGATAGCGTTTCAATCCACGCGGCCGCACGATTTGCTCTATCGCCACACTAACGCAGTCGAAGGAAACATTGACAGTATTCCCTCTGTCCTTGTGGCACGCGAAGATGCCAGCCGTATGGCGCGATTGATTGCCTCCGGCCAGAAGATTTATGCGGACCTGTCGATTCCCAACCGAGTGGGTGGACCGATCACCTCATCCAACGTCGTCGCCGAGTTGCGCGGTCGTGAGAAACCGGACGAATTCGTCGTGCTGGGCGCGCACCTCGACTCCTGGGAACTGGGGACGGGAGCGCTGGACAACGGTTGCAATGCGGCTCTGGTCATCGACAGTTTACGCGCCATCAAAGCTTCGGGCGTCAAACCCCGCCGCAGCATCCGCTTCATCCTGTTTTCCGGCGAGGAGCAGGGCATGGTTGGCTCCTATTCCTATGTTCGCGCTCACCGCAGCGAACTCGATCATGCCGACGCCGTGGTTGTGTTTGATTCCGGGATCGGAAGCGTGACCGGCTTTTCGCTAGGCGGCCGCAAGGATCTGATCGCAGCCGCGACGACTTTGTTCTCGTCGTTAAAGCCGTTGGCCGGCGACAAATTCACGACCGATGCTGGCGCCGACACCGATAATTTCGATTTCATGATGGAGGGTGTGCCCACGCTGGTCGCAAACCAGGACGAAGCCAACTACCTGATCAACTATCACGCCTCGTCCGACACGTTCGATAAAGTGGACTTTACCCTGCTCAAGCAACATGTGGCCGAAGCCACCGCCGCTACCTTTGCTCTCGCCGATGCGCCCAGTCGACTGGGACCACGCCTGAACCGCGCGCAAATTGCGCGAACCTTGCGTGAGACGCATCTCGACGAAGACTTGAAAACTTCCCGGCTCTGGGATGAGTGGGAAAACTCTACGCGCGGACGCGAGAAGTAGAGAATTTTCGATGCCGGCAGCATGTGGGAGTGCTCTCTGTTTCGGTTGTCGGGACCGCTGCCGTCCAACTCAGAGGGTTCATTGAATCAGCTTCTTTTCTGGATTCTCTTCAACCTGTTCGTGCTGGCAATGCTGGCGCTGGACCTGGGACTGCTCCAGCGTCCCGGCCACGCCGTCAAGTTCCGCGAAGCCGTCCTCTGGAGCCTGACCTGGATCGCGCTGGCGGCGGCTTTTGCCGTCCTGGTTTACTTCTGGCGAGGTCGCATCGACGCGCTCGAGTTCACCACCGCCTATGTGGTTGAGCTCGCTCTCAGCGTCGACAATCTTTTCATCTTTCTTTTGATCTTCCGCTACTTTCGCGTCGACCCGGATCACCAGCACATCGTGCTGTTCTGGGGAATTCTGGGCGCGCTGGTGATGCGCGGTGTTTTCATTCTGGTCGGGATCGGACTGATTCGGCAATTTCACTGGATCACTTACCTGTTCGGGGCGTTTCTGGTTTATAGCGGCATCAAGCTTTTTGGCGAAGGCAACATCTCGATCGAACCGGAGAAGAACCCCGTCCTGCGCCTGTTTCGACGCTGGATGCCGATCACCGAAAATTACGAGGGCGAAAAGTTCTTCGTGCGGCGAATGGGGCTATACGCCACGCCGCTGCTGGTTGTGCTTCTAGTCGTCGAGACCACGGATGTGCTGTTTGCCACCGACTCCATCCCTGCGGTGCTGGCCATCAGCCTGAAAGCATTCATTGTCTATACCTCAAACGTGTTCGCGGTCATAGGCCTGCGCTCGATGTATTTCGTGCTGGCGGGGATGATGGAGGTTTTTCACTATCTGCACTATGGACTTGCCCTGGTCTTGATCTTCATTGGCGCGAAGATGCTGGCATCGCACTATTACCAGATTCCGACCGGAGTGGCGCTGGGCGTGGTTGCGGGAGTGCTGCTGGTGTCGGTGCTGGCATCGGTGCTGCACCCCAAGGCTGAGAGAAGCTAACCGCGAAGGACACGAAGTCACACGAAGGTTACGCGAAGCGGATTGCATCACCCTTAACGATCGAATGCTTCAGGAACTTCGCATCGTTGTGAGCGGGAAAGTCGAGGCGGTAGTGGGCGCCGCGGCTTTCTTCACGGGCGAGAGCCGAGCTGGCTACAAGAAGACCAAGCGCATGAAGATTCAGTGCTTCGTGCGCCCGCCGGGTGTGCGGATGGGCGACTCGAGGACAAACCTGATCCAAGCGCTCGATCGCGTGTTTCAGTCCTGAGCCCGTGCGCACGATGCCCACATCCTGCCACATCCAGTCCTGAATCTCGCGGATCACTTCTTCCGTCGCAGTATTCACTGGGCCATTGGACACAGCACGGCGCTGCGTTCCCGCACGTGACGGTCGATGGCGCAACTCTTCGCGCATCGCCTTGCCAGCACGCGCGCCAAAAACCAGTCCTTCCAGCAGGGAGTTACTCGCCAAACGATTGGCCCCGTGCACGCCCGTCGCAGCCGCTTCCCCCGCGACGTAGAGGCCTGGCAGCGAGGCGTGCCCATGTAGATCGGAGCACACGCCACCCATGGCGTAATGGGCCGCGGGACGTATGGGAATTAGATCGGTGGTGATGTCAATGTTGTACTGCATACAGGTGGCGTGGATGCGAGGAAAGCGCGCTTTCACGTGATCGGCATTGAGATGCGTGAGGTCGAGATAAACCACCGGTTCCTTCGCCGGGCTGACCTCGAGCTCGTGCACAATGGCTCGCGCCACAATGTCGCGCGGCGCCAGCTCGTGCATCGGGTGATATTTCGCCATGAAGCGGTGCATCTCCATGTTGCGCAGGTAAGCACCTTCGCCACGCAGGGCTTCGGACAACAAAAAGCGCGGCGCATTTTTCAGATAAAGCGCCGTTGGATGAAACTGGACGAACTCCATGTCGCTTACTTCAGCGCCGGCGCGGTACGCCATCGCCACGCCGTCGCCGGTAGCAACGCTCGGATTGGTTGTGTTTCGGTAAAGCTGTCCGAGACCACCCGTGGCCAGCAACACAGCGGCCGCAGTGACCTCCTGCATTTCGCCTTTGTCGTTGATCAGGTGAATTCCGCAGATCCGGCCGTTCTCCGCCATCAGATCTGTGCTGAACTCGAATTCGCGGACGGAAATCGTCTTGAGAGTTTTCGCCTTGGCGTAAAGGGCGCGCAAAATCTCTCGTCCCGTGGAGTCACCGTACGCATGCAGGATGCGGTTGCGGCTGTGCGCGCCTTCGCGGCCAAAGGTCAGCTTCGTGCCCTGGCGGTCAAATTCTGTGCCCCACTGAATCAGCTCTTCGATCCGCCCGGGGGCGTCCTCGACCAGGACCTTGGCGGCGTCCGGGTTACACAAGCCGTCGCCCGCCTGTAGCGTGTCCTGCAAATGGAGGCTGATTTCATCTTCATCGCTGAGCGCCGCTGCAATTCCGCCCTGCGCCCACTGCGTGTTTGACTCGGTGACCTCGCGCTTGGCCAGAACCAGAACAGTGCCTGCGGAGGCCAACTCGATTGCCGCTCGCAGTCCGGCAACCCCGGCACCCACCACCAGGAAATCGGTTTGAGATGGTGCGGAGTTCATCACTGAAAATGGTACCACCGTGGCCCAGCCACGGATACGGCGAAGGCCAATGTATGATGAGTTCTCATGAACCGCGTGACGATTGCGATTCAGCCGCGCCCTTATGAAGCCGTAATTGCAAACGGCCTGCTGGAGCGAGCGGGCGCGCACTTGCGCGAGGTACTGGGCGGGGCGGCGCGCAAGGTGTTCGTGGTCACGGTGTCTCCTGTCCGCCGCCGGTGGGCGAAGGAATTGATGGCATCGCTCGCAGCGGAGGGATTTGAAACCAAGCTGATCGAAATGCTGGACGGCGAGACGGCGAAAAAGCTGGCCACGATTGAGTTACTGGCGGAGAAGTTGGTTCGTCTGGGCGCGGACCGCACGGATGTTCTTGTCGGATTCGGCGGCGGCGTGGTGTGCGATGTCACCGGTCTGCTGGCTTCGCTCTACATGCGTGGTGTGGACGTGGTACACATTCCAACCACCCTGCTCGCCCAGGTGGATGCATCCATTGGCGGAAAGACCGGTGTCAACCTGCGCGCAGGAAAAAATCTGCTCGGTACATTTCACCAGCCGCGTGCAGTGTTGATCGATCCCCAGGTCCTCTCTACTCTGCCGGACCGCGAGTTTCGTGCGGGTTTATACGAAGCACTGAAGTGTGGAGTGATTGGACGACCTGCATTGTTTGAGCGACTGGAGACGGTTTCTGTGAAAGCGTTGCGGCAGGATGCTGGGCAGTTAGAGTGGATTATCGCCGAGTCGGTGAAGTTGAAGGCTGAGCTCGTTTCCTGCGATGAGCGGGAAAGCGGTTTGAGGCGCGTCCTCAACCTGGGTCACACCATTGGGCACGCGCTGGAAGCGGAATCAGGGTATCGCCGTTTTCTGCACGGTGAGGCTGTGGCTTGTGGGATGATTGCCGCGGCGAGAATTTCTGCGGCTGTTGGCAAATGCGACTCGAACACTGCGGATCGGATCGTCCGCGCTGTTTTGGCGCTCGGCCCGTTGCCGAAAGTGAAGGCTCAAGGTCGCGAGATTTACCGGTTGCTGCAGGCGGACAAGAAGACACGGGCTGGAGTCGTACACTTCGTGCTGCCGCGAGAGATCGGCAAAGTGGAAATTGTGAGCGACGTACCGGAGAAGGTCGTGGTCGAAGCAGCGGAAGAGTTGCGCCACATGACAGCCGACTGAGAAGAACTGCAGATCCCTCGCTGCGCTCGGGATGACAACAAGAAAGCGTGCTCAGCATTGAGCCATCAAAACGAAATTCCGGCCTCTGGCACAACATTTGAAGGCGCCCGCGATCCTCAGACAACTTCACGTGCTGTCTGCGAGATGTTTAGCTCGATCGCGCCGCGTTATGACTTGCTCAATCACGTTCTTTCCTTCAACGTGGATCGCTTGTGGTGGCGGAGAACAGCGCGAAGTTTTGCCGGAATCCTCTCTGAGCCAACTGCGCGCGTGCTCGATCTGTGCTGCGGTACTGGCGATATGACTTTCGCGCTGCTGCGGCAGACGGGACAAGCCGGGGCAGAAATCCTGGGTGCGGATTTTTCTCACGCCATGCTGCAGCGCGCGAGAGAGAAGTCGAAGGGAAAACCACTAGGTTGGATCGAAGCGGATGCCTTGCAGTTACCGTTTCCGGATGCCCACTTTGATTTGGTGACGTCAGCCTTCGGTTTTCGCAATCTGGCCGATTACGATGCCGGCCTGGGGGAGATCTTCCGCGTTCTGCGCCGCGGAGGTGAGTGCGGCATTCTTGACTTCGGCGAGCCACACGGTCCGTTCGGCATGTTGTATCGAATTTATTTCCAGCACATGCTTCCCGTGATTGGCACATGGATTTCCGGCGTGCGCGGTCCGTACTCTTACCTGCCTGCCTCAGTCGAACGCTTCCCTGCACCGTCAGCGATGCTGGAACGGATGCGAGGGGCTGGCTTCTGCGAAGCTTCTTGGACGCCGTACACGTTTGGGATCGCGGGGTTGTATCGGGGAAAGAGATAACGCGAGGTCGGCCGCCACCCAACGGGCGGTCCTAAATACTAAGTGCTAATTGCCAACTGCTGCTCTTCACACCGGCAGCTCTTCCTGCGACCATCCTTGAATCTCTGGTTTTGGCTCGGCGGTCAGGTCGAGTACCAGCTTCTCAAGGACCAATCTCTTAGTTGGCGGATTCGAGCGTAAGGCGAGATCGGTTTTGGCCACCAGCCGGATCGCGCGCGTCAGCTCACGCTTCGATTTGTAGCGCCGCGCCTGGCGGATGATGTCATCGGCAGCGAACGGAGGCACGCGAAATCCCTGCCACAGTGCGGCCCACAACATGCGCTGGTCACGGACATTGCGCTCGAGGATCACCAGCATCTGGCGGAAAGTCTTGGCCAGCATGTAAAGGTGGCCGATGGCGGCCTCGTCGCCATCGCCCGTGGTCAGAATTGCATCCAGCATTTCGAGCGCACGCACGCGGTCCTTGGCAGAGATCGCGTCGGTCAATTCATACAAAGACCGCTGCTTGGCGGCCAGCACCATGGTCTCGACATCGCCGAGGGTGATGCGCTTCTTTTCCCCGACATAGAGGATCAGCTTCTCCAGTTCGTTAGAGATCATCATCATGTCGCCGCCGAGCGCGTCCACCAGTTCACGAGCGGCGTCGGAATCGATCTTGACCTCACGCGTGCTGCCATATTCGCCGATCCAGCGCACAGCTTCGCTTTCTTCCACGCGCGCCAGTTCGACGATGGCGCAATACTCACCCATGGTTTCGCGGATGCGCTCATAGCGTTCCTTGTCGGTGAGTTCCATCTTGCGCACATCGGCAGGAATGCTGATGTGGTCGGCGACGAAGATCAAGACCGCGGCGGGGTTGGGATCTTTGCAATACTCTTCAATCGCGGCGAGCTTCTCGTCATTCGATCCGCGCCCGAACAAGTTCTTCACGCCACGAACGAAAAATACCTGGAACGGCGCCATGAGAGAAGGAGTGCGCGCCCGGTCAAGGATTTCGGCCAAGTCGGTCTCTGCCAGATCAAAGTCGAAGAGGCTGAAGTCGCGCAACTCGGAAGGCACTAGGTGCTCCAGAATCGCTTCCCGGCAACGTTTGCGAAAGAACACTTCGTCGCCCACGAACACATACGCGGGACGCAGCTTGCGCGCCTGCACCTCGGAGAGGAAGCGGTCGGCCTGGGCAAAGGCCCGCATCAGAAGCCCTCCAGGAGGTTCGACACCAGGGTCTGAGCGAAATCGCGCGACAGGCGTCGGAACGCCGGAGTGTCTTCCTCAAAAAAACTGACCGGATCGCGCGAAACCTCGTACTGCTCGCGGAACAAGTACGACGGGTTCTGGTAGAGAACTTTTCCCTGCTTGTCCTGCAACGACACGCTCATCGAAATCACCACCAACACGCTCGCGGCCCGCCCGGTCGTCGTATCGTAGGTCAGCGGCGTGGTGTAGCTGGCAAGCACGGTTCCGCGTAAGGTGGCATCCGCGTCCGAGTCAACCCGGTCGATCACGTGATAATGAGTGCGCGTGATCATTTCGCGTACAACGGCGGCGGTCAGCATCTGCTCGATTTTATACGTCTGCGTCTGGTTGACGAATGCCGGGACGGCGATGGTGCGGACATTCTCAGGGATTGTGTTCGCGGTGTGACCGGCAGTGTGGTAGCCGCAACCGGTGGCGAGTAAGCAGAAGAACGCAGCCAGCGCCCGCCCTGGACCCGTCATTGGATCTGCCCTCGCGGACGAGTTGCGGCCATGGCCTCGGCACATTCCACCGCTGTAACGGCCGCGATTCGAAGATTGTCGGACGCCGCCCACAGCCAAAAACAATTCGGCCGGTTCCCGTCCGGAATGACGGAGACCTGAATATCGCTCTGCCCGGCGGCGTTCACATTAGACGGATTATCTTCGGCGCCACGAGTCAGATTCACATGCTCACCCGCGAGAGCTTGCGAGATTTTCTCGATGTCGGCCACGTCCGCGATCTCCACATGAATGGCAAAGGCATGCCCGTGAAAAATTGGCGCCTGCAGGACAAGCAAGGACGGCAACGGCGCCTGCTCTCCGGCAATCTGGTGATAGTGCTTCAACACGCGTCCTTCGACCGTGGCCAAAGCGGGCACGGAATTTTCGCCATAGCGAGCCAAAAGATTGAAGGCCACCTGTGTGTCAAAGATGTCTTTCGGCAGTGACTGAAACGACAGCAGGTTTACCGTCTGCTGGTGCAGTTCGTCCATTCCCTTCTGTCCGTGTTCAGACGCCGGCTCAAAGACCGTGGCCGCCACGCGCTGCACCTGGCTCACCTTTTCCACGCGCAGCAACAGCAGCGCGAGGACGACCGCCGCGGGATGCGCCACAACCACCGGGCCCGGCTGCAACTCCGGCGCCAGCGTCCGTCCCAATTGGCGCTCGATCCACGGTGAGCGTACGTTGGCGGCGGCCTCACCTTCCAAAGCATAGGAAAGATCGACGATGGCGCTACCCGCGTCCCGCGCCATCTTCCAGGAATTGCTCGTGCATTCCGGATCGGAAGCAAAGAACGTGAAATCCACGCGGCGGAATTCTTCCGCACGCAATCTCTGAATGAACCTAACCTCATCCCTGACCGCTTCCAGTCGCCCCAACGACTCGTCATCATCCAGCAGCTTCACATCAGCGGAGGGAAAATTGCGCTCGTTGAGAACTTCTGCCACTTCCTTGCCCTTGAGGCTTGCGGCCCCCACGATGGCAATGCGGTAAAACCTCCCGGCGTGCGAGGATTCGGCCTGCGACAGGACAGCGCTCTTGAGGTGGGAGCTCATGAAGTCTGCGATGCCTCTTTGTACGAGGGCGGCGGAGTGTTCTTCCGCCGGAAAATCCACAGCAGGCGCCAGACAACACCGGAAGCCATGTAAGTCAACGCCAGGACAAATAGCAGATAGCGAGAGAAGAACCATATCCCGGCAAATAGTGCGCCAAACAAAATGATGAGCCGGAAGGGCTGGCGGCTGCGGAAATCGATGTCCTTGAAGCTGTAGAATCGCCAGGTGCTGACCATCAGATACCCGGCAGCCACAATGATAAGCATCCAGGTGACGCAGCTCCAAACCGAAGCTATTGGATCGCCCTCAGAAAAGTGGACAACAGCTGCGATCACCCCGGCTCCGGCGGGAATCGGCATCCCAACAAAGTATTTCTTGCCGGGACGGCCGGGATTGGACGGCTGGGGATTGCTGGTGATGTTGAACCGGGCGAGACGGCTGGCGCCCGCCATTAAAAACAGAAAGCTGGCGATGGCCCCCAGCTGGATCAGCTTGCCGGTAAGTTCGGAGGATCCCAGGAAAGCGGGTAACTGGCGAAAGCCCCAAACCCAGGCCAGCAGCGCCGGCGCCACGCCGAAGGTCACGACGTCGGCCAGTGAGTCGAGTTCGCGGCCAAAGTCGCTGCTGGTATGGGTCATGCGAGCGATGCGGCCGTCCAAACCGTCGAACAGGACCGCGAAGCCAATGGCCTTGGCCGCATTGTCAAAGTGCGAGGGGTCCTGGGCGGTCCCATGGGTCACCTGCAAAATCGCGTAATACCCGAGCGCAATGTTGGCGGTGGTGAACAGCGACGGCAGAATGTACATGCCTTTGCGAAGCCGCCGGTGCGGCTGATCTTCTCTGCGCCGTCTGAGAACCTGCGCGACCTCGGGGTCGTCCATCATCTGACTCCTTGTTTCGCCTGTTCGGCGCCGGCCATGGCCAGCCCGGCCTCAGGGTGCAGCAACGCCAGCACGGTCGATCCGCCTTTCACTTTATCGCCCACCTTGACTTGCACGCTGGCGGAGGCGTCCACCAGAACGTCAACCCGCGAACCGAACTTGATCAGGCCGACACGCTCTCCGCGTTGCACTCGGTCCCCAACTTTCTTAATGAACACGATTCTGCGCGCCAGCAGCCCGGCAATCTGCTTGAAAACCACCGTCTGCCCTTCGCCTGCCACGGTTACTACATTTTGCTCATTCTGTTCGGCCGAGGCTGCATTCATCGCATTCAAGAACCTGCCTTTGTGATATTGCACGTCGCGAATGATCCCGCTGAGGGGTGAGCGATTTACATGCACGTCAAAGACATTAAGGAAAATGCTGATCCGCAGACGCCGTCCTTCATCACTTGCAACTGGGGAGACGGCGGTCACTTTGCCGTCGGCCGGCGATACTAGCGCATCCGGCACACTGGGAATGACCCGCTCTGGATCGCGAAAAAACCACAAGAAAAAGAACGCCAGCAACACTGCAGGCAATGCCCAGAGCGGACTGGTGAGCCAGGCTATCAGTACGGCAACTCCCAGCAGCGGGAGCGCGTAAAAGTATGCGTCACGGACCATGAGGGAGACAGCTCATTATAGTGCAGGTGGAAAGCTGCAGTGGGTATGGGTTGGCGGAGAGTACCTGGATTGTGCTGCCCTCAACGCCGATGTACAGCAAAGTTGCAAGTACAAATAAAAAAGGCGCTTGCGAGCGCCGCTACTCTGGACATATTAGGCCTTTCGCGGTCGAGACCGCGGCGGAGTTGGTGAAGTTTACGCTACCTGGTTCTGCTGTACGTGCTGCTGAAACTGCCGCTCGATACTCTGCATCTGGTCCTTCAGGCGGAGCTTCAGCTTCTTCAGCCGAGTTTCCTCTAGTTTTTCGTCGTCTGTGAGATAGCGTTTTTGGGTGAGTGAATCAAGCCTTTGTGAGTACTGCGTGTGCTCTATCGCCAACTTGCGGAATTCCTCATGGTTGGCGAGGAGCTGGTCCCTAGAAGTTAACATCCAGCAGACCTCCTAACCGGGTTGTCCTGTTGAAACTTACCACAGGTCGCAAGGCCGCTTCAATCCGGAAATCTCATAAGGGAATGTCGTGAGTAATCAGAGACTTCCGAGAGGTCAGGCCGGAGGGCTGCACAAGCTGTGGTGCAGCCTACGAGAGCTGCATTCGATACGCGATGGCGTCTTCCTCTGGGTGGCGATAGTAGCTTTGGCGACGGCCGCTTTCGAAGAAGCCTTGCTTCTGATAGAGACGCCGCGCTGGCAGGTTGGATTCGCGCACCTCTAGAGAGATCCCTTTCGCGCCCTGAACGCGCGCGATGTTGAGAAATTCATCAAGCAACCTCGTGCCCAGGCCGCGGCGACGCACCGAGTCGGCGACGACGATGTTCTCGATCTCCCACTCGCGATGCACCTCCCGCGCGATGATAGAACCTTGCACCTGCAATGCTTCTTCCGCCACAAGAACTAGGCGGTGCGGCCCCATTTGCGAGAAAATCGCCTGATACTGCTCCTCAGACCAATGCGCGGCGGTGACCGCACTCGCCTCCAAGGCCATCAGGATGGGAATGTCAGCGGCGGTTGCGGTTCGGATGGTCAAAGTAATGATTGTCATCCCGAGAAAGCGCTTTTTGCGCAGCGAGGGATATGGGCGAGCCCCGCGAAGCGTCGCGTTCTTTGCGACGCAATAGCCGCGCGTTTGGCTCGCTTCCCTGCTAAGGGAAGCTGTGGCCCAAGTTCACGTTACAATTTTCTCCCCGCCATAATTTCCGCGTCTGCCCGCCGGATATAGTTCGCTTCCAGATCTTCGGGCGAAACGGTCTGGCCAGTTTGAATCTTCGTCCATCCCAGCCGCGCGATGGCGTCACTTTGCGGCGGTTCGACTTCCTCCACGGGCAAGCCCCTGGACTTGGCTGCCTCTGCGATGTTTCGGTCCGGCGTGACAATCGTGGCGTCCCCAGTTGATTTGAGGAGTTCTTGGCGGGTCAGCAAGCGCTCGCTGAATCGTGCGCCGGAATCTCCAACGTCGTATTCGCCCACAAAAACCTCATTTCGTCCTGCATCGAGTGCGGAAATAACCTTCCCACGGGGATGGCCTGCGACGGCAACAGCTTCGAGCAGCGAGACCGCCGCGATTGGCTTTCGCAGTACGTCCGCGAGGGCTTTGATCGCTGCCAAGCCGACACGCAATCCGGTGAACGATCCAGGCCCCGAGGCGACTGCAAATCCACCGATGTCGCCCTTGCTGAATCCATATTTGCCAAGCAATGCTGCAATTTGAGGCACGAGTTGTGCGGAAAATGTTCCCCCGGTAAGAGGAACGACCTCAAGGACCTCGCAGTCCCGTCCGGGCCCGCATTGAGCCAGCGCAATGCTGCCGTGCTTTCCGGACGTGTCGGTGGCGAGAAGGAGCATGCTAAACGCTTCGTAAGATACCTAAACTGCAGATCCCTCGACTTGGCCTTGCCGCGCGAGGGCGGCGCGACCTGCCCTCGGGATGACAACAATTCAGATTTCTGATGCGCGAGAACTCTTGCCGACTTAGTGTTTGGCTTCGACCAACTCCAGCAGCACGCCGCCCGTGCTCGAGGGATGCACGAACACGTATCGATGACCGCCGGCTCCGGTCTTGATCTCGTCCGATACCAGGCGCACGCCGTCTTTCTTCAGCCGTTCGACCGCTGCCGGCAAATCGGGTACGCGCAGCGAAACATGGTGCAGGCCTTCGCCTCGCTTGGCAATAAATTTTGCAATCGCCGAATTTTCTGACGTCGGTTCCAGCAGCTCCAGACGGCTCTCGCCTACGGGCACCATCACCAGCCTGACCTGCTCGGCTTCGACAACTTCTTCTGGAGAAACCGCCAAACCCAGCTTCTGATAGATGCTCTTGGCAGCCGCCAGCGACTTTACCGCGATACCGAGATGGTCGATGGTGAACATGGGTTACTTATTTCTTGTTGTCATCCCGAGCAAGCCGGACGGTTCGCAGAACCGTCCAGCGCTGTCGAGGGACCTGCATTCTGAACCAACAGCAGATTCCTCGCGGCTGAAGCCCGCTCGGAATGACAAGCATCGTGACTACGGGGCGCTTCCTAGTTTTTTCACAATCTCCTCTACTAGCGAGTACGGGTCACGTTGGTGCGCCGCGACTTCCGCAGCATAACGCTCGACGTTGCCATTCCCTAACTGGTCGCGGGCTTTGTCCAGCAGCGCGTCGCGCAGCATCTCCACCAACCGCTCCTGCCAGTTTTGAATGTTGTGCTGCAAAACAAGATTTTCTTTTTTAAGATACGTTTCGTAACGTGCTACGGTGTCTACCAACTCTTCCACCCCGGTTCCTTCGCTCGCCACGGTTTTTACGATGGGCGGAGTCCAGCGATCGCTGCGCAGCGCCAAAGATTGCAAAGCGCGAACCTCGCGTTCCACCCGGTCGGCACCTTCGCGGTCACTCTTGTTGATCACGAAGATATCGGCAATCTCCATGATGCCAGCCTTGATGCTTTGCACATCGTCACCCATGCCCGGTACGAGGATCACGACAGTGATGTCGGCCAGGCGCACGATGTCGACTTCATCCTGTCCGACGCCGACGGTTTCAATCATGATCAGGTCGCGCCCGGAAGCGTCGAGAACAGTGGCCACATCTGCGGTGGCGCGGGCCAGCCCACCCAGCGAACCGCGCGTGGCCATGCTGCGGATGTAGATTCCCGGGTCGGAGAAGTGGTCCTGCATGCGGATGCGGTCGCCGAGGATGGCTCCGCCGGTGTACGGGCTGGTAGGATCGACCGCGATGATGCCGACGCTGCGGTCCAGTTTGCGATAGTGCTTGGCCAGTTGATCGACGAGGGTGCTCTTGCCCGCGCCGGGCGCGCCGGTCAGGCCGAGAATTCGCGCATGGCCAGTCTGAGGGAAAAGTGCTTTGAGCAGTTCCGCCCATCCCGGATCGCGGTTTTCAACGGTCGAGATGGCACGCGCTAGTGCACGGGCATCGCCGTTGCGCAGGCGGTCAATCCAAGGTTGGAAGTCAGCAGGCAAAGATCAGTGTAAAGCAGCGGAAGGCAGAAGCAGAAACTGAACCGTCAGGATGTAAGAGGAACTCCTCCTGGCCCAATCTTCAGAAAACGACGCGCCAGCGCGCCGAGAACAGGATACTCAGCCCACTCTCCGCGCCCCGCCTTTATGCCGTAGACAATAGCGATCACAAGCATTACGGCCCAGCCACCAACGAAGCCCAACCATATCAGCGGAAATAGAAGGAAAAACGCAGGGGGCGGCTGGGCGTTTTGCGGGTGGGGGTTATTCGCAACGGTCAGGAAAAACGAGCTGAAAAACAAGATCATACAAACGGCGAACAAGACTGCGTACACAATTCGCAAGAGCAGAGCTTGCAACGCATGGAAAGAGACAAACCGGGCCTCGCGTTTGATCAGCAAAATGATGAGTGGCGCAATCCACCAGCCGACGAGCTGCAAAACGTGGGCCAGAATGGCCATCGTCCGGTCGTCCTGAGTCGGCTCCATCGATCCCATCGGCGCTGCGTCTGCCATGAGCACGAAGTTATCACAAAGGGTCCGGGTCAGAAATGGAAAAACTCGCCTTAGGACCGCCGAGCTGCGCTCGACCTGGACGGGTCAGAGACCCGTCCCTACACAGCCTGTGCTTCGCCGAGAGCTAACAGCTAATCTTTCAACAACTGCCGCGCGATCACCAGACGCTGCACTTCGCTGGTGCCTTCGCCGATGGTGCACAGCTTCACGTCCCGGTAAAACTTTTCCGCCGGATAGTCTTTGATAAAACCGTAGCCGCCGTGGATCTGCACGCCTTCATTGGCGCAGCGCACGGCGACTTCGCTGGCGAACAGTTTTGCCATCGACGATTCCTGGGTGGTTTTCATGCCGGCATCTTTCATGGCCGCCGCACGAAAGGTCAGCAGTCTCGCGGCTTCGATCTCGGTCGCCATATCAGCCAGCTTCCACTGGATGCCCTGAAACTCGCTGATGGCTTTGCCAAACTGTTTGCGTTGCTTGGAATATTTGAGCGCCGCCTCGTAGGCGCCTTCGGCCATCCCCAGCGACAATGCCGCGATCGAAATGCGCCCGCCATCCAGCACGCGCATAGCATCGATGAATCCGTCGCCTTCCTTGCCCAGCAGGTTTTCGGCTGGAATCACGCAATCTTCAAAAATCAGCTCGGCTGTATCGCTCGCGCGCAGGCCGAGCTTGTTCTCTTTCTTTCCGGCGCGGAACCCCTGGGTTCCCTTCTCCACAATGAAGGCCGAGAGTCCGTGGGTATTCGCAGCGCGGTCGGTGACCGCAATGACCACCAACACATCCGCGTAATGGCCGTTGGTGCAGAATGTCTTCGTTCCGTTGAGCACCCAGCATTTGCCTTGGCGCACAGCGGTCATGCGCGCGCTGCCGGCGTCCGATCCGGAGGATGGCTCGGTCAATCCCCACGCGCCGATGTACTCGCCAGTGGCCAGCTTGCTGACGTACTTTTTCCTTTGTTGTTCGGTGCCGGCCAGAAAAATATGGTTGGAACACAGCGAAGTGTGCGCGGCCACGATGATGCCGACCGATCCATCCACCCGCGAAAGTTCTTCGATGGTGGTGACATACTCGACGTAGCCCATGCCGGGGCCGCCATATTCCCCGGGAAAGATGGTTCCCAGAAGCCCCAGTTTGCCGAGTTCTTTGATGGTGGCCAGTGGAAACTCGCCGACTTCGTCCCACTCCATGACGTGGGGAGCAATTTCGCGCTCGGCAAATTCACGCACACTTTTCTTGAGGTGGAGCTGTTCTTCGTTGAGCTGAAAATCCAAAGTTCCTCCGGCCAGAGTTCGGGCAGTCCAAGTCGCGGTACATCTCAAACCGCAGGGGGTTCGCTGCAGAACACTAGATTAGAACATAGCCGTCAGAGGAGCGGAAGTTACGGCGCGCGCCGGAGTGACAGCATAGACGGAAGACGCGATTTTATTGGTGATTCTTGTTATCTGGACTGCGAAGCCGACCGACCGATTGGTCGTGTGCAGGCGTTGTCTACACCGGTTTCTTCTCTTCCAGCCCGAAGATTTTCCGCGCCAGCCAGACTGGCGCCACAAACACGTGAGCGGGATTGGTGAGAAAGGCGGGCTTGTTGCCCTCGATCACATGACCCAGCCAGGCCAGCGCAAACGCAGTGGGGATCAGCAGCAGCGCAATCACCCAGTGGAACCAGACCAAGATGAGCGACGAGAATCCGACGGGAATCGCAATCATGTGCAGCGCACGATTCACCGGATGGTTATGTGCGCCGTCGTAATGGGAATACAGGCCCAGGGTGTCCTCAAGGGTTCCGAAAACGTAGCCCGGATTATACCGCGCGCCTTGGTCCTCGCCCTATGTCATCCTGAACAGCCTTCAGGCTGTGAAGAATCTTACGGAAAGACTCCCGATCGAGTGATGTTGGCGGATTGCTGGCTCCTGAAAGCCGCACCGGAACTGCCGTCAAACGTAAGATCCTTCGCGGATTGAAATCCGCTTCAGGATGAATGGTGGAAAGTTCAAGGTGCGATTCAAAGAACATCTGCCGTCAGAAAGCGCCCGAACACTTCGTTGGAAAGCAGCCGTCCGCGTGGTGTCAAACGGATGACCTGGTTCTGTTGTTCCAGGAGACCGACGTGCACCAGTTCCGTGATGGTCGCGGCCAAGCCCTCAACGGCTGCACTGCCAAACTCGGCCGCCACCTGCGAGAGATCCACACCACGGTTCAAGCGCAGTCCAAGAAAGAACGTTTCTTCCAGAGCCGCTTTATGGTCGACGAAGGAACGCTGGGCCGGTTCTCCTGCGATGTACGACTCCAGCGAATCCGGAGTGGAAAACCGCACAGCCTGGTTGGTTCCGCCCGAACTGATCAGCATGGAGTGAGCATCTACGCCGAAACCGAGGTACGGCTGCCGCGTCCAATACTTGAGATTATGGCGCGATTCGCATTGCGGGCAGGCGAAATTAGAGATTTCACATTGCTCGAGGCCGGCAGCATTCAGCCGGTCGCAGGCCATCAGGTAGAAATCCGCCGTCGCATCTTCATCGGGAACAAAATGCGCATGATAGCGCGCACCGCCCGCCATCAACTCACGGCCCAGGCGTGAATCTTCGTCCACTTCCAGCATATAAACGCTAACGTGGGGCACGCCGCTGGCGATGACCTCTTGCAGGGAGAAATTCCAGCTGTCAACGGTCTGGTGTGGCAGCCCGGAAATCAGATCGATGTTAATATTCGTGACTCCGGCGGCGCGTAAGTTGACAATGTCGTCGAGAACGGTCACGCGATTGTGCAAGCGCCCGACCGAAGTCGCTTCCTGATCGACAAAAGATTGCACGCCGAGACTCACTCGGTTAACGCCGCAACGCTGGAGGGCCTCAAGCACCGGCTGAGTCAGCGTGCCGGGAGCGCATTCAACGGTAATTTCGGCTTCGCGCACGACGGTGAAATTTTGCGAAATGGTGACAAACAGCCGCTCCAGTTGCGCTATATCGAGTACAGTGGGAGTGCCACCGCCCAGGTAAATGGAGTCTACGGTGGGATCGAAGCGTTCGCCCATCTGTTCTGCGGTCGAGGCCGCTTGTTCAATCTGGTCACAGACGCGATCAACGTATCGCTGAAAAACCGCCTTGGAGAAGACATCCGAAGCGAAGTTGCAGTAGCTGCATTTCGTGCGACAGAATGGAATCGAAGTGTAGAGCCCGAGGGCCATTGAGAACGATTATCCCATTTACGATAACTTTCGGGCGGGAATCGGCATCTTGACTAGGAAAACATGCTACCGCGAGTAGTCATCACGGGAATTGGCGTGGTCAGCCCGAATGGCACGGGCCGAGAAGCATTCTGCCGCGCCATTCTTGCGGGAAAATCCGGCGTCAAGCGGATCTCGCGTTTCGACGCTTCGGCGCTGCCGGTGCAGATCGCTGGTGAAATTCCTGAGTTCGATGAACTCGCCTGGGTGGATGCCCGCGAACGCAAGCACGTCTCTCGCGTGGTGCCATTAGCCATCGCGGCGTCGAGTGAAGCCATTGGTGACGCCGGACTCGATCCGGCCGCGATGTCGATGGATGAAAAGCGCGAGATCGGCGTGATCCTCGGCAGCGGCGGCGGCGCGCAAGAATTTTCCGAGGAGCAGTACCGGCTCTGGCATTCGGGCCATGTGAAGCAGGTCAGCCTGTTCTGCATCCCCAGCGGAACCATGGGCACCATTTCCAGCGAAGTCTCCATGCGCTTCGGCTTCCGCGGCTACAGTCACGTGGTGACCGCCGGCTGCACTTCTTCAACCGACGCCATTGGGTATGCTTACCAGCATATTCAGGCGGGAGTGCAGCCCATGTTTCTGGTGGGCGGAGTGGATTCGCTCATCACTCCCGGAATCATCAAGGGCTACAGCTTGCTGCGCGCGCTTACGCAGTCCTGGAACCATGCGCCGGAGCGCGCCTCGCGTCCGTTTTCCGCCGACCGCGACGGCTTTGTGCTGGCGGAAGGCTCCTGGATGTTCATCCTTGAGGAATACGAACATGCGCGTGCGCGCGGCGTGCGGATCTACGCTGAGATCGCCGGGTACGGATCCACGTGTGAGGCCTTTCACCGCGTGCGCATGAGCGAATCGCCGGAGGAACCGGCGCGGGCGATTACTTTGGCACTGGACGAAGCTGGACTCGCGCCGCAGGACATCCAGTACGTGAGCCTGCACGGCACTTCGACGGAGTTGAACGACCGGGTGGAAACGCGAGCGCTGAAACTGGCGCTTGGTGAGCACGCAAAGCGGATTCCGATGTCGGGACTGAAGTCGCAGATCGGACATGCGCAGGGCGCGTGCGGATCGGCGGGATTGGCAGCCACGATTATCGCCATGGAACATGGCAAGCTTCCGCCCACCATCAACCTCGAAGTTTCCGATCCGGAATGCGATCTGGATTACGTTCCCGACGCTGGCCGCACCGCGCAGATCGAACACGCCATTTGCAACTGCGTGGGATTCGGATCGAAGAATTCGGCGCTGGTGCTGAGAAAAACGGCCTAGGCGGCACGTAAACCTTTTCCATCCTCTCCGCTTCCCTTCCCATCTATTTAAGGTATCTTTGACGTAGCCCCATGGCGTCCCACCACGAAGAAGAAGTTTTAGGAAAAGCGTATGACAGCCGGCTGATGAGGCGGCTGCTCACCTACCTGCGGCCTTACAAATGGCAGGTGGGGATTGCCTTGGGATCTATTGTCCTGAAGGCCGCCGCGGACGTGCTCGGCCCCTACCTCACCAAGATCGCCATCGACCGCTATCTGGTGAAGGTCCCGGGGGCGCATTCTCCCTTTGACCGGTTCCTGAGTAGCCAGCCACTGGCAGGCATTGCGCAGGTTGCCGCGCTGTATGTCGGGGCACTCGTAGTCAGCTTCCTGCTGGAATACCTGCAGACGTACTTCATGCAGTGGACGGGGCAGATGACGATGTTTGACCTGCGCAGCCAGATTTTCCGCCACCTGCAGAACATGCACATCGGTTTTTATGACAGGAACCCGGTGGGACGGCTGGTCACGCGTGTGACCACCGACGTAGACGCGCTGAACGAAATGTTCACCGCCGGGGTGGTGTCGATCTTCGAAGACATCTTCGTGCTGGCGGGTATTGTCGCGATCATGATGAAGATGAACTGGAAGCTGGCGCTGATCACGTTTGCGGTACTGCCGCTGATCGGCGTTGCCACCAAGATCTTCCGCGATAAAGTTCGCGACTCTTACCGGCGGATTCGCGTCGCCATTGCTCGCATCAATGCCTATCTGCAGGAACACGTGAGCGGCATGGTGGTGCTGCAGCTTTTCAACCGCGAGGAGCGGGCCTACGAGAAGTTCACCGAGGTCAATGCGGTGCACATGGACGCGTACAAAGACGCGATCATGGCGCACGCTGTTTATTACCCGGTGGTTGAAGTTCTCTCTGCCATTGCGGTTTCCTGCGTGATATGGTTCGGCGGCCTTGACGTGGTCCGCGGCACGGCAACGCTGGGCATTCTGGTGGCGTTCATGCAGTACGCGCAGCGCTTCTTCCGGCCGATCCAGGATTTGAGCGAGAAATACAACATTCTGCAATCGGCGATGGCCTCGAGTGAACGAATTTTCAAGCTGCTCGACACACCGGCCGATGTCACCTCTCCCGCCGGGGCAAAGCAACCGGAGGGACCGGGAAGGATTGAGTTCGACCACGTGTGGTTTGCGTATCGCACGATTCCAGCGGAAGGAAGTTCCACTGCTCGTGTGGGGACGGGCGCCCCCGCCCGTCTGGTCGAGCGTAGCTCGACAGTGCAATCAGGCGAACCAGACTGGGTCCTCCGCGATGTCAGCTTCGCAATCGAGCCGGGCGAGACGGTCGCCATCGTCGGTCACACCGGGGCGGGCAAGACCACCATCATTTCCCTCCTGATGCGCTTCTACGACGTGCAGAAAGGCGCGATCCGCATCGATGGGGTCGACCTGAAAGACATGGACGTCGCCGCTCTGCGCCGCCGCTTTGGAATCGTGTTGCAGGACCCGTTCTTGTTTACCGGGACGGTTGGCGGGAACATCCGCCTGGGAACCGGCTGGATTGAAGACGAGCACGTAGAGAAGGCCGTCGAGGATGTGAACCTGGCCGACTTCATCCGCACCTTGCCGAAGGGGCTTGAAGAAGAAGTTCGCGAGCGCGGCAGCACGCTCTCCACCGGGCAGAAGCAGCTTATCTCTTTCGCGCGTGCGCTGGCGCACAACCCAAGAATTCTCATTCTTGACGAAGCGACTTCCAGCGTAGACACGGAGACTGAATTCAAGGTGCGCGATGCGCTCAGCCGGATGGTCGAAGGCCGCACCTCGGTGATCATTGCCCACCGGCTGTCGACGGTGCAGCGCGCGGACAAGATCATTGTGATGCACAAGGGACAGTTGCGCGAGATGGGCACGCATCAGGAACTGCTCGCACAGCGCGGCATTTACTACAAGCTTTATCAGCTCCAGTACAAAGACCAGGAGGCCACAGTTGCGCGGGTGCCCTCGTCCGCGAACGGGCCGGAAGTCACGGCGAGTGCCGACGACTAGACCTATCGCAGACGCGATTCGTTGCTCTGCGAACTCCGCGTTCTCTGCGTTTTAAGACTTTTCACAAACTGAAACGCAGAGGACGCTGGAAAGAACCCCAAGCTACAATGTCCCCGTGCGAATCCTGATCTCCGCGGGCGAAGCTTCGGGTGAAATGTACGGGGCGCAACTGATAGAAGCGTTGCGGCGGCGCGATCCGTCATTCGAATTTTTCGGCGTCGGCGGAGATCGTATGCGTGCCGCCGGCTGCGACGCGGTGGTGGACGCGAAGGACCTCGCGGTCGTCGGCATCACCGAAATTCTCAGCCATCTACCGAAAATCTACGGGCTATTTCACAAGCTGATCGCGGAAGCCGACAAACGCCGTCCCGATCTTGCCATTGTCATTGACTCGCCGGCCTTCAACTGGCGCGTGGCCCGCCAGATGCACAAGCGCGGCATTCCGGTCGTCTACTACGTGTGCCCGCAGTTCTGGGCCTGGCGGCAGGGCCGCGTGCGGCTGTTGCGCAAATACGTCAACAAGGCGCTGGTGATCTTTCCGTTTGAAGAAAAGTTCTATCGTGACCGGGGCGTGGATGCGACGTACGTTGGGCATCCTCTGGCGGAACTTCGCCGGCCTGAGATTACTCGCGACCAATATGCAGCCGAAAACGGACTCACTGCCTCTAAACCTTGGATCACGCTCATGCCGGGAAGCCGTGAAAAGGAGGTGAGAATGAACCTGCCGGAGATGCTGCAAGCTGCCGATCTGCTGGGCGATGAGTGTGAGTTTGTGATTCCTGTGGCTCCCACGATCTCGAAAAATCTGATTCTTGAAGTGATGAAGAGGGATGTCGGCACCGTTGCTGTACATCTGACAACAGAAGCCCTGCCAGCTTTGGCTCACTCGCGCGCCGGCATCATTGCCAGCGGCACAGCCACCGTCGAGGCCGCGATCATGGGTACACCGTTTGTGATGGTCTATCGCGTGAGCCCGCTGACTTACTGGCTGGGCCGGCCGCGGGTTAAGCTCACACACTTTGCCATGGTGAATCTGATCGCCGGAAAAGAAATCGTGCCGGAACTGGTGCAGCAGGACTTTACTGCAGAAAACGTGGTCGCAAAGCTCAGGGAAATCCTTCCCGACGGCCCTGCCCGGACGAAGATGGTCGAGGGCTTGGCGGCGGCGCGCACCGAATTACGCGGTCCTTCGCCGGACAGAATGCCTCCTGCGGACCGCGCCGCACAGGCAGTCATCGCTCTACTTGGCAACAAGCTGGGCCCGTCGGCGCAGACCAGTGCGTCTTGAATCTGCATGAACTTTGTCAATATTCAGACCTAACCCTTGTCCCAACAGCATCTTTTGCGTCACAATCTTCATCATAGAAAGAGGATTCTGCCGGAGACCTTCGCAAATGTCCTTTCAACCTTGGCCGCAACCTCGAGCCCTCGCCAAATGCTTTGGATTGGTGTTTCTGCTGCTCTGTTTGCCGGCGTGGGCTGCCGAGAAGACCAAGTTTCGAGTCGACGACTACCAGATCGACGCCGAACTCATCCCGCACACTCACCGAATCGTCGCTCGCGCCAAAGTGAAATTCACTGCTCGGGACAACAATCTGAATGTGGCCACCTTCGAACTGAATAACGGTTTGCGCGTCACCAAGGTGACCGACGACGCTGGCAAGCCGGCCCAGGCGGAGCGCGTTACTCAGGACTTTACCGTTCGAGTGCAGTTGTCCAAGCCACTGAACAAGGACGAATCCACCAGCCTGACGTTTGAATATGATGGCGCCCTGGATTCCGCTGACGACAGCCCAGTGCAGGGTCTCAAGCTGGCTTCGGTTGGCGATGACACCAGCTATCTGCTCTATGCCGGGCGCTGGTTTCCGGTCAATGGCTTCGGCATCAATCGATTTACGGCCACGATCAACGTCACCGTTCCCGCGCACATGGTGGTGGTCGGCAGCGGGAAGGAATCGGCCAGCGAAGGTTCACATAATTCACCTTTGAAGGCTGGGACTACTTCCGGTTTACCCACCAAAACCTACACGTTTGCCTGGGACAAACCCAGTTTCCCCGGGACGATGGTGGCGGGAACGTTTCAGGAATTCAAGAGTGATGAGGCCGGAGTTGATCTGCACGTGTTCTTCAAACCCATCCATCAAAATCTGGGCGCTATGTACGCGGAAACAGCAGTCAAAGAGTTCACGTATTTTGTGACTCTCTACGGAGTCGCGCCGTCTTCCACACTCAGGATTGTAGAGATTCCCGACGACACCGTGCCTTCGGCCTGGGCGCCAGAGGTAGCGGCCATCGCCGGCCGCGCCATTAGCGAGAAGGTTAATTATCGGCTGCTGGCGAATACGCTCGCCCATCAGTGGTGGGGCGCGTCGGTGAGTCCGAGTTCGATCGATGATTATTGGCTTTGCGACGGCTTTGCCCGTTATTCGGAGGCGCGATATGTCGAGAGCGCCGCGGGAGCCGCAGGCCTCGAGGAAGCCGTAAAAGACATGTCCGTCGGGGCGCTCGCTTATGACACCGTGCCGCTCTCCACCGTGGGCAAGCTGGATATGTTTTCGCCCGAGTTCCAGTCATTGGTGACCGACAAAGGCGCGATGATTCTGCACATGCTGCGCTGGGTGGAGGGAGAACAAAAGTTTGACCACACCATGCGTGCCTTTGCCACCAAGTTCGCGGGCAAGTCGGCTTCGCTCGATGACTTCAGCGCGATCGCCGAGCAGGATTACGGCGACAAGCTGACCTGGTTCTTCTCCCAATGGCTGGATTCAACCGGCGCGCCAGAATTTAAGACCAAGTACACCGTGTACCGGCTGGGCAATAACAAGGGATTTCGCGTAGTTGGTCAGATCACGCAAGATCTCGATCTGTTCCGCATGCCCGTGGATTTGAAGATCGACACGGACGGCAAGACAGAAGAGAAACGAGTTGAGGTGGTGGGCACAGATTCTGCCTTCACCATCGAAACCTTTGGCCGGCCGCGGCGCATTTCGATCGATCCCAATGACAACGTGCTCAAGAATTCCCCGGACGTCAAGCTGCGGGCTTCGATCCAGCGAGGACAGGCGATGGTACAGCAGGGCGATCTGGCGGGCGCGCTGTCGGAGTACAACAAAGCCCTGGAAGTAAACAAGAACAGTTCACTTGCCCACTATCGCGTCGCCGAAGTGTTCTTTCAACAAAAGAACTATCAGGCCTCGGCGAATGCCTATCGCGACGCGCTGAATGGCGATGGAGAACCGCGCTGGACGGAAGTCTGGAGCCACATTCAGCTGGGTAAGATTTTTGACATTACGGGACAGCGCGAGCGCGCCACTAACGAGTATCGTCAGGCGCTGCAGACCAACGACAATACCCAGGGCGCTCTGGACGAAGCCCGCAAGTATCTGCAGAAGCCCTTCGAGCAACCGAAGGCGAACGCCAAGCTCGATTAAGTTGAGACCGGTCGGGGGCTTCGGCCCCGGAGTACCGGCCTGTCGGCTGTAGCGAGGGCGTCTCGCCCTCAGGGCGGCGGCCAAGGCCGCCCGCCGGACAGCCGCTGAGGACGGCGGGGCTACTTTCTTGTAAACGCTCAGAACGCCCAGCGCAGCAGCGTTCCGCCTACCGTGAAGCCCGCTCCCACGGCTGCCAGCAGCACCAAGTCACCCTTCTTCAGCCTGCCCTCTTCGATGGCGGTCTGCATAGCAAGCGGGATCGTCGCCGAAGTAGTGTTCCCGTAACGCTCGATGTTCACCACCACTTTCTCGTCGGGCAATCCCAGGCGGTCGGCAGTCGCCTGGATGATGCGTTTGTTCGCCTGGTGAGGAATGAAAAGGTCAAGGTCCTTTCCGCTCACTCCGTTGCGCTTCAGGAGCTTCTCGCACACGTCCGCCATCCTGCGGACGGCAAACTTGAACACCGTCTGGCCGTCCTGGCGGACATAGTGCATCCTCTGGTCGACCGTCTCGTGCGACGCCGGATGCAGGCTCCCGCCTGCAGGCATATAAAGCGCGCAACCACCGGAGCCATCCACCTCGTGCAGGAAGTCGATGATGCCAAGCGAATCCTCGGCGGGCTCAAGGATCACGGCCCCGGCGCCGTCGCCGAAAAGGACACAGGTCGCGCGGTCTTCGTAATCCACGATGGAAGTCATGACATCCGCGCCAATGACCATGACCTTTTTATGCACCCCCGAGTTGACGAATTGCGCGCCCACCTGCAGGGCGTAGGCAAACGATGAACAGGCCGCATTCATATCGAATCCCCAGACCTCTTTCGCCCCCAGCTTGTGTTGCACCAAACACGCCGATGACGGAAACAACATGTCGGGAGTTACAGTACCGAAAATGATCGCCTCCAACTCGGAAGGCTCTATGCCGCGCTGCGCCAGCGCAACTTTCGCCGCCTCCACGGCCAGGTCACTGGTGGCCACTCCCTTGTCCACCACATGGCGTTCGCGGATGCCGGTGCGTTCCCGAATCCATTGGTCCGTGGTGTCCACCATTTTTTCGAAGTCAGCATTGGTCAGCAGCCGAGGCGGAACGTAGGTCCCCAGAGCGCTGATTTTGCTGCGCACTATTTGGCTCACTCGATGAGTTCTCCTCGATAAATTTGAACGGCTATTTTGACCTACGCGGCCAGCATTGTCCAACCGAGGGAAGACGGCCCCAAGACATAGCCAGGCACCGGAAGCCCACTGCACACGTAAGAGCCCGTTACCGTTGCTTCCTTCCGGACCTGGCGGGGTTGGCGGGAAGACGTCGCGCGGGACCGATGCCTGACCGTATAAGTTTAACATTCATCCGGCCGACGACTCTGGCGCCCCGGCAGTGGCTCAGTTTGCCTTGTCATCCCGAGCCGCCTTGTTTTGGCGAGCGAGGGATCTGGGCGCGCCGTGCGAATGCTTCGCGTTCTTTGCGAAGCGCCAAAATCGCACGTCTCGGCGCGCATCCCTATCGGCAAACTGACCCACTACCCGGCGCCCCGGCTACTTGCCGAGGAAGCTTCCACGCTCTTCCTTTTCCGCGGAAAATATCCAACAATACTCGCAAGCCATGTTCCCAGCCATTCACCCACGATCGCCGGCAGCCGTACCGCTGGCGATCCAGCGCTATTTTGAGCTTTCCCTTTATCTATTGCTGACGATGGGCTTTGCGACGCTGGCTTTCACGGGTGAATTGGGCATTTTCACGCTCCTGTTTGTGAGTGCGGCGTTGATCTTTCGCGGATACCTGCTGGCCACGCACCGAGTTGTTCTTCTGCCCGAAAGCTGGACGACGGTGGTGAGCTTGGTTTACGCGACGTTCTACCTGGCCGATTACTTCGTTCTTTCCCGCAGTTTCGTCCGATCGACCGTGCATCTGGTGTTGTTCGTCATGGTGGTGCGGCTGTTTTCGGCGCGCCGCGACCGCGACTACTACTTCCTGGCGGTGATTGCGTTTCTGATGGTCCTCGCCTCCGCGGTGCTCACCGTGGATACGACTTTCCTCCTGGCATTTGTGGCATTCACCCTGGTGGCAGTGGTCACGTTGATCCTCATGGAAATGCGCTACGCTTTCGGCCACGCCACTTTTCCCGCCAACTCGCCCAACGATATTTTGGGCCTCCGGCAGATGGGCTTCTCTCTGGCTGCGACCGGCCCCGCAGTGGCGTTGTTCATCTGCTTGGCCGGAACGGCAATTTTCTTTATTCTGCCTCGTGTTTCCAGCCGGTATCTCAGCGCCTACGCGCCCAGCGGCCAAATCGCGACCGGGTTCAGCGACCGCGTGCAGCTTGGCCAGATCGGAATCATTCAGCAATCCGGCTCGGTCGTGATGCACGTCCAAATCGACGGCGACACCCACGGCATTTACGATCTGAAGTGGCGAGGCGTGACTCTGAACGTTTTTGATGGCACTACCTGGTCGAATGCGCACCCACAGACGGTTTTGCGCCGCTCCCTCGGCGGCCGTTTTCCGCTGTTGGAAAATGCGCGCGAGGAAGCCAGTCAGTTGTTTTCGGGTGGCCGCACTATCCACTATCGCGTGCTGATGGAGCCGCTGGTTAGCAACGTCTTTTTTCTGGCTCCGACCCCGGTGAGCCTTGAAGGCAACTACCGTTTTGTCGGGGTGGATGGCGCAGGAGCGGTTTATGACCCCGATCCGGAGCATCCCGTCAGCAGCTACGAGGCAACGTCTACGCTCCCACAATTGAAGCCGGCCGAATTGCGCACCGCAACTCAGGATTATCCGCCGGAGATCCTGCTGAATTATCTGCAATTGCCGCCGCTGGATCCGCGCATCGCAGTGCTGGCCGCGCAGATCACCGCGTCCCAGACCGACAACTACGATAAGGCCCTGGCCATGGAACGGTATCTGCGCACGCATTTCGCGTACACCTTGCAACTGCCGCGCACCTCGCCTCGCGATCCGGTGGCGCAGTTCCTTTTCGAGCGCAAGCAGGGACACTGCGAGTACTTCGCCTCCGCGATGGCGGTGATGCTGCGCACGCTGCGAATTCCGGCGCGCGTGGTCAATGGCTTCCGCACGGGAGAATTCAACGACCTGACTGCCCAATATGTAATTCGCGCCAGCAACGCGCATTCGTGGGTGGAGGCTTACTTCCCCGAGTTCGGATGGATCAGCTTCGATCCGACACCAGCGGCCCCGCTGCAAGTGCGGAATGGCTGGAACCGTGCTCTCTTGTATGTCGACGCCATGGCCTCATTCTGGCGCGAATGGGTCATCAACTACGACGCAAGCCATCAGCGCACTTTGGGCCAGCGCACGGGCGAGAGCAGCCTTGTCCGGCTTCGTCAAACGGAGGACTGGGCGCGGCGCCAGTATGAAGAAATGCTGGACGCGGCCCGCAGAACTCAGCGAACTCTGTCGCAGGCGCCGGGCCGCTGGAGCGTCACGGGCGCAGTGATTGCCATGTTGCTGGTTTTGGCTGCGAATGCTACGCGGTTGTGGCGCGCCATTCGCAGGCATCGAGTGGCGGCGCATCCTGAAAAATCTCCCGGGGCAGCGGCGACCATCTGGTACGAGAGAGCGTTGCGAAGCCTTGCTCGACGAGGCCTGAGAAAATTGCCGGCACAAACTCCGGCGGAATTCGTGGCCACAGTGCGAGATGAAAACATGCGCCAATCAGTCGCCCGCCTCACCGAGCACTACGAGCGTGCCCGCTTTGGCGATTCGCCGGAAGATGCGGCGCGGCTGCCTGAACTCTATGAAGAAGTTGTTTCCGCTTCCCGGCGGTGAAGAGTATGCGGATCCGGCCAATTCCTTCGCGACCTTTGGGTGCCGTTCTTTGCGATCTTCGCGGTCAAAGGCCTTTAACCGCAAAGGGCGCGAAGCCGAATGCTAAAATAGCTAGATTCCATGCCTTCGCCAATGCCCACTGTAATCTCCGAGAAGGAAGCTGAGACTTCGGAACAGGCCGCTTCCGCGCCGACCAAAGTCGGCTTTGTCAGCCTGGGATGCCCCAAGAATCTCGTAGATAGCGAAGTGATGATGGGCATGCTGTCGCAGGCGGGCGCAGAACTCACAGCTCGTGCCGAAGATGCCGACGTGATCGTGGTCAACACTTGCTCCTTCATCGAGAGCGCGCAGCAGGAATCCGTCAACGCCATTCTGGAGATGGCGCGGCACAAGGAAGACGGACGCGCGCGAAGGCTCGTAGTCGCCGGCTGCCTGGTGGAGCGATTTCGCGAAGAAATTCGCAAGAGCATCCCCGAAGTTGACGCTGTCGTTGGCACCGGGGAACTGGAAAGCATTCTTGCCGCCGCTGGCGTTGCACCCGCACCGGCCGCGAATTCGCCATTCCGGATTTTGACCTCGC